>Ga0255215_1000049_pt1 | contig 44339 bp, 38 predicted proteins | sample Miss_Law_RepC_8d_FD_183033 | JGI IMG/M metagenome (GOLD analysis project Ga0255215, IMG submission 183033) | Freshwater microbial communities from Mississippi River, Louisiana, United States - Miss_Law_RepC_8d | ecosystem: Environmental > Aquatic > Freshwater > River | place: USA: Louisiana... | reverse complement strand
TCGGCTCAGCTTTCCCATCTCAAACCCACTCTGGTCCTTGATGTGGGCGTTGCGCATGGCACCGATTTTCTTGAGGCAGCCTTTCCGCAGGCGGCGTTCTACCTGTTTGAGGCCAACCCCGCTTATTATCAAGAACTGCGGGCAAAAGTTGCGCGCCGGCAGGGGTGGAAGCTGTTTGAAACTGCTCTGGGCCGTGAGCCAGGTGCGCTGCCGCTCTCATGCAATGCGCTGGCCTCTTCATTAGCTGCGCCCACGTCGGGACAAGGTCAGATTCAGGGCCAGATTATGGTGCCGGTTGCCCGCCTTGATGATGTGCTGACTATCCCGGCTTTGGCGGGGGATGTTTTCCTGAAGATTGATACTGAAGGGTACGAAATGGCTGTGCTGTCTGGCGCGGAGCAAACCCTCAGTAAAGTGCAGGCGGTGTTGGTCGAACTGCGGCTGCAGGCGGGTGCACCGTATCGCCCGCAGGAACTGCTGGATTTCATGCGCGCAAAGGGCTTTCAGCTGACGCGCATTTTGCACGCTGCCGCGCGTCCTAAGGGTTATTCCTACGTGGACGCTTTGTTTGAACGTCTAGAAAAGACAGATTAAACCCAACAAAAACGGCCGCTCGCCTATTTTTTTGCACAGCAGAACTTTCCCCTGCAGGGGAAGTTTATACGTCAGTTAAGTGCGGAAAATATTGGAGGCACGGGCCGGAATCGAACCGGCATACAAGGATTTGCAGTCCTCTGCATAGCCATTCTGCCACCGCGCCTCGGTGGAGCCTGAATTCAGGGTGGCGGAGGTATAAGCCATTTCCCTATCCGAGGTCAACCGCCTGTCACACAGAAGTTGCGCATGGCTAGTTGAGCATGGCTAGTTGCCGGGGGCGGCGTCTTAACATATAAAGGCGGTCAAGGAGTTAACGATGTCCCCATTTGCCCGCGCCCGTTCCAATATGGTTGATGGCCAGCTGCGCCCCAACAAGGTTACCGATGACCGCCTGCTGGCGGCAATGGGGGATCTCCCGCGTGAGGATTTTGTGCCCGACCTCTGCCGCAACACGGCCTATGTCGATGAGGGGGTTGATCTCGGCGGTTGCCGCTATCTGCTGGAGCCGATGATCTTGGCCCGCCTCATTCAGGAAGCTGGTATCAAGCCGACTGATGTTGTGCTGGATATTGGTGCTGCAACTGGGTATGGCGCAGCTGTTCTCTCACGCATGGCCGCTACTGTTGTCGCAGTTGAGGAAGTGCCGGCGCTAGCCTATGCTGCAATTGCCAATCTGCAAAAGGTAGGCGCAGATAACGCTGTCGTCATTACCGGCCCGCTCGCTGAAGGCTCAGCCAAGCAGGCGCCGTATGATGTGATCCTGATTGAGGGCGGCATTAGTGAAGAACCCGCCACTCTTCTGGCCCAGCTGAGCGAAGGTGGCCGTCTGCTGGCGGTTGAAATGCGCAAGGGGCCGGTTGGCGTTGCCCGCCTGTGGGAAAAGCAGGGCGGTAGTGTTTCATCCCGCATCCTGTTTGATGCTGGCGTGAAGGTTCTGCCCGGTTTTGCGCCGCAGCCCGGCTTTGTATTTTAGTTAGTTTGGGGCTGTGGCAAGTCGGCTACGCTTGGATATCTAATTAATACAATTGGTTACGGTGATGTCTTCGCTGGTCTCTCCAGCGTAACTGCGCTTGCCGATTGATTTTATTGCCATATGTGCGAGTGTTACACGACCCGAAAGGAAATATCATGCGCGCCCTCCGTTATCTCTCTCTTCTGTCTGCTCTGGCTGTGGTGCAGCCCGCTTTTGCAGAGACCCTGAATGACGCTCTGGCCAAGGCCTATGCGACCAATCCGGAGCTGGAATCGGCGCGCGCGAATCTGCGTGCAGTAGATGAGCAGGCCCCGCAGGCACGCTCTGGCTATCGCCCGAATGTGGCGCTTAATGGCAGTGTGGGCCGCACCTGGCGCGATAGCCCGGCGCTGGGGGATGACGATTACACCAGCAAGGTTGCCAATCTGAGTGTTGAACAGCCGCTGTTCCGTGGCGGGCGTACTGCTGCCGCCATGCGTCAGGCGGATAGTGCCATTGCTGCGCAGCGTGGCGCTTTGCTCAATACCGAGCAGACTGTGCTGCTCGGCGGGGTTGAGGCTTATCTGGGTGTTGTACGCGATCAGGCCGTGCTTGAGCTCAACAAGAACAATGAAGAAGTGTTGGCCCGTCAGCTGCGCGCCACCAAGGACCGTTTTGCTGTAGGTGAAGTCACCAAGACTGACGTAAGCCAGGCAGAAGCCCGTTATTCTGCCGCCGTATCTGGCCGTATTCAGGCTGAGGGCGCGTTGACCGCCAGCCGTGCCACCTATCTGCGCTTGTTTGGCAATGCGCCTGAATCCCTCAAGAAGCCGGACGTCAAGCTGACCTTGCCCGCTTCGTTGGATGAGGCTGTTACAACCGCCCGCACCAATAATCCCGGTGTTGTGATTGCCACCAATAGCAAGTCAGCGGCTGTGGCTGCTCTGGCGGGTGTTGAGGGTGAGCGTCTGCCCACTGTATCGGCCACCGCCTCTTGGCAGCGCGCCTATGATGCTGGCAACTCGACCTATAACCGTGTGGATGACAAGAGCGCGGTGGTGAGCATGAACTGGCCGCTTTATACAGCAGGCCTGACCTCCAGCCGGATTCGTGAAGCCAAGCAGAACATTGCCCGCCGCGTGAATGATATTGATTCGGCTGAACGCCAGTCGGTTGAAGCCGCGACTCAGGCATGGGAAGCCTGGCAGACGGCCAAATCGAGTGTCGACTCGCGTAAATCGCAGGTAAAAGCGGCACAAGTTGCGCTTGATGGCGTGCGTGAAGAGGCCAATGTCGGCTCGCGCACGGTGCTGGATACGCTGGATGCTGAGCAGGAATATCTGGATGCGCAGGTGGCACTTGTCCGCGCAGAACATGACGAAATTGTCGCTCAGTACCAGCTTTTGGCATCAACCGGCCGCCTCACTGCACGTGAATTGCAATTAGGCGTCGAATATTATGACGAAACTGCTTATAGTAACCGCGTCCGCAACCAATGGATTGGTAGCAGCACTGGTGATTGATAGGTGATTTAGGTGAGTAATCCCGCACAGCCTGAACCGTCGATGGAGGAAATCCTTGCCTCCATTCGCCGTATAATCTCGGAAGATCCCGCAGCCCCGGCCGCAACCGCAGAAGTGGCTGCGCCGCCGCCTGCTGCCCCTGCACCCGCAGCGCCAGCGCCTGCCGCCGTTGACGATGTCATGGATCTGACGCCTGACATGCGTGCCGATGTGCCGCCGCCCGCGCCAACGCCAGCGTATGAGCCACCGCCTGCACCGGTTGAAGAGCCAGTGTTTGAGGCTGCGCCTGCGCCGCTGCCGGAACCTGACCTTATGCCGGAGCCTGAACCCATGCCCCCCGCACAGCCCGAGGCCCCGATCATGTCGCCGCAGACCGAGGCGATTGCCTCAGCCGCGCTCGCAGGTCTCTCGGCCCAGATTACCTCAGCCACCCGCATTGAAGGCGATACCATTGAGGGTATCGTGCGTGAGCTGCTCCGCCCCATGCTGCGTGAGTGGATGGACCGCAATCTGCCCACGCTGGTTGAGCGTCTGGTTGAAAGCGAGATTGAGCGTCTGGCCCGTCGCCGTAGCTAAATCTGTCTAATTTTTACACAGGTAAAGGCGCTCGTTTCGGGCGCCTTTGCTGTTTCTGCCCGCGTTATCCATTTGGCTTTTTTGTGCGATTCTGCCAAATTGAGCCGGAATTTTTACAACAGGAACCCGCCATGCTCGACAAGCACTATCAGCACTCGTCCGTTGAAGCCAAGCACTATGCCGCGTGGGAAAAGTCCGGCGTATTTACCGCTGACGCCCGCTCGAACAAGCAGCCCTATACCATCATGCTGCCGCCGCCCAATGTGACGGGCAGCCTGCATGCGGGCCACGCGCTTGACCACACCTTTCAGGACGTGCTGATCCGCTATCACCGCATGAAGAATTTTGACGCGCTGTGGATGCCGGGCACCGACCATGCTGGTATCGCCACGCAGATGATTGTCGAGCGCCAGCTGGAAGCACAGGGCCTTAAGCGCCGCGAGCTTGGCCGTGAAAAGTTTTTGGAGAAGGTCTGGGAGTGGAAAGAAAAATCCGGCTCCACCATCACCAGCCAGATGCGCCGTCTGGGTGACAGCCCAGACTGGTCGCGTGAGCGCTTCACCATGGACGAGGGCCTGAGCAAGGCCGTGCTCAAGGTTTTCGTTGGTCTCTATAACAAGGGGCTGATCTACAAGGCCAAGCGTCTGGTCAACTGGCATCCTGGCCTGCAAACGGCGGTGTCTGACCTTGAAGTGCTGTCGCTGCCCACCAAGGGCAACCTCTGGCACATTCGCTATCAGCTGGCGGATGGCTCGGGCGAGCTGGTGGTGGCCACCACGCGTCCTGAAACCATGCTGGGTGATACCGCTGTGGCTGTGCATCCGGAAGATGACCGCTTCAAGCACATGATCGGCAAGATGGTGAAGCTGCCGCTGATGGGCCGTGAAATTCCGGTGGTGGGCGATAGCTATATCGACCGTGAAACCGGCACCGGCGCCATGAAGGTAACACCGGCGCACGATTTCAACGACTTTGCCTTGGGCGAGCGTCATAACCTGCCCATGATCAACGTGTTTGATACAACAGCCCGCATCAACGACAACGCGCCTGAAAAGTATCGTGGCCTTGAGCGTTTTGAAGCGCGCAAGGTAATCGTAGCTGAGCTGGAAGAGCAGGGGCTGCTGGTCAAGGTTGAGCCGTGGACCAGCAATGTCCCGCATGACGAGAAGAGCAAAAGCGTCATCATCGAGCCGTTCCTGACTGATCAATGGTACTGCGATGCCGCCACGCTGGCCCAGCCCGCCATCAAGGCGGTAGAGGATGGCCGTACCAAGTTTGTCCCCAAGATGTGGGAAAATACTTACTTTGAATGGCTGCGCAACATTCAGCCCTGGTGCATCAGCCGTCAGCTCTGGTGGGGGCATCAGATCCCCGCTTGGTACGATGATAACGGCAAGGTTTATGTGGCCGAGAGTGAAGCCGAGGCACAGGCGCAGGCTGGCGCAGGCGTCAAGCTCACCCGCGATCCGGACGTGCTGGATACCTGGTTCTCCTCAGCGCTGTGGCCGTTCTCCACGCTCGGCTGGCCGGACAAGGTGCCTGAAGTTGCCCGCTACTATCCCGGCGACGTGCTGGTCACCGGCTTTGACATCATCTTCTTCTGGGTCGCCCGTATGATGATGATGGGGCTTGAGTTTATGGGTGATGTTCCCTTCAAGACCATCTTCATTCATGGCCTCGTGCGTGATGCGCAGGGCGCCAAGATGAGCAAGACCAAGGGTAACGTGCTCGACCCCATTGAGCTGATCAATGAATATGGCGCTGACTCGCTACGCTTTGCGCTGATGTCGCTGGCCGGTTTGGGCCGTGACCTCAAGCTGGGCCCGCAGCATGTTGAGAATTACCGCAACTTCATCACCAAGATCTGGAACGCGGCGCGTTACTGCGAGATGAACGAGGTCAAGCCGGTGCCCGGTTGTGATCCGGCCACCTTCAAGCATCCGCTCAACCGCTGGATTGCCAATGAAGTGCGCCGTGCGGCCCAGTCGGTTGATGAGCAGCTGGCTGCCTATCGTTTCAACGATGCGGCCAGCGCGCTGTATCAGTTTGTCTATGGCTCGTTCTGTGACTGGTATCTGGAATTCACCAAGCCCATCCTGATGGGCACAGATGAAACCGCTAAGGCTGAAACCCGCATGGCCACCGGTTGGGCGCTGGAGCAGATGCTGCGTCTGCTGCATCCGTTCATTCCGTTTGTGACCGAAGAGCTGTGGAGCCAGTTCGGCTTTAGCGACAAGATGCTGGTGAGCGAAAGCTGGCCGGTTTTGGGCGCACCGCTGGCCGAAGGCGCGGTGGATGAAGTGAGCTGGGTGGTTGAGCTGATCAGTGCTGTGCGCTCTTTGCGTGCGGAACTACGCATCAGCCCGGCCGAGAAGATCAATCTGCTGATCGGGGAGGCGGCGCCAGAAGTAGCTGGCCGTCTGGCCCGTCATGCCGATGCCATCATGCGGCTGGCGCGTGTCAATGCGCCGGAAGTGCTGGCAGGTGCGGCGCCGGCTGGCTCGGTCTCGGCCCTGATCACAGGCGCTACTGTCATCCTGCCGCTGGCGGGTGTGGTTGACTTTGACGCCGAGCGTGCCCGTCTGCAGAAGGAAATCGCCAAGCTCGACGATGAAATCGCCAAGCTTGATGCGCGCCTGTCCAACGACAACTTCCTTGCCAAAGCGGGCGAAGAAGCCATTGAAGAGCAGAAAGAGCGCCGCGCCGAAGCGACTGAAGCTAAAGTGAAGTTGGGTGAAGCGCTTAAGCGTCTTGCCTGATTTTCTGGCCTAGATATCTAGCGTTATCACGCTAAAGCAAAGAACAAACCCCCGGTTTACGCCGGGGGTTTTTGTTTGTGCTATCTCAGCTCTATCAACCACCTGCGGTGCGGGCACCAGCGGTGCGCGGTTTTTCCTTGGGGTCGATGATGCGTGCTTTGACCTTGCCGTTGCCAGGCGTGCGGGTCAGGCAGGCTGCTTCTTCGTGGCACAGGGCCGCGAGTTTATCGGTGAGCGTGTGGGGGCCGCCGTGGCGGTTAGATTCTGTGGACTGTACCATCGCCAATACCCTCGTCAGGACTTTCGATTGAGCCAAGGAAAAATTCGGTTGCCGGGCCCATGAACACGCGTTCATTGATGTTGGAGCCGGTGGCCATGGCCACCTGCTTGGCCAGCAGCGGCATGGCTTCCAGCAGGGTAGGCAGCATCTTCATGACGCGGGCAATGGCCTTGTTCTCAATCGCCTCAATCATCTCGGCCGTGCGCTGCTTGGCGGTGAGGGCGTCAAAATTCTGTCCGGCTTCAATGAAGATCCCGTCAAGGATGCGGGCCTGATCGCGCAGCTGTAGCGCGCGCTCGGCCAGACCTTTGCGTTCAAGAATGCGTGCTGCCAGACGCAATTGCTTGGCCAGCTTGTAAATCGCCTCATCCCATTCGGCGAAGCTGGGCTTGGATTTGGTGTCGAACATATCGTTCATGTTTGCCTCGTTGGTACCCAGGTTCCCTGTTCAACTGACCGGGTACAAAACCAAGCTATCTATATTTCGGTTGATAAAAGGTTAGTTTAACCTTGCGTTAAGCATATTAGCCCGACCGCAGATAGGCCGCTGCCGCCTGCCGCTCGTATAAATACAGCAAAATACGCAGATTTTGGCCGCGTGCGCTGCTCAGCTCCGGGTCGCGCTCCAAAATCAGCCGGGCGTCATCACGCGCGGCCAGCAGCAGGTCATTATGCACGGACAGATCAGCGTGGATGAAATCCGGCAGGCCGCTTTGCTTGGTGCCCAGCACTTCACCCGCGCCGCGCAGGCGCAGATCTTCCTCGGCTATCTTGAAGCCGTCCTCTGTCTCGCGCATGATGGACAGGCGTGCTTTGGCGGTTTCACCCAGCGGCTCATTAAACAGCAGCAGACAGGTTGATGCGGCGCTGCCCCGGCCCACGCGCCCGCGCAGCTGGTGCAGCTGAGCCAGACCAAAGCGCTCGGCATGTTCTATCACCATCACGGTGGCCTCGGGCACATCTACGCCCACTTCAATCACAGTGGTAGCAACCAGAATTTTAGCATCACCAGCGGCAAAGGCAGCCATGCTGGCATCCCGCTCGGCAGCTTTTTGTTGGCCATGCGCCAGCACCACCTGGGCGCCAAAGCGTTGCTGTAACTCGATATAGCGGGAGGTAGCGGCCGCCAGATCGCTCTCTTCGCTTTCTTCCACCAGCGGGCACACCCAATAGACCCGGCCATCTTTGGCAATAGCGCGGCCAATGGCCTCCACCACATCGTCATAGCGCATGAGGGGGATGGTGCGCGTGCTGATGGGCGTGCGGCCGGGCGGCTTTTCTGTCAGTTTGGACACAGCCATATCGCCATAGGCGGTCAGAAGCAGGGTGCGTGGAATGGGCGTGGCCGTCATCACCAGCATATCAACCGCCATTCCTTTGCGGCGGATCTGCAGGCGCTGATGCACGCCAAAGCGGTGCTGCTCGTCAATAATCGCCAGACCCAAATTGGCGTACACTACATCATCCTGAAACAAGGCATGTGTGCCAATCAGCAGATGAATCTCACCCGCCTGCAGTGCCGCCAATAAAGCCTCACGGCTTTTGCCTTTCTCGCGGCCCGTAAGCAGCGCCACCTTGATCGGCAGGTCTTTGCACAGCTGGGCGATTTTATCGGCATGCTGGCGGGCCAGAATTTCAGTTGGCACCATCAGCGCCGCCTGATAGCCCGCTTCTATCACGGCTAGTGCTGCCATGACCGCTACAATGGTTTTCCCCGCGCCCACATCACCTTGCAGTAAGCGCAGCATTTGCGTATCTGCCGCCATATCGGCGGTAATGTCTTTAATCGCATCCTGCTGGCAGCTGGTTAGCGCATAGGGCAGGGACTTAATAAGCTGCGCGCGCAGCTGCCCATCTCCCACGCGGGAGGTACCCGCCTGCTGGCGGCTATGGTGGCGCAGCAAGGCAATGGCTAGCTGATTGGCCAACAGCTCATCATAAGCCAGACGGCGGCGGGTAGGCGTATCCGGCTGCAGGTCGCGCACGCCTTGTGGGCTATGCAGCTGGGCAATGGCCTCGTTCCAGCTGGGGAATTTTTCCTGACGAATGAAATTGGCCTCGCACCATTCCGGCAATACCGGCGTGCGGGCAACCGCTTCTTGTACCAATACACGCAGGCGCTTGTTGGTTAGCCCCGCCGTGAGCGGATAGACAGATTCCCGCTGCGGAATGCGCGCCGCTTCAGCCGCAGGCAGAATATAATCCGGGTTCACCATTTGCGGGCGGTCACGATATTTATCGAACGGGCCGCTTACCGCCACACTGCGGCCGATGGGAAACATCTTGTCCACATAATCGCCATGCAGGTTGAACATGGCAATTTCCATAAAGCCGGAGGCGTCGCGCGCGGTAATCCGAAAGGGCTGGCCGCGCCGTTCCGGCTTGCTGATACTGGCCACCTCAACTGTCAGGGTCACGGTCTGGCCGGGCAGGGCGGCGCGGATATTCTCCACCCGCAGGCGCTCAATCACGTTCAGCGGTTTAAGCCATGCCAGGTCCCGGATTTTGGTAATATCCAGACGTTCCAGCATCTTGGCCAGCTTGGGGCCGACCCCGTCGATGGAGTTGGGGCTGGCGAACAGGGGGAAGAGGATTGAGGGACGTGACATTGGCGCTCTCTGCGCTTATAGATTAGCGCCTTTTCAGGATATGCAACAGATGACCGATTCCGAGATTGATATTCGCCGTCGCCAGCTGCGTTTTCGTGCCTGGCACCGTGGCACCCGCGAGGCCGATTTGCTGCTCGGCCCGTTTGCCGATTCCTTTCTGCCTGTTTGTGCGCCAGAATTGGTGGACGAATTTGCCAGGCTGATGGAAGTCGAAGACCCAGACCTGTGGGACTGGGTCACTGGCCAAAAGCCGGTTGACCCCGCCCATAACGGCCCGGTCTATCAGGCGCTTCTCACCTTTATTGCGCAGCGGCAGGCGGTATGAGCCAATTTCTGCCAGCACAAGGGGTAAAGACCTTAGGCGGCGTGCCCGACGGCATGACCGCGCTGGTGCTTAACCGCCTGCTGGCAGAATCCAGCCTGCTGCATGTTTGTGTGGACGAAGCGCAGGTCGAGCGCTTGCAGGCCTGCCTTGCCCATTTTGTGCCGCAGGCAGAGGTTATCTATTTCCCGCCGTGGGATTGCTTGCCGTATGACCGCGTCTCGCCCAGCCCGCAAGTGGTGAGTGCGCGCCTCGCCGCTTTGTTCCAGTTACTGCAGCCGGCCAAAGGCCCGCGCATCTGCCTGACAACGGTTGCCGCACTCCTTACCAAGGTCATGCCGCGCGCGCAGCTGCAAAAGGCGGGCTATCTCATTAAGGCTGGAACGCAGACAGATCCTGAAAAGCTGCAGGCCTATCTCGCCCATAATGGCTATCAGCGGGTCGATACCGTGCGTGAAGCGGGCGAGTTTGCGCGGCGCGGCGGCCTGTTTGACTTGTTCCCGCCGGGGCGTGAGCAGCCGGTTCGGCTCGACTTCTTTGGCGATACACTGGAGAGCATGCGCGCGTTTGATGCCGCCACCCAGCGCACCATTGAGCCGGTAAAAGAGCTGCGCCTACTGCCGGTGGCTGAATATGTGCTGGATGACGAGAGCATCGGCCATTTCCGGCAGGAGTACCGTGAGGCCTTTGGCGCTGTCATTGACGACGACCCGCTATATGCCGCCGTTTCAGAAGGGCGTCGCCACGCCGGGATGGAGCATTGGCTACCCTTCTTCCATCCAGCCGGGCTGGACACCATTTTGGATTATATGCCGGGTGCCGCGCTGGTACTCGACCCGCAGACAGAAGAGGCGATAGACGCCCGCCTTGCCCAGATCGCCGACTTCTTCATCGCCCGGCAAGAAATGCAGGCGATAGATAAAAAGTCCAACGCGCCCATCTACAAGCCGGTCAAGACCGAGCGCCTCTATCTTGATCGCGGTTTTTGGGAGCGCCACCGCAACCTGCGTCCAGTGGTGCAGCTCACCCCGTTTACAGCGCCGGGGCAGGTGGATATGGGCGGGCGCATTGGCCGCTCGTTTGCCGATGTGCGCGCCAAGCCTGAGCAAAACCTGCTCGACGCCGTGGTCACGCATATCGACAGCCTCAAAACCAAAAAGAAAGTCTGGCTGGCCGGGTATACCAACGGTTCGCGTGACCGTCTGGTCAACATGCTCAAGGAGCATGGCGAAGTAGCGGTCGATACTTTGGTGCTGCCGATTGATTACGGCTTTGAAACGCCGGAGCTGGCCATCATCACCGAGGCGGATATTTTTGGTGAGCGTCTGTCGCGCCCCGCCAAGAAGCGCCGCAAGGCCGATAATTTCCTGACTGAAGCCAGCGGTCTGAACAGCGGCGATTTTGTCGTGCATATCGATCACGGTGTGGGCCGCTATGAAGGGCTAGAGACGCTCACGGTTGGCGGCGCCCCGCATGATTGCCTGCGGCTGATCTATGCCGATGGCGATAAGCTGTTTGTGCCGGTTGAAAATATTGATGTACTCACCCGCTTTGGCGATGCTGGCAGCAACGCTGTGCTGGACAAGCTGGGCGGTACCGCCTGGCAGGGCCGCAAGGCCAAAGTTAAAAAGAAGCTGCTGGATATGGCGGCCGCCTTGCTCCGCATTGCCGCCGAGCGCGCGCTTAAACGGGGTGAGCAGATCACCGCGCCCGAAGGCCTGTATGCCGAGTTCTGCGCCCGCTTTCCCTATCCTGAAACAGATGATCAGCTACGTGCCATTGAAGAAGTGCTGGAAGATATGCATTCCGGCCGCCCGATGGACCGCCTGATTTGCGGTGATGTGGGCTTTGGCAAAACTGAAGTTGCCATGCGCGCGGCCTTTGTGGCGGCGGCGTGCGGATTGCAGGTGGCCATCATTGCGCCCACCACTTTGCTGGCCCGTCAGCATTTCAAGAATTTCAGCGAGCGGTTCCACGGCCTGCCGCTGCGGCTGGCGCAGCTCTCGCGTCTGGTCTCAGCCAAGGACGCCACCGCCACCAAGAAAGAGCTGGAAGAGGGCAAGGTGGATATTGTCATTGGCACGCACGCCTTGCTGGCCAAGTCGCTCAAGTTCCATCGTCTGGGGCTGGTGATTGTCGATGAAGAACAGCATTTTGGCGTGAAGCAGAAAGAGCGCCTGAAGGAGCTGCGCGCTGAAGTGCATGTCCTCACACTCACCGCCACGCCCATTCCGCGCACCTTGCAGCTGGCGCTGGCAGGTGTGCGTGAGATGAGCCTGATTACTACACCGCCGGTTGATCGTCTGGCCGTGCGCTCCTATGTGCTGCCCTATGATCCGCTCATTCTTAAAGACGCGCTGATGCGCGAGCATTTCCGCGGTGGTCAGAGTTTCTACGTCTGCCCGCGTATTGAAGATCAAGCCAAGATTGCCGACCGTCTGCGCGAGCTGGTGCCTGACCTTAAGGTCTGCGTAGCTAATGGCCAGATGCCGGCCGAAGATCTTGAACAGGTGATGACCGATTTTTATGGCGGCAAGTATGACATTCTGCTGGCCACCAATATCATTGAGAGCGGTCTGGATATCCCCAATGCCAACACCATGATCATCCACCGCGCTGATCTGTTTGGTCTGGCCCAGCTCTATCAGCTGCGCGGGCGCGTGGGGCGCGGCAAACTGCGCGGTTATGCCTATCTGACCTATGCGCCCAATACCTTGCTCAACGAAACCGCCAAGCGCCGGCTTGAAGTGATGAGCACGCTGGATTCTCTGGGCGCGGGCTTTACGCTGGCCAGCCACGATATGGATATTCGCGGCGGCGGCAATCTGCTGGGTGAGGAGCAGTCCGGCCACATCAAGGAAGTGGGCGTCGAGCTGTACCAGCACATGCTGGAAGAAGCGGTGGCCGAGGTCAAAGCCGGTCATAAGATCGAAACCAGCACCGACTGGCAGCCGCAGATCAATCTGGGTCTGCCGGTTCTGATCCCGGAAGATTATGTGCCGGAGCTGACTGTGCGCCTTGGCCTCTATCGCCGTCTGGCCGAGCTGGCCTCGCGCGACGAGCTGGATGCCTTTGCCGCCGAGCTGGTCGATCGTTTTGGCAAATTGCCGGAAGGGGTCGAGAATCTGCTGGCGGTTATTGCCATCAAGCAATTGTGCCGCCTTGGCCATATCGAGCGCTGCGATGCCGGGCCCAAGGGTGCCATCATCAGTTTCTATCAGAACAAGCATCCCAACCCGCAGCGGCTGGTTGAGTTCCTGAGCAAGCAGGGCGGGGCCATGAAGCTGCGGCCCGATCACAAGCTGGTGGTCATGCGCGCATGGGATAATCCCATGCTCCGACTCAAGGGCGCGCAAAAGTTGGTTGCCGAGCTTTCGAATCTCGCCATAAGTGCTTGAAGCACATGCCGTTCGCCTGCCAAGGCAGGCAGCTGGTATGGGCCGCAAGATCATGTTGTTGGGGTGGTGACCGCGCGTCAATCTGCCGGAAAACCGCTCCAATGAAAGTAGAAACCGCACTTTAGGGCGGCTTGGAGCCAGTCTTTAAGACTTAATCAACCCTCCGGGCCGAACATGGACGTATGAGCTATAACGCCCCTTTGGCACTTGCCCATCAGCCTGGTGATCCGCGCCCGCTCTGGCGCCGGCTCTTCATGCAGGCTTTGGGCCATGAGGGGTTGCCTGAAGAAATTTCCAACGCCTGTTATGCCGCCTCGCTTCTCTCTGGTGCGCCGCTAATTAAAGTGGTGGATGCGCTGGTTGAAATGGGCTTGCGCGCACCGATGGAAGCGTTTCCCAAGCCGTGGCTGGCAGCGCTGCGTGGGCGCGTGCTGGATATGGCCGAGCGTGAGCTGATCTCCTATCCGCATGCCTGTCTGGCCGCCAGCTGGGGCTGGATGCCGGTTCCGCTGCCGCGTGTCATCATGCCCGGCGATATCGATGCCGAGCTCGACCCCTACGGCGCCGACCTTATGGAAATTTTCAAGACTGATCTGGGCATTCAGCCGCGCTTTGGCTATACGCCGGCCATGCTGCGTCTGGCCTTGCTTAAGACGGCGGTTGGTATTGGCCGCCCGCTGGCCGAAGTTGTGGCTGCGCTGGTCAGCCGTGGTCTGATCATGCCGGCAGAGGCCGTACCGGCTGGCTGCCGCGAGACCTTGCGCCTGAGCGCCACGCACCCGTTAGTGCTTGAGCAAGTGCAAGGCTGGCACGCCAGCTACCAATCGCAGGCTGAGATCATTCCGCTACGCCAAGCGCGATAACGCTTTTTACTCCACACCCAGCAGGCCAATATCAATCAGCGGCATGAACGCCACTGGGTCGTGGGCGCCGGCAATGCTGTATTTGCCGTCAAATAACACATAGGGCACCGCGCGAATACCTAGTTGGCGCGCATCCTGCTCGCTGGCCAGAATATCAGGGTCGGGGTCGTGGCGGGCCAGCTCTGCATCCACCAGTCGTTCATCAAGCCCGGCCTTCAGGGCAATCTGCTTCAGTACAGCCGGATCGCCAATGTCATGCCCTTGCACAAAGTAGGCGACAAAGATTTCCCCCAGCAGCACATCGGCCTTGTGGCGGCGCTGGGCTTTCACCATCAGGCGGTGGCCCAGATAGGTGTTGGACGTCATCTTGATGCGGTGCAGGTTAACGTGAATGCCGTCAGCCCGCATGGCGGTTTCAACCGCGTGCTGAACCTCGCGCACCCGCTCGGCATTGCCGAACTTGCGCAGCATGTAATCCTGCCGCTCAACCCCGGTCACCGGAATATCCGGGTTCAACTGGTACGGCCGCCAGATGACGTGAGGCGGCTGGCCCGGCCCGGCCTTTTCAGCCCGCTGGGCCAAAGCGGTGTGTAGGCGCCGCCAGCCAAGGTGGCACCAGGGACATGTCAAATCGCCGTAGAAATCAATACGCATCAGGTATATTCTTACCCTATACAGGCGAGGGAGCAAGTATCATGGCGTCACGTATCGATCAGGAAGTTGCCAAGGCGCTGGCGGCAGCGCAGGGAAACCGCCAATTGGCGCAGCAGGTTCTGCTCAAAAACGTGCTGTCCGATGATGAGCTGCTGCGTGAGCTGATCGCCCCGTTCCTTAAAGCCGTAACGGCTCAGGCCATTGACCGGGCCTTGCGTGGCACCGCGCAGCCTGTGGCCAAGTCAGCGGCGCCCACGCCAGACCGCATTTCTCCGGCGACTGCCGCCAAAGCTGCTGCGCTGCTCGGCGGTAAATATAACCCGATGAAGGCAACGCAGGATGTCGGGCTGGCCCCGCCGCCCAAGCGGCCAGCGGCTAGTGCGCGTCATGTCTCCACCATGAAGCTGCTGGCGGCGGCTTTTCAGTATAAGCGCGGCGAGCGCGTTTAAGCGTTATTTGAAATCACCACGTTTGACCGGGTCCGTCTCGGTCTGGGCCGGAAGTGCACCGTGAGCGGGCTTCAGGTCGTTATCCGATTCCGTCAGCGTATCATTACTCACTGGCATAGCAGGCGGTGGCGGCACTAAAGCCGTAGGCGCTGAATCGTATTTGACCGGTTGTGCAGTTTGGCCAGCGGTATAGGGCAGGTAGCCTGGGCCTACAATCGGCTGCTGGCCGTTATTATGCGGATCGATCATGCTGCTGCAATCAGGTGTACCCAGCGTGTGGTAGCAATAAACCGCTGGCTCAACCAGCGGGGCAGGCGGATCAACGCAATAATGGCCATAGCGTTTGGGGTTGCGGATATCGCAATTCTTCTGCCGGTATTCAGACAGCGCATAATCTACCGGGCTTTGCCCCACTACCGAATAGCTCACCACCGTTGCGCCACCCATGGCGACATTCGACGCGACCGCCGCACCGCTGAGCGGGTCAAAACCGCAGCCAGTCAGAACAGGGGCCAAAGCGGGGGCCAGAATCGCAATCGGCAGGAATTTCCGCATCAGAATACCTCTAGCGCTATCTATGCAGATACTGTGCCGCCGGGGTGTTAATAATTATTAAAATTGCGTGCAGAGCTTGCCCTGACAGCGAACGGTTACGGTAGGCGGCTGGGCAGCCGCGCTGCCAGCGGCAGGCGGTACCTTGTTTTCACACGCAATCTTGTAGGTGACGGCCGCGCTGGTGCCAAAAGTCTGGCGCACAATATCGATCTTGGTGGGCTTGCAGCCACTCGCCAGCGCCACGGCGCGGGCCTCATTCTGGCCAGCCCATGCGGGAATGGCGGGCAGGGCAAACAGCAGCGCTAGGCAGAAAATGACCTTGGACATGGAAGGCAGGATAAAGCGGTTTGCCGAGCTGGCCAAGAAAAATGCATCGCCGCTCAGGCTGCTTCACGTTATGGTGTGCTGTTCGATCAGCACAGGAACAGCCATGACCACAACACCGCGCATTTATCTGGCCGGGCCGGATGTCTTTTTACCGCAGGCGGCCACGCTGGCGGCTGCCAAGCAGCAAATCTGTGCGCAGCTTGGCCTTGTTGGTCTGCACCCCATGGATAACGAGCTGGACGCTAGTACGCATAGCCCATCAGCCTTGGGTTATGCAATTGCTGCCGCCAATGAAGAGCTGATGCGCAGCTGTGATGCCGTCATTGCCAATCTCACACCGTGGAACGGTCCGAGTGCTGATGCCGGTACTGTGTATGAGCTTGGCTTTATGCGCGCGCTAGGGCGGCCCTGTTTTGCCTATAGCAATGATCGCCGCACTTATATTGCGCGGCTGCAGGATTATATGGACAGTCATCAGCTGGGCCCAATCACAACAGATCAGGCCGGGCATATGCATAATCGGCTAGGACATAAGCTGGAGAATTTTGATCTGGCGGATAACGCCATGTTGCCGGGCGGCATTATGCAATCCGGCGGCGTGTTTGCACTTGGCCACCTATTGCCATCTGATGCTGACTATCTGACTGACCTGTCAGCTTTCCAGCAGGCCGCACAGGCCTGCGCCGCCTATTATCAGAAGCGCGGGCCTTTATAAGCCGAGCGTACGGGTGTTTCACCTTCGCTTTCAAAACGGCGGCGCTGCAGCCGTCTGGCGATTAACTGGTCTGCGCCCAAACCCAACAGCCCTCCAGCCAGCAGACCGCCCATGGTAAAGCCGGTCACTTCCAGCACGCTGAAGGGGTCCTGCTTGGGCCCCTCGCTGAAATAGGCGTTATAGCCGGTTTCTTGCGCGGTGATGATATCTGCGCGGATATCATCCGGGTTACGGCCGGGCTTACGGTCTTTCACAACGCCAATATATTCCTTGTTCAGCGCGACAATCTGGTTGAGCTGCGTCTGGCATTGCTGCAGGCCGCCCACAACACTATTGGCATCCAACTCTATCGTGCGGGTGGTACTCAGCAGGCGATTGACCAGCTGATAACCGGGCGGGCCGTCATCAAAAGAGCTATGGGTGGAATAGCGGTAATCATGCTCTGACGGAAACATCTGTGCCCATTGCTGGGTCAGGGGTTTAAGCTGTTGCTGGTTAGATTCCAGAGCATCATGCTTACGGAAAAAATTGGATGCCGTGATAAACAAGTTTGATTTAGCCAACACCTCGGCCTTGCTGGGAAGGCGCCCATCTAACTCGCGCTTGTAGCTGCGTTCAACCGCATATTCATTATCCGGGTCAGTTTCTTTGGACTGAACAAACGCCACATCCACGGCAAGGTCTGGCAGAGTTGCTAGGTAGCCTTTCAGGCTGGTCGTTGCCTGTGCGGCGGCGTCCTCATCATAACGATAAGTGTGAACCGTGTGGTCGTAGCGCTGGCAGGTGGTCCAGCGTGTCTGCGTCCTACCTTTTGAATCAGTATAGGTTTCAGTGCAGGGATAGGTTTCATAAACGTCTCGCGAGCTGTGGGACCAGATGCGATCCAGTGTGCTTGAAATCGGCGGCAGGGCCCGCAGAGCCTGACTATACTTGTCGAGGGCTTTAAGCGCTGCCGGCATTACGCCATTCATCGCAGTCGCTTCTTCCGGAATTGTGCGGTGAACCTTCAAGGCGGGTTCCATCTTATATTCAAGCTCAGAGGCAAAAACATCATGGTCATTGCCGCGTTCAAACGCCAGATTGTTGGCTTCATTCACTTTGGTCAGGCCATCACTGCAATGCGCACCGGCCATCATCACGGGGGAAAGGGTTTTACCTTCCTTGGCAAAGGCATTTACGGTTTTGCCAACTTCCGAATATCCCACCGGACGCTCGCCAGAGTGGGCAATATTATCGCGATAACTATAAACACCCAGCACCAAACCGCCGGCCACAGCGCCAATCGCTACTTCAATTGGCGTGGTGTGAACCAGATGCATGAACTGGTCACGCATTTTTTGAATATTCGGCATGGTCTGTCCTGTTCGCAAATCGCTAAATTATGCGGCAAGACTATCTGTTTGCTAGTGCCGAAGTCAAAAACATCTATGGTTAATGCATAAAGTTAAGATAGGGGCGTGCGGCCTGCTTATTTCGCCTGCCGGCTGGCCCAGATGGCGCCAATAAAAACGCCCTTACAGCGCGGCAGCAGCACAGCGATCAGCACAATGGCAAGCGCCATGATGAGAACAATCTCAGCTGCCATGCCCATACTTTGTTTTTCTTCCAGTGTCAGGATAATCGGCGCGAGGATATGCCCCACCAGCAGAATGGTTAACCAGGCTGGGCCATCATCTGCGCGGATCTGGCCGAGCTTTTCACCGCAGGCGCTGCAGCTGTCCTGTTGGCCCAGATAACCGCGCAGCAGCTTCCCTTCGCCGCATTTGGGGCAACGTAAGGAGATGCCGCGCAAGGCAGCGGTTTTAAACGGCACAGCAAGAACATCGGAATCAGACATAGACCTGATATAGGCTGATTTGCGGCAAAGAAAAAGGCCGCAGGGGAAGCTGCGGCCTTGATCTGGTATAAACGCCGGCTTTAGGCGCTGTAATACATCTTGTACTCGATCGGGTGGGGCATGGTCTCGTAAGCGAGGCATTCTTCCCACTTCAGGCCCAGATAGGCATCGATCAGGTCATCGGTGAAGACGTCACCCTTCTTGAGGAAGGCGTTGTCCTTCTCCAGTGCCTGCAGGGCTTCGCGCAGCGAGCCGCAGACATTGGGCACCTTGGCCAGTTCCTTGGGCGGCAGCTCGTACAGGTTCTTGTCGATCGCTTCACCCGGATGGATCTTGTTAGCAATGCCATCAAGACCAGCCATCAGCATGGCGGCAAAGGCCAGATAGGTGCAGGCGGTCGGATCCGGGAAACGGACTTCAACACGCTTGCCCTTCGGGCTGGTAGTGTAGGGGATGCGGCAAGAGGCCGAGCGGTTGCGCGAGCTATATGCCAGCAGCACCGGCGCTTCATAACCCGGCACCAGACGCTTGTAGCTGTTGGTGGTGGGGTTGGTGAAAGCGTTCAGCGCCTTGGCATGCTTGATGATGCCGCCGATGTAATACAAAGCGGTATCCGACAGACCGGCATAGCCCTTACCGGCGAACAGCGGCTTGCCGTCCTTCCACAGGCTCTGGTGGGTGTGCATGCCCGAGCCGTTATCGCCATACATGGGCTTGGGCATGAAGGTGGCGGTCTTGCCATAGGCGTGCGCTACATTCTTGACCACATACTTGTAGAGCTGCATGGCATCGGCACAATTGACCAGCGTATCGAACTTGATCCCCAGCTCATGCTGGGACGAGGCCACTTCGTGGTGGTGCTTTTCAACGCTCACGCCCATGCTCGCCAGAACTGACAGCATTTCGCCGCGCAGGTCCTGTGCGCTATCCACCGGGCCAACCGGGAAATAGCCGCCCTTAACGGTGGGGCGGTGACCCATATTGCCTTCGGCATAATGGCGGTCGGTGTTGTAGGGGCCTTCAATGCTGTCGAGCTTGTAGCTCACTTCATTGCTGTCCACCTTGAATTTCACGTCGTCGAACACAAAGAACTCGGCTTCCGGGCCAAAGAAGGCAGTATCGCCCATCTTGCTCTTCTTCACATACGCTTCAGCCGCCTTGGCGATGGAGCGGGGGTCGCGGGTATAGGGCGCGCCGGTCGAAGGCTCATACACGTCACAGAAAATCATGACGGTGGGCATAGCGGCGAACGGGTCAAAACGAACGGTGGCAAAGTCCGGCTTGAGGATCATGTCGGACTCATTGATGGCCTTCCAGCCCGAGATCGACGAGCCGTCGAACATGATACCTTCATTGAGTAGGTCAGCATCCAGACCATCAATATGGTAGGTCAGGTGATGCATAACACCGCGCATGTCGGAGAAACGAAGATCGAGGTCTTTTGCCCCGTTTTCTTCCATGAACTTGATTAGACCTTTGCCGTCCTTGATTGACGCCATGATAAAATCTCCCTGTGAATCCCATGAGAAAGCGGTTAACAATTAACCGCTTTCTCGGTATCACCGCCCTTGATAACGGTCAAATATTTTGTGCATCGCGAAATTTTTATGCTAAACTACAAAAATCCTTGACGAAACCGGGTGAGAGCTGCCAATAAAGCGGCCCGGATAAGTGCCGGATGGAGGCTGTAGCTCAGTTGGTAGAGCACCGGGTTGTGGTCCCGGTTGTCGCGGGTTCGACCCCCGTCAGCCTCCCCACTTTTCCAATTACGGAAACATGAAAAAACCCCGCCATGCACCCATCGGTCTGGCGGGTTTTTTGTTTTATTGGCTTTTTATTTAAGTGTGCAAATTCTCTGCTGGCAGCTGGCGGTTTGCACAGGCTGGGTGCTGTCCGGCACTGTTTCACAATTGCTGGTTGAATTAATCCACTGGCTGGCCTGCCGGTAAGATTGCAGATGGCTGGTGTTAACAGCTACGGTCGCGCCACATACACCTTGTACCACGGTGCAGTCGCTATCTGCATTACATGCCGTGTAATCGGCAGGTGGCTGTGTGGCGATGGCTTGGGCGGCCTCATAATCTAGCGCTGGTTTGATCCACGGAGCCTTATCAGCATCAACACAAGAACAAGCTGACGCTGTATCAAACACCTGACCGGCAGGGCAGGCCGGAACAGGTGCGCCAACTGGCATACTGCAAGCGAGTGCTGCAGCGCCAGACATCAATAATACAAACGCAGTCAGGACAGATTGAAAAATGCGCATTTCCATCTCCTTGAGAAAAAGGCTCCCCCGTTAGGGAGAGCCTATTACATTCGATTACTGCGGCGGGGGGAAGGCTACACCGCCATCCTCACGGCTCTTGGGTTGTGTGCCTGCAATGGCGCCAGCATTCTTGACCAGCTCAATGAAGCGGCCACGCTCACCATTGCCATCGTCCCCACGGGCGCTTTGGGCCAGTGTCGCGACATCGGCATAACCGAAGTTGTACACGCCCTGTGCGCCACGCAGCAGGCGGCTGAACCCGGCCACTGCCGTTGCAAAGCGCGTATCGGCAGAGGTTTCAGCAACGCTGTCTTTTTCATCTGCACGGGTCACCGGGCGCTCGATCAGCTGGCTGGTCTGCGCATCCGGCAGCTTGTAGCGAATGCGCAGGAAGGCCAGTTCATTGGCGCGGGCTTCATCCGTCTTGCGGCTGCTGGCATCTACGCCTTCAGCCGGGCTGTAATAGCGCAGGCTGCTGTCATTTGGCTCTTTCAGAACTGTACCGACCGGCACAATCTCATAAATCGCCGTCACTTCATGGCCAGCGCCAACTTCACCGGCATCCACCTTGTCATTATTAAAGTCCTCACGGCGCATGGCGCGGGTTTCATAGCCCAGCAGACGATAAGACTTCACCGCCGCCGGATTAAACTCCACCTGGAATTTTACATCCTTGGCCACGGTAAACATGGTGCTGGTCAGCTCATCACCCAGCACGCGGCGCGCTTCGCTCAGGCTGTCGATATAAGCGGCCACGCCATTTCCGTTCTGGGCAATGGCCTGCATGGTAGCGTCCTGATAATTGCCCATGCCAAAGCCAAGCACTGAGAGGAACACGCCAGAGCTGCGCTGCTGCGCTACATACGCCGCCACGCCGCCGGGTGCGCTGGTGCCAATATTAAAGTCACCATCGGTCGCCAGCAGAATGCGGTTGACGCCTTCCTTCTTAAAGTTCTGTCTGGCCAGCGTATAGGCCGTTTCAAGGCCAGCCGAGCCAGCCGTACCGCCACCTGCACCCAGTGAATTTAGGGCGGCAAGGATGCGGTCTTTATTCTCCACGCTGGTGGGGGGCAGCGCTATGCCCGCATAACCGGCATAGGTTACAATGCTTACCACATCGCTCGGCTGCATCTTATCCAGCATCAGGGCAAACGACTTCTTGGCCAGTTCCAGCTTATCGGGCGAGGACATCGAGCCGGAGACGTCAATCAGCAGAACAAGATTGACAGGTTTGCGTGTCTCAGCCGGCAGATCATAGGCCTTGATCCCCACATGCATCAGCTTGGTCTGCGGGTTCCACGGATTGGGATACACAGCAACCGTCGGCGCAAACGGCTGGCTGCGGTCTTCCGGCAATGCATAATTGTAATGGAAGTAGTTGAGGAACTCTTCAGTGCGCACAGCGTAGGCCGGCGGCAGATGGCCAACTTCAATCATCCGGCGTACAGCCGTATAAGAGGCGGTGTCTGTATCAGCCGAGAAGGTGGAGACCGGCGCCTGCGCAACCTCCTGCATCGTCTGATCCGGCAGATTGGCAAACTTGTCGCCACCTTCAGCAACCATCGGCTGCATCAGCCCGTCAGACGGCAGACCAGGGGCCACAGGAGCCATAGCTACCGATGGCACGGGGGCCGGCATGGAGATCGCATTTGCGGATGCAAATGATTCAACCTTGCGTTCAGCATCAGCCATTTCTGCAGGCCTGCTTGCAACTGGCGCTGACGGGCCTGATGTTGCGGCATCAATCGCGCCCTTCAGTGACAGGCTGGAGAGCATCTCGCGGGCAGAGGGCAAGCTGATTCCAACAGAACCACGGACATTGTCGATAGAGTCAGAAAGTTGAGTATAAGTAGGCCGAGCGGATTTATCATCCACAAGTGCGGATGTTTTAGCATATTGCGCATAACCAACCGGGCCTGAATGCTGCAAGCGGCTGGGCTGCGTATAATCCAGCGCGGTGGCTAGAGCGATGAGGGCAACGGTTGCAAACACACCACCTTGGGTAAGGCTGATTTTTCTCATGACATGCTCCTTGGTAGAGGGTGATCTACCTAAGAGACGTGCCAGCCAGCCGGATTTTTGGGGGCCGTCAGCAAATTTCTGGCGATAGGCCAGATTGGCCTTGAGCAGGCTATCGGCCCGGCGGGTGGCATCCGGCGCCGGAATTTCCATTCTCTGCAAGAGGGTCAGGGGATCATCGGGTGGCAGCATGGCGCTCCTCCGTCAATCGTTTGGTCAGTTCCGCGCGGGCGGTGGACACCCGCCAGCCTACAGTGCCTTCACTACATTGTAAGGCAATGGCCATTTCAGCCGTACTTAGGCCTTCTGCTGCCAGAAGCAAGGCATGGCAGGATTTTTCAGGCAGCGATTTCATCACTGTCAGCACCTGCTGCAAATAAACCGCCTCGGCCGGATTATCGTTTGAGCTGGCGCTGATCTCTTCATTGAGCAAGCTCGTTGCCAGACGGCCGCGCTGGCGCAGGCGGTCGCGCCCGGCATTGAGCACCACTTGAGCCAGCCAGCCGCGCGCACTGCCACGGCCAGAAAATTTGCGCAGCTTGTCCGGCAGGCTCAGGCATATATCATGAGTCAGGTCTTCAGCATCCATCTTGTGCCCCAGCAGGCGATAGGCGAGGCGGTAGATGAAATCATATTGCCGTTCAATCCATAATCCGAACGACAGGGCATCGCCCGCTTGCGCGCTGCGCAGCAGGTCATCCTCGCTCGGTGATGACGGCTCCTGATTCATTCCATCCTCGTTAATAGAGACGCTGACGGCTGGCAACTTCTTGGGTTAAAAAATAGTCATGTTCTTTCAATGTGTTGCATTCATGTTCGCAGGGGCAGGTGTTAACCAATTGGTTAATCACGTGCTGGGCTGCACAACAGGCTCCCTCTTGCTTTTTGCCCCAACACAGGACTATCAATGCGTAACGATATAAAAGGGAGCACATGTCCGCACCGGCGGGCAGGTACACGGGAATAGTAAGTTCTGGGATGACGTTTTAAAAGCCACGTTTACGGCCGCGCTCAGGAGGTGCAGCCAACATGTCGGATTTGAAAAACAAACTCGCCGAGGGCTCTCTCTGGCGCTCTGCACATTTGTCGCAACTGGTCAGCCTTGCCCCTGACATCAACTGGAAGCGCGCAGCCAAATGGACGCTGGGCACGGTTGCGGTTGCCGGACTTGGCTATGGCGCGCATTACGAGATGAACGTGGCCTCACCACTCATGTCCCGCTATTACGGGGCTGTGGTGAAGGGTTATTTTGGCAGCCGCGTGACTAATGAAACACCGCCCGCCAACAGCGCGGTCGATCACCGCCTGGGCTATGACGTTATCCCGCAGGCGCGCGAAAGTGCCGCCAAGCATAACGACCACATCACGCCGCAAAAGAAGTGGCAGCAGTTTTCCTTCCTGTGGAAGCATCATTATCCGATTTTTGATCGTCCGCTCAATCCGGGCTTGATGGTCAGCGATGCCAGCGGCGAGACTTTGTATAACGCCAAGTCGTTCCGCCCAGCGCCGTATCAGACCTTTGACGAGATCCCCGTCATCATCCAGCGTCTGGCCACCAATATCGAAGATAAAAACCTGCTCGATTTTGACTCGCATCAGCCGAGCTATAATTGCGGTGTTGATATTCTGCGTACAGGTAAAGCAGCAGCGCAACAAATGCATCTCTGGCCGGGCAAGTCTGGCGGTTCCGGCATGGCGGTGCAGAAGATTAAACAGCTCAGCTCGGAAGATGGCCGCACACACGGTATCTTCAACAAGCTGGAGCAGATCGATGCCGCCTCGATCGATACCTACCGCTATGGTGCCGATACAACCGAGCGCTGCAAAACCCACTTCCTGCAATATATCAATCTGGTACCCATGTCAGGTCATGCCCTGACCGGCGAGTTGATTGGCCTGCGTGAAGGCATGGCCGTGGTGTTTGGCAACACCACTTATGACAGCGTCCTGCGCAAGGACTGGGGCACCCCGCAATGGGAAAACCCGCAGACCGCCAAAGCGTTCCGCCAGGTGCTGACGCTGATGAAGTCGTGGGAAGGCCCGGCCGCCAATCTCCAGGCCCGCGTCAGCAAGGGTGAGAAGCAGCCGCGCCGTTGGGAAAGCACGCAAAGGCGCATCAATGAGGTGTATCTGCCCAAGTTCGTGGCCGATGGTGTGATTACCCAAAACTTTGCCGACATGGTCGCCAAGGTCAAACTGGACGGCACGCAGCTGGGCAAAAACCCGGCACTGCCGGTGCGTCCGGCGTCAGAAAAGTTCATCCTCTCCATGAACAATTATGTGGCCAACTATATCGGCCTGTCGGGGGATGACCGCCTGTTCCGCATGGACCGCTTTGATATGTCCGTGCGCTCCACACTCTATGGTGATCTCAACCAGAAACTGCATGACGATGCCGTTGCCATGCTCGACCCCAAAGTGGCCGCCGAGAAAGGCCTGATGGGTGAGTACCGCTTTAACGAGCAGAATGTGGGCCGCATTGTGCGCGGCGTTACCGCTATTGCCCAGACTGATGATGGCCGCTGGGTCACCCGCATCAGTACCGATACCTATCCCGGCGCGCTTGACCTTAACAAGGGCGGCAAGGTCAGTTTCGGCTCGATCGATAAGTGGCAAGAGGGGGGTGTACGTCTGGTGCTCACCCAGCGCCTGCACAGCCAGCTGACCGGCAAAACACCGGAGCAGCTGGCGGCTATGCCGATCCACCGCGAAGATGCGCTAACCAGCTGGGGCGTTAAATACATGCTCGACCCCGCCAAGGATCATTCGCTGGATGGCATGCTGACGGCTGTACGCTCGGAGATGGATTATTCTGGCACGCCGCGCAGCTATTTTACCGGTGGCGGCAGATGGACACCGCAGAACTTCAAGAATATCGGCGCCGGTAAAACCTATAATATGAACACCGCGCTGGCTGGCTCCATCAATGCCGCTTGGGCGCGCATCGCTTACGACAATGACATGTTCATTACCTGGAATGTGCTGGGCACCCCGCAGGATATCTTCAATCCCAACAGTCCAGATTCCAAGGTGCAGGACGCCCGTATCAATCTGATGAACCGCTTCACGCATGAGGAAGACGGCGTGCGTTTCATGGAGCGTGCCGACAAGCTGATGACCGGTATGGATGCAGGTGCCATGCTGCGTTACATGGCTGGCCGCACCAGCGGCTCGGCCACATCGCTCGGCGTTTTGCTCTACAGCATGAAGCCGGATGCCAGCTATGATGAGATGGTCGGTTATATCAAAGACAATTTCCAGCCCTCAGCCAAAGCCGCCACATTGCCAGATGACAAGAAGCTGGCCGAGATTCACGCCCTGAGTGCGCCGCGCCGCATGGTGGATATTGCCTCGGTTCTGATCGCAAATGGCGCGACAGCAGCTCAGCTACAGGACCGCACAGAAGCAGGCACAGAGCAGCTGGCCAATCTGCTGCGTGAGACGCCGCCACCCGCCAAGCCGGATGTGCGCTGGTTCAGCCGTACCGAGCAGCTGGCCGCGCTCTATGGCGTACGTCATCCCGGCAGTGAGCTGCCTGCGATGCGTGACTTTATCCGCAGCCATACGGCCGATAAAAAGCAGCTGAATGGTGTCGACTTCAAGGCGCTGCATAAGCGCTATGAATCCGGCAAGTATGACCCCAATGCCCGTTTCTACCGGTTTGACCTCAACGACCGCGTGGGGCTGGCTTTTCCCAAAGGCACCAAGCGTCCGCAAAGTGCGTATGCCATGTTGCTGGTCAAGCAGCGCCTGGCGCATCCGGGGATCAGCATTGATGAGGCCACAGCCGCCAGCTATGCCGATCATGTGGAGATGGATAAATGGCGTCGCCGCCCCAGTCAGGTGCGGGCACAAAACCGCGCCATTACCATTGCCCTGCAAAAGGCTGCTTCAATCGAAGTGCAAAACATCAAGCGCAGCTGGGGCTATCCCTATCAGCACAAAGCCTACTCGCTGGCCCGCGTGCTGGGCGTAGAAGGTAACAGTGCCGAAGGCGTAGCCAACTTCCTTGGCACCATGCTCAATGGGGGGCACCGCGTGTCACTGGCCCGCTTTGACCAATTGGAGTTTGCGCCGCAGGCCAAAGACCCCAACAATCCGCATCCCACCACCATCGTCACCAATGGCCGCACCAATCCTCAGGTAGTTGACCCGTTGGTGGCCAAGCACACCCTGCTGCTGGGCCGCAACTCGGTAGAAGACCCCAACGGCACGTTCCGCCGCCTGTACGGTGTCTTTACCTATCCCGATGGTTCGCCGCTGGAAGTGGCCTGCAAGAGCGGCACCAATGGTGAGAGCAGCGACGCTAACGCCCGCCGCGCCAACAGCGCCGGTTATGTGCGTGGTGCCTTTGGTGCCTGCACGCTCGGGCCCAAGGTTGTCGTCGTCATGCAAAATCTGCTGTTTGATGCGGGCCCCAAGGACCGCTTTACCAGCTCGGTTGCGGCAGGCTATCTGCTGGCCGGGCGTGAAGCCATCCAGAAGCTGCTCGACCGCACATATTCCGGCCATGTGCCCGGCTCGCTCGCACCCAAAGCGGTCAAACCGGCGCTGCCGCCGTACCGCAATGGCAAGCCAGCGCAGCGGGCGGCTGACCTGTTCACGCTGCCGCCAGAATCTGCCGTACCGGCGTTCATCCTGCCGCAGCCCGATCTCAAAACCGGGCTGAACATTCTGGAATATGCGCCGCCGCGTCCGTAGACCTCGGTTTTACGCTGATATGAGCTGCGCTTGGCTCATATAACGCGCTGAATTGATTATTCGGGCCTGTACCTCACGTAGTCATTCCCGCGCAGGCGGGAATCTATTTCAGCAACAGGCCGGGTTTAATCATGGATTCCCGCCTGCGCGGGAATGACCTGTTCTGTTGATTTAGTCTTTTTTGATCCGTAAATCTCACTCTCAGCTATACATGACTGACGAAGATTAATCCTGCCGTTGACGAAGATTAATACTCGCCGTTGACGGCGGCGCAAATCAGCTCACAATGCGCGCATGAGCGACTCTGCCCTTCAATCGGCTCCCGACAGCCTTTCTCATCCGCTTGCCGCGCAAGCGGGCAGTGCCTTGGCTTTGTTGACTGCGCAGCAGGTGCGCGTGGTCGATGCCTTGGCCGCACATCAGGGGGAAGATGTCTTCAAGCTCATGCAGCGGGCTGGTGAAGCGGTCGCGGCCGAGATCATGCGCCGCATCGCGCCGTGTCAGGTGGTGGTGCTGGTAGGCCCCGGCAATAATGGCGGCGATGGTTTAATAGCCGCTGCCAAACTTAAAGAAGCGGGCTGGAGCGTGACTGTAGCGCTGCTCGGTGAGGCCGATCAGCTCAAAGGGGCGGCGGCCCAAGCACTGGCCGTATGGGACGGGCCGACCGAGCCCATCACCCGTGATTGCTGCGATCAGGCCGCGCTGGTGGTGGATGCCGTTTTTGGCGTGGGCTGTGAGCGCGATATTCCCGCGCATCTGGTCTCACTCTACACCGCATTATTTGACAAGCGCATTCCGGTTGTCGCGGTTGATATTCCCTCCGGCATTGCCAGCAATACCGGGCAGCTGCTCGGCGGCGCGCCCATGGCGTTCCTGACGGTGACCTTTGCCCGCAAGAAGCCGGGGCATCTGTTATTACCGGGCCGCATTCACGCGGGCGAAGTGGTGGTGGCGGATATTGGCATTGCGCCGGACATCTATTCCATCATCCAGCCCAACCTGTTTGAAAACGGGCCGGAGCTGTGGCTGCACGCGCTGCCCGAGCCGCAGCTGCACGATCATAAATATTCGCGCGGCGTTGCGCTGATTGCTGGCGGCGCCGAGATGACCGGGGCCGCCCGTCTGGCCGCGCGGGCTGCGCAGCGGGCAGGGGCGGGTATGGTGCAAGTCGCTGCGCCAGCTGAATCGGCTGACATTTACCGGATCGATCTTGAAAGCTGCATCGTCCACCAGTTAGCTGATGCTGAGGCGTGGGGCCGTTTGCTCGCTACCACCAATTACAGTGCCATTTGCATCGGGCCGGGTCTGGGCCGCTCGGAAGACGTGCGGGCCGATGTCCTGCGCGCCTTGCGCACCGATATTCCCACCGTGCTGGACGCCGACGGTATCAGCAGTTTTGCTGGTCATCGCAGTGAGATTTTGGCCGAGCTGCGCCCGCACACCGTCATGACCCCGCATAATGGGGAGTATGACCGCCTGTTTGATACGCGTGGTGATGCGCTGCGCCGGGCCTGTCTGGCGGCGGTATCGAGTGGTTCCATCGTGCTGCTCAAGGGCGCTACCACTGTCATCGCAGCGCCGGATGGCACCTGCATCCTCAACACCAACGCGCCGCCCACCTTGGCGACTGCTGGCGCGGGGGATGTGCTGGCCGGTCTCATTACCGGGCTAATGGCGCAGGGCATGCCGCCGCTCCTCGCTGCGGCGGCGGGGGCATGGATGCATGGCGCGGTCGCGTATGACTTTGGCCCCGGCCTCATCGCGGAAGATCTCATCAGCAATCTGCCATTGCTGCTTAATTATCTGTATGACCTTAAAAACCAGCCGCCTGAAGCTGCCGGTCATCAACCCCCGGCCGCGCCCGAGCCAGATGATAAGCCAGCGTTAGAACGCGTCTGATCGCATCAACAGCGCCCTGCAAAACTGGCAAAAAACGCTCCCCGCCGGTGTTCAATTGGGCTTTAACGAGGCGGTTTTATCAGCCCGGCCGCGCTAATCCCCTGATAATCAACTAAAAATACCTGTTCGCAATGTGCGGGCGGCGTGCTAGAAACGCCCACCCGAAACGCGCGGGCGTGGCGGAATTGGTAGACGCGCTGGATTTAGGTTCCAGTGACGAAAGTCGTGTGGGTTCAAGTCCCTCCGCCCGCACCATATGATGATCTCTTTGGAGTTAATGATGAACGTCGCCGAGAAAAAAGTTGAAGGCCTGAAGCGCGAATTTGCCGTGACCATTCCGGCGAATGAAATTGCCAAGCAGGTTGAGCTCAAGCTGGTTGAAGTGAGCAAGACCGTGCGTCTGCCCGGTTTCCGTCCTGGCAAGGCCCCGGTTGACCTGATCCGTCAGCGCTATGGCGATTCCGTCAAGGGTGAAGTTCTCGAACAGGCCATCAACAACGCCACCCGCGACCTGATGACCGAGCGCAATCTGCGCCCCGCCATGCAGCCGCAGGTCAAGGTTGAAGCCTTTGAAGACGGCAAGGACCTGTCCTACACGCTCGACTTCGAAGTGCTGCCGGACGTGACCCCGGTTGACTTCAAGACCATCAGCGTTGAGCGTCTGGTGGTTGAAGCCAAGGCCGACGACGTCCAGAAGGCGATCGACGATCTGGCCAAGATGCGCAAGCCCCTCAAGAAGGTTGAAGCTGCGCGCGCCGCCAAGATGGGCGACACCCTCAAGATCGACTTTGACGGCAAGGTCAATGGCGAGCGCCGCGACGGCATGAAGGCAGAAGGCTTCATGCTTGAGCTGGGCAGCCACAGCTTCATCGACACCTTTGAAGACCAGCTGGTCGGCAAGAAGGTCGGCGACGAAACCGTGGTGAAGGTCACCTTCCCGGACAATTACCACGCTGCTGACCTGCAGGGTGTTGTGGCCGAGTTTGCCGTGACCGTGCATGAGCTGCATGAGCCGGGCGAAGTAGCCATCGATGACGAATTCGCCAAGGGTTTTGGTATCGACAGCCTTGAAAAGCTCAAGGAGCAGATCACCATCAACATGAACGACCAGTACAAGGCAGCTGCGCGTCTGAAGACCAAGCGCGTTCTGCTCGACAAGCTGGCCGAAGCGCACAGCTTTGAAGTGCCGCAGGGCATGGTAGACTTCGAGTTTGCCACCATCTGGCAGCAGCGCGAGCAGCAGGGCCCGGATCCGGAAGAGAAGGGCAGCACCGAAGACGAGATCAAGAAGGAATATCGCGACATTGCTGAACGTCGCGTTCGCCTGGGTCTGCTGCTGGCTGAAATTGGCCGCAAGCAGAACATCGAGATCTCGCAGGAAGACCTGCGCCGCGCCGTTATCGCCCGCGCCCGCGAATATCCGGGTCAGGAGCAGGCCGTGTTCGAGTTCTACCTGAAGAACGAGCAGGCCCTCAACTCGCTGCGCGCGCCGCTGTATGAAGACAAGGTCGTGGATTACATCCTCGAGCTGGTCAACATCACTGACAAGCCCGGCACCGTTGACGACCTCAAGCAGGAAGCCGACGAAGTGGACGGCGACGAAAAGCCGGCCGCCAAGAAGAAGGCCGCGAAGAAGGCCTAAGCTTTCAAGCGCAAACAATCGATCAGGGCGGGATTTATTCCCGCCCTTTTTTTTATAAATTTTCGATAGATATGTCAGCCCCGAGGTAATTTTTCATTTTTTTTAATTCACCCCCCTTGCATTATACATATGTTAATATGTGAATGAAAAATTGCTGTATATGACAACAATACACGTACCAAAAAAATATTCGCGAGCATTTAGCCTTATAGAGTCTGCTATTGTTTTAGCTGTCATAGGACTTGTAACTGCGGGCATTTGGGTTGCACTAACTTCTGTTCGTACTAATATGACCGTCAGTAAAATTGAAGAGTTAACGCTTGTTTATCTTCAAAACAGCTATCAAGCCGTCAGGGCGGCAAATGATGATCAAACTCAAGTTACACCAACAGTAGCGGTAGCAAAAAAATTTATCGCAGACGCATACCTGATAGATCCGATAAATGCGATATGGGACTATAACGACGTACAAATACAAAGCGGGGGCGGCTATTTCCTTTACTATTATTTTCCTGTGAATGGTAATGGCCCCGCGATGTGCAAAAGATTCCTAACTAGAGTTTTTTCAGGTGATCGCTGGTCGAAAATATATTTTGATGGATTCTATCAAGGTTCACAGGGATGGGGCAGTGAATTATACTTCCCGATAACAGAGCCTGACGAGTGGTTTGGAGGTAAGATACTCTTAGCTTGCGATGATGATTCCATTATACCGGGTCGCTCAATTATTATTTTGTGGTGGCCACCTTTCTAGGCTCACGAATCATTAACTGAGAGAAAAGATGACCGAGTAGGCGATACAGATGTTTGAGAATCATGCGTAAGTTCTTTGGCACACACCATCAATCAGGGCGGGATTTATTCCCGCCCTTTTTGTTTGCTTGTGCATCTGTATACTTATCCAGCGGGTCAGTAAAAACAGGGAACATAATCAGATTAACTATGGCCAATACGGTATATATCCAAACGACAAAAATAACTTTAGCAACCTGTATTTCAATCTTAGTTTTGATCAGCAAAAGAAGACTTTAACACTGAATGATGGTGATATAGGCTTACTTCAGTGTGCACTTTCTACTGATAACAAAAGCTATCAAGGCTATACCTATTCTCTGCATATTGGCGATCATGCCTATCAGGCCAAATGGCAAGATTACATCATGATATATCCGGATATATTCCGGCTAGAGATAAGTGAATTTCAATTGAACTAGCAAAAGGTGGAAGCTGCCGCTGGCAGCTGCGGGCAGCTTAAAAGAATAGCGAGGAAGGCTAGATGATGGGATGGACATTTAATTCAGCTGCATTCTCGATCGCGATAGGATTGGTAATCATTTCCTGCACATACGCAGTGCGAACATCTCTTGATTTAGGCGGGGTTTGCTTGCTGCCGCCATCATACATATCAAATGACGAGCTAATTCGTATTGCTGCAGAAAGTATTAATAATGACCCGCTGATACAAGTACGCACTACAGCACGGTACACGCCTTTGATGAAACAAATACCATACCCCAACGTTGAAGCGATGCTTCAGGCTAACCCAGACTGCTGTCGAGTGGAGTGGGGGACCGATGTCACTGGTGGTCAGTACAGTTTGCTTTCAAAGCTTACAGGCATTGGCACTGCAGGCGTGTTTATAGACTTCACGGCTACATTTATTGATTTTGATGGCAGGCCTCGCCGTCAGAAGCTGTTCTTGATGAATTTGTGGACCAGTTGCGGCACTAACTGGTCAAACCAACCTTGGAATTGGCGGTTAGAGCCAATAGACGTTATGTAACGGCATTTGAAGGAATTGACATGATGATCGCCCTAATCCGTACCAGTAGCTGGAGACAGATCATCAAGAGGATGCTCATCGCCTGCATTCTGGTGAGTACTGTTGGCTATTACATTCATTTGAAAATTCTATCGCACCGAGAAGTGCCTGTCGGCAGTGAAACCATTTTCTTCGTTCATATCCGAGCTGATCTGAATATCGACAACGAGCCGCTTGTGATGGACCGCGTAATCCGTTGCTTTCATATGAAAGATAGAGGGCGCATAATTTTTGAATCCGCCGACAGTCTGATGGCGCGCACCAGTACGGGGCGTACATTCGCACTCATTGTACCTGAAGCCTGCGATACGCTGGTATCTCGCAATAAACCTGAAGGTGGTGCCTACACTGTCGATCCTACGCAGGGTGATGTGCCGCCACTCCGGCTCAGTAAGGATGAGCTTATAACGCCGGTTGTGTTTGAAATTATGGGGGGCGTTGCCGCAAGTCGGGTGGATGCTTATGTAGCCTTCAATCGCTTGCGGCAGGGCTATCATGGTGTTCGGTTGGATGATGTGCTGATCGAAAAAGCCGCGTCAGAATTGACCAAAGACTGGACCTACGAGAAAGAGCGCAGTGAAGATGATTGGTTTGGCCCAACTGATTGGGGTAAGCGCGGCCATTTGTATTATGCCGTCTCCTTCGTGCCCATCACACGGGATTATTGGCAGGATACCTTTATAAACCATCCTGAACTGCGTGCGTACTATCTAAACACGCCAGACATGTACAAGCAATTCGATTATTTCACAGAAAAATTCAGTAAATATGACACAGACACATATCTAGTTGGTGTGGGTCCTTATGGAAACTTTGGCGAGCAGGGCTTTGCTCAGGTCGTCTATGGGCTTAGGAAACAATCTCCAGCTAATACACTTTTATACAATAAAAACTTCAAATATAGCTGGGCGCTAGAGCGCATTATCCCCTGTGTATATACCGGTACGTTGCATAATTTTAAATGTTCACCAGAGCTTGATGGTGTTCTGCAGTTCAAAGATTTTGGAACATTGAGAGATATGGAAATGCAGACAATCGGACCGGGGAAGGTTGTCTTTAGTATGCCGGATTTTACAATGACTTTTGGGAAGGATAATGAGCTTTTTAGCCGATTCGGCAGTATGTACCGAAAGTCAGATGAGACATTGTACGTTTTAACCGACACGGAAAGCTATCTTGGGAGGACTAGGTAATGGCGCGTACCCTAATCCGTACCAGCACCTGGGGGCAGACCACCAAGGTTGTATTAGCTGGATTAGTGTTCCTGCCAATATTAGCTCTCACTTTTGTCGAATGGTTTGTTGATCCGTTTCCCAATACTGCATGAGAGAGCATCATTCATCCGCAAGGATGGTCAAGGAATTAGTTACTATAAGTTCCCAGATTTCCAGTTGGAAACAGATCGCAATCCCACGGATGCGGCCCTGTATAGGTATAACAGTCATTGCCTGCCGCATCTAGCCATCCACAATAAACTTGACTTTTGCTCAAAAATGTGGCATTGATTTCTTTAAGGACAATTGCGTCCGTTTGCAAACCGCCCGCGCATCGCTGGCGGTTTTTTGTTTGGCTTTCAACAGCCCATACAACAGAGAGGATCATGATCATCGCCCGGCCTGATCAGCGGGGTGAGTACAGTTAGTGCGCGCGAAAATTTAAACAGGTGGAGAATGAGCCCGGCGGAGCCATGCCTTTTTTCTGGCGCTGGCCAATAAACAAGCCCGGGCAGGAGAGAGGTGGGGCTCTCCTTTCTCCCCCTTCCCAAACCCTACCCCCTCTATCCTCTGGAGGGTCAGCGCTAGCTGAGCCGACAGAGATAGAGGAGCTCGGGTCGTGTTTCCCCGCGCACGAGTCTTTTTGCGCGGCCGCATCGCACTGGATGGTTTTTGTGCAGATAGGGCGGGCGAATCGGGCTGCGGGCGCGGGCAAGCTGCTAATCAGCGCTTGAACTTTGCGGCAGGCGATTTAGTAACATTTCATAAACCAATTTCCTGCTAGGCAGGAAGTAGACAATAGCCTGCCTTTCAAGATGTTGGGCGCACCAAGGAGAGACGTATGAGCTGGAACATGGATACCCCGGAAGATCTGGTCACCAAGATGAACAATCTGGTGCCGGTCGTTGTTGAGCAGACCGCGCGCGGCGAGCGCTCATGGGATATCTATTCCCGCCTGCTCAAGGAGCGCATCATTTTCCTCGTGGGTGAGGTGAACGATCACAGCGCCATGGTCATCTGCGCCCAGCTGCTGTTCCTTGAATCGGAAAACCCGAACAAGGACATCGCGTTCTACATCAACTCGCCGGGTGGTGTTGTCACCGCCGGTCTGGCAATCTATGACACCATGCGTTACATCAAGTCGCCGGTCAGCACGGTGTGCATGGGTCAGGCTGCGTCCATGGGCTCGCTGCTGCTGTGCGCCGGTGCTGCCGGTAAGCGCATTGCGCTGCCCAACAGCCGTATCATGGTTCACCAGCCGCTCGGTGGTGCGCGTGGTCAGGCCACCGATATCGAAATTCAGGCCCGTGAAATCCTCAAGCTGCGCAAGCGCCTGTACGAAATCTATCATGAGCACACCGGCCAGAAGATCGAGAAGATCGAAGCTGCGCTGGAGCGTGACAACTTCATGTCCGCAGACGAGGCGAAGGAATGGGGCTTGGTTGACCAGGTGTTCCAGCGTCGCCCGGATGGCGCGGAAGCCAAGGCGTAAGCCCAATGGCATTTTAGCCGGCATCATGCACACCCGGCTCGCAAGAGCTGGGTGTAATGCCCAAAATCAAAGCATGATGTGCGGTTTTTTAGGCACGGATGCGGTCTATAGCGTCAATAATCAGACTGGATCGCACAGTTAATTCAAGAGGTCCCTTGTATCAAACCAAAGGGGCTTTATGCTGAAGGGGAGGTGGACTATATCCACCACCCGAACGAGACTGAGAGGATAAGATGTCCAAGGCAACCAGCAGCGGCGATTCCAAGAACACGCTTTACTGCTCCTTCTGCGGCAAGAGCCAGCATGAAGTCCGCAAGCTGATCGCGGGTCCCACCGTTTTCATCTGCGACGAGTGCGTCGAGCTGTGCATGGATATCATCCGTGAGGAAAACAAGACCTCGCTGGTCAAGAGCCGCGAAGGCATCCCCACGCCTAAGGACATCAAGACCGTTCTGGACGATTATGTCATCGGTCAGGAACGCGCCAAGCGCGTGCTCTCGGTTGCGGTTCACAACCACTACAAGCGTCTGGCCAATGCCCAGAAGGCTGAGGACGGCGTTGAAATTGCCAAGTCCAACATTCTGCTGATCGGCCCGACCGGTTCGGGTAAAACCCTGCTGGCCCAGACCCTGGCCCGCATTCTGGACGTACCGTTCACCACCTCTGACGCCACCACCCTGACCGAAGCCGGTTATGTGGGTGAAGACGTTGAGAACATCATTCTCAAGCTGCTGCAGGCATCCGACTACAATGTTGAGCGTGCGCAGCGCGGTATCGTCTATATCGACGAAATCGACAAAATCAGCCGCAAGTCGGACAATCCCTCCATCACCCGCGACGTGTCGGGTGAAGGCGTGCAGCAGGCGCTGCTCAAGCTGATGGAAGGCACCGTGGCATCGGTTCCGCCGCAGGGTGGCCGCAAGCATCCGCAGCAGGAATTCCTGCAGGTGGACACCACCAACATCCTCTTCATCTGTGGCGGCGCGTTTGCCGGCATCGAGAAGATCATTGCCCAGCGCGGCAAGGGCACAGCTATCGGCTTTGGTGCTGACGTACGCAATCAGGACGACCGCCGCCAGGGCGAGCTGCTGCGCCAGCTGGAAACCGAAGATCTGCTCAAGTTCGGCCTGATCCCGGAATTCATCGGCCGTCTGCCGGTTGTCGCTACGCTGGAAGATCTGGACGTACCGGCTCTGGTGCAGATCCTGACCGAACCGAAGAACGCACTGGTCAAGCAGTATCAGCGTCTGTTCGAGATGGAAGACATCAAGCTGGAAGTGACCGAAGATGCGCTCAAGTCCATCGCTGCCAAGGCGATTGAGCGCAAGACCGGTGCGCGCGGCCTGCGTTCCATCCTTGAGAACCTGCTGCTGGATTCCATGTACGACCTGCCGGGCATGGCCACCGTCGAGAAGGTGGTGATCAATGCCGAGGTTGTAGAAGGCAAGGCCCAGCCGCTGCTGATCCATGGCGACAAGCCCAAGGCCGCTGCTGCTACCGGCACCGAGCCCAAGGCCAGCGCCTAAGCCACAGCGCTTAAGCGATAGCCAACTGAAACACAAACACCCCGGCCTTAAAATCGGGGTGTTTTGTTTTGGCGATTTATTCGCAACAAAGAATGCGTATTACTCAAATTTTGGTTTGTTGCTGACATTTGCTGCTGAAGTGGCAGGCTTCGTGTCAGGAGCAGGGGCAGCGGCAGCGTGCGGCTCGGAAGATGGCGTGGCGGTTGGCTTTACTTCACCACTGGCTATCAGCGGCTGGCATTTCTCGGGTGGTGAGTTGCCATAATCCAGCTGGCGCACACACCAATTGACCATGCCCACATGATCGTGATGGGCCTTGACTGCCTCGTAGGAACCAACGTCACTCAAGACAGCGCCGGGCTGAATAACCACCATTCCGGTTCTGGCGAATTTTTCCAGACTATAACCAGGCTCATCAATTTTCTTATAGCCGGGGTCAAACACCCAGCTGTTCTGATTGGTGGCCTCTATGAAATTGCCGGTTGCACCCGATACAAGTATGGCGTGGCCGCCGGAACGCCTTTTCTGTTCATCCGGCGTTGCATCGTCCTTAATCTCATAATAGCGCCCGCGTGTATAATAATAGTTATGTGTTGATTTGAATTTGGTCGGGTCATCATTATAGCCCAGCAATCGCTGCTCCAACGTCTGCATGGCAATGCCTAGAGTGAGCGACATCTGCTCGCAGTCAAACTCCAGCTGTGACTTTCCATGACCGCGTTCAATATCAGCAGACAGGTGATTAACCACAGGGTCACGCGTCACTTCATACTTCTGTGTTGTGGGCCGACTTTCTTGCGGGCCATTTGTGCGATATTCGCTCAGACCCGGTGTCTTAGACATTTCCGTCTGCAGCGCAGACGTTAAATACTCTTCCCACACAACACGGTCATCTCGGGTCCATTCTTTTTTCTGCAGCAGTTTCCTGAATTCCTCACTGGTGCCCAGCACGAACTGCGCATGATCGACCATCTTGCCAATCGCCTGCGTATAGGCGTCATTCTTTGCCAGATCTACTTTCAAATTGGGCTCGCCAAAGCCAAGCCAGGTGAGCAGTGGCGTCATACTTGGTACTTCGCCATGCTCGCTGATATAGCCAATGCTGACCATGGCTTTATGCCATCTGGGCAGGTCGATAATGTCGAGCTTCGCGAGCGGCGAGACCTGATTAAATGCCTGCGTGGGTGATGCGGCTTGTGGCATGGCTCTATCATGCCGCTAAACCGGTAACGTCTCATTAAACCATGAAAATGATATTTATAATCAGGCTGTTACGGTGTATGCGGGGCGGGGTGGAGCAGGCGCTGGGTGAGGGCGTCCGTCTGCTGCATATCCGTCAGCACCGTCTGGAGCGGATGGATGGGGCCGAGTATCTGCAGCGCCAGCTCTGCTGTGGGGGGCAGTTGGCGCGCTATAGTTGAAGCCGGTGGGCGAATGCCATGCAGCACCAGATCCTGCGCTATCTCATGCGCGCCGCCCAGCACGGCATAATCCAGCACATTCAGGCCTAGAACATCCGGCCGGCTCATCTGGCGCAAGGCGAGATCGGTTGAAAAGGGCTCAGCCAAAATGGCATCACGCAGCAGTTTGTAGTTAGGCAGGCTGTTGCCCAGCGCAGAGATCATGAGCGGTGTTTGCCCGGCCTGATTATCCTGATTGGGGGCCATGCCGTTCATCAGCGCAAAGGCGATGATCTGCCGCGCTTCCGGCTGCGATGAATGCGCCGTGAGATGCAAACAGGTATCGCCATACATGTTGCGGTGATGGGTGTTGATCTCGCCGGTTTCAACGATGCGCCGGAACGACTGGTTGAATACCTCACGCGCATAGGTCTGCGAGCTGGGCGCCCAGCGCGCCCCCTGCTTGATACCCTGCTGGCGCAGATGATCGACCCCGGCGCGCAGCAGCATCAGCCGCATATCGATCCGGCGGGCCAGTACGTTAAAGTCGTACGGCTGCAGTGAAATGCCCATTTTATGTTCCCTGATCCTGTTTTTTGCTTACCCTTAGCGGGTTTATTGCCCGCCAGCCTAGAACCAAGGCAGGGCCGCTGCAAGCGCCTAAATTTTGCGCTTTAATTATCCCCCATCAGGCCTATATATAGGGCCATCATGACCGATCAGAACGACAATGCCGAGCGCCTGCGCCACCCGGAAAAAGCCCATCGCCCCGACAATCCGGTGCAGATGCGCAAGCCCGACTGGATCCGCGTGAAGGCGCCGACCAGCCCGGAATATGCCGCCACCCGTGATCTGGTGCGCGAGCACAAACTGGTGACTGTGTGCGAGGAGGCGTCGTGCCCCAATATCGGCCAGTGCTGGCAAAAGAAACATGCCACCTTCATGATTCTGGGTGCGGTCTGCACGCGCGCCTGCAGCTTTTGCAATGTGGCAACCGGCCGGCCTGACCTGCTTGACCCGCATGAGCCGGAACGCGTGGCCGATGCCACCCGCAAGCTGGGCCTGACCCATGTGGTGATTACCTCGGTTGATCGTGATGACCTGCCGGATGGCGGCGCGCAGCATTTTGTCGATACCATCAATGCCGTGCGCGCCAAGTCGCCGGGCACAACGGTTGAGATCCTCACCCCCGATTTTCAGAAGAAGCCCGGCGCGGCCGAGCTGATTGCCGCCGTGAAGCCGGATGTGTTCAACCACAATCTGGAAACAGTGCCGCGCCTCTATCCCAGCATTCGCCCGGGCGCCAAGTATTTTGGCTCGCTTGACCTGCTCAAGACCATCAAGCGTATTGATCCGTCACTATTCACCAAATCCGGCATTATGGTTGGCCTTGGCGAAACCAAGGAAGAAGTGCTGCAGGTAATGGATGATATGCGCGCCGCCGATGTGGATTTCCTGACCATTGGTCAGTATCTGCAGCCCACCCCCAAGCACGCCAAGGTTGACCGCTTTGTCACGCCGGATGAATTTGCCTATTACACCGAAATGGCCAAGGGCAAGGGCTTCCTGATGGTGTCGGCGTCGGCGCTGACGCGCTCGTCATATTTTGCGGGCGATGATTACGCCAAGATGAAAGCCGCGCGCGAGGCCCAACTGCAAAAGACAGCCTAACGAGCAAGCGGGGCAGGGCGCCACGCTTTAAGCGGCTTGTCGGTCTGCGCTTGCATAACCGCCCGCACCTCCGGCGCGTGGACGGCGTAGCTGCTGATGTCACGCCCCGACCAGACGGAATACATCACCGCCATACAGGTCGCCTGCGCGCGATACGGACTGAGGCTAGCGCGCTCATCAAAATACAAATCCTCGTCCACCATAAAGGGCGGGGCATGCAGGATCTGGTTAAACGCAACCGGCATACCCGCCAGCGGTGAATATAGCACCGGCTTACGGAACCACGCCTCATTCCCTTCTAACTGCGCACCGTGCAGAGCAAACACCGTGCTCAGCTCACCGCATAGCATGTGGGTACGTCCGCCATCCGCGTGCCAGGCACTTTCAGCTTCCGGGCGGGGCGCGCGCTTGAATACCAGCAGCATGAAATTGTGACCCAGATCACCGGTCTGCACGGCGGCAGTGGCCCCCAGCTCAAGCAGCGGCTGCAGGGGTGCCAGCTGCTGCGGCAGGTATAACTGTGTCAGCCCCGGCGCGCCGACCAGCACAATTGAACTCTGGCTGATGGGCGTATCTCCGGCCGGGCCAAACACCTGATCTGCCGCAGTGCGCAAGGCTTGCTTATGCGCCGCGCACTCCGCCGCTGTAGCAAGATGGGCCAAAGGCGGGGTGGCCGCATAAGTCTGCGCGGTAGAGCCGCGCATATCACCATGCTGCAAGGCGCTGTACGCCTCAGGCGGCAAGTGGTCAGCCGGCAGGGCCGAGATGGCGATATTATGAGCGCTCATGCAATATCCGGTTTTTGAAACTGGGGAATTTTAGTGGTTTTCAGGTGGCAAAGTCCAGTCTTGTGCTATTAACCATACCATTATGCCGACGCACGCCGAAAACCGCGTTATCAGCTACACGCCCGCCCAGATGTATGATCTGGTGGCGGATATTGAGCGCTATCCCGAATTTTTGCCGTGGTGCGTGGATGTCCGCAAGGTAAGCGAGAAAAACAATGTGGTGGAGGCGCAGGTGGCAGTTGGCTTTAAGGCCCTGCGCGAGCGCTTTACCTCACGCAACACACTTACCCCAAAGTCGCGGATTGAAGTTGAGTATCTCAACGGCCCGTTCAGGTACCTGAACAATCACTGGATCTTTCATCCGCATGCCAAGGGCTGCGAGGTTGAATTCTTCATCGACTTTGAATTCAAGTCCAAGCTGCTGCAGGTTATCATGGGGCCGCTGTTTAACGAAGCGGTGCGGATTATGGTGCGCGCATTTGAAAACCGCGCCCGCACCATTTATGGCCGTGGGTGAATGCCAAACTGGCGCAGCACCATGGGCGAGGCGCGACTGGCTGACTTTTTCATATGCATGGCGCACATGGCACTGACGGTGCCGTTATTGATGCGCACGGCCAGATTGGCGAACTGAACAAACAGCAACCCATGCAGACGTGCGATGCGCTGCGCGTTATCTGAATTCGGCTCCACCTGCTCCAGCATAAACTGACACGACGTCAGATACTGCGCCGCCTGCACCGGCGATGTCTGCTCGGGCTTCTTGCGCATTTGCGTTACAATCATCTGCTGAACAGATTTGATCGAGATGTGATTGGTTGTCATGGTCCCCCCTTATTTTTATGCAGGCTAACACCTGCGCCGGGGCGGGAACAAGAGCTAATCACATGCAGCTGGAATCCCCCTAGAAACCCCCTAGAAACCCCAAGTTTTGCAGATGCGGGCCGAGCCGAGAATGGTGGAGACCTGCATCTCGGTAGAAGCGATTGCAATCACTTCAGGCTTGGCACTGCTGCTAGCGAGATTAAAGAATTCATGCGCCAATGTGCGGTGCAGGCGCTGCAAGCGGGAGGAACGGTTATTGCGCGCGGCCACGTCCCCCAGCACCATCTGGCAGGCCTTAAGCCGCACCAGCGCATCAACATCAGCCTCGGTGCGGGCCTGACGGATGTTGCTGATAACCAGCTGCTGCACAAATGGCTTATGGTCTGACATGGCCCCTCCTGAATGACAGGCAGGCTAACAAAGCCGAGGGCGCCACTTCAATGCAAAATATTAGGGCAAATTATTTGACACTGTATTTCTTGATAGCGGCTTGCAGACCATCGAGCAGGGCGCGGCCGGTTTCGCCGCCATCCCCCTCGATCTTCTCATTCACCACAACCTTGATCGCATCGACATGGGCCTTGATCAGCTCGTATTCACTGTCGGAAATCGACTGGAAATTCTTGCTGGTGGTGAGGAAGAGCGACTTGGAGAATTCAGTAATCAACGGATAGCCGAAGATGCCGCCCTGACCGCGCATTTCGTGCGCGCAGCGATTGATGCGGGCAATGGTCTGGCGCAGATTAACGTCTGGCGTGCGCAGCAGAGCCACATTCTCTTCAAGCTTGCGGATTTCCTCGGCGATCCAGTCGGAATAATCACCGGCCATGCTCTGGATTTTATCTTCCACCTTCTTGATGATCTCAAGGTCGAGCTTGGGCATTTCGGCGCCTTGCGGCAGCCCACCCACTTTGGCAGCGAGACGGTTGGTGAATTCAAAAATCAGCACATCAGTGCTGTCGAGTTTGATCTTCTTGGTGGTGGAGCGCACAATCTGGATCTGGTCTTCCTTGATCACGCGGCGCTCAGCCGGAACCGGACGCGACAACCGGCGACGGTCCGGGCCGAAATAACCACCGCCCAGTACAAAGCGGCGCGGTTTATAAACCACACTCATGATACGATCCCACACAGCCTGCGTAGAAAAGGGCTTGGCGATAAACTCATTAGCGCCCAGATCGCGGCAGCGGGCCACATAAACGGCGTCCGCCGCGCCCGAGATCATGGCAACCGGCATGAACCGATCAGGTGATTCCGGCGAGGTGCGGATAAAACGCATGAGCATGAAGCCGTCAACTTCCGGCATCAGAATGTCCGACACCACCAGGTCAAACGGCGGCGTACCATCGGGCAGGGTGCGCGCGCGCTCACGGATCTGCTTGACGGCTTCAGCGCCGTTTTCAGCGTGATGGATATTCTCAATCCCCAAGGCGCGCAATGTGCTGGTGAGCAGCAGACGAATAAAGCCGGTATCTTCAACCAGCAGAACAGAGAGCAGGGCGAGGTTCACGCCGGGTGCGGCAGGGGTATTCATTTTGTCAGTCTAGACAACAATATGGTTAAACAAAGTTAAAGACTTAGCGGCGGGCCAGTTCGGCCAGCAGCTGTAACGCGCGCGCCACGCTTTGCTGGCGGATTTCATCACGAGTACCGCTGAAATGCTGCGTTTCAACAATTGAGGGATGGCCACACCGGGCCACCGCCAGACAGACCATGCCCACAGGCTTGTCCACCGAGCCGCCGCCCGGCCCAGCAATCCCCGTGACTGAAACCGCCACATCCACCGGCGCATTTTTAAGCGCGCCCTCGGCCATGGCCTGCGCTACCTGCTGGCTAACTGCACCATGCGCTACAATAAGAGCAGGGGGCACGCCTACCTCTTGCACTTTGGCATCGTTGCTGTAGGTGACCCAGCCTCTTTCAAATACATCCGACGCGCCTGCTATAGATGTCATCAAACCGGCAATTAAGCCGCTCGTGCAGGACTCAACCGACGCCATTTTAAAGCCGCGCTCACGCAGCAAGAGCAGGAGTGCCTGCGCATTATTAACTAACCCCGCGTCAAACATGGATTTTTTCCTCTCAAAAAATTTTGTTAAGAGTGCGTCTTAATGGTTGAAATGGGAAGTCGAATTTCGTAGGTTGCCCAACATTTCAGCAAGCCCAAAAACAGGTCATGACTCTACAAATTGATAATATAAAGCTTTCAGCTCCGGTGATTCTCGCGCCCATGACAGGCGTGACCGATCTGCCTTTCCGCCGCCTCGTGAAGAAGCATGGCGCGGGTCTGGTCGTCTCGGAAATGATTGCCAGCCAGGCTATGATTCGCGAAAACCGGCAGACCCTGCGCATGGCGCAGACTGAACCGGAAGAATTTCCCATGGCGGTGCAGCTGGCCGGCTGTGAGCCCGAGGTGATGGCCGAAGCTGCCAAGCTCAACGAAGATAAAGGCGCTGCCATTATCGACATCAATTTTGGCTGCCCGGTGAAGAAGGTGGTGAACGGCCATGCCGGTTCATCGCTCATGCGGGACGAGCCGCTGGCAGGCCGTATTCTGGAGGCCACCGTCAAGGCCACCCGTCTGCCCACTACGCTCAAGATGCGCATGGGCTGGGACCATAGCAACCTCAATGCCCCCAAGCTGGCCCAGATTGCGCA
>Ga0255215_1000036_pt1 | contig 52631 bp, 50 predicted proteins | sample Miss_Law_RepC_8d_FD_183033 | JGI IMG/M metagenome (GOLD analysis project Ga0255215, IMG submission 183033) | Freshwater microbial communities from Mississippi River, Louisiana, United States - Miss_Law_RepC_8d | ecosystem: Environmental > Aquatic > Freshwater > River | place: USA: Louisiana... | reverse complement strand
TGCACGCTGGCACCATCCACCTGCAACACCACCGGCTTGATGGGCGTACCGGCAAATTTGCGGGCAAACATCTCGCTCCACGTCACCAGAAAGCCGCAATTGGCCGGCGCAAACGGGGTGACGGTAATGCCTTTGGCGCGCAGCCAGGTTGCCCAGCTGCCATCGCTGCCCAGTTTGGGCCAGCTCGCCCCGCCCAGTGCCAGCACCACTGCATCGGCATGAACAGGGTTGTTGTTGATGAGCAGCCCGCCATCAGCGGTAAAGCCCTGCCAGTCCTGCTGCAGTTTGATGGTCACGCCCAAGGCGGTCAGCCGCGCAATCCACGCGCGCAGCAGGGGCGAGGCTTTGAGCGCAGTCGGAAACACCCGGCCAGAGCTGCCCACAAAGGTCTCTTGCCCCAGCGCATGGCACCATGCCCGCAGATCATCAGGGGTAAAGGCATTCAGCGCCGGGGTCAGCCAGCTGGCCGCTTCGCCATAGCGGGTGACAAACTGGGGGAAGGGCTCGCTATGGGTAATATTCAGCCCGCCGCGCCCGGCCATCAGGAACTTGCGTCCCACCGTGGGCTTGCGCTCATACAGCGTGACGGTGTGACCGGCCTGCGCCACAATCTCGGCCGCCATCAGGCCCGCCGGGCCACCGCCAATAATGACAACATTCTTTGAAGTTTCAGGCTGATACGTGGACATGCGCGCTTGTAGCAGAAGGCGGGAAGCGAAGGCCAGATGCAAATCAGCCCGTCATGTGTTTTGGCTTGTCCCACTGGGACGGGACAAATACCCACCCTGTCCCGGGACGGGACACTGATAGCGGGACAGTTATAGTGGGACACTCACAGTGGGACAGCCGCAGTGGGACAGCCGCAGTGGGACAGTCAAAGTGGGACACACACTGTCCCGTCCCGGGACGGGACAAAATCCATCGTGGTATGTGAGCCAGAACATACAAAGAACATTATTGACTTTATAAGGCATTCGTGCTATTGACTTTACCTATCCATAAATCCGTCTATCCGCGCCCCTGCAGCTTAAAGGCTACAGGCAGGCGACGCCTTTTCTTTTCCGGGAGCAAAAGAACATGAGCATGAATCTGACCGCGTCTGAAAATCAGCCGAACAACCAGCCGAATAACCAGTTGGCTGGCCAAATGATGAGCCAGCAGGAGGAGCGTGGCAGTTACTATCCAGCCGCCCCAACTTATGATGGCAGCTATCAGGATGATGCCTACGATGATTATTGTGAACCTGCCCCCGCCGCACCGCTGGGCATGGATTATCACACCTTGATGAAGGCCGAAGTGCCCATGCTGCCGTGTGCGCTTGACCCCATCATACCGGAAAGCGGCTTATGCATGCTGTATGCCGAGCGCGGAATTGGCAAAACCATGCTGGCCCTGTCGGTCGCGCTGGCTGTGGCACGCGGTGGGCCCTGTCTGCGCTGGAAGGCGCCGTTTGCCCGACCGGTGATCTATGTTGATGGCGAAATGCCGATGGATGCCATGCAGCAACGTCTGCGCATGCTGGCAGCCACGCAGGGCGAGCCACGGGAAGGGCATCTGCGTTTGATCTCACGCCAGATGCTGCTGGGCCATCTGCCTGACCTGTCCACCTCGGAAGGGCAATACCGTGTGAATGCCAATGTCCCGGACCACAGCCTGCTGGTGCTGGACAATCTGTCCACCCTGTTTCCTGATCTGGTCGAGAATGATTCTGAAAGCTGGACACAGGTGCAGAACTGGTTGCTGGAGCTGCGCAGCCGTCATGTGGCGGTGCTGATGGTGCATCATGCGGGCAAGAGTGGGGATCAGCGGGGCACCTCCCGCCGTGAAGATGTGCTGGATACCGTGATCAGTCTGGTGAGGCCACCGGGCTATCGCCCCAGTCAGGGCGCGCGCTTTGAAGTGCATCTGAAAAAAGCTCGCAGTGTGTTTGGTGCGGCGGCGGATCCGTTTACCGTCTGCTTGCAGATAGAGCAGGGCTGTGCCCGCTGGGAGATTGAGCCAGCCAGCAGTCAGGAGCGCAGTTCCTCAGGCTATAAAGCAGGTCAGGCCGGGGCTGATGATGAACGTGACTTGCTGGACGAAATCCAGCAGCAGCGCGGCGCGGGTCAGAGCATCCGTACCATTGCCGATAATATGGGGCTGTCCAAAAGCCGGGTGAGCCGCTTGCTGCAACGATAGGGCTGTACCGGTAGGCAGCTGTCCCGTCCCGGGACGGGACAGTGATAGGTATGTCCCGGGACGGGACAGGGGAGGTATGTGTCCCGGGACGGGACAGGGTGGGGCTGTCCCGCCGGGCCAGGACAGGACAGGACGGGATGGGCAGCGAGTCGGGCAGCAATCGTTAAGAGTCGTGATTCAAAATCCTGTGGATAAGTTTGAGTCGCCCGGGGTGCCTGCTCACTCGGCCATTGACAGTGCTTCGATTCGGCTGGGAAACCTGTGCTGAATTGGACACAGGTGTGTCCAGTGGGGTTAGTCGGCCCAGCCGATGTAGGGAAACGGGGACGTCATGTCGGCCACTGCCGAAGCGATCGAGCCAAACGGACCAAACGATGCGTTGGATGACGCGCCGTTCCAGCTGCGTGGCCAGTCCATGTCGCTCATGGTACTCAAGCTGTTCAACGCAGCTGATCCCAACCTGTTCGCGCTGCTGGGCCAAAAGGTCGGGCAGGCGCCCAATTTCTTCCGTCATGCGCCGGTGGTGCTGGACGTGACCGACTGCCCGGGCAGTACCATCAATTTTGCCACTCTCATTCCCGGCCTTAAAAAGCTGGGGCTGATCCCGGTGGGCATTCAGGGCGGCCCGGTTGATGTGCAGAGCGCCGCCGCCATTGCGGGTCTGGGTGTGTTCCGCACCTCGCGGCCGCAGCAGGCCAGCCAGACCTCGTTGCAGGTGCCCAGTGATGACCGCTCGATGGCCGTGGCGCCTGCGGGCCCCAGTGCAGATGAAGGCTATGTGCCCACGCTGGTGATTACCGAGCCGGTGCGCTCGGGCCGTCAGATCTATGCGCCGCGGGGTGACCTGGTGGTGCTGGCGCCGGTGAGTGCCGGGGCCGAGCTGATTGCCGATGGCAGCATTCATGTCTATGGCACGCTGCGCGGGCGCGCGCTGGCGGGTCTGTCGGGTGATCCCAATGCCCGCATCTTTACCTATTCACTGGAAGCCGAGCTGATCTCCATTGCCGGCCTGTATCGTGTGGCCGAGGATATCGAACCGGCAGCGCGGGGCAAGGCAGCGCAGGTCTATCGCGAAGGTGACATGCTCAAAATCCGGCCGCTGTTGGCTGGCAACAAAGATTAGTCGTTACGGAGAAGAAGGAGAAAGTCGTGGCAAAAGTCATCACGGTAACATCAGGCAAGGGTGGCGTTGGCAAGACCACGTCATCGGCAGCCTTTGCAACGGGTCTGGCACTCAAGGGCTACAAGACCTGCGTCATCGACTTTGACGTCGGTTTGCGTAACCTCGACCTCATCATGGGCTGCGAACGCCGCGTGGTGTTTGACGTCATCAACGTCATTCATGGCGAAGCCAAGCTGCATCAGGCGCTCATCAAGGACAAGCGCGTCGATAACCTCTACATCCTGCCCACCTCGCAGACCCGCGACAAGGATGCCCTGACCAAGGAAGGCATCGAAGGCGTGATCGAAGAACTGAAGAAGGACTTCGACTACATCGTGTGCGACAGCCCCGCCGGTATCGAAAGCGGCGCGCTGATGGCGCTGTACTGGGCCGATGAAGCCATCATCGTCACCAACCCGGAAGTCTCCTCGGTGCGTGACAGCGACCGCATTCTGGGCATCCTCGCCAGCAAGAGCCGCCGGGCCGAGCTGGGTCAGGCGCCGGTGAAGGAGCATCTGCTCATCACCCGTTACGATCCCGCCCGCGTGGAAAAGGGCGAAATGCTCAAGGTGGACGACGTGCTGGAAATCCTGTCGGTGCCGCTGCTCGGCGTTGTGCCGGAAAGCCCGGCTGTGCTGCAGGCCTCCAACGTGGGTACCCCCGTGGTGCTCAACGAGAAGAGCGCGGCCGGTCAGGCCTATATGGACGCGGTGCGCCGCTTCCTGGGCGAGCGCGTGCCGCAGCGCTTCATTGAAGTCGAGAAGAAGGGCTTCTTCGACAAACTGCTGCGGAGGTCGGCATGAGCTTCATCAATAAACTGAAAGCCGCACTGGGCATGCATGAGGAATCCTCCTCGGCTGCCTCAGCCAAGGAACGTCTGATGGTCACGGTCAGCCACCAGCGCCGTCACCGCCACAGCCCGGATTATCTGCCGCTGCTGGAAAAGGACATCATTGCCGTGATCGCCAAGTATGTGGAGATCGAGGAAGACAAGGTCGGCATCCGTTTCGACCGTGGCGACAACCTCTCCACCCTTGAGGTCAATGTGGAACTGCCCTCGGGCGCGGCCATGAAGGCCCGCGTGCGCAAGCTGGCCGACACCAGCGACGATCTGATCCTGTCCAGCAAGTACAGCGAGGGCAGCAAGAAGAAAGATAAGGAATCCTTGTTCTAGGGGCCAGCCCGCACGGGCACCCGGTATAAGGGGGAAACAGAAAAGCGGCCTTGCGGGGCCGCTTTTTTGTTGGGAATTTTCCAATTGAAAACAGCTAACTGAAAGGCCTAGATTGCCCGCATTCCATAAGAAAAGCCGGAGGCGGGTCATGGGCCAGAAATTGATAAAACTCTCGCATCACGAGAAAGTGCGTCAGCTGCGTGAAGATGGCCAGCTGCGGGGCCGGGCCAAGCGGGCCTTTGAAATCAGCAAGCCTCAGACAGGTGAGGTGATTGGCCGCGTGCGCATGAGTACGCTCTCAGCCGCCGCCGCGCCCATTTTGGAAAAGCTGCGGGATGAACGTGCCACCCGCCTGTTTTCGGAAGAAACAACGGTCGATCTCAGCCAGCCGCAGCCGGTGGGCAATGCAGTGGTGCGCGTGTTTGACCGCGTGGCCGAAGCCAAGAATAATCCTTATGGCGTGTTTACCTGCCGGGGCGAGCCTGCCGACACCCTCTATTACCGCGACCCCAAGCTGGTCGGCCGGATGAATGTGAAAGACCTCAACCTGCTGCACATCAGTGAAGAGGGCCTGCGTCCCGCCATTCTCAGTACGCCAGCGCATGCGGCCAGGGTCATGTTCTTCAAGCCGGAGCAGGTGCTGCGCCTGATGGACCCTAAGCAGTTTGAGCGCAACCAGTTTGACGCTGCCGCCATTCCCTCGCTGCAATTGCTGGCGCCGCGCATGTCGCTGGGGGATGTGGCCAATACCTCGCAGCAATGTGCCCGCTCGGGCCTGCTGCGCAGCGCTGCCTTCATGCGTCAGCTATATCTGCTGCGCGTGCAAAAACTGAAATAACATAACAAGGATAACCCGGACATAACCACCATGCTCGATGATCTCAAGAGTGTATCAGAAGCCGCCCGCCGCCCGCTGGGCAAGCTGGCCTATGAGCGTCTCACCCGGATTTTTGCACAGAACCAGCTGATTGATCTGGCCACCAATCAGGTGCAGCGATCGCCGGTGGTGATCTTTAACCGCGTGGCTGAATCAGCCTATACGCCCTATGGCATTTTTGTCGCGCCGCAGCTGGGGGATATGCGCTTTGTCCGCCACCCGGATTTGGTGGGGCAGATCAAGGTTGATGCGCCAGACCTGTTGCTGGTGCGCTCGTCTGGCCTGTGCCCGCTGGAGATGCCGGCATCCGAGCTGCGCAAGACCTTCCGCCTGACCCGCAGGGATGTGGAGTGGGTGCGCATGTCATCGCCCGAGGCCCGCCGCTACGATACCAGAGCGCTGCAAGTTGCCGCCGCCCAAGCCGGGCATATGGATGTGGAAGATCTGCTGCTGGCCGCGATCAATGCCCGCCAGAACGGCCTGCCACGCACCGCCGCCTATTATAGACACATGGAGACCTGCCAGCGCGTGCTGACGGTGCGTGGTCCGCAAGGATAGGGCCCGCAGGGGTAGGGTGTGGGCCCCATTCATTTGAAGTCATGCGCTAGCAAATGGGCTGATCCGTCATCCCTGCGTGACGGCTACACCGTCATTCCCGCGCGACGGCTACACCGTCATCCCTGCGTGACGGCTACACCGTCATTCCCGCGCGACGGCTACACCGTCATTCCCGCGCAGGCGGGAATCCATCTCCCAACAGTGCAACAAGCTGAAATGGCGGGAGATGGATCCCCGTTTTCACGGGGATGACGGTAATCGACAGTTATGCATCCCATAGCACTTTCAGGGCGCTCTCAGGGCGCTCCAAGAAAACCCTCTCAGAGCGAAGGCAACTGGCTGGGAATGCGCGACATGTGCAGGCTTTGCCGGAACAGGCGCTGGCGCAGTGCGGTGGCTGCTTGCTGGCGGTTGCCGGCCTGATTGAGCGTGGCCGCCTCCTGTTGGATTAACGGCAAGGCGGGGGCGGGAATACGCTGCTGCATGGCGCTGCTGTCCTGCCCGGAGTGGGTATTGCAGGCCTGCCATAAAATGCAATCAAACATGCGGATGCCATAATGCTGCGAGCGCGCCAGTAGCGGCTCGGCACGGGTGTGCGCGCCACTGCGGAACTGGAACTCACCCTCAACCGCTTCGTGTAGCGTGTGCAGGCGGCTGTACTGGCGCAGATTCTCGATCTGGCGGACGGCCTTGTCCATATTGCCATTGGTCAGCGCGGCCATGGCCAGCATGGCGCGGCGATGGTCGTTATGTGGTGTATTCTGGACAGATGCGTCTGCCGCCTGTTCGGCCTGCTCAAAATCACCGGTCGCAATCAGCAGTTTGACGAGGTTGCCTTGGGCGTTGTCATCATACGGATATTCATAAACAGCTTGGCGGGCGCTTTCCATCGCGTCCTGCCGCATGCCCAGTCCGTTAAAGGCGAGGGTAATGGCATTGCGCAGCTGCGGGTTGTGGGGAGCGTTTTTCAGGCTGTCATCAATCAGGGCCAGCGCCTGATCTTTATGGCCGAGCTCACCTTGCAGCTGCAGGGTCATATTGCGCAGCAGGAGCTGGGCCGGATACTGCGTCAGTCCTTCCTGTACGGCGCTCAGGGCTTCTTCGTTCAGCCCGTTTTTCATCAGCACATCGCCCATTTCAATATAAACAGTCGGGCGCTTGTTGCCCGGCAGGGCCAGCGCGCGGCGGGCGGTGTTCACGGCATCAGTATTGCGGTGGTTGGCGGCATAGGCCATGGCGATATTGTGCAAGATCGAGGGGCTGGTGATCTCAACCGTGCGATCGAGCTGATCGGCTGCAGCAGCGGCTTCCTGCGCATAGCCGGACTTGGTCAGATATTGAATGCGCGCACTGCGCAGCAGCAGGTTCTTGGGCCACAAGCCCAGCGCCTGATCAATCAGGCCCAGCGCATGGCGGCTGTCCCGGTGCGAGAAGTTGCGCAGCTCGGTGAGAACATCTTGCGGTGTGTTGTATTGAGTCATAAGCCGTCATAGCGGGTGAGCTACGGCAATTTCAATATGCTTGTGCGCGGGTGAGGGAATTAAGTAAGGGGGCACAAAGCAAAACCGCCGGGGATACCGGCGGTTGCATAAAGCTAGCAGGGCGGCGCAGTGCGCCAGCCCGAACCAGAGCAGGATTAGCCCTGACGCGCCTTGAAACGCGGAGCTTCCTTATTGATGATGTAGACCTTGCCCTTGCGGCGAACGATCTTGTTGGCCTTGTGGCGCGACTTCAGGCTCTTGAGCGACGGGGTTACCTTCATTTTATCCTCACAACTGCATTAAGGCCCAAAGGGCAAAAAACTCGTTAGGCGGCGGAACCTACCCGCTTTTGGCCCCACTCGTCAATTGGAAAAAATACCTAGACGGCGGGTGGAAAAAACGCCTTGCGGGCGGGTAGAAAATGCCCCTTTGCGCAGAGCAGCTTAACCCGGATTCGCCTATAATTTAGGCGCAGACATCACCACATCAAACCGGCTGGAATTAAGCTGGGGTGTGGACTCAATTTAGTTAAGTAAGGCCTGATGAAATTCTCAAATTGTCATTCCTTCGCTATGTAGCAATTTGTGCAACCTATTGATATTTAAAATACAAAAACAGCTTTTTTGCCTTATGTAGATGTTGCGCAGGAAGAAGTGGCTAAACAGTCAATTTTTCTGCACAATATCCGCGCAGATATGTATCAGATTTAGCTACTATTTAGAGTATAATTCGGTCAGTCAGGAAGTTGCCTATAGTCACGCTCTGATAGTCGCTGCAAGACGAATTTAGCTGATAGCGGAGGTCAGATTGGGCGGATGTTTTTCAAAACAAACTGTTATCGCGACGCTCTTGATTTGCTGCTGGAGCGGAGCGGCTTGTGCTGATGAAATTGCCAACAAAATTCAGGGGCAAGATGCATCTACAAAAAATATAGCTTTAGATGAGCAATTGAATCTGGAAAATGAACTACAAGCCGTGACGGCTTCGGCCACAACGGACTTAGAAAGATGTGAAGCCATCTGGAAGGTTATCTGGCCGCTAGCTAAAGCTGGAAACAAAGAAGCAAGGTTTGGTATTTTGATGAGTGTCACGCTTGGACACTTTGGGCTAACACCAAACTATCGTGATAAAGTGTCGTCATCGCGCATATTTTTAATTTTGGCACTCCATTCATTTGGCGCGCAATCTCTGGCTAAAGATGCACAAAGAGATGCCGGTACTTATCCGTCATTTTTATCTGATTATCCATTTATGAAAGATGACACCAAGTTCGCTGAATGTGTGACTAGAGGGCAAACACCTGAATGCGCTCGCGTAGCTGTAGATGAGCGTCTTATTCCTTCTTTTGATGATTTTTCCAAAGAAATCGATTCCTTTATTGAGGCCGGCACGGCACCGCTTTGTACGAGCGTAACTTCATCTGAAAACGGGTTGCCTCGTTGATAAGATACGCTTTCAAATGAATGCAAATCCTAGCGTATTTGATTTGTCACTCATTGCGGCGCTGTATGTGTCGACCGGCTAAAGCGCACGCTGGCTTGCCCCTCGGGCGTGACCCAGCAGGACAGGCCAACATAGCTGGCGGTATAGCCGCCCGCGCCATCGGGCCGCTGCATCACATAATTGCCGCGCACGCGCAGATAGCCGCCAGCCGGGCTACGGGCCACGTCAACATTAACGGTTTCCGTGGATTCCTTGGCGGGTTCGCGCACATTGGCCTGCGTATGGCTCAGGGCCGTGTTGGCCGCCGTCAGGCAATTGGCTTTGGCAGTTTCGACCGATGGTGTCCGCGTGACGGTGCCCATCAGCGCCGTCAGGCTGCTGGTTTCCATATCGTCCGGCGTGACCCATACCGTAAAGGGCTTGGGCGGCTTGGCGCTGCCCTCACAGTCAAACTCATAGACATATTTGCCGTTGGCAATCTGCTCGGCTTGCTGCTTGGCATCACTCAGCTGATCAGCGGCGGCCAGACGCCCGGCCGTAATGTGGCCACAACCGCCTTCACGGCGCAGCGCCAGATGGGCGGCGGCGCGAATATCATCGGCATGGTCAGCATATTCGTTGGCAAGCTTGAGATTGTCCCATTCAATCGGCAGCTGCTGGGCAATGCCGCGCGCCTGCAGGAAGCTGTAGAGCAGGGTATCGTTCTGCGCGCCGATAAACATGAACAGGCCAACAAACGGCAGTACCAGCGACTTCTTGAACGCGCTGGCATGAACGCGCGGCTCCAGCGTGGGCAGCTGCGGCAGCTCGCGGTAGATATCAATAGCACCGGCGCCGCTCCCGGGCTGGTCAATCATGGCAAGGGCGCTGCCCGAGCTCCCGCCACCAACGGCGCCGCCGCTCATGGCCATATCCGGCGGGGGTAGGGCCGTACCGGCCTGATAGGGCAGCGGCGCCCCGCTCAGGGCGCTGGCCATGATCTTTTTCTGGCGGGACTGCCACAGCACCTCGCGGATGAAACCCAGCGGCAAAAAGAAAACAATCCACAGGGCCACCAGTGCCAGCCCCATGAACGAGGCCAGCTCGGCGCTGACGAACACCGCCACCATCAGCCAGGTGAAAATCAGGACCGTAACCAGAATCAGAAGCCCGAGTCCCGTGCCGAGAGCGCCCATTTTGAATCCTTACCAAAAAGTTAAGCGCTCAGAAGCGCCCGAAATCCCGTGAGTCAAAGCTATCTCATTTTAGGCTCTTGACGGCAAGGTGGGTTAGAGTATCTCGATAGAGCATCTCACAGACGCGATGAATAGTGCGGGTGGTTGCGGCAGACACAATATGTGGTATGCTGATAGTGTTATCCACGATATTCACAGGGTGTGGATAATGTGGAACGGGGCAAGAACGGAGGGGCAAAATGGCAAGTGATGGTAGCATGCTGGACCTGGTACAAGTTGAACGTGGCCCGTCCGTCCGTATTGATCGCAGCCGTGACGCCAAGCTCACCCAGTTCGGCAAGGACACCCTGACCGACCGCTATCTGATGCCCGGTGAGTCATTCCAGGATATGTTTGCGCGCGTGGCCATGGCCTATGCCGATGATACCGCCCACGCCCAGCGCCTGTACGATTACATGAGCAACCTGTGGTTCATGCCCGCTACCCCGGTTCTCTCCAACGGCGGCACCGATCGCGGCCTGCCCATTTCCTGCTTCCTCAATGAAGCGGGCGACAGCCTTGAAGGCATTGCTGACCTGTGGACTGAAAATGTCTGGCTGGCGGCGCGTGGCGGCGGCATTGGCTCCTACTGGGGTAACCTGCGCTCGATCGGCGAGAAGGTGGGCAAGGTTGGCAAGACCTCGGGCGTTATTCCGTTCATCAAGGTGATGGACTCGCAGACGCTGGCCATCTCCCAAGGTTCGCTGCGCCGTGGCTCGGCAGCGGTGTATCTGCCGGTCTGGCACCCTGAAATTGAAGAATTCATCGAAATCCGCCGCCCCACCGGGGGTGACCCCAACCGCAAGGCGCTCAATCTGCATCATGGCGTTGTCATTACCGATGACTTCATGCACGCGGTTGAGAACGACGAAGAATGGGCGCTGAAGTCGCCCAAGGATGGCCGCGTGATGAGCCGTGTCTCGGCCCGTCAGCTGTGGATCCGCATGCTCACCGCCCGTGTTGAAACCGGCGAGCCGTACATGCTGTTCATCGATCACGTGAACCGCGCCATTCCCGAGCATCACAAGCTGGCTGGCCTGAATGTGAAGATGAGCAATCTGTGCTGCGAGATCATGCTGCCCACCGGCCGTGACAAGGACGGCAAGGACCGCACCGCTGTGTGCTGCCTGTCCTCGCTCAATCTGGAAACCTATCTGGAGTGGGAAAACCACCCGACCTTTGTGGAAGACTGCCTGCGCTTCCTCGACAACATCCTGTCCGAGTTCATCGCCAAGGCGCCGGACAGCATGGCGCGCGCCCGTTACTCGGCCATGCGCGAACGCTCGGTTGGCCTTGGTGTTATGGGCTTCCACAGCTTCCTGCAGAGCCAGCGCATTCCGTTTGAAAGCGTCATGGCCAAGGTCTGGAACAAGCGCATGTTCAAGTTCATCAAGGCCGAGGCGGACAAGGCGTCCAAGGTGCTGGCCGATGAGCGCGGCGCCTGCCCGGATGCGGCTGATTATGGCATGCATGAGCGCTTCTCCAACAAGATCGCCATTGCTCCCACGGCGTCCATCTCCATCATCACTGGTGGCGCGAGCGCCGGGATCGAGCCGATTGCCGCCAACGTCTACACCCACAAGACGCTGTCGGGTTCGTATCCGGTGCGCAATGCCTATCTGGCTGATGTGCTCAACGAGCATGGCATGAACACTGAAGAAGTCTGGTCGAGCATTGCCGTGAATGGCGGCTCGGTACAGCATCTCGACTTCCTGACGCAGGACGAGAAGGATGTGTTCAAGACCGCGTTTGAGCTGGATCAGCGCTGGGTGATCGAGCATGCGGCCGACCGCACGCCCTATATCTGCCAGAGCCAGTCGCTCAACATCTTCCTGCCGGCCAACGTGCATAAGCGTGACCTGCACCAGATCCATCACATGGCCTGGAAGAAGGGTGTGAAGTCGCTTTATTACTGCCGTTCCAAGTCCATCCAGCGCGCCGAGAGTGCGGAAGGGGCCGCCAAGGCCGCCGCGACCTCCAAGGCCGCGCCCAAGGACAATCCGAATAACGGGGAGGAATGCCTCGCCTGTCAGTGACGCGCTTACCGCCCCCATCCCGGCCTTCTCCCTCGCGGGGGAAGGAGACCGATCACGGGGCCTCAAAGAATTCCCTCCCTCGCTTGCGGGGGAGGTTAGGTGGGGGGCGCGTATGCGCCGTTAACTGAGGAGGGGCAGATGTCACATATCAAGCGTATGTCACCGATGCGGGTTGTTGAGGATCCGGTTCTGGAAGGTCTGTTCTACGAAGCGTTTGGCGCCACGCGCATGGCGTCCAGCACGCCCGATTGTGTAGGCTACAAAGCCGCCAATGACCCGTGTGTCATCATCACCTCGCGTGATTATGCCGACCAGTCCTACGGCCCGTTCATCGCCGGGCAGATGGCGCGCAAAGGCGCCCGTTACTTTCAGGTTGAGAATATCGATGCCGAACTGGCCGACCTGCCGGGCGCAGCCCATCTGCTCTCACGCAGCGTGCATGGCGGCGTTGAAGAAGCCGTGATCGAAACCGCCGACGGCCTGCTGGTGTTGGCCAGTGAGATGGAAGAGGTCTTGGTTGGAAATAAAACGGAGATTTAGCTGTGCCTATCCGTGCTGTAAGAGACATTCCGATTATTGCTGTAGCTGGGGCACTCAAGAAAAGGGCTTTTAAAAATCGTGTGGCTGTGGCTTCAAAAGCTGATGAAGTGGTGCAGACGAAGCTAAAGAAGACGGATAAAAAGTCAGCAGGTAAAAGGAAAATAAAGAAAAAATCTCGCTCAAACCCGACAGGCCGTTCTGATGATAATGTAAAAAAGTCTGAACATGCTGCATTAAATCGAGCGAAAAAAGGAAGGCGAAAGAGAGGGAAGACTATCAACTCAGTATATCTGGGTAATAACAAATTTGGAGTAAACAGGGCAGCTAGGTCTTTGTTATCTCGCTAATCTTATGTGATAGTCATCCCCGCGCAGGCGGGGATCCATTCTAACACCGGGGCGGGTTTAACGATGGATTCCCGCTTGCGCGGGAATGACTACCAAAGTGAATGACTATCAAAGGGACTGACTGTCAGGTAAACCTATTAGGTATGTCCGCCTATGTTTACATCCTCGCGTCAAAGAAGAACGGCACGCTTTATGTCGGCGTAACATCTGACCTGCCGCGCCGCATGGCCGAGCATAAAACGGGAGCCGTAGAGGGGTTTACCAAGAAATATGGCGTGACCACCTTGGTCTATGCTGAACAGCATGCCGATATTAAAGAGGCCATTGCGCGCGAAAAAGCCATCAAGAAATGGAATCGTGACTGGAAGCTGCACTTGATTCAAAAAGCTAATCCTCAATGGCAGGATTTAGCCCATGAGCTTGCCTAACGCGTTGTTTCAATTCATCACAACTCGACATATAAAATAACCAGCATCTGCCCACGAAAAAGCCATTAAGAATTGCTGACGTGGATGTATGTAACACCCCCTCAAAAAAACACATACGGTATGTGCTGGGGTAGCGAATCAATACATCTTGTAGGTCGATGGTTACCCTCGCGAATTTAGGGTTAGCTCTACCGTGCCGATGGATCCCCGCTTTCGCGGGGATGACTAAGGCGAGGGGGAGATGACCAGGAACAAGATGGAGTAGAAAATGCTGTGCCAGTTGATGACCCCCAATCCTGTTTACAAGCCGTTCCGTTATCCGTGGGCGTATGATGCGTGGCTCACCCAGCAGCGTCTGCATTGGCTGCCGGAAGAAGTGCCGATGGCCGATGACGTGAAGGACTGGAAGAACCGTCTGACCGCAACCGAGAAGCATCTGCTCACCCAGATTTTCCGCTTCTTCACGCAGGCCGACGTTGAAGTGGGTAACTGCTACAACAAGCATTACAGCCGCGTGTTCCAGCCCACCGAAGTGCAGATGATGCTCACCGCCTTCTCGGCCATGGAGACCATCCATATTGCGGCGTACTCGCACCTGCTCGATACCATCGGCATGCCCGAGACCGAATATTCGGCCTTCCTCACCTATAAGGAGATGAAGGACAAGTACGACTACATGCAGGGCTTTAACGTCAACAACCCGACCGAAGTTGCCCGCACGCTGGCCGTGTTCGGCGCTTTCACTGAAGGGTTGCAGCTGTTTGCTAGCTTTGCCATCCTCATGAACTTCCCGCGCTTTGGCAAAATGAAGGGCATGGGCCAGATCGTCACCTGGTCAGTGCGTGACGAAACGCTGCATACGCTCTCCATCATCCGTCTGTTCAAGACCTTTGTGGAAGAGAACCCGGAGGTCTGGACCGAGCAGTTCCGCAACGAACTGTACGCCGCCTGTGAGACCATCGTGCATCATGAAGATGCCTTTATCGACCTGGCCTTTGAGCTGGGCGAGGTTGATGGCCTCAAGCCGCAGCAGGTGAAGGATTATATCCGCTGGATTGGTGATCGCCGCCTTATTCAGCTGGGTCTGGAGCCGCGCTTCAATATTGCCAAGAACCCGCTGCCGTGGATGGACGAAATCCTCAACGGTGTGGAGCATGCCAACTTCTTCGAAAACCGCTCGACCGAATATAGCCGTGCGGCTACCGAAGGCAGCTGGGAAGAAGCCTTCTCCGAGTTCGACACCAAGCGTGAAGCCGCGCGTACCGCCGCTTTTGCCGCCTTCACGGCGGATGACGGCAGCCGCCCGGATAATTACAAGGCCTGAGACCGCGCATGACCGCGTGGCTTAAATCTTGGCGTTCAGCCCCGGCAGACACGGCGTTCATGCGGTGTCTGTCGGTCTGGCTGCGCGAACCGGCGAATGATAATCATCAGCCGCCTCACCATTCGCACTAAGCTGGTTTTATGACATTGCCTCTCATCCTTGCCTCTGCGTCGCCCCGTCGGCTTGATCTGCTCAAACAGATTGGCCTTGTGCCTGATGCGGTCGATCCGGCTGAGCTGGATGAAAGCGTGCATAAAGGCGAGATGCCGCTGCCTTATGCGCGCCGCGTCACGCGGGAGAAGGCGCTGGTGGTTGCCGCACGCCATGCGGGCAAGTTTGTGTTGGCGGGGGACACGGTGGTGTCTGTCGGGCGGCGTATTCTGCCCAAGGGCGAAACCCGCGCTGATTTTGATACCTGCTTCAAGCTGCTGCCCGGCCGCCGCCACAAGGTGACAACCGCGCTGGCGCTGGTCACGCCCACCGGTGCGGTGTTTGAGGATGTCTCGACCGCTACAGTGGTGTTCAGCCGCCTGACGCCTGCGCAGATCGAAGCCTATTACGCCACCGGCGAATGGCAGGGCAAGGCCGGCGCTTATGGCTATCAGGGCCATGCGGCGGCGTTCATTCGGACCACGATGGGCAATTACAGTACCATCATCGGCCTGCCGTTATACGAGCTGAGCCGTTTGCTCAAGCGTGGAGGCTATCATCATGGCTGATCCCAAGGTCGAAGCGGCCGCTCAGGCCCGCCCGCTTGAATTGTGGGCCGATCAGCGTGGCCCGCTCACCCGCGTGGCGCTGGTTGATCAAAGCCGCCTTGTGCATCTTCATGTAGATAGCAGCGCCAACACCCCGCGCTTTGGTGCGCAGTTTGTGGCCAAGGTGGTGCGCGTCACCCCTAGCTTTGCTGGTGCTGAGCTTGATCTGGGCAATGGCCGCATGGCTTTTCTCAACAATAAACGCAATCCCCAGCAGCCGGGCGATGTGGTGGCGGTAGAATGGATTGCCCCGCCCATTGGTGACAAGCTGGCGCTGGTGCGCCGCCTGCCGGATATGGTGGTGGAGGGCGCGCCGCGTCTGCTCAAGGACGGGCCGGATGCGCTGGAGCGTGCGCTAACTTATAAGCCGGTGCGGGCCAAGGTCGCCACGCCGATGCTGCAACACCGCCTGACGCAATTGGGCATGAGCAGTGAGCTGCAGGCTGGTAAGCCAGACCTGTTCGAGCTGATTGACCTTGATAGCCAGATTGATCTGCTGACCGATCGCAAGGTGCCGTTTGCAGGCGGTACGCTGGTGATTGAACATACCGAGGCCGCCGTGGTGATTGATGTAAATGGCGCGGGCAAACCGGCCGACATCAATCAGGCAGCGCTGACTGAAGTGGCGCGGCAGATCCGTCTGCGTAATCTGGGCGGCATCATTCTGATTGATCTGGTGGGCGACCGCCGCAATATCGGCAATGCCATTCTCGACCAGTTTCGCACTGCTGTGCAGGATGACAGCTGCCCGGTCAATATTTACGGCATCACCCAGCTGGGGCTGATTGAATGCACGCGTGAGCGGCGCGGCTGGGAGCTAGAGCAGCTCATCGCCGGTTAAGCAGCGTGGCTGCGCAGGCTTTGCGCACAGCCCATGCCTAACAGAATGGCCAGCCACACGGCATTGGCCGGGATCTGATAACTGAAGTCAACCAGCGCATGCGTGCCCGCTTGGATCAGCACCGCCAAAGCCAGCAGGCTATAGATCTGGTTATGCAGGCGGGTGCGCAGCCCGTTAAAGAGCCGCACGCCGATTGCCGCCAGCGCGGTAAAAAACGCCAGCGCGGCAGGCAGGCCCAGCTCAACCGCCAGCTCCAGATAGGTATTATGGGCGCGGATATAGCGCAGCTCAATCTCAGGCCCGCGGGCATGGGCCAGCAGCTGATCATAGGTGTTCAGGCCTTGGCCAGTGAGCTGAGTGGTTAGCGGGGGCTTTGTCATCATCTGCAGCGTAGTGGCCCAGATCTGGGCGCGGTCATCTTGCACCATCGTAGCGCTGTCAAAGCGGTGCTGAATTTGCGGCAGGCTGATGGCAAGCCCGGCCACAACAGCAATTAGACCAGCCACGCTGGCGCGGCGCAGATAGCGGCGCGGCAGGAGCTGCAAGCGCCACAGGCCAAAGGCCAACACGGCAGTACCAAGCGCGGCGCAGAGCAGGCCCGCGCGTGAATTGGTCAGCAGCAACGCCAGCAGCAGCAGCGGAGCAGCGAGCAGCAAAAGTTTGGCCCGCAAATTGAGTGTGAGTGGTGATTGGGCGGGGTGCTGCTGCACATAAAGCGCCAGCCAGCCCAGCAGCGCCAGCCAGCCCATACCCAGACAGGCGGCAAAAGCATTGCGGTTGATGAAGGTGCCGGTCAGGCTATCGCTATAACTGGTTTTAGGTAGCCACAGCACATAGGCATTGCCCAGCGCATAATTGATCAGGCCATAGAGCGCGAGGGCAATTGCCGTCAGCGCGCAGGTTTTGAGGCAGAGCAGGGCAAGCTTTGTGCTGCGCGTCAGTTGATAGCTCAGTGCAAACAAGGCGCAATAGCTGGCCAGCTTGAGCAGGCCAATGGCGCTGGCGGTGGCGTCTAGCGAAAGGGTAGGGGTGATAGCCTGTGTGCCCAGTAGCGCGGCTGTTTGTGCCCAGAGCGGGTGCGCGAGTGAGAGTGGCAGCGGGATGATCTGTACCATGCCCCAACCCAGTACCAGCAACATGCACAGCATGGGCAGGCGCAGCGCGGCCCACGGGCTGAACCAGCCTTGCTCCCACCGGGCATAGACCCAGCCCGACAGCATGAGGCCGCCACCAGCCAGCAGCGCCAGCGCGATAGTAAAGGGCGGGCGGTTGCTGCCCAGTGGCAGCGGTGCCAGTAACAGGATCAGCGGAAGCCACCACACCAAAGCGCGCGGCAGGCTATCAGCGCGGGAGTTGGGGGCGGGTATCATGCGCAGGTCCTGCTTAACGTCAGGCTAGCTCAAACAGGCCTTCAACCTCAACCGCAGCGCCCAGCGGGAGTGAGGATACGCCAATGGTGGTGCGGGCATGGCGGCCTGCCTCACCAAACACAGCTTCCATGACATCGGACGCGCCATTCATCACCTTGGCATGTATGGTAAAGTCCGGCGTGCTGCTGATAAACCCGCCCAGCCGTACCACGCGTTTGACCAGATCAAGAGAGCCGGTGGCCGCCTGAATCTGGGCCAGCAGATTGATAGCGCATTGGCGCGCTGCCGCCTGACCTTGTTCAAGCGAAACATCCGCCCCCAAATGACCCACAGCGAGGCATTGGCCGTTAAGGAGGGGCAGTTGGCCTGAGATAACCAGCAGATGACCTGTGCGCACAAACGGCACATAAGAGGCAATGGCCGCCGCGGGCGTGGGCAGGGTAATGCCCAGTTCAGCCAGTTTGGCGCTGATGGATGACGATGACGACATGGGTGCCCCCTTAATAAGTGTTGATGGCGTGTTGCTGAATGAGCCAGCTTTGGACCAGCGTGCGCACATGCTCGCTCACTTGCGCGTCGTAATAGCCGGCATAATCAACATCAAGATACTTCACGGTACTGTCCGGCCCGGCCATGCTGATGGCAGGGTCAGCCGCATAGGTGGCCAGATCATAGGAATTACGCGGTAAAACCAGCAGCTTTTGTCCATAGACCAGAGTGGGCAGGTGGCGGCTTAGCTGCAGGCGGAAATAAACCAGATTCAGCACAGATGCCACCGGGCTGCGCATCCAGCGCGGCAGGCCGATCAGATTATCTTTAACCGCTGATTGCAGATTGGCAGGCGGATAAACCAGCGTGAGCGTGCGGACCGGCATGCCAATGGTTTGCAGTTTATGGGCAGCAGCAGAGGCAATCAAACCACCCGAGCCCAGCCCGATGATGTTGATCCGGCCAATATCAACGCCCAGTTTGGTGCGGGCCCAGGTGATGATATCCACCACATCGTCCGGCGCTTCATGCAGACCGGCATGAACATTATACAGCTTGTTGAACGGATTGGTGGCCAGGATGTTCCAGTAATCGGCCATCTTGCTGGCGTTACTCAGGCTGCCAGCATAGGGCAGGTACGGGCCCAGCATGCGCTCGCTGCGCGGGGAGCGGTAAATGGCCACCACATTATGCCCATGTGGTATGACGCGGTCGATCAGCCAGTCCGGCGTGAGGAAACCGGCCACCACCACCGTGAGCGGCAGCGGCGAATTGCCCAGATTATCCGGCACCACATAATCAATCTTCAGGTTGCGGTAATCATGGGTGACCAAAGTGGTCCGCAGTGCCGGCCAGCTCTGGCCATTAAACCCAGTAACGACGACATCCTGCGCGGGCTGGTCGTCACGATAGGTGACAGTGTCTGAATTGGCGTTATAGGACAGCGTGGGGGTGGACAGCTCAATAATGAGCAATGCCAATAGCAGCGGCGCCATAATCCAGTTCAGTGCACTGCGCACAATATGCACAATCACCCAAAAGCCGGAGATCCGGCTGGTTTTGGCGGGTGGTTTGCTCTGTGCTGCCATGCGGCGCGCCCTCTCCACAACAGGCCTCGGCTTGTGAGGCTAAAAATTAGGGCCCTTATTCAAGGGCCCTAAAATTCAGCTTAAGCTACAACGATTTGAAGCGTCCGGCAATTGAGGATCAGCCCCAAAGCCGTGCGCCGCAATATCAGCTGCAACCTGTGGTGGCACCACAGGTGTCGCACTTCAGGCAGGTGCCGTTGCGCAGCATGGTGAGGTGGCCGCATTCAGGGCAGGCGTCACCTTCATAGCCCTTGGCGCGGGCAACCGAGATGCGCTCGTTCTGCTTCACGCTCTGCACCATGGCCTGACTCATGCTGCTGATGATGGCAGCGCTGCCAGAAGATGTGTTGCCAGAAGCGGTGTTCCCCGTCACAGCATTGCTTGCGCTTGTGGTGGTGCTGGCAACGCTCATGGTGGGGGTGGAGGCCATCATCATGGTTTCAGCGCCAACGGCCATGGCGAACTTTTCTTCAACCACGGGGTGGGTCATGTTGGCGGCAACCGGCATGCTGGTTTTACCCGTCACAACCTTGAAGTTGGCGCGGACATAACCGGTGGAGGCCACCTTGCGGACGGTCTCCTGCATGTCGGCTTCCATCTCCATCAGGGCGCTTTGATCGTCACCCTGACCGACGGTGGAGGGGCGCATGTCTTCCGGCACCACATGGGCCAGATCAGTGCGGCCGAGATAGGACACGGCCAGCTCGCGGAAGATATAATCCAGCACCGAGGTTGCCATCTTGATGGCATCGTTACCCTGCACGCTGCCCGCTGGTTCAAAGCGGGTGAAGGTGAAGGCGTCAACATACTCTTCCAGCGGCACGCCATATTGCAGACCCAGCGAAATGGCGATGGCAAAGTTGTTGATGAGCGAGCGGAACGCCGCGCCTTCCTTGTGCATGTCGATGAAGATTTCGCCCAGACGGCCATCTTCATATTCACCGGTGCGCAGATAGACCTTGTGGCCACCGACTACAGCCTTTTGCGTATAGCCCTTGCGGCGGTCCGGCAGTTTGTCACGCTCGGCCTGCACCACGCGCTCAATCACCTTCTGGATGATCTTTTCAGCCATGACCGGCGCCTTCTGGGCGGCCGGCATTTCGCTGATCTTCTGCACGGTTTCCTGCACGACCTCGTCATCTTCCTCATTGTCGTTGGAGATGAGCTGGGCGGCCAGCGGCTGGCTGAGCTTGGAGCCATCACGGTACAGTGCAATAGCCTTCACTGCCAGCGACCAGGCCAGCATGTAGGCGCTCTTGCAATCGTCAATGCTGGCGCTGTTGGGCATGTTGATGGTCTTGGAAATGGCGCCGCTGATGAAGGGCTGCGCGGCAGCCATCATGCGTACATGGCTCTCCCATGACAGGAAACGCTTGCCCACGCGGCCACACGGGCTGGCGCAGTCAAACACCGGCAGATGCTCGGCCTTCAGGTGCGGGGCGCCTTCAACCGTCATCGCGCCACAGCAATAGGTGTTGGCGGTTTCGATGTCGGCCTTGGAATAGCCCAGATGCTCCAGCAGGCTGAAGTTGAAGCTGGCCAGCTGCTCGTCGGCGACCTTCAGTACGTCACGGCAGAATTCCTCACCCACCGTCCACTTGTTGAAGGCAAAGGTAATGTCAAACGCGCTGGCCAGAGCCTGCTCAACCTTTTCGATCACGCTGTCAGTAAAGCCCTTGGCCTTGAGGCTCTCATGGCTGATGGTGGGGCAGTGGCGCAAGGTGCCATGACCCACGGCGTAGGTGACAATCGCTTCGATCTGGTCCGGCATGTAACCCAGCTTGCGCAGGGCTTCCGGCACGGTGCGGTTGATGATCTTGAAGTAGCCGCCACCGGCCAGCTTCTTGAACTTGACCAGCGCAAAGTCCGGCTCAATGCCGGTGGTGTCGCAATCCATCACCAGACCAATGGTGCCGGTGGGGGCAATTACGCTGACCTGCGCATTGCGGTAACCGTATTTCAGACCCAGTTCAACCGCCATATCCCACGCCATGCGGGCAGCGGCGACCAGATCCGGCTGCGGGCACTGCTCAGCTACCAGCGGTACCGGCGAGAGCAGCACGCGCTCATAGCCTTCAGTCTGGCCATAGGCAGCGCGGCGATGGTTCTTCATCACGCGCTGCATGTGCTCGGCATTCTTGGCATAGCCGGGGAACGCGCCCAGCTCATCGGCCATTTCAGCCGAGGTGGCATAGGCCACGCCGGTCATGATGGCGGCAATGGCGCCGGCCAGCGAGCGGCCTTCGTCACTGTCATAGCTGTGGCCCGAGGCCATCAGCAGCGCGCCGAGATTGGCATAACCCAAGCCCAGTGTGCGGTATTCGTAAGACAGCTCGGCAATCTTGGCGCTGGGGAACTGCGCCATCAGCACCGAGATTTCCAGCGCCATGGTCCACAGACGGGTGGCGTGGGTGAAGCTGTCGATGTCCACAGTGCCATCGGCATGACGGAACTGCATGAGGTTGAGCGAAGCCAGATTGCAGGCCGTGTCATCCAGGAACATGTATTCCGAGCACGGATTGCTGGCGTTGATGCGGCCGGAAGCCGGGCAGGTGTGCCAGTCATTGATGGTGGTATCAAACTGCACGCCCGGATCAGCACACTGCCAGGCGGCTTCACCAATCTTGTCCCACAGCTCACGGGCCTTGATGGTTTTGGATACTTTGCCGTCCGTCCGGCGGATGAGCGACCAGATGCCATCCGTGCGCACCGCATGCACAAAGTCGTCAGTAATGCGCACCGAGTTGTTGGAGTTCTGGCCGGAGACGGTGGCATAAGCCTCGCTCTGCCAATCTACATCATAGGTCTTGAACTCAATGCTCTTGTGGCCCTGCTTGGCAAAACCCAGAACGCGGGCGATTGAGCCATCAGGAATGGAGGCCTTGCGGGCGTCCTTGATCGCGCGGCGCAGGGCTTTGTTTTCCTGCGGGTCGGTGCCCTGCTGGGCCGCTTCCATCACGGCGGTGAGGTGCTTGGCGCACTGCTTGGAGCCAGTGACCAGCGCGGCCACCTTCTGCTCTTCGGTCACTTTCCAGTCGATGAAGGCTTCGATATCCGGATGGTCGAGGTCAACCGTCACCATCTTGGCAGCGCGGCGGGTGGTGCCGCCCGACTTGATGGCGCCCGCCGCGCGGTCACCAATCTTCAGCCAGCTCATCAGGCCGGAGGACTTGCCGCCGCCCGACAGGCTTTCGCCTTCGCCGCGCAGTTCCGAGAAGTTGGAGCCCGTGCCGGAACCATATTTGAACAGACGCGCTTCACGGGTCCACAGATCCATGATGCCGCCGTCATTGACCAGATCATCCGACACGCCCTGAATGAAGCAGGCATGCGGCTGCGGATGTTCGTACGAGCTGTCTGACGCCACCAGCTTGCCGGTCTGGTAGTCTACATAATGGTGGCCCTGTGCCGGGCCATCAATGCCATAGGCCCAGTGCAGGCCGGTGTTAAACCATTGCGGGCTGTTGGGCGCGGCCATTTGCGCGGCCAGCATGTAGCGCATTTCGTCAAAGTAGGCGCGGGCGTCATCTTCAGTATCAAAATAGCCGCCCTTCCAGCCCCAATAGGTCCAGCAACCGGCGAGGCGGTCAAATACCTGGCGGCTGTCGGTTTCACCGGCAAAGCGCTCGGCTTGCGGCAGGGTGTCGATCACGCTGGTATCGGGCTGCTTGCGCCACAGCCAAGCGGGGACGGTATCTTCCTGCACGGTCTTGAGGGCGGCGGGCACACCTTTGCGGCGGAAATACTTTTGCGCCAGCACATCAACCGCAACTTGCGACCAGTTGCCCGGCACCTGAATATCCTTGTGCTGGAATACAACCGAGCCATCCGGATTGCGGATTTCCGACGACGTGGTGCGGAATTCAATCCCCGCATAAGCGTCCTGACCAGCAACCGTAAAGCGACGTGTAATCTTCATGGCGAAATCTCCAACACTTGCTGCCCGCGGACAGGCAGCAGCTCCAGCTCAGTTAAAAGCGATGGGGGGACAATGCCAGAAAGTTAACGCCCCGCAACAGCAAAGAGCGGTGGATAAGTTTATATCCTGCTTGACGGGTTAGGCAGCTCAGCCGTGCGACTCGTCTGGCGACTCGCAGCTGGATTTTTATGCCGGGTGGCTTTTGCCGGGGTAGCCAAAAATGCCGCCCTGACGCGCGCTCTTGACATACGGGGGCCTGCAGGCGTTGAGTATTGAAAAATACAAATGGGCAACACACAAACAGGGAGTTTTGAAAATGATGGATCCGTCACCGGACCTGACCGGGCGTTTGAACAGTTTGGCCAAGCGCGCACAGGATAGTCAGGTTGAATCCGAAAAATCAGTATTGGGTGAGGCCGCGCTGATGGCCACCATGAACGAATATCCGCAGATCGTGGAATGCACGCGTGCGCTGTTCGGGCCAAAAGCCGGGGTGTGGTTTGTCACGCCGGAGGCGCGTTTAGGCGTTAGCCCGGCCGAGCAGATTGCGGCGCGTAACTGGGTCCAGCTGCAGAACCGGCTGGTCTTTGCCCGCGCTATTCCGTCAGGCCCATAATTCGTGCCGCTGCCGCCCGGCCAGACAGGTATGCTCCGGCGGCCTGTGTGGCCCACGGGCCGGCCAAGGCTTCACCGGCAAAATGCAGCACGCCCGCAGGCGTGGCCAATACTGCGCGCGCCGCGCTCTGGCCGGGGCGGGCGGCCGAATGGCTGCCTAGTGCAAACGGGTCGCGGCCCCAGCGGGTGCAGCTGCCATTGATATAGGCGCGCTCAACGCCAGTGCCGAGCATGGAGGACAGGCTGCTCAAAGCATAATTGATGGCGCTGGCATCGCTCTGCCGTTCAAGTTGACGCGCCAGTGTGCCACCAACAGTGCATTGAATGATGCTGGGGTCAGTATAGCTCAGCCGTGCTTGCAGTACATTGTCCTGCGTGACGCCGTAGAGATGGGTCAGCTCCTTTACGCCCGAGCCAAACAGATTGCCGCTGAATTGCAGATAGATATGGTTGACCAGCCCCATCGGCAGATTGCTAATGGCCTGCCTGTGTTCATCCGGCAGATCAGGTGAAAAGCGGATGCTGCCGCTGCCCAGCACGCCGGTTGAGGCAGTAATGATAACGGCATCGGCCGTGTGGGTTTGCCCGTCACGCGTGCTAATCCTCGCGCTGGTCTCGTCATACTCAATGTCGGTCACGATGCTGTTATAAGTAACCGGAATGGCGCGGAACAAACTCTGCACCGCCAGCCCCATACCGCTTTTTACAAACAGGTTATCCTGCTTTGGCGTGAGGGCGGCTATATCGGCCGGGTCAAGATCGGCAATCTCAACACCATACTGGAACGGGCCGAACAGGGTGAGGGCCAGCAGCTCATCCTCATCGCGTGGGCGCAGTTTTTCTAATGTCAGGTTACGGCTGGCCAGCCCGTTCACGGCTGCTTCTATGTTATGGTACAGCTCGTCAAAGCGGCGCACGGCTGCGGCGTTCTGTTGCTGCGCGTTCATGAAGATCAGGGTGTCGTCTGTATCGGCTTGTGTTTGGGCGCCCACTTGCTCCAAGCGGCCAAGCAGGGGATTAGCGGTGCCACCCGTCAGCCAGCTCCCGCCCAGATCAACTTTCACGCCCTCAAAGGTCTTGGTGTCGGTCACCAGGCGGCCGCCCATACGGTCGCGCGCTTCCAGCACAGTTACGTCGGCGCCCCGGCGGATCAGCGCCTCGGCGGCGGCCAGACCAGCGAGTCCGGCGCCGATGATGACTATTTTTGGCGCATTTACCTGCGCACGCGCCGGACGGTTGGCCGCAAGTGCAGTTGGCAGGGCGGCCAGAAAAGCCAATATTTCGCGGCGGTTAGGGCGATTCATGGCGTTAAGGTGGCCAGATTTGCAGTTTTGCGCAAGAGGGGCGTGCTAAATTCTTGCAATTTAGAAGCAAAGCAGCTATCAAACCGGCCTTAACAGTTTTCGACCGTAAGAGGACGCCATGAGAGAAGGCATTCACCCCAACTACCACAACGTTAACGTCATCATGACGGACGGCACCACCTTCGTGACCCGCAGCACCAAGGGCAAGGAAGGCGACACATGGCGTCTGGACATCGACAGCAAGTCGCACCCGGCTTGGACCGGTGGTGAGCAGAAGCTCATGCAGAACGACCAGGTCGACAAATTCTCCAAGCGTTTCGCCGCTTTCGGCGTTGGCGCTGCCAAGAAGACCGAAGGCGACAAGAAGTCGGCCTAAAGTTTTCGCTCTGCATCTGCAGGCAAGATTACAGACGGCGGTCCGATGGGCCGCCGTTTTGTTTTGGCCGCTTGTTCAGGCGGGTGCCGGATATAGCCGGTATTTTAGGCGATGCCTGTTGCGCTCGCCTTGTCCCGCCCGCTAGGCTGGGCCAACTTTTTCTGCAGGAGACTTTCTATGGCTACTACACCGGGCACCCCGCTGCGTCCCATCTCGTGCAAGGATGCGCCCTCGGTTTCATTCGGCACGCTGCACCGTGTTGAGCCGCAGGCCGATGGCAGCGTCAAACACACAGTGCAAAGCATGACGGCAGATAAAAAGCCGGTACAGACCAGCTATACCGTTCCGGCTTTGAGATAAGCCGCAGCTCAATGTGTAATGTAAGAAGGGCGGGCCATCCGCCCTTTCTGCTGGGCGTGATAATCTGCGCATATGCCCAAGCACATAAACAAAATCGGATATCAGCTTGTCCTTCTGGATTCTACTTGGACTTTGCGATCATATTCTTTAAATCGCTGGTCACAGTAGCGGTAACGCCCTGCATATCTTCCAACGGAATTTCGCTCAATGAATAGCAGGAAACACTGTCAATAAATGATCTTATGTCTTCTGACGTTTTATGAAGATCACGGAGGTCAAACTCAAAGTAGTAAATATGCCCGTAAGTGTTTCCGGCCTCATTAAGATCAACAAGTATGAAATTGCTTCCGGTATCTGTTGCAATTGGAAGAAGGTGGGTGAATCCATAGCGAGATGAGAAGAATTTATATTCATCTGCAAGCTCTGTGAACGAGAAGATGGAACTCAAGTCGCCGAAGTAACTCTCATTATCCTGCGTCGGGAATTTATTAGGATAAGTAAACTCAATGGTCGGATCCGAATACACCTGCACCAGCTTTGAAGGCAGCTTATGACCAATCTTGGCTTCAAGCTCGGAAATTTCTTCTGCCGTTGGCGGCACACCCGTTTTATTGAATTTCAGCATTCTTCAATCCAATAACCCAGTCATCGTAAGGCTCCGGTATGTTCGGACAGATGAATCATCTTTACCCATGGGTAGTTAACAAGCAATCAATGATTGAGCGTTCAAGAGTATGCTGGGTGTGGTGTGCGAATTGATCCCGTATAAAAGAGCAACCGGGACTTACGAGGCGCGCTGCCTTATCTCAGTCGCTAATAAAAACACAGCCGTCACCATTCTCTCTACTGACGGTTTCGAGATGGGGCGTTTCGTGCGTGGCTGGATGGGGATAATAATCAGTGCGATTGGTGGCCGTGTTGGCCATTGCCGTGACCGTTTTCAATACGCTGACGGGCGGCTTGGTCAAGGCGCCAGACCCGCATATACAGGCTGTGGCTGCGGTCGAGCAGTTGGCGCATGGGCGGGGGGATGCGGCGGTCTTGGTGATTATCGGTTGCGGTACAAATCTCTTCCCCGCCGAGTGAGAACTCGCCATTGCAGGCTTGTGAGAGTGACAGCTCGCCGGTTTCAACCGCGCGTTGCGCCAGCAGCCACGCCATGGCTTGGGTCATGCGGCTGGTCAGGCGCATGGCCTGACAATTCACAAACAGGCGGTCATGCGGCGGACCATGCATGGCCGCGCGCCGGTTGCTTTCGCTATACTGGAAATAGTTGCGCGCCTCGACCAGCAGGCCGAACGATTCCTCGTACAGCGAATTTATAAAAACGGTTTTTTCTTTCATGCCCTGTTCTTGGTCCGGTTTTTCATAGGCTGTTGAACAGGCCTCATTTTACCGAATCGAAGTTAACAGCACCTGTCCAATTATGGTTAACGGGGCCTTGAAACCGTGATTTTTCCTTCCTACATGCAGGATAAGGGCGGATGCCTTTGGGTCTGCCCTCTAGTAGCCGTGTGTTTAACAGTGATTGCTTGAAGGAGGATCACCATGCGTACTTATGACTTTTCCCCCATGTTCCGTTCGGTTGTCGGCTTTGACCGTTTGAACCGGATGATGGAAAGCGCGCTTGAAGCGGAAGAGGGTGGTTATCCGCCCTATAACATCGAGAAGATCGGTGAAGATAATTACCGCATTACCATGGCGGTAGCTGGCTTTACGCCGCAGGATCTGGAAGTGGTGGCCAAGGAGAATACTCTGACCATTGCTGGCCGCAGCGTGCCTAGTGAGGAGGAGAAGGCCAAGACCTATCTCTATCGCGGGATTGCCGCGCGCGCATTTGAGCGCCGCTTCCAGCTGGCTGATCATATCAAGGTGGGCGAGGCCAAACTGGCCAACGGTCTGTTGTCGGTTGATCTGACCCGTGAGGTGCCGGAGGCAGCCAAGCCGCGTGTCATTCAGGTGAAGGATGACACCACTCATTAAACGGTGACGTTGAATAGTGTGACGGCAGCGTGAAAGCGCTGCCGTTACTTATTGCGCTCTATTGCGGATTAGTTGCTCAGGTCGTCATCGCCGTCAAAGGCGTGCAGGTTAAAGCTGGGGGTTACAATCAGCCGCTCATAATCGGCGCGGGTCAGCTGCGTGCAGTCGGGCGGTGTGGCGTGGTTGCCGTCATGGCCAACCGGGCATTTAATCACCCAGCCATCTTTGGCCTTTTCATAGCTTGGCCAGTTGACGGTAATCACGGGCGCAAAGCTGCTGATGGTGCTGGGCAGTGCATCGGCACCGATCATTTCAGAAAATTCAGCATTACCGGGAATGCGTAGGCCCGCCATCTTGTGAGCCAGGCTCTGGCCGCGTGCGGTATCGGTATTGGGGATCGCCATATGCGGCGCGCTGGCATTGCGGATCCAGCCATCGGGCAGGGCACCAGCAAAGTGCAGCCCGCTGATGCGCGGCCCGCCCAAGGCGCGTTCAGCCCCGCAGAGCATGACAAACGAGCGGACCTCATTGATGGCTTTGAGAACGGCGCGGCGATGCGCTTCAATCGCGGCCAATGACCGGCCCGCTGCATGGTAGTAACAAAATTGCTGTTCGCTCACGCCACGTCCCATCATCTGATGGTAAGGCGAAAGTGTTAGCGAGGGTTTAATGCAGGGTTAAACTGAATATCCGGGTATTTTTAATGATGGGTAAGTTAGTCTGCGGAAAGTTCCCCCAAATAGTTCCTCGGCCGAGGTGATATTTCACTCCCGACCGAGGATAGCCGCCCGATGATCTCCGGGTCGTTATTCAGGCCGTATGAGCCGACAACGTTACCGAAGGTTCCCCTCTGTTCAACCAGAGCTAGTGGAAGTGATGCTACTTAAATAAGCAGGCGAGTCAATAACCGATTGAAATTGCAGCAAAATGGTTGAATGTCCAACCAACTGCCTGTGGATAAATCTAATTCAAGACCTTGTTCGTCTCACTTCACAGCGCGTGTGAAGTTGGCCAAATCAGGGACTCGATTTTTTTTCGTTCAATCGGCCCTGAATATGCCCGTCGCGGGGGTCGATCAGGTAGAGCTGGGTGCCGGTAGGGGTTTCAAGCTGCACAGCCAGATAGGCACCGGCGCTGGCGAGGCTGATGATCTTCCCTGGCGGCAAGTCCTTTTCCCAAGCGGGGGCGCTGGTTGCAGCGGCGCTCATGGCGGCAGCTGCCTGATTTTGCTGCACGCGCAAGGCGCCAGCCTCAATTTCATCGCTATTGCGGCTCAGACCCCAGAGTACCAATGCCAGCATGATGAGCATCACTGCCGTCATTCCCAGCACTACAGTTTTGATTGCGCGCATTTCAGCCATTGCACATTCTCCCTGATTTAGGGCATAGCACAGGCATGAGCGCAACGCGATACGAGCTTACCATTACGCCCGAACTGGCCGGACAGCGGCTGGACAAGGCATTGACCCAGCTAGCCCCGTCTGAGGCCGCGCTGTCGCGCGCGCGTATTCAGGCGCTGCTTAAGGACGGTCATGTGACCGAGGCCGGCGCGGTGGTTACCGACGCCTCGGCCAGCGTGAAAGAGAATGCTGCCTATGTGATTGAGGTACCGGCGGCGGTGCCGGTCGATCATCTGCCTGCGCAGGATATTCCGCTCGATATCGTGTTTGAGGACAAGGACGTTATCGTCATCAACAAGCCGGTGGGCCTCGTCGTGCATCCGGCTGCGGGCAATTGGGACGGCACCTTGGTCAATGCGCTGCTCTGGCACCGGGGCGAAGAGCTGTCCGGTATTGGCGGCGAGCAGCGGCCCGGCATTGTGCATCGTCTGGATAAAGATACCAGCGGGCTGATGGTAGTGGCCAAGCATGACAAGGCGCATCAGAAGCTGTCGGAACAGTTCAGCGATCATACGCTTAGCCGCACGTATTATGCAGTGGTGTGGGGCGTGCCCATGCCGCGCGAAGGCACCATTGAAACTTTGATTGGCCGTCATCTGCATGACCGCAAGCGCATGGCTGTGCTCAAGAGCGGCGGCAAGGAAGCCGTCACGCATTATGGCGTGGTTCAGGTACTAGCGCAGGGTGCGCTGGCCTTGGTACGCTGCCAGCTGGAGACAGGCCGCACCCATCAGATCCGCGTGCATATGGCTCATATCGGCCACGCGCTGGTCGGCGATAGTGTGTATGGTACGGCTAACAGCCGCAAGGCCGGGCGCTTGGCCGAGCCGTTCCGCTCGGCGACCCGCAATTTTCCCCGTCAGGCGCTGCATGCAGGCGAGCTGAGCTTTACGCACCCCGTCACCGGCAAGGAAATGCATTTTGAGTGCGACTTGCCATCTGATATGGCTGAATTAATTGGGGTTTTAGGGGCGTCAAAAAGCCCTCGCTAACCCCCGGTAACCCTGTGCTATATTAGTGCCCATGGCTGAACACCAGAACTTGCCCGTCCTGTCATCGCCCGATGCGCTGACCAGCTACCTCAACGAAATCCGCAGCTTTCCCATGCTGACGGCCGAGGAGGAGTTCATGCTGGCCAAACGCTGGCGTGAACATGGCGACCGTGCGGCGGCGCATCAGCTGGTCACCAGCCATCTGCGTCTTGTGGCTAAAATTGCCATGGGCTTTCGTGGCTATGGCCTGCCGGTGAATGACCTGATCTCGGAAGGCAATATCGGCTTGATGCAGGCCGTCAAGAAATTCGAGCCGGAGAAGGGCTTTCGTCTGGCCACCTATGCCATGTGGTGGATCCGTGCGTCCATTCAGGAATATATCCTGCATTCATGGTCGCTGGTGAAGATGGGCACCACCTCGGCGCAAAAGAAGCTGTTCTTCAATCTGCGCCGCCTCAAAAGCAAATTGAACGCGCTGGATGATAATGACCTGCCGCCGGATCAGGTGGCGTTGATCGCGAATGATCTCAAGGTGTCCGAGCAGGAAGTGGTGGACATGAACCGCCGCATGATCGCGCCGGACCATTCACTCAATGCGCCGCTCAAGGTTGAGGGCGAGGGCGAATGGCAGGATTTTCTGGTCGATGATGGCGCCAATCAGGAATTCAAGCTGATTGAATCCAACGAGCATAGCCAGAAGGTCAAGCTGCTGACCCATGCCATTAGCAATCTCGATGAGCGTGAGCGCCGCATCATTCAGGCCCGCGCCCTGAGCGATGAGCCAGTGACGCTAGATGAGCTGAGTAAGGAATTTGGCGTAAGCCGTGAGCGTGTGCGTCAGCTGGAAGCGCGCGCTATTGCCAAGGTGCAAAAAGACGTGCGCGACGCTGCCGAGCAGCGCGGCCTCATCGGCTGATTTGACTGATTACCACTAATTATTGGGGCTTTTTCTCGTTGGGCACTTCGGTAATGCCCTCGCCCCATTCTTCAACCAGCATCTGCTGACGGGTACGGATTTTGTTGAGGCGGTTTTTGTCGCGGGCCGTGATGACCCCCACAATAAAGACCGGCATGGTCTGCGCCACAAACCAGCCAAAACCGCTCACGGCTAACAGGAAGAACCAGTACACCGGATTGCTCAGGATTTTGATGGCGGCTTGCAGGGTCTGGCCATTATCAAACAACTGAATGAGCAGGAATGACAGCGCCAGCGCATTCATGGATCCGGCGGTAATGGTGGTGAGCTTGCCGCGTGTGCGGTCCATCAGCCAGACGACGGCGGTTGGGATCATGCCGCCCACAACCAGCAGCGTGATGCCGGGAAAGATGGCACCAATCATCAAGATCAGCAGCAGACTGACAATGCTTTTGTTTTTCTTGGATGGCTTTTTAGCCTGCTGGTTCGGGTCTTTGCTCATGTCACACCATTTTGATGAAAGCGGTAATGACAACGGCGATAATGCCCAGCAGGGCAGCAACAAATGCGGTAACCTGACGGCCTTGGCGCAGCAGCGCCTTGTCGCGGACTTCGGTGTTGGTGGTCAGTTCGCGCGCGGCCTTTTCAAGGATCAGCCATTCTTTATGGGCGGCATTGTAGCCTTCATCGTCTTTCTTCTGGGTGGAGCCGTCATCCATGATGCTCAGCATGCCCGAAATATCACCGCGCTTGGCCAGTTTGTTGATGTCGCGCGTCACCCGTTCGCGCAGGATCTTGTTGTGGAAACGGTCCATGGACGGCGCCAGCATACGCGCCACCCACTCGGCCAGATGCGGCAACGGCTCGGTATGATATTTGCGCTGCATTTCAGCCAGTACCGTCAGGGTGGCCAGCGCCTTCTGTCCGGCATTGGTGCCGGCAGCGAGCATGGGGAATACACGGTCATTCATGCGGCGGTGGCGGCTGAGGATGAACGCGGCAATATGGCGGTCAATGGGGTCGCTACGGGTATCTCCCGCTTCAACCGTGCTGGCATAGGCCTCCAGCGCCACCATCATGGATTTGAGGGTGAGCGGAAAAGCGCTTACTACCATGGGGCTAAGGCAGGGCGTGCCGGGGCTCAGCTCATAGGCCACACGCTCAATGCCAAAACCGGGTTGGGGGCGGTCGAGCAACATACGCTGACCTTCATAGGTCTGCATGATCGAGGCATATTCGCCCACCAGATTTTGTGAATTGCCCCAGTGCAGGATGAACTGGGCGGCAATGAAATCAGCGATATTGCGCGGGGACCTGCCCTGCGCCAGCGTATCGACCAGCAGCGCGCCTAGACCTTGCGGCATGCTGGAAATATCGCGGAAGCGGATGGGGCCATTGGGGTCCATCGTGATGGTGGTACGGGTCACCGCGCGTTCGGCCGGGCTACCGCCACGCTGGGTGGAGGCGGCCGACGCGACCGCTTCAGCAACGGCGCCCGCCAGATCCTCATTGCCGAGCGAGCGGCGCAGCCAGCGGTCCAGCGAGCCATCTTCAATGCTTTTAGCTGCCGCATCCGGATGTTTGGTCATCGCGTGGGCCAGCAGGCGCACATTGTTATAAGAGGACCCACCTATTTCAAAAGCGCGCTGGGCCTTGCCATTTTGCGTGCCGGGCTTGCTACCCATGCGGCGACCACCCAGCCAGTAGGCAATATCATCAAGCGCCCAGCGCTGGCTGATATCATCGGCCAGCAGGCCACGCAGAATTTCGCTATAGGCACTGGGAATGCGCAGACCGCCGCTGAGCGCCATCAAGCTGCCTTTTTCGATCTTGGCCTTGATGATGTCTTCAACCGCCATGTTGACCATTGGCAGTTTGCCGAAGATCATATGCATCAGCGTAACGCCCATCGCATAAATATCGTCACTCGCACTCGCTGGGCCACGGCTGAGCGGGTGGCTCATGGCCAGTTCAATCGTACAATAGGCCGGGTGCTGATATTTGCAGGGGGCGGTTGCGATATAATCGCCAATCTGCACTGTGGCACTGGACGCATCGCGCGTGAACAGGTTGGTGGGGTTGATGCGGCCGTGATTGGTACCTGCCAGATAAATATCACGCACGCCATCCGACATGGATTCCAGCAGCTGCCTGAAATGCACTTCGTTGTTCAGGGGCGGGCGCTCATCGGTGAGCTTTTCCATCAGGCGCGGGCCGCCGGGGCGCTCATAAATCAGGACGGGGACATGCTGGCCGATATCGGCCCAGTACACCACATCATATTCCAGAAACTTGCAGACATATGGGCTGTTGATGTTGACCGCATTGCCTAGAATTTCAAAGCGCGGAAACTCGCCCTTTTCAACAATCAGGGCCAGCGCGCTGCCATGGCCACGGGTGCCTTGTGCGGCATAGGCGCGGGTGCCGGGGCTGGAAAAATGCGGCAACGGATTGCCTAAAAAGACCTCATACCGACCGCCGCATACCGAGATGCGTTCGTTCTTGCCCGCTGGTGCGGCTTGTTTTGCGGCAGTTTGGTCGGCCATCAGTCCCGGGAATCCTTTCCGGGACTGATTTTAACCTTTATTGCTGCGTTAGGCAAATCGCAGATGCTTTACTTTGACAACGCTCGGCAATTTTCCAATGCTGGCCAGCAGGTCAGGCGCTACCGTTTGGTCAACCGAGACCAGCAGCACGGCGTCAGCGCCGGGTTGGGTGCGGCCCAGATGGAAGGTGGCAATATTGACCTTGGCATCGCCCAGCGCGCTGCCCAGACGGCCGATAAAGCCCGGCTTGTCCTCGTTGCGGATGAGCAGCATTTCAGGGCTGATCTCGGCTTCAATCGCCACACCATTGACCAGTGTGACGCGCGGCTTGGCGCCGCCCACCAGGGTGCCTTCCACCACATCCTCGCCCGCGCTGGTGGCAACCTTGACGCGGATGATGGTCTGATAGTCGCGGGCTTGCTCGCGGCGGGTTTCGCTCACGCTGATACCGCGCTCCTTGGCGATGACCGGGGCGTTGACCATGTTCACGCTTTCCAGCTGACCGGCCAGCAGGCCCATGAGCACGGTGGCGGTGAGTGGCTTGACGTTGAGCGCCGCCACTTGACCCTCATACTCAATGGTAATGCTCTTGAGATCACCTTCAAGCATCTGGCCGGCAAAGCTGCCCAGCTGCTGCGCCAGTTGCAGATAGGGCTTCAGACGCGGAGCATCTTCTGCCGAGACTGACGGCATGTTCAGCGCGTTGGTGACGGCGCCGCTCATCAGATAGTCGGACATCTGCTCGGCGACTTGCAGGGCCACATTCTCTTGCGCTTCGTTGGTCGACGCGCCCAGATGCGGTGTGCAAATGACATTCTCCATGCCAAACAGCGCATTGGTTTTGGCCGGTTCTTCCAAAAACACGTCAAGCGCCGCGCCTTTGACATGGCCGCTTTCCAGCGCAGCCTTCAGCGCCACTTCGTCAATCAGGCCGCCGCGCGCGCAATTGATGATACGCACGCCCTTCTTCATCTTGGCGATGGCGGCAGCGTTGATGATGTTGCGGGTCTGCTCGGTCATCGGGGTGTGAACGGTGATGAAGTCGGCCTTGGCAAACAAGGTGTCCAGATCTGCCTTCTCAACGCCCAGCTTGGTGGCGCGCTCATCCGACAGATAGGGGTCAAACGCCACCACCTTCATCTTCAGGCCAACCGCGCGGTCCGCCACGATGGAGCCGATATTCCCGCAGCCCACCACGCCCAGCGTCTTGCCGCACAGCTCAACGCCCATGAACTTGCTCTTTTCCCACTTGCCGGCGTGGGTGCTGGCATTGGCCTGCGGAATATCGCGAGCGAGGGCAAACATCATGGCCAGCGCATGCTCGGCCGTGGTGATGGAATTACCAAACGGCGTGTTCATCACCACGACGCCCTTGGCGCTGGCAGCGGGCACGTCCACGTTATCCACGCCAATACCGGCGCGGCCAACGACCTTCAGACGCGTGGCTTTTTCCAGCAGCTCTTTGGTCACTTTGGTTGAGGAGCGAATGGCCAGACCGTCATACTGGTCGATAATGGCGGCCAGCTCATCGGGTTTGAGGCCAACCTTCTGGTCAACCTCAACACCGCGTGTCTTGAAAATCTCAACCGCAGCGGGCGAGAGCGCATCAGAAATCAGAACTTTGGGCATGTGTTACTCCTGTTTTAGCTCGTCATGTCCGCGTTAGCGAAAATCCAGACGGATCCCCGCCTGCGCGGAGGGCAGAGATGTGAATTTTAAGCGGCTTTGGCCAGTGACTGTTTAACCTCGGCATAGGCCCAGTCCAGCCATGGGGTGAGGGCCGACAGGTCAGCAGCTTCAACGGTCGAGCCACACCAGATGCGCAGGCCCGACGGCGCTGTGCGGTAGTTGGCAATGTCAAAACCGGCGCCCTCCTTTTCAACCAGACTGGCTAGCTTCTTGGCGGCTTCAGCCTGCTGCTCATCGGGCAGGGCGGTAAACCACGGGTCAACAATCTTCAGGCAGACCGACGTGGTGGAGCGGATGTCAGCCCGTACCGGCAGATAGTCAATCCAGTCGGTCGCCTGCACCCATGTATCGAGCGCAGCAGCATTGGCTTGGCTGCGCGCCACCAGAGCCGCAGCGCCGCCGATGCTTTCAGCCCATTTCAGGCTGTAAAGCACATCTTCCACGCACAGCATGGACGGGGTGTTGATGGTCTCACCTTTAAACAGGCCTTCAGTCAGCTTGCCTTTGCTGGTCATGCGGAACAGCTTGGGCAGTGGCCAGGCTGGCGTATAGCTTTCAAGACGGGCAACCGCGCGCGGGCTGAGCACCAGCATGCCGTGCGCCGCTTCACCGCCCAGTACTTTCTGCCATGACCAGGTGGTGACATCGAGCTTGTCCCACGGCAGATGCATGGCAAAGACGGCAGAGGTGGCGTCGCAAATGGTCAGGCCCTCGCGGCTGGCCGGGATCCAGTCTGCATTGGGCACACACACGCCCGAGGTGGTGCCGTTCCAGGCAAATACCACGTCATCGGCAAAGTTGACCTTGGATAGATCGGGGATCTCGCCATAGGCGGCCTCCATGAGGGTGAGGTTGGGCAGCTTGAGCTGGCTCTTGGCGTCAATCGCCCAGTCCTGACTGAAATTTTCCCATGCCAGCACGGTAGTGCCGCGTGCGCCGAGCAGGGACCACATCGCCATTTCGACTGCGCCGGTATCCGAGGCGGGGACAATCGCAATCCGGTAATCAGCTGGAATGGCCAGCACTGCGCGGGTACGGTCGATAACTTCTTGCAGGCGGGCCTTGCCCAGCGATGAGCGATGCGAGCGGCCCAGAACGGCGCTCTTGAGGGTGTCAAGCGACCAGCCCGGCGGTTTGGTGCAGGGGCCACAGGAGAAATTGTGATTGTTGGGACGTGTCGTTGGTTTGCTCATCTTCGCTATCCTTGCAGATAGTTGCGCTACGGTGGGGTAGCGTGACCCGCTTTGAAGCTATCTGAAATAAAGCTCGCGTAAAGCCCTAAAAAGACGGGATTTATTCTATCCGGTTGTGAGAATCGGCGCGGAGGAGTAAAACGCTGCTACCACTTGATTCGGAGAATTCTCATGCGCCTCTCTCACGCTGTTCTTGCTGTAGCCCTGTTGCTTGGTGCCTCTGTCGCGCAGCCGGCGCTGGCAGCCTTGCCAGCCTGTTCTAGCGCAGCCGAGAAGAACGCCATGGTGGTGCGCTCGCTGCAATCCTACCTCATGGTGGCGGGCGTAGGCTGCAATCAGGCCGGGGCTTATAACAAGTTCATGACCAAGTATCAGCAGCTGGTGTCCATGCATGGCGGCGTGCTGCGTAGCTATTTCAGCCGGGTTTATGGCGGCAGCGGCGAGCGTCAGCTCAATAACTTCATCACTGGCATTGCCAATGCGTGGTCGCAAAAGCATATGGCCGATATGACCAGTTATTGCAAAGGTACATGGGACATGATGTGGCAGCTCGACAAGCTGGCCAGCCCCGATAACGCCAAACTGCTGGAGCTGGGGCAGGCGGTATCAGTTCAGCCAGTTGTAGCAGATGAGTTGTGCAGTGGTGCGGTGACCACTACGCAGGTTGCACAGGCTTCGCCGCCGCATGCGCCTTCGGCTTCGGCCCCCGCTTCAACTGCGGTTTCGGCGCGTCCGGCCCGGCGCTAACGGCAGGCTTGGCTGCAGTTTCAATCGCGCGTTGTGCTTGCGCTTTGGCTTGCATGGCGCTGCGGGCAGCAGCGGTCAGCGTGGGTTTGATCTTGTATTCATCCTCATAGGCGTCTAGCTCGTTGCCGCTGCCAACCAGCGCGCGGGCAATCTTTTGCGCAGCATTATTTTCAATTTGGCGCACACGCTCAGCTGATACGTTATATTGATCAGCAAGTTCATGCAGCGTAGCCGGATTTTCATCCAGACGGCGGCGGGTGAGAATATCCTGCTCGCGGACATTGAGCCGGCTAAACGCGTCAAGCGCGCGGCCGATCAGCTGGCGCGCTTCAATTGTTTGCTCCGGCCCCGGCGCTTTGCAGGCGATGGACTCAATCAGCGAGGGGAAATCATCGCTCTCACTACTGCTTTCAATTTCTCTGCGGATCATGCCGCCCTGACGGGCTATATCAACAAAGCGCACATCTTCTGTTGTGACCTGAATGCGCGCGGATGAGCCTTGATTGAGCAGCGCGGTAGCTTGCTCTATCTGCGCCGAGCTCATCTGTTTGTCCGGCAAAACGCCAACGGCATTGCGGGTCTCGTTATAATTGAAGAAGACTTTGCGGGTGCCCTTGGTTTTGATGCAGCGCACCGGAAAGAAATGATCCAGCGTATATTCCTTGAGTTCGGCCTTTATGTCGGCCGCCGCAAAGGTGGCAAAACTGGCTTTACTGGGATGGTCGGGATCGTATCTGTCGGCTGCTTTAAAGAGGCCCATGGTTGCCACGCTGGTTAAGTCATCCTGTGAGCGGTCGTGACTAACATAGCGGCGGGCCGCAGAGGTGGCCATGCGTAGATGGGATTCAATCAGCTGGTTGCGGGCGTCATAGTCCTGATGGTTGCGCCAGGCGCGGGCCAGCTCACGGGCGCGCTCGTCCTCCATATATTCGGCTTTGTGGGAACGGCGCACATAACGGTCAAACTCATTACTGTCTTGCGCGAGCGGGCCGGAGATGGGGTTTTCTTTTTTGAATCCGCCAGCTGTTGGTTCATTGGCGCTAAGCTCGGTTGTACCCAGCCAATCGCCGCTCTTGTCAAAAGTGCCCATGTGCCATCCTGTTCTTTAAAATTATGTGGTTATGAATTTGTACGGAACAATTTTGGTTAACCGCAACATAAAAGCGCCGCTGTTAACCCTTATTCCTGTGGAGCATTATGGTTAAGCGGTCGGCGGTGCGGGATGGGCGTTATAGGCGGCAGTTTATATGGCGCAAATAGAAAGGGCGCCACAAGGGCGCCCTTTCCGGATCATATGGCTCTAAAGCTTACTTCAGAACGATCTGAACGCGACGGTTCTGCGCTTCACGCACGCCGTCAGCCGTGGCTACCAGCGGATCGCTTTCGCCCTTGGCGGCAACAACGATCTGGTCAGCGGTCAGGCCCTTGGCAATCAGGGCGTTCTTGATCACGTCCGCACGACGCTGCGACAGGCGCAGGTTGTAGCGGTCGCTGCCCGAACGGTCAGCGTGGCCGGTCACTTCGATCGTGGTGGCCTTGGCCTGCTGGGCATTGCCAGCGGCGGCGGCAACGATACGCTCTGCGTCAGACGAGAGGGTCGCACGGTCAAAGTCGAAGAACACGATGTAGTTGTTCGGAACCATCGGCTGGGCCGGGGCGGCGTCTACAACTGCCGGAGCAACCGGGGCCGGAGCGGCCTTGGCTGCCGGGAATACATAGCGCAGACCCAGGGTGATGCTGTGGTTCTCGTAGTCGCCATCAATGGTGGTGGCGGCAGCCGAGGTGAAGCTGGTGTCAGCCGTACGGAAATAACGGTATGCCAGATCAGCCTTCAGGTTGCTGGTGACGTCATATTCAACACCGGCGATGCCCTGATAGGCAAATACGGTGTCGTTGTCGTCAACCGAGGTGGTCAGCATGGTGCCGATATTGTTGCCCTTAACCCAAGCTACACCAGCGCCAGCGCCGATGTACGGGGTGAACTTGGTGCCGGTGGGCACGTTGTAAATGGCGTCGGCCATCAGCGAGTAAACGCGCACGTCGCCAGTGATCGGGGCAGCCGAACCGGTACCGGTGATGCTGTCGATCTCGTTGCCACGGCCGGCGAATTCAGCCTGAACGCGCCAGTTGTTGTCAAACTGGTAACCACCAACGAGGAAGCCGGTGAAGCCGGTATCAAAGTCTACGGTGTTGGTGTTGGTGCCGTTGTCATATTCGCTGTTGCCATTGAGGCCAACACCGACGCCGGCGCCGAGGAAAAAGCCCTCATGGGTATCAGCCTTGGCAGCTACGGGCATCAGCAGCGCAACAGCGGCAGCAGCACCCAGAAGACGGGAACGAATGGTCATGATCTTCCTCTTCAAACTCAGGTTGTGGGCGGCCGGAAATCCGGCGCGTTATCGTTGTATCGGCATAGCGCAGCCGGGGGGCGGGGTATATGCAAAGCTCGCGGTTTTTAAGGGCTGTTGCGGCCCTTTTTGGTGGCTGTGTCGCTTTCGCAACATATTATTAACCATTGTGCCGAGTCGCGAGCGTTTGCTCACTTTCACGGATCGATTCTATTAGAGGAATTGTGTTAGAATACAGCCCTGACGCTTTGGAAACAAAGCCGAATCCGGAAACGAGGACATCATGCTGCGCAGCTTAACCCGTCACCACTCATCTCGCCGCATGGGCACCCGCCGGGGTGTGTCGCTGATTGAAGCGTCAGTTGTGCTGGGCGTGGCGGGGTCGATTATCGGCGGTTTGTGGATGGTAATGGCCAGCGTACGCGAAAATTCCCGCGCGACGACTCTGGTGCAGCAGACCATTTTAACCGTTAAAGGTGTGCGCGATTATTATGCAGGGCTGGCGCTGCCGACCGGCGTGGCGGGGGAGACGACAGCCGCCACCTACACGGCCACGTTGCGCGCGGCCAGTGTTTTTCCCGAAGATATGTGCCCGGCCAATTGCGTGTCCGGCACCGTGACCAATATTTATAATGTCTATGGCGGCACTACGCTGGTGAATATCGTCAATAGCTCGCCTTATACCAACTTCAATATCGCCCATAGCTCGCTGAGTTTACGCGGCTGTATGCAGGCGATCATGAATCTGGGGGCTAAATCATCCGAGATGGGGTTGGTGAGTGTTACTGTGGGCAGCGGCACCACCCGCAGCAGCTTCCCGGTGGATCCCGCCACTGTTCAGACTGATTGCACACCGCTTGCGCCCGCTACCACCGTCACGCTCAATCTGGTGTTTAAAGTACGCGGCTGATCTTTAAAGGCAGCTTGCCGGTGGGTTGCGGCTGCCTGCCAGATTTTTGGCTATCAAGGCGCGGCCAGTGCGGCTGGCATTGCTGCGGTTGAGTTGCTGGCTGATCCAGTCCCCGGTTTGTGCCAGTAGCGGCAGATCAACGCCAGTGCGCAGGCCTTGACCCTCACAAAAACGTACCACATCCTCGGTCGCGACATTGCCCGTCGCGCCCGGCGCATAGGGACAGCCGCCAAGCCCGGCGACTGATGCATCAATCACGCGAATGCCGCACTCAAGCGCGGCGGTGAGGTTGGCCAGCGCCTGCCCATAGGTATCGTGAAAGTGGGCAGCGAGTTGACGGGCTGGGAATTGTTTGACCAGCTGGCTGAACAGATTGCGCGTGCTGGCAAGCGTGCCCACGCCAATTGTATCGCCAATCGATACTTCGCTGCAGCCCAGCTCAAACAGCTGCGCTGTTACATTAAGCACCGCTGCCGGATCAATCTCGCCCTCATATGGGCAGCCCAGTGCGCAGCTGACATAACCACGCAGCGCCAGCTGATGCTGCTGGGTTTGTGCGGCTACCTCACGAATACGCGTGAGGCTCTCGGCTATGCTGGCATTGGTGTTCTTCTGCGCGAAACTTTCTGACGCAGCTGTAAACACGGCAATGTGGCGGGCGCCTGCAGCGCGCGCATCGTTCAGCCCACGCGCGTTTGGCACCAGTACCCAATAATGATGGGAAGGCTCCATCACCTGCTGCAGCAGCGCGGCCGAGCCAGCCATCTGCGGCACCCATTTGGGCGAGACAAAGGCGCCGGCTTCAATATCGGACAGGCCCGTCGCCGCCAGACGGCGGATGAGTTCAATACGCGTGGCCAGATCAACCGGCTGCGGCTCGTTCTGCAGGCCATCACGCGGGCCCACTTCAACAATGCGAATGTCGTTCATGCCTGTCATGTTTCCTGCGGTTCCCATTCCACCAGTTCGGCGCCGTCATTCACCTGATCGCCCACAGCAAAGCGCACGCGCACCACTTTGCCTTTACCCGGCGCGCGCAATGTGTGTTCCATCTTCATCGCTTCCAGCACGATGAGCGGCGTGCCGCGCTCAACCACTGCGCCATCCTGCACGGGTACTGCAATCACCCGGCCCGGCATGGGCGCACGCAGATGATGCTCGCTCTCCTGCGCATGGGCGCTGGCGGCCAGCGGGTCGATGATGGTCAGGCTGAGCTGGTCACCATCAATGAACAGATCAAGGCAGTCGGCCCCATAGATCACACGGCCGGTGAGCTGCTGGCCGTTCTCGCCATACTCAAATTGTGCATCTGTCTGGCTGAGGCTATAACCTTCGGGCAGGGCTGTGAGGATGTGGGTTTGGCCTGCATTATCGCGCAGCCATAGCCGCTGCTCGGCCAGAAGGTTCAGGCGCCAGCCATCGGCGGCCTGCCATGGATTGTCGCTTACCTCCGGTTGGCGGCTATGCCAAAGGGCGGCTGCCGCATGGAGCGCCAAGGCCGACGGGGCGAGGGGGCGCTGCATCAGCTCCTCAACCTCACGGTCCAACCACGAAATATCGGGCGGGCTTTGCGTAAAGACCGGGTGACGCGCCAGCTTGCGCAGCAGGTCGCGGTTGGTGGTCAGTCCCAGTACTTCGGTTTGATCCAGCGCGCTCGCCAGCCGCTGCAGCGCGGTTTTGCGGTCCGGCCCTTTGGTGATGATCTTGGCGATCATCGGGTCGTAATGAATGGTGATGCAATCACCCGCTTCAATGCCGCTATCCACACGCGCTTCAGCCGGAAAGTGCAGATGGCGGATGGTACCGGTCTGCGGCAGAAATCCATGCGCGGCATCTTCAGCATATAACCGCGCTTCAACCGCATGGCCTGCGGCCAGAATTTCGCTCTGGCTTTTGGGCAGTTTCTCACCCATGGCAATGCGTAGCTGCCACTCCACCAGATCAAAGCCGGTAATGCTTTCGGTCACCGGATGTTCGACCTGCAGGCGGGTGTTCATCTCCATGAAATAGGGGGTGGTGTTGTTCTCCACCAGAAATTCAACCGTACCAGCCCCCACATAGCCAACCGCCTTGGCCGCCAGCGTTGCGGCCTTGTGCAGGATGGTGCGGGTGGCATCCGGCAGGTCAGGCGCGGGGGCTTCTTCAATGACTTTCTGGTGGCGGCGCTGCAAGGTGCAGTCACGCTCAAACAGATGCACAACATTACCGTGCAGGTCGGCAAAGACCTGTACTTCTACATGGCGCGGGCGCTGCAGGTAACGCTCTAAAATCAGGCGCTCATCACCAAAAGAGGACTTGGCCTCACGCCGGGCGCTGGCCAGCAGGTCCGGCAGCTGGTCAGCTGCGTGGGCAATCTTCATGCCTTTACCGCCGCCACCGGCAGCTGGCTTGAGGATGACCGGAAAGCCCGTGCGCTCAGCGGCGGCGATAAAGCTGGCATCGCTCTGATCCGCCTCATCGTAACCGGGCAGGAGCGGGCCGCCGCCTCTGGCCATCAGCTGCTTGGCATTGGCTTTATCGCCCATGGCGCGAATGGCGCTGGCGGGCGGGCCGACAAAGATCAGCCCGGCTTGCGTTACCGCATCGGCAAAGGCGGCATTCTCGGACAGAAAGCCATAGCCTGGGTGAATGGCCTGTGCGCCGCTGCTGCGCGCCGCCTCCAGCAGGGCGTTGATGTTGAGGTAACTGTCCCGCGCGGCGGCCGGGCCAATACACACGGCTTCATCGGCCAAACGGGTATGCAGTGCGCCAGCGTCAGCCTCGGAATAAACGGCAATGGTGCGCAGGCCCATGCGGCGGGCGGTGCGCATGATGCGGCAGGCAATCTCGCCGCGATTGGCAATCAGCAGGGTTTGAAACGGGCGGCTCATCAATCGCGTTCCTTGTTTTTGCGGCGGCTCTCGCGGGTGAATTCCAGAATTTCGTTAAAGCCGAACAGCAGCAGCAGGACACCGCTCACCACTTCAAGGCCGCTGAGCAGGCGCATGACATTGCTGTGCGGGACGATATCGCCATAGCCAACAGTAGCCAGGGTGACAAGCGAGTAATACAGCGCTTCGGGAAAGGTGATCTCGCGTACATGGCCGCTAATCAGGAAATGGTCGTAATCGGTTACGCTGTCGATCCCCGCATAGAGGGCGGCAAACACCAATACGGTGAACGAGTAAAAGGTGGAGAAGGCAAAGACCGGGGCGATCATGCGCTTCATGCGCTCGAAAAAGCTTTCAAACAGCAGGCCGGTAATGAGCAGGAACACGGCAACGACGCGGCTGGCAAAGAAGGCAATGGCCGCCGTAATGCTCATCGAGAGAATGAAGATGTCGCGCAGTGTTTCAGGGTCGCGGTGGCTGGAGGTATAGACCATCGCGGTGGTGGAGATTGCGCCCAGCGGTACCAGAATGAGTAGGGCATGTGAAAATTCAGACGGGTCCGGCTCGCCATGCGTGCGCACAATCTCGCCAATCTCTTTACGGCGGAGCATGACGCCAGCAAAGAAAGCGGCCAGCGGTGTGGCAAAGCCCACCCATTGCCAGGTCGGTTCCACAATGCGGAAGTGAGAATCCAGAATGATGATGAAGAAGCAGGCGTAAACTGCGATGAGGTTGGCCAGCGCCAGTGTGAAGAAGATACTCCCCGGCAGCAGGGCGGTGCTGGCCACCACGGCGCCGATGATGCAGGCCACCATGAGGAACGACAGCTCATGCGCAATCGGGTGCGTGGCAAAGGTCAGCAAGGCCACCATGATGATGGTGAACAGGATGGCTGGCAGCGGCAGATGCGTTTTTTCTTTAGGGAGCGGTCTGGTCATTCTGGCATGATAGGCCAAGGCCGTGCGCGCGCCTAGCCTTGGCCTTGTTTAATTAGCGGAAATTACGCCGCAGACTCAGGAATTGGGCAGGGGCTTGTCCTGCTCATTGCTGTCTGAGCTGTGTTGCTGTGCAGCATGACCGAGGCTTTCCAGTGCCGGTACGCTGATCTGCTGCAGGCTGTTAAAGCCGCTGCCGGATTCCTTGATCTGGTCGATCAGCTGGCCCTTCAGGCTGGCGGTGCGGTAGCTGTTGACGGCCACCTCATGCTGGGCAAACAGCTGCTGCCAGTTGCTGTTGATCGCGGCCGCCTGTGTGACCAGCTGCGCGCGGTGCTGCTGGGCTGCTGCCAGTGTCGCGGTCAGGGTCTGCGCATTGGCCTGCAGCTGGGCTTTCAGCTCGCTGCGGCCCGTCTGGCTGGCCAGTGAGCGGTTGCGGGTGAGGGTGGCCTGGGTGTCGGCCGTCAGCTTGTCGATCTGTGGCAGATACTGGTTCTGCACCTTGATGTAAAAATCTTCGTGTATATGCATGGCTACTTCCAGCAGCACCACATAGATCCCGTAATAGCGCTGGGCGGTGAGCGGTTCATGCTTGGCGGCAATCATGGCGCTGCGCAGCTGGCCGGTGATGGTGCGCAGATTGCTATACGCCACTTGCAGGGTGAGCAGGTCGCTGGCGCTGGAGAGCTTGAGCAGGCTGTCAACCTGATCGCCGCTGACATCCAGCCCAAGGCTTTTGAGGTCGGCGGTCAGGCGGTTGCGCTCCAGCCCGATCTGGGCAAGGCGCTGGGCAATGGTGCCTTCGGCTTCTTTCACGGCGGCCAGACGGTCGCTGCGGGTGCTGGCAAATCGGCAGCTGATGGCGCCGATCGGGTTATTGAGCAAAGCGGCATCGGCCTGATCGCACGGGCTGGCCGGCGTTAAGGCAGCGTCCAGCTTCAGGCGCTGCAGCTCACGCAGATTACTCTGCAAGCTGGCCTGCAGGGCCAGCAAACGCTGGCGGGATTCAACTGCACTGCCACGGGTGAGCAGTTCAACCGATTGCTGCATAAGGGTGTTGAGCTGTGCGCTACGATAGGGCAGGCCCGCATAGCGCGCGCTGGTGTTCTGCCAGTCAGCCTGACGCAGGCTGATGAGCTGCGCTACCGGTGTGCCCAGCGTGCTGGCGGTGCCCAGGCTGAGCGGCGCACTGGCGCGCACATTGGGCGCGGCGGCAAGGCCAGCGACGAACAAAGCGGCCAGCATCAGACCCAGCTTGTAGCTGGGCATGCGTGGATGCGGAGATCTGACGGGAATATAAGAGTTGCCCAACATATGCGCCCCCTGTTCGACTGGCCGGATCCTTATTGGTTCCTGTGCCCCGGTCGCTGCTGTGGGTGGTGCAATCTGTCGTCACACTCGATTTCCCGCAACCGCAGCCGGTTACAAGGAAATTATCTCAAATGCATGGTTAAATACGGCTTAAATTAGCTTTTTGTTAAACTGTGGGCGTTGATTTGCCTGCATTTTCGCTGATCTTTTTCTGGATAAACGCCTTCAGTTTTTCCATATCTTCAGCGCTGGCAATGCGTTTGGGGATGAAAAAGAAGCTGCCGCGTGCGGGTTCTATGTGGATGAATTGGTCATCCTCATAGATGGCGGCCTGATCGGCCCAGTTGATGCGGATTTCACTGTGCTCGGTGGTGGCGGTCAGCGCTTGTTCAGTCAGCAGCAAATTGCGCTGCGGGATGTTGCCCTGCGCATCGGCCTGATAAATGAACTGCAGATAGTTTTTATTGGTACGGCTTTGCAGATAGCGGCGCAGGATCAGCGCGGCGATCACCAACACTTCACCGATCATGACATGGTTGACCACATCATCCGGCATATTAAGCAGGAACAACGGGCTAAGGATCATTACCGCACCGCAGGCCAGCCCCAGCGCAGTTATGAAGGTGAGGAGCATTTGCGGCGTGCGGCGCAGATAACGGACCATGCGCCCTTGCTGAAAGCGAAACGCGGCCTGCGCTTCCTTCAAAGTCGGCGTAAAGGTAATCTCGATGGAATCGCTCATGGTCGCTGGACTAATCGATTGTTAGCTTAATTACCCGTGGGGCCGTTATTAAGCGGGTCCTGCAGCGTATCCTTGATGGGGTCAATGCGCGGATCATGGCTGCCTGCTGGGCTGCCAGTAGGGCCATGGCCATGCGGGGCGGCGGCGTTGCCGTCACTGACTTTTTCAACGGTCAGCACAGGGCCATCAAAACCGGTCACACGCACGCTGCCGCCGGCGGCCATATCCGGACCTTCGACTTTCCAGGTGCTGTCGCCAATGCGCACGCGGCCGGTGCCGTTCACAATGGCGTCTTCCAGCGCATAGACCTTACCCACAAACTGGGCGGCGCGCTGGTTGAGCAAGGGCTGGTCAGAGGCGATCGGGTTCTTTTTGAGGAACTTCCACGCGGCATACACCATGATCAGCGAGAGGATGCTGAACAGGGTGATCTGCAGGGCGGCGCTGATCTCTGGCACCACCAGCACAATTACGCCGGTCACAAAAGACGCCAGCGCCAACCAGAGGAAGAAGATGCCGGGGGCCAGAATTTCCAGCGTTCCCAGTACAGCAGCAAATGCAAACCAGTGCCAAAACACAAAGTGAATGTTGCTCATCATCTTCCTCGCAAGGTTGGGGCTGTGGTGGAGGTCAGCTTAGGTGTTGGGGACCGAGCCACCACGCTTGGGCAGCTGGGCAACGTCATCACCCTTGCCAAAGGCCTGCTTGGCCAGCTCGGCAATGCCGCCAATCGCACCGATGACCGAGGCGCTTTCCATCGGCAGCATCAGCATCTTCTGGTTGGGCGAGTTGGCAAATTCCTTCATCGCTTCCACATATTTCTGGGCTACGAAGTAGTTGAGGGCCTGCACGTTACCGTTGCTGATGGCGTCTGAGACCATCTTGGTCGATTCAGCTTCGGCCTGAGCCAGACGTTCACGCGCTTCCGCTTCACGGAAGGCGGCTTCCTTCTTGCCTTCGGCTTCCAGAATGGCGGCCTGCTTCTGACCTTCGGCGCGGCGAATGGCGTTTTCACGGGCGGCGTCCGCTTCAAGGATGGTGGCGCGGCGATCACGCTCGGCCTTCATCTGGCGGGCCATGCTCTCGATCAGGTCGCGCGGTGGCTGCACTTCACGGATTTCAATACGGTTGATCTTCACGCCCCACGGGGTGGTGGCTTCGTCCACAACCTTGAGCAGGTTGGCGTTGATGCGCTCACGCTCATTGTTGATTTCGTCCAGCGTCATCGAGCCGACCACGGTACGCAGATTGGTCATACACAGGTTCTGGATGGAGCCTTGCAGGTTGTTGACCTCATAAGCGGCCTTGGCGGCGTCAAACACCTGAAAGAACACCACGGCGTCCACACGTACCATGGCGTTATCCTTGGTGATAACTTCCTGCGAGGGCACGTCCAGGAAGCTTTCCATCATGGTCATCTTGGCGCCAATGCTGTCGATGAACGGCAGGATGAAATTGAGGCCCGGGTTGAGGGTGTTGGTGTAACGGCCAAAGCGTTCACAGGTCCAGTTCTGGCCCTGCGGCACGCGCTTGACGGCCATCAGCACGATAATGACGGCAAAAACGAGGAACGTTCCGGCAAATGACAGGAAATTCATGACTGCACCTTTCGTATAGTCAGGTCGTAAAGTTAGGCGCAGTCTGACAGATTCACGCGGCGGTGCAACAGAAAACGGGCGCAAAACGGGGGAATTTTCTGCAGCGCTGCCCGCGTGTAGCAGAGCGTGAAACCGGTTGAATTGCCTGCGCGGTCAGGCGGCGCCGGCAATCTCCAGCGCACGGTGGAAGTCCGGGGTGATGGTTACATGACCATCGCCACTGGTGATCCCCATTTTCTCCAGCACCTTGCGCGGCTGCGGTTGAATGCCTGCCAGAATGATCTGGCCGTTCTGGCTGCGGATTTTCTGAATGACGGCGTGCAGGGCGGCAGCGCCGCTGGCATCCATCATCGGCACACCCTTCATGCGCAGGATGAGGTAGCGCGGCGGGGTGCGCAAATCGCTCAGCACGTCGGAGATATGACCGGCCGCCCCAAAGAAGAACGGGCCGTTGATCTGATAGACCTCTACTCCTGCGGGTAGAGTTTTGCGGCTGGGCAGCGGATCCTCGCTGGCGGGGGCGGCGTCATCCTCTTCTTCGCCATCTTCATGGCTGCCTGCGCGTACCTGTACCTGTTCGGACATGCGGTGCATGAACAGCAGCGCCGCCATGATAACGCCCACCTTGATCGCCATGGCCAGATCAACAAAGATTGTCAGCAGGAAGGTGACCAGCAGCACCGCCCGCTCGCCGCGCGGGGCTTTGAGCAGATGGGCAAAGCGTTCAACCTCGCTGATGTTCCACGCCACAATCACCAGAATGGCAGCCAGACTGGACAGCGGAATGAAGTTGGCCAGCGGCATGGCCACCATCAGGAAGGCCAGCAGAAAAACCGAATGCAGCATACCGGCGATTGGCCCATGCGCACCTGCGCGCACATTGGTGGCGGTGCGGGCAATGGTGCCGGTGGCAGTGATGCCGCCAAACAAAGCGGTGGCACAATTGGCAATGCCTTGCGCGACAAATTCCATATTGGGACGGTGGCGGCGGCCGGTCATGCCATCGGCCACAACCGCGCTCAGCAGCGCTTCAACGCCGGAGAGGAAGGCAATGGTCAGTGCACTGGGGAACAGCGCCTGAATACGGGCCCAGCTCATCTCCGGCAGACGCGGGGCAGGCAGGCTGTGCGGCAGGTCTGGAAAGGCGGTGCCAATCGTCGCCACCGGCATTTTCAAAACGAATACGGCAACCGATGCGGCAACCGCACCGATCAGGAAGATCGGCCAGCGTGGGCGATATTTGCGGATGACCAGCATGAGGCCCAGCGAGCCCAGACCAACGCTTACCGTGGGCAGCGTAATGGTGTTGGCGCTGGCCACATAGGCGCTGACGGTTTCGACCATGTCATGCGGGTGCACGCCTTCAGCAAAGGTAATGCCCAGCAGGTTCTTGAGCTGGCTGATGAGGATGACTGCCGCAATACCAGAGGTAAAGCCGGTGATGACCGGATAGGGCACATATTTAACAAAAGTGCCTAGCCGCAGAAAGCCAGCGGCAATCATCATGAGGCCCGCCATGAAAGTGGCCAGCAGCAGGCCGTCATAACCAAACTGGTTGATGATCCCCAGTACGATGACGATAAACGCTGCCGCCGGGCCGCCGATCTGATAACGGCTGCCACCAAGCGCCGAGATAATAAAGCCACCGATGATGGCGGTAATCAGGCCCTGGTCCGGGCGGGCGCCAGAGGCCATAGCCAATGCCATGGACAGCGGCAGCGCGACAACGGCAACGGTGAGGCCGGCAACAACGTCAGCGCGGAGCTGCGCGGGCCCGTACCCTTCCTTTAAAACGGTGAGGAGCTTGGGGACAAGGGCGTGACGCGTTGTTTTCATAATGCGGGTTTTATCCTCCCGCCTATGCAAATAGGCAAGATTAATCCGCTTGTATGATGTCAATTACAGGGCGGAGAAACACCTGAGCCTGCATTCAAATTAAGCGAGTAACGCGGCATATTATAGTTGGTCGCTTCTAGTACATAGGAAGTACTAAAAATAGTAGCAAACCACGGGTGCCATTCATAACGCGCGGTCACCTTCAGTACATCGTTGAGAGGTGATGAATTATCAATGGGTAAGAGGGCGGTGGGCAGGTTGTTGTCCGTACAGGGCGGCGCGACAAACCCCATTTTACTAGTCAGAGTTGACGTAGTGCCACCCCCATAAATAATACGAGTCCAGGCCACATTCGCCTGCGATTTGTTAATGGGGCGATAATCGACCACCAGAATGGCTAAAAGCGGCGAGGCCCCCTTGGTGACGGGCAGTGGGCGCATGATTTCGCGCGCAGAAATATTGGCAATGTTCAGGTCAGATTCCGAAACTTCGCCATTGGCCTTTTGCGTGAGCAGATCGGCGGTGCTGGCCGCAACGTTACGCATCTTGCTGTCTGCAATCAGCAGGTTGGAGAGTTCAACCGCGCCAAAGAACAGCAGCACCAGAATGGGCGAGATCACCGCAAACTCGATAGCGGCAACGCCCTGTTCGTTACGGCGCAGGCGGGAGATGAAATTCTTGATCATGCTTAAATGTCCGAGCAGGTGGTGGCGGTACCGCCAGTGAAAGGTTCGTTGCGGAACGCGGTTGCCGCCGTAATGTAAACTGTGCCGGGAACAACCGCCGCCAGCATATATTGCAGGCCAGGCACGATGGTGGTGTAGTTGTAGAAGGCGCGGGCGATCACCGGGCAGCTTGAGCCGCCTGTATTAAAGGAAGTTTCGTTCTCTTCAATGATCTTGTTGCCGTTAGCGTCGAGTGAGGAAGGGAGTGAAATAGCGCCAAAGCTGTTGAAGGCGCGCACATCCACCATCACGTTGGTGGTGCAGCTGCCAATCATGAGGGACTGGATGTTGTCACATACCAGCTTGCGAAAGGCGTTGCGGGTGTCAGTATCACTGCCGATGAGGTTACCGGTACGGATGGCACGGGCGGCTTGCACCACGCCGTGCTGCAGCTGGCCAGCGACGAAGAAGTAGGCGCTGATGTCGATGATCGCCAGCACGAATGCAAAGAACAACGGTGCAACCAAGGCAAACTCCACCGCGGCAACGCCCTCGTTATTGCGAAACAGTTTTGTGATGCGCAGCATGATATCCTCACCTCTCCAAAGGGAAGTATATACCGAAATGATGAATAAGTGCAGACAGTTATACGTCAGAATTGAGGATAATTGCGGTCAATTCAACGGGCAAGAGGCCTTGTTATAGTTAATAAGTGGTAAGGGTTTTATGTTGGGCGTCTTTATTTAAAGGCCGAGTAAATAAAAAAGCCCGGCTACAAGAGCCGGGTGGACAAAAAAAGGCCCGGCTATTAAAGCCGGGCCAAGGGGCCTTCTGAAGGGTTGGGTTGATCAGAAGGGGGAAATGATGTCGAGGATCTGGTGTCCATAGGGCGGCTGCTGAACATCGGTCAGCTGGCCACGGCCACCATAGGAGATACGGGCCTCGGCGATTTTCTCGTAAGAAATGGTGTTGCTGGACGAGATGTCCTCCGGGCGGATCACGCCGCTGATATTGAGCACACGCACTTCGTTATTCACGCGGATTTCCTGACTGCCCTGCAGCACCATATTGCCGTTGGGCAGTAGCTGCGTAATGGTGGCGGCCACCTGAAGATTGATTTTTTCACTGCGGTTGATGGCGCCGCTACCGCTGTTGCTGGAGGTGCCGTTGGTGTTGAGCAGGCTGGCCGGGTTGACGGCTTCCGGCAGGAACTGGGCAGCTTCGCCCTCAAGGCCAAGCATATTGGTTACGCCCATGCTGTCGGTATCGGCGCGGGTACGGCTGGAGGTGTTGCTAACCTGTGCCTTGTCATCAATCGAGATATTGACGGTGAGCAGATCACCAATCTTGGCGGCACGCTGGTCTTTAAAGAAGGCGCGTGCGCCCGACCGCCACAGCGAATTGGGCTGGCGGTCAACCGCCTGCGGCTCCGGCATCGGCATGGATACTGGCTGATAGCCATAAGCCTTGGTGGGGTTGCTGATGGGGGAAACCGGCGGCGCTTCGCCAATCTGTGACAGGCGGTCGGCCATGGTGCCGCAACCTGTGAGCAGCAAGGTGCTGGCGAGGAGTAGGGGGATTACGGAGCTTAGGGACTTAGTCTGCATGGCCGGTTCTCCCTTCTCAGTTGGTCAGTGCGCTGGTGTTGATGCGGACGCTGCCATCACTGCTGGCCACACCTTCAACGGTGCGTGAGCTGGTGAGGTTGGCTACGCGGATCGGCTCGCCCAGTGCGGCATCGTTCAGGGCGCGGCCTTTGGCGGTCAGCTGCAGCGGGCCACTGCTGTAAATCATGGTCACAATGCTGCCACGCTTGATGATGGCGGGCTGCATCAGGTCGGCCGGGCGCAGCGGCGTACCGGCGCGCAGGCTGGTGCGCGGGGCTTTGCCAATCACGTCGCTGGCCTCGTGCAGCAGGTTCTGTGTGGCCGGGGTCAGATCAACCTGGGTCCAGCTGATGTCGGCTTCCGTAATCACTTCGCCCCGGCGCACAATGCGGGTGAGCACCGGCACATCCAGGCGGGTGACAACTTTGCCGCTGATGCTGCTCTGCGCATAAACCGTGTCG
>Ga0255215_1000035_pt1 | contig 52892 bp, 54 predicted proteins | sample Miss_Law_RepC_8d_FD_183033 | JGI IMG/M metagenome (GOLD analysis project Ga0255215, IMG submission 183033) | Freshwater microbial communities from Mississippi River, Louisiana, United States - Miss_Law_RepC_8d | ecosystem: Environmental > Aquatic > Freshwater > River | place: USA: Louisiana... | reverse complement strand
CAGATTCTTCTATAAATTCAATTCCATTATAAATTGGCATTAAAATACTTATCATATAATACATTTAGAAAAGGTTCAGTTAAACAAGAACGCTATATCTTTTCTAAATGTATATTCGTTGAAACATAAACCAATTATCATAGTTTGGGTTATTCTCTCTTAACAGTAAGAAGTCATTCATGTTTGAAAGAATACAGTCGACTAATATTATTTGGTCATCCTTAACTAAATAATTGTTTTTAAAATAAAGATCTAGTTTTGTGTTATATGTTTCCGCCCACCAATTTATCTTATCTTTATGAATAACAAAAAACCCTCCAGCAATCGAATTTTGCGTAGCAGGTATTTCTTGTACAGGCAATCCATTTTGATTTTTCTTATTGACTACTTTATATAAATAATTCATATATCTGTCGTCATTATTGATACAAGCATAATAAATTTTATTTTTATCTAATGTATTAATTTTTTCTGTATTTGGCCAATTTAATAATTTACTAGTATGTGTATCATTATGTCTATTGCGAAAATAACCAATATCACACCAACCATAAAACTCTGTTTCAAAATATTTTCTCTCTATAGTCTCTTTTACAAACCAAATTTTCTCAGACCATAACATATTTAAAACCCAATTTGACTTATCATTAAGAAGATGATTTCTTTTGTGATTTTCAATCCAAAAATGATTGTACTTATAATTATGAAACTGATCAATAGATTTTATTACAATTTTTATTTTTGGATTTCCTTTAGTATCAATATATTGCGCGCTATTGTTATCAGTATAAATAATCAAGTTAAAATTATTAACAATAGAGAGAAAATTATTCATCCAATCAATATAAACACTAGGATCAAATTTAGATTTGATAATGTAAAAGCAACTAGAAAAAGTAATTGACATATATTAAAAAATTAACAATATAATTTTTAAGTATTTATTTAATTTTTATAATTTCATTAAAAAAGTTTAAAGTTGTTGACCTGGACTTCTCCAACCAGATGATTCAATATCATAAATTAAAATTATACCACCATCTGGTTGTATATTTTTATCTGTTCCTAATAAAAAACGATTTTCAAGTATTGACGATGTACTATTAGTTTTTAAAGTAATACTTTTAGTTCCAACATTTAATAAATATAACACTTGGTGTATTACCGGATTAGGAGCCTTTAATCCTGTTAGATTTACCCCTGCACTAACATTAGATGATATGCGTAAAACGTTACAATTTGATAGTCCTCCAGTTGGTTCATAATTATCTGTATTTGATGTAATTACTGTAGGTGTTAATACTCCTCCTAAAGAAAATGAACCAGAAAAATTAACATCATTCGAGAAGGTTCCTCCAGAAAAACTACTTCCAGTGACACCTTGTAATCCGGTAGCGCCTTGATAACCTTGTGGTCCAGCAGCACCTTGATAACCTTGTGGTCCAGCAGCACCTTCTGATCCAGCAGGACCTTGATAACCTTGTGGTCCAGCAGCACCTTGATAACCTTGTGGTCCAGCAGCACCTTCTGATCCAGCAGGACCTTGATAACCTTGTGGTCCAGCAACACCTTGATAACCTTGTGGTCCAGCAGCACCTTCTGATCCAGCAGCACCTTGATAACCTTGTGGTCCAGCAGCACCTTCTGATCCAGCAGCACCTTGATAACCTTGTATCCCGGGAGCACCTCGTGGTCCAGTAGTACCTACAGGAATTTTATTAACAAGAAGTTGTTTTATAATATCAGTAGTAAGTTGTGCCATATTATATATAATATATAATATATTTTTAGTTTAATTAAAAATTATTACAATTAAATTCAGGTTTAATAATAAAAAAGTAAATTACATTTATAATCCGAATTTACTTCTGTATAAATATAATCAACATTGTTTATTAAATATTCATTCAAAAACCTTGAATTAGTTTATTTAATATATATTAAATAATTTATATTATAATATTATATGAGTTTTGATATAGTTATTCCATTAGGACCTAATGAAATTTCCAGAATAAATGAACAAATTCAACATGTTAAAAAAAATGTAGTTGGGTATAGAAATATTTATATAATATCTTTTGATCCAAATATTACTATAGATGGTTGTATAATTATTGATGAAAGAATTTTTGAATTTAAAATAAATGATATTGCTTCATATTTTATAAAATATAAAGGTAAATATAATAGAAATGGATGGTATTTACAACAATTACTTAAATTATATGCTGGATTTACAATAAATGGAATACTAAATAATTATTTGGTAATTGATGCGGACATATTTTTTTTAAATAAAATTTCATTTCTAGAAAATGATAAATATATTTTTACAACATCTGACGAATACCATATACCATATTTTATTCATATGAATAAATTACATGAAAGTTTTAAAAAAAACCACACCAAAAGTGGAATTGCGCACCATATGATGTTTAATAAAAATTTAATAAAAGAAATGTTTGAATTAGTTGAAACTAAATATAATAGAAAATTTTGGGTTATATTTATTGAAAAGGTAGAAGAACACAAAAAATATCCAATAAATCACGTAGAATCAGGCGCATCAGAATATGAATTATATTTTAATTTTATGATAAAATATCATAATGATAAAATAATAATTCGGAATTTAAATTGGAGTAACATATCTGTTAGTGATTATAAAAATAATACATACGATAAAAATAAAGATTATGTCTCTGTTTGTGAATGGATGAAATAAAAATAAAAATAAAGATTATACAAAAATAAATTAATAATTAAAAGAAATAAATAATAAAGAATTTCTATACTTTATTATTTATAAATGATTGATCAGGATTTTATTATGTTAATAATAAATTGTAAGAAGTATATCAAAAAAGCGTTATTTCAAAAAATGACATGGTTAAAACAAATACCACAACATTTGAAATACTATCACGTAATTGGCGAAGAAAGTTTAGATACAGAGTTTCGATTTGATAACGAAACAAATATATTATATGTAAAGGTTGCCGATGATTATAATTCCTTACCTAAAAAGGTTATTGCTGCTTATGACGCTATTAATAAAACATTTAATTTTAAATATTTATTTAAGACTGATGATGATCAAATATTAGTTAATAATAAATTTTTTGATATGTTATGTGGTTTAATTCAAGCGAAACAACCTAGACCTCATTATGGCGGTTATATTATTGATGTCAAACAACCATATTTATCGGAATATTACAGAATCCATCCAGAATTGCCACAAAGACTTCCATTGTATATAACTAAATATTGTAGTGGTCGCTTTTATTTTCTTTCTTCAGAAGCAATTCAAGATTTAATTTCAAAACGAGAACGTATTGAAAAAGAGTTTTTGGAGGATTACTCTATAGGGTTCAATTTAAATCAAATATATAAAACAGATATACTTCTAATAGCAACGAATAAGTATTTTACTGATATCGAATTGAGTGATTTTCCGAGGTTAGTACAAGAAAACAAGATTTAAAGTTGCATATTAATTGTTGTTGATGGTTTAGAACCCGCATTCATTTTAATAGTGTTTTTAATCTGTTCACTAGTAATATTTAATTGAGCCATTTTATTTGATGATCCAATCAAATTTGAAGGTGGTTGTATTTGTGGTGGTTTGAAAAACCATTCTTTATCTAAATCAGTCATTACATTGGTATAATTTGTAGGTCTTTTTTCAATATCACTATAATCTTCACGTTGTGTTACAGTTAATGGAATAATTAAAAACCAATTATGTATTTTTTGTAGATTAAACCAATATTTATCAATTGCGTAAAGAAATTGTGATTGTGGATTTTCTATTAGTTTTTGTATACCTGTTTTATAATTTTCTATTAAAGTATCAAAATAATGACCATTTACTAAATATCCAGTTGTTGTTTGGCAACTTCCTACCTTTACACAAGTATCATCAATTTTTTCATATGGTGGAACATTATTACCTCCAATTAAAACAACATCCCATCCAGTGTGATTTTTTAAAAATTTATTTAATTGGTTTTTAAAAAGTTCAGGATTTAAAAATTTAATATCATCTTCTACAACTAATAAATGCGACCAATTATTCTGTTTTGCTATTTCCAAGCATTTTAAATGACTCATACTACAACCAAGAGCGCCATTAGGTAATTTAATAGCATTAAATCGTTGAGCATTTACGCCTATTATTTTTAATTGTTCTTCTACATGTTGTTTTCTATCTGGTCTAGATGCTAAATTAATATAAAAAGCGTGGTTTATCTCTGAAATATTATTCATATTATTTATATTACATATTAAAATAATTACTTTTAAATTTAATTCTTATAATTATAATAAAAATTTATATAAAAAATAATGCAAAAATCATCATTATTTACAGATAAAAATAGTTCTAAAAAAGATCTAAGTCTTTTTAATTTTACTGAAAAAAAAATAGTTTATAATACTGAAAAAGGTAAGTTTTTTTGGGAATATGAAGAAGAACCTACAACTTGGATCTCAATTTTAATAGCAAGTTATAATACCAAATTAATATATTTATATGATTGTGTAAAATCTATAAAAGAACAAATCGGTCATTTTGGTGTTGAATTAGTATGGATAAATGACTGTTCTGATGAAGTTAATTCAAAAGTATTATTAACTGTTTTATCAGAATTTAATAATTTAAAAAACTTTAAATTAATATTTAATAAAACAAAAATAAATAGAGGTTTAAGTTTTTGTTTACATGAAGGTTTATTACTTTGTACAAATGAGATAATTTTTAGAATGGATTCGGATGATATTATGATAAATAATAGAATTATAACACAACTAAATTTTATGAATAATAATCCAAACTGTGTTTTATGTGGTTCTAATATTATATCATTTATAAATAATAAAAATGAAATTGGTCGTAGTTCTCATCCATTTATAATTACATGGGATAGTTATAAAAAAAATAAAAAAGACTGGATATTAAATCACCCTACATTATGTTTTAAAAAATCGGCAGTTGTTTCAGTTGGAAATTATAGAAGAGATTTAAAATTACCTTTTGAGGATTTAGATTTAGAACTAAGAATTCTTAAAAAGTATAATATTATTTATAATATTCAAGAACCATTATTATTATACAGAACACACAATAATCAATTATCTAAAAAAAATAATGAAGCATATAATATTAGAAAACATAAAATGATTGAATATTATTGTAATGATAATAATAAAAATTTGATGGATTACACAATATAACTTTTACACCATTGAAGATTTAAAAATGTATTTTGTATAATTATTTTCTCTCAGTTAAGATTAAATGATTGAAGAAAGTTATAATGATTTAGAAAAGGCAGTCATTGCAAATCAGATTAAAAATATAGATCTACAAATGGTTGATAGAGAGATGGATAAATTAATTAAAATTAGTGTCAACGCTCATACTATTAGTCCTCGTTCTCGCATTGGTAATAATATTGTTGATTATTTCACTTTTAAACAACGTCTTGAAACTCGAGGCAAATACAATGTAAACTTCTTTGATTTTGTTGCCAATATTGATTTTTTTAAACAGAAAAAGTTTATACAAAATATGCTACTCTATTATGAAGATGTAAAAAATAAAAATAAAACTAAAACTAACTATACTGTATTGAAAGAGGTGTATAATATTTGTATTAGCGCTATAAATATAATGAGACCTTTAACGTGTATGGAAATATTTGTACAATTTAACACCAAGCGAGTATTGAATTTCTGCGCTGGATGGGGCGGATCCACTGTGGCCGCTGCCGCATTGAATTTGGAGGCACATTATGGGATTGAAGTTAATAGTGATCTAGCAGTTCCTTACGACAAAATGATCTCGTATTTAAAGACAAAATCACAGACAAATATTGAGATTTTTATATGCGACGCGGCAAAATTCGATTATTCGACCATTATATATGATACAGTATTTTCGTCACCTCCATATTATTTTATAGAAAAATATGCTAATAATCCATCATATAGTTCAAAAACTGAAATGGACGAACTTTTTTATATTCCGGTTTTTACAAAAACGTATACTTCATTACAAAAAGGTGGTCATTATATTATTAATGTTTGTAAGGAGGTTTATGACCGTGTATTAGTTAAATTATTTGGTGAAGCACATACTAAATTTTCACTTAAAAAATCTAAGAGGCAAAATGATCATGATGAGATAGTTTATGTATGGTTAAAAAATAATTATTGAATAATGAATAATGAATAATGAATAATGAATAAAATAAAAGAATATAAAAATTAAATTATTATTAATAAATATAAATTATGAATAATAATAAAATTACTATTAGTGTCAGTAATAGAACTGGCAAAAAACTACAAACATGTATATACGGATTTGCAAATGATTTAGATTTGCCCAAAATTTTGAAATATTTTAAAAAAAAATTTAGTTGTACTGGAAGTATTGAAAATAGTGAAGAATTTGGTGAAGTAATTAAACTAACAGGTGACCATAAAAAACTAGTTTTGGGTTTTTTACTTAAAGAGCAAATATGTAATGCATCGGAAATTAATCTAAAAGGTATTTAAGATAGTTATTTACTTATCTAAAAACACCACCTAATCTAATTTTTGCGCTCGCTTGTGCTCGTGGTTTTGCTCCTATATATGCAGCATATTGTGGTGAAAATTTATGCGGTACTTGCTGTACGTGTTGTTGTTGCTGTATGTGTTGTTGTTGCTGTACTTGTTTTTGTCCAGAATTACTTTTGAAATTATTAAATGAATCTTCTTGGATTTCTTGTTTCTTATCTTCTTCAATTTGCCGAATAAGCGTATCTGGAACTTGCTTTCCCATTGATATTAGGTACTTAGCAACATTTTCACGCTTCTCTCTATTTGTTGGATAATAAGGAATATTTGACCAATCATTTGTCGAAACAACCGTCTTATGTGTCTCTTTTATCTTATCAGGATTAATTATCTTCCTTTTTGGTTCTCTTAAATCATAATTATAATATTCTTCAGAACCAAATGGAATTCGTGTTAAAAAAGTAGATATATTTACAAAAAATATACGAGAATTATGAACTGCAAATATATTGTCATTTGGATTTTCTGATTTTTCATCAACTGAATATTTAAGTTGATGAATTGTTCTTAACCCATCAACTCCATCATCATGTTCACCTCTCCACGGATCTTTCTTACTAATAATTCTTGATATTCCGTCGAATAACTGCAATATTTCAGGACTACCAATTTCATAAAAGACACTTCGGTCAATTGTTAAACCATAACCATCACATCTTTTTTGTAACGCATTGTCTTCCATACCCCAACCCCAAAAACAAGGAAATCCGTTGATCTTTTCGAAGTCAGCACCTTTCATTACAACAATACCACCAAGCGCATATTTGAATCCATAATAATGCTTTACTACACCATGAGTCGTTTGATAGTCAAAAATTTTATTAAATGGTATTGTGTCGACATCATTAAAAATGAAAGTTATATCTCTGTAATCATTTGGATATTTATCTTTTACTGCTAAAAAACCAATATTCTTTGTTGCACCACGGTTAAAAGTTCTGGCATCACATTGGTGAGAGAAATATATTTCATAATCATCGCAATCTTCTAAAATAAAAGTCATATATTTGCTAAAAAAAAACTTATGTTGGACACGATTTCTATAGGGAACTATAAAAACACGTTTTGGGACTTTCTTTTCTTCTTTTTTTTCTTCGTTTGAAAACATTTATAATGTGTAACTAGTTTTTATTTTTAATTTTATAACTAAAAATAAAATTTATTTTTTAAATTTTCTTGTATTTTTTCTTTGTTTCTTATTTTTTCTTGGTTTTATTGTTTTTCTTAAAACAGCACGTTTTGTTTTATTTTTGTGTAATTTGAATACAGACCTTTTTTTATTTCGCGACATTGCGCCACCAAATCCTCTACTATCTGGTGGTCCAAATTGTGGATTGTGACCAAATTGTCTATGTCCTATTGGTGAAAATAGTGATGCAAATTCTTGCGCAGGAGGTGGTCCTAAATTGGCGCCACCAGGTGATGCGAATTGTTGTTCTTGTTGTACAGGTGGTGTAAATGGACTAAATGGAGTAAATGGAGTAAATGAACTTAAATTGTGACCACCAGGTGTTTGAATAATCTCAGTAGCAACTGCAGTTGATTCCAAATCAGAACCGTCACTATTTCCAATCAAAAAACCAGCCGCATTATTATATCTTGTTTCTTCTGGTTCATATACGCTAATATCAAAACCACCTATATTATCTGGTATTTTAGTGACAGCAAATGTTTCTGGACCAACGCCGACAAAACCTATTATTCTACCTAGTTTAGTGAGTTCTCCAATTTTACGTTGTGTTACTCCTCGGTCACGTATAGTATTAGAATCAATAAATATTTTAAAAGCGGCGTAAAGAGTACGACACTTATCTTCATGTGGCATTTTTTCAATATCCTGAATAAATCCAAATCTAGAAACTGGTTCACGCCCAGGAAAACGTCTTCTATTACCCATAAGTTCTATTTCCCTTACCCATAATAAAATAGCGTTAACTGTTTCACAAATTTGATTATGGTATTTATTTCTAGGGTCATATTCTTCACGAGTATCAACATGACTTTCAAATCTGTTTAATTTTGATTCAAACCCATCAAACTCGGTTATTTTGTTTAAAATTATCGCTTTGTGTGAGTTAGTTAAAAAATCTTCGTCTCCTACATCACCAGGTTTCACACCAACTGATCTACCAAAATCAATAATTTTAACTGATAAATTATCATCAATTAATTGATTTTTTGTGTGTAAATCAAACGGTATAACTTTTTGTTTTATTACTATTTGTAAAAGACTTGCGGCCTGTTGAGCGAGAACAGTATAAGGAATAGGTCTGTGATTTAAACTCTTAATATAATCAGACACTGTGATTGACCCTACAATTCTAGGCATTACGATAACCCCTAGTCCTAATATAATAATAGGCGGATTATCTTCTCCAAAACTAAATATACGTCTCATAACTAAATTTTTTAAATAATCTAATACTTCCAATACATTTTCTGATTCGGCATTACTCTGGCTAATTGCTTTATTTTCCAAAATACGTAAAAATTCAGTAGCTGCGCTAGCCTCAGGCATAGAATTTGTAGCTGGATTATTAATTAATAGAGCAAATGTCGTTATAGGCGGACATATTTCACGACTACCATAACGCGCGGAATCTATGCTAATATTTTGTTGAAGTTCCGCTTCTTGCTTGAAAGAATCTACTGACTCTGATTGTTTTTTTGTAAATATTTTATACATCTCTAATTTCTCGTCATTTTTACGCGTTATGACAGCAATTTTTAATAAAAATTCGGATTGCTCGTTTCCTGCTAAATCTGTATACAAACTACGACCTGGTGGAGCGCGCAATAATAATACCCAACTTTTTAAACTTGAATCAAAAAAAACTCTTATTTCACTTGCAGGGTCTTCTAACATTATAAGAATGGGAAAAAATAGATTGTTTCCTGCAGGCACCTCACCAATTCTTTCAAAAAAGTCTTCTACCAATACTGAAGACATTATTATATTATATAAATATTTTATAAAATATATAATAATTATAATACCGAGTATTTTTTTATTATTATAGCAGGTAACAAATCTTCCTGAATTTTCTCCAGTTTCTTAAAACACTTATTAATTGTCACTTCGCTTATTTCACTGACATTTTTTACATCTTTCTTACTAATATTCAATTTACATATTTGTGAAATAAAGTATACGACTCCTGCTGCGATCGAATGTGGTGTATTTTCCGGCATAACATTGTTTTTTTCTATTTTCATCGAAATAAACTGACAAAGTTTAGTCAATTCATTATTTATATTCAACTTACTACAAAATCGCTGAATAAAATCCTCCGGTTTGGTTTTACCCAAATTAGTTTTATCACAATTTACCATATCTTTCTCCAAATTATTAATAATTGCCAACGCATTTTTACATCCTTTCGTAGCACTTGTCACATCTAAATGAAATATATTAGCGATCTCCTTTGCCGTCCTAGGAAAATTATTGATTCTACATGAAATATAAATAGATGCTGCTATAATACCATCTCTATTATCGCCTCTGAATGTAGTGTCAGATTCCGATATTTTTTTATGATAACTTATAGCGTCATCAATAATCATTTTTGGTATCCCAGCATTTTGCGCCATTGTAGTAATTATTTGAAACTCATCGTATTGAGATTTTTCCTTATATGGCATAGATTGCCACTCTGTATAACGTCTGATTTTACGCATTTCATATGACATTGCACCAACACATAAAACTTTACAACCATAAGAAGACTCCTCAAGAAGCGGGTTAATTGGCATACCACACCGTGTAGGGTCAGAATTCTGATTATCATCAGCACCATAATATCGCCATTCAGCAGACTGGTCAACAATATCTTTATATATGATGCCACATTTTGAATTAGTACAAGTTAAGAAACCTTCTTCTGAAAACGCTAAAATAGTTTCACATCGTTCACACATTTCTCTATTCCCGCAAGCCCTATAAATACATTCTAAAGGTAGTTTGGTCTTTTCACCTTCAATTTCATTATCAAATATATTCCATAATTCAGTTTTATTTATATTATTAGTCTTTCGCTTTTTGCTTCGATCGTTACTCATCTTTGTTTTTCTTCTTATAGAAAAGAAAATTTTAATTCAATTTTATTTATTATATTTTTTTAAAACATTATAATATATTATGGGAAATACAACATCTAGTTCTTCTAATTCTAATAAATCAGCAGAAAAATCATTCGACAATTTTTATGATATTATTGATTATATCGCTACATATTACATTTTAACAATGGACTTTAAGAGTTTAAGCAAACTTTGTGAGAAGGAATATTGTGACAAATTAGTGGTTATAACTTCTGATATTATTAAACGATATTTTAATGACATGGATGTTACATATCTAGCACAAAGAATAAAAAATGGTCAAGAGGTAAATGATTTAACAAAAGAAAACGTCATTTATGTAAATAAAGATCAATTAGAGTCTTTGGATATCTCAAATGACGCTCAAAAAAATATAAAAAAAAAGCGTGTGTGTATTGGTATAGCAAAATTTTATATTAAAATTGCTCACATTTTTGCGGCAATTGTAATGACAGTTAATCCTGTTTATTCTTATAAAGATTCTAATGGTCAAACTGTTAAAACAGGATTGATGGAAAAAGATAAAATACCAAAGGGTGTAAATAGACAGTTATATAAATTAAATATATGTGATAATAGGATAAGAGCTTTGTTGAAGGGTCAAGAACCAAATACAACACCTAATAGTATTCCTAATAGTATTCCTAGTAGTATTCCTAATAAGACTTATGATTTAAATGCTCCAAAACCAATGGGTCCTTCTAATTTAAATCCTCCAAAACCAATGGGTACTTCTGATTTAAATCCTCCAAAACCAATGGGTACTTTTGATTTAAATCCTCCAAAACCAATGGGTCCTTCTGATTTAAATGCTCCAAAACCAATGGGACCTTCTAATTTAAATCCTCCAAATCCAATGGGTCCTTCTGATTTTAATTCTCCAAATTCAATTGGATTCGATATAAGTAATCCACCCAAAACGGGCGGAGCTAATGAAATTGATGATGAGATCACGATGCAACCAAAAATTTGTGATATGAATACTAATAAAGACGGCACTGCTAAAAGTTTAATTGATGAACCTGGTATACAAGAATTATTACAATTATATTTGGATGATAAATATGATTATTCAAATGGAGAATTTACCGGAATGTCTGATGAAACAAGAAAGCAATTTCAAAAGGATTTAAAAACATTTTATACTGCTTTTACCGGAAATGATGTTATGCCCCCAGAAATAACTAAATTTAGTGATATAAAATTAAAAGACTACAATAAACTTAAAGGTTGTCAAGGTGCTACACCAACACTAAAAAATAAATACACAATTAATAAAAACGATAAATTGTTTGTTGAATACGCTAAAAACACAAAAGATATGATACAAACTGCCGCAAGTAATCAGTCAAAATTATTAGAAGTGATTAATGAATTATTTACATATGTTATTGATCCATATACTGGAAAACAAAAAATACGTATTAATCCTAAATTAACTGAAGAATCATTACAAAAAAGTGTTGAAAAAACTAGAAAACTAATTATTGCGTTGTATGTTGAATGTGAAATGGGTTACGTTAGAGGAATTAAACTTTATGAAGCTATAGTGGAGGCAAAAATTTTAGAGACAACTCAAAAACAAATACAATCTTTGAAAAAAGAGGCTTCACATATAATTGATGAAACAACAAAGATTATAAGTAAACCTCCTCAAAACCCAGTTGATAACGATTCTGAAAATGAAATATTAGATTTGTTAGCAAAAGATACACCAAATGACACATCTAAAAATGTTCCTATTAATAATAATGTTAAGTTAAATCCTATTGTTCCTAATCCAAATCCTGTACCTATAAATAAACCAAATATAGAGTACTATGGACGTTAAAATATAATTTATTTAATGTAAATTATATTTTTCTTATAGAGTTCTACCAATGCTACCAAATAATTTACGGGCATTAAGTAACGCTTGACTTCTCAATGACTCTTTTGCTTTTTGAAGTGAACCAGTTCTTTCTAATGTTTTTTCGCCAGCATGTATAGCAGTTGTCCATTTTTTCCATTTTTGACGCCTAGTTCTTTTATTAACACCTCTTCTTCTTGACATCTTATTACGTCTTGTAGTCATATATATTATTAACCAATATTAAATATTTATGAATGAATTAAATATTTAAATTCTATTTAAACACGAGCAGCGGAGGCAGCTCTGGAAGCAGCAGCGGAAGCAGAGGCGGCGGCAGCGCGGGAAGCAGCGGCAGCGCGAGAAGCAGCAGCAGCAGCAGCGCGACCAGCAGCAGCGGAGCGACCACGGGCAGCAGAGCGACTAGCAGCAGCAGCGCGAGCAGCAGCGGCAGCAGCAGAGCGACCAGCAGCGGCAGCACGGGAAGCAGCGCGACCAGCGGCACGGGAAGCAGCGCGACCACGGGCAGCAGTGCGACCACGGGAAGCGGATCTTGATCTAGAGCGAGACATAGAGCGACGTTGAGTTCTTGCCATTTATATATATATATGTTACAAAAAAAAATTCAAACGCCTGTTTTTATTTTGCTAAATATTTAATTAAATAAAAACTCTCGTTAATCTTCCCAAACACGATTTGTCGAATTCCACCACATTTTATCTCCCTTTTTAATATTAAACATTGCTCTAAATATTGGCAACCTTGACAATGGAACATTACATCTATATTTATCAGGTGGATGCGGATTTGTTTTTAATTGCGCCTCTAAAGCCTTTTTGCTTAATTTCTGTCTTTGCTGAATAGCAAAAAATATGAAAAATGCTTCAAACGATAGTTTTTGAATTGGTAAAGAATCTTCATTTTTTAGTTGAAAATCTCGTAAATATTCTCGACAAATTGTTAAACCTGATATATCTGCTAAATCTTCTCCTATACTAGGTGCTGCATCAAAAATTATTCCATCATATGAAGCAAAAACCTCATATTGCTTAATAACGTTGTCTTGAATCTGTTTAAATTTTCGCTTATCTTTTTCGGTCCACCAATCGTGTAACTTACCAGTTTCATCATATTTACTACCCCAATCGTCTAAAGCATGAGACATTTCATGTGCTATTGTAAAACCAATATGTGCTAAATTATATTCTATACCTCTTTCTTCTAAATCAACAAATGGTTTTTGAATATATCCTAAAGGTATATATATTCCATTTTCAGATGGTGTATACATAGCATTTACTACATACGCTTGTGTTCCTACAAATTTTGGAGGTATAGTTGACCAATCCATAACAGGTATATCTATTATATCCTTACCCTCTAATATTATAGCATTCTCGTGTCGCCACATCGCTACTTTTGTTAAATTACCCCAACAATCATCATCTACATAATCTAATAAAGGATCTGCTCTTAATAAATTGGGTGACCCCACAGTTAATGTAAAGTTCTCCAACTTTTTAATAGCAATTGCTTTAGTTTTTGGTTGCATCCATTTATTCCTTTTTATTATTCTTATGAAGACAGTTTTTAAATCTTTTGCCATTGTTTTTACATACTCTATACTAGGTTGATTTTGATATTTTGCAATATATTCATTTGTTAAAAATGTGTTAAACGCAAAACCTAATGGATATATAGCATATAAATCAGCACCTACAATTTGCTCTTGTCCGTAAACAAATTTGCCTTGGTAATCAAAAAAATTTTTACTACCTTCTGCACTAAACCTTTGTAACTGTTTAATATATAAAAAAACAAAATATGTTCTCCATTTAGTATTATCCCATTCTTCTAATAATATTTTTGTCATAGAATAAATATAATTCAAATTTGATGTAATGAAAAAATCTGGTACTTTTTTGAAACCTAGTGCCATAGCAAACTTTTCCCAATCTAAACCATATTTATCAAACGCCTCCTTTTTATGAACTACATTGTAATTATCAGGATCTTCATTTTTTATAGTAGTTGAATCATAAGCATGTATTATTTGTAATTCACACTCAAAAATATCCTCAACGTTGTAACCATGGTTTTCTCCAAAAGTAATTGTAAACAAACCTTCTAAATACTCTAAAAAACGTTTCTTGTATTTTCTTGAATATTCATCTGTTTTATAATTAAAATAAATATTAATATCGTTTAATGATAACTTGGGTCCATCAATATAACATCTATATATTTTTGGATTTTTATCATCCGGATTTAACGACCAAACAAATGGTGAACTCCATGAAATTATTTCATTATGGTTAATCAATCCCAATAAACTCCATAAATTATTTTTATCCTTTCGTAACTCATCTACATTATTTACAAAATAATCGGCGTAATATCTTGTTTGTTTAAGAGTATTTTTTTTAATAACAGAGTCGTAATATTTTTTCATATTTTTGGCAAGTGGACTATTATTATTTTGTATATATTCATTTACAATTTCCAGTAACTGTCTAAAAACTTTATCTTGGGTTATTCTAAAATTATCTACTTGTACTATGTACTTTTGATTCATTTCAACTTCATAGTCTTTTAACCATTTATCATTAATATAAGAATAAAAATCATTTTGAGGATTTATCTTTGATGGTTTTGACGCTTCTTTAAAGTCACGTAATATTTGCTTTTCCAAATTATAATTTGTTGATAAAAAATCTATTTTATTTTTTTTAAATAATTCTTCTATCTTGTCTTCAAATGTATCATATGTGTTAAAATAATTTTTACATACCAGATCTCTTTGTTGTTTTGATAAATCTATTAAAGATCTTATAATCTGTTGATTATGTTGATATTTTTTTTTAGTTTTATTTTTTGTATTTTTCTCTTTTCTTTTACTATTATTTTTTATTTCTCCATTATTATTTGCTTTCATATAAAATAATTATATATTAATTTTATTTATAATTATTATATTTATATAAATATTATTAACAAATATCACAGTGACCATCATCTAAATAAATACGGTATACAACTGGTAAAGGCATTGGGTAAATTGGTTCTAAATTGCGCGGTTCCTTTGCTGTATTTTCAAATACAAATTCTTTAACTGTCATAAGACTTGAAATAGGTACAGGAATAAATGTGTTATTTTTATTAAAACAACAACTATGATTTTGATTATTAGAATTTAAATTATTTTTTTGTTCGTCATTTATTTGATTTTTATATACATTATTATTAATGTATAACCCTTTAATATTTTTACAATGAAAATGATGTGAAATACGGTTATATAAATCTGTCATTGTTTCATCCTTATACATATAAACAAATGTACTATATCCACAAAATTTGGTGATTTCGAATATATACATACGTCCTGGAATTTCTATATTATATTCATTAAGTCTTTTATAAAAATCATTTGATTCCATTTTACAGTTGTATTAGAAATTATCTTTAAACCCTTTATCTATTGTCACTGTTTTTGCTATGTTTTTAATGATTTTATCTTCTTTTTCCGCATCATTATCGCCTTTGCCACCCATAGCTTCAATAATGAGTTTGTCATATTTATTTGAGAATCTTGATTCGCTTTTTTCACAACCAGGATATTTTTCTTTAAAATCCTTTAATAATTTTGAATTTTTATGCGTAACGTGTTTTATTACCTTTCTCATTTTTTCTTTATTTTCATCTTCTTTTTCCCATTTATTCTCATCCTTTACATACATTATTTCTCTCTTGGAATCTGTACAATGAACAGGTCTTTTGGTCTCATCAAGCAATTTTAAATTCTGAACTATTATTTTTGAAATACCATCAACATAACCAAGATTACCAACGTTTTCCAAATCCGAAAGTTGTAGTTTGAGAGAATCCACAAAATCCATAATATTCATAGCGTCTTTACATGTTTCATTTAAAAAGAAATTTAAATTGAAAGATTTATTATGAGAATTAATGTTACTATTTGAAATAGTAGTACTTGAATTATTTTTAGACAACTCAATAATTGTTTTATTTTGATCTATTAACATTTGTTGTAATTCTTTATTTTGTTGCAAAACACTCATAATTAATTCAGGTGTTATCTGATTATTAAGTTGTTGGTTATTTTCTTCATTAATTTCTTCATTATTATTCGCATCACAATTTTTTTTATGTTTCCATAAACCTGAATTAGTATTAAAACATTTTGTACATTTTGTGCATAAATAATTTTGCCCTTTTTTGCCCTTTTTTGCCCCAAAATCGTTTCCATTGATTTCCATGGCATGTTTTGCTGTCCCAATGTGTCTTTCCCAACTATATTTTTTAGAGCATTTAAAGTCACATTTTTCACAATAATATTCACTGTGCCCTTTTTCGCCCTTTTTTATTTCTAAATCATTTCCAAATATTTCCATAGACTAAACATAGAAAATATTTTAAATATTTATTTTTTTATACTATATTTTTCAAAAAAAAATTATCGTCACAAATTTGAAAAATTATTTTAAGGCGCGAGACGCTAAATTTTTTTATGGTCTCAGCATTTTTTCAATTTTTCACTGTTTTTAATTTTCCAAAAGTATTTTCATTTTTCAAAAATGGACAAAAATAAATGTCCAAAAATCGATTTTACAAAATAATCTTGGATTTTCGAAAAATTTTGCAATTTATATAATAAATTGCCAAAGTAACTTAAAGACCAATAATTTTATTAATTAAATTTGCCTTCGATTTTATTCAATAAATCAACATCATAAACTAAATTACCAGATGGTTTATACGATTTAATTGGTGTATATTCCTTCTTTTGTGCCTTACCCTTTTGATTTTGATTTGGATCCTGATTTTTCATATTCAACATAAAATCATTTGGATCTTTTGGTTCTGAATTTATTTTATTATTATCTTCATCGATTTCATCCACTTTTTGCCCATATTCATTAATTACAATACCTGTTTTCTTTTTCAATTCGGATCTAACATATGACGGTACCCAATGCATCCATGAAATAAACAAAGCGTTCGGATGTATATAACGCACATTAAAACCGTTTGTTTTTAATTTATCAATTAAATAAGCGATACACGCTGCTTGGTCATATTTTGGCACACCAATAATCATTTCCGGAACAACAAACCAACAAAATTGTTCATCCTTACTTTGGCGTGATATAGTTTTAATTCTTACATGAATTCGATTCAAAATTTTATTAAATAACGCTAACTGTGTTAAATCATGTTGTCGTTTTTTCTCGTATAATTCATCAATGTTTAACTTTTCTGAAAAATCATCTATATTTTCTAGAGTAAATATATTTGCCATTTAAATACATTTTAGAAAAAAAGTTATTAAAATAATTGTATTAAATAATATAATGACTATTAAACATTTAGTTTTATCAGGTGGTGGTCCTATAATGATACAATTATTAGGAGCAATACAGCATTTAGAAAGTAATAACTATATTGATTTAAAAAATATCGAAAGTATTTATGGAACATCGGCCGGAGCAATCGTAGGAGTATTAATTTGTTTAAAACATACTTATGATTGGGAAACAATTAATGATTATATTATTAAACGACCATGGCAAGATGTATTTAAAATTAAGGTCGAAAAAATACTTGAAACATATAGTAAAAAGGGTATATTTGATTTAAAAACCGTTGAAAAATGTTTTAAACCATTATTTGCCGCAAAAGATATTTCTATGGATATAACACTTGAAGATTTTTATAAATATTCAAATATAGAATTACACATGTTTACATTTGAAGTGAATGAATTTAAAATAGAAGATATATCATATTTAACACATCCTAAATTACCACTCTTAAGTGCAATCCAAATGACATGTTGTTTACCTATTTTATTAACACCTGTTACAATCGAAGATAAATTTTTTATTGATGGTGGAATCGTGTGTAATTATCCATTAAAATATTGTATTAACGCCGGTAAAAATCCAGATGACATATTGGGATTTAAAAATAAATATGACAATGAAACAAAAAGTCATATTAATTCGGATTCTACATTATTGGATTTTTTAATGTGTTTCTTTTTTAAAGTTATTTATAGTTTAAACACGGAAAATTTACAACCTTTTATAAAAAATGAATTTTTATGTAAAGCCGATAAAATGAGTATTGAAATGCTTAAAAATTCACTTAACAGTATAGATATACGTAAAACTTTATTTGAAAATGGTATTCAAGATGCTAAAGATTTTCTATCTAATATCAAATTAGATCCAGTTATAAACTTAGAGAACAGTGTTTAAAAATTGTGTCAATGTTTCCTTTGTAGGTTTTGCATCATATTCTATAACTTGACCATCCTTCAATAATTTGATTGTTGGGAAACCTTCAATATTATATTTGTTCATCATCTGTTCGACTTCAGCAGTTTCCTCAGTACAATTAACCTCTGTGAAAATAACTTTATAACCGTTTATTGTCTTATTTTCATATTCGCTCTTAATGTCATTCCACACGGGTTTTGCGGTTTTACAATGAGGACACCAATCTACGTAAAATAACAACAATTCCGCTTCCTTACTGTTTTGATTTTCGCTACCTATTTTAGTATCTTGATTATTTGCGCTATAATTTGTATTCTTTGTACTAGCAATGTAATTAAAATAAAAATATATAGATATAGCACTAAATACGATCACCGCTAAAACAATCATCCAATTATTTGAAATAGCACTTTTTGCTCTTGATAAAAATCCAGTATCACCACCTGTTGTTGATAAACTTGAACCAAAATTAATTTGTCTTGACATTTATATATATTTAAGAAGAAATTATCGTTATATTTTAACGAATACAATATAAAGATTTATTATTGTTTTAAACTAAAATGTTGTTTAGAACAATTGATGGAAAATTCATTGAAATTAATAGATATGACTTTAAGAATGATAAGTTATATTATGAAAAAATTATGAGTGTAAAATCACTTTTTCTAAAAGTGAAAAATTAGGATTTCTAAACTGTAAATCAAACATTTCTAAACTGTAAATCAAACATTTCTAAACTATAAAACTTTTTATAACAAAAATACCTAATAATCCTAAAAACAAAGTAAATATATAACTACACATAATATTCGTATTCAATTGTGACAATACCATATCGGTATTAACTACATTTGTAGCGGTTTTTAAATAATTGGTTTGTATTATATTTAAATGAATTGTGTATGCCAAAATTATTAGAGTTATTATTTTCATAAGTGTTGATGTAATAAAGAAACTACTTAATGGACTTATAATAAATAGAATAATTAAGAATATTGATATAGCTGAACATGTACATATTTTTTTTGTTGAATCTGTAAATATTATTAAGTTAAAAGGTGCGTCTAAATCCATATATTTTATATTATATTATTTTTTTATAACTATAATATAATAATGACACAAACCCGTAAAAATAGAAATACACATAATAGAACAAAAAAACATGTATTTTCAAAAAAAGATTATAATTCGGGTGATGGAATGCTAACAAGTGTCTGGGGACCAGCGCAATGGCATTTTTTACACACGATGAGTTTTAATTATCCAGTAAAACCCACACATGAAGATAAAAAGCATTATATGGATTATGTAAAAAATCTTCAATATGTTTTACCATGTAAATATTGCAGAATGAACTTAACTAATAATTTTAAGAAAAAACCGATTCAAATGTGTCATATGGCAAGTCGAGATACATTTTCACGTTATATTTATGAACTACATGAAACTGTTAATAAAATGCTGAATAAAAAATCAAACCTTACATATTGTGATGTGAGAGAAAGATATGAGCATTTTAGATCAAGATGTACGGATGAGAAACCCAAGGTGTTTAACTTTAAAAAGACAGGAACTAAGAAAAAGAAAGAAAAAGGTTGTACTGAACCGTTATATGGAAAGAAATCTAAATGTGTTATTAATATTGTACCACAAGAAGACAAAGTTAAGACATTTCAAATGGATAAGAAGTGTATTAAAACGCGCGATTAAAAGTAAAGCAAAAGAAAAAGTATATATTTATATTATATAAATATGTCCTTTAGTTTAAATACTTATGTAATTGCCACATCAACAATAGCAATGATCGGTACATTTTTAGATTTTTTCAAAATAGATGTTACTAGTTTAACTGGTTTGGTAAATAAAGGTGTAAAACAAGTGTCGACTACAGAACAATTAGGCGGCGGCATCAAAAGAAAACAAACAACACTAAAATCAACTAAATCTAGAAAACATAAATATAGCAGAAAAAAATAAAATATTATTATATTTATAATGAGCAGTAATAGTTGGGTTTTACCAGTTTCTATTATATCAGGATTACTCGTAATAGGGTTAGGTGTAAGTATGTATAAAAATAATAAAGAAGCGACTGCTAATAGAGCAGCGTATGAACAATATCTTCAGCAAGATGATATGGATAGCAGGGTTGGCGGTGGAAAATCAAGACGCCGTAAACACAGAAAAAATGCGTCAAAGAAACGACGTTAAATAATATTTAGATAAATTGATTTGAATATCTAAATATTGTATTTTAATTATTCATTACATTTTAATAAGTCATGTCTAAATCTGTGTCCAGAAAGTTCAATTCCATTTATTACTAATTTATATAATGATTTATTGTTTTGATCATATTCAATTGGAATTGTATTATTTTTATATATAATTACTGAATTTTTACATAATAATAGTCTATTATATAAACTTGAAAAAGCATACTTACAAATATTATTATAATCATAATACCAATATATATTATAATTTTGTTTATCAATATTTAAGATTTCACACATTTTATCAATACTTATGGTTATACTATTAGTTAATTCAAAATCTCTACTATTAAAATTACATATTTCATCATTTGTATGAAAACTATGACACCAATTTATATCTTTTGCAAAAAATATGCTGTCATTGTGTTTAATAGTACTATCAAAATTTAATTTTACTTTATCACAATTATAACAATAATATTCTCTCGTTTGTGTTTTTTCTTCTTTTGATGTTATTATACTAAAATTTAACTTATCACCACAATGACAACAAATACGTTTTTTGTTTTTTGGTGTATCTTTTATATAATTATGATTATTATCAGATGTTATTTTATATGTATAATAATCATTATTGTGATTATGATTAAGAGAACTATATCTTGCTCGAGAATTATTTTTAACTAATAAATATTTTATACCATCTACTATAATTTCTTTATTTGATACATAAATAGGTTTATCTTTAATATTAAAAAATTTAAGAATATCAGATTGTTTTACTAAATTTTTACAGTTATTTTGGCAATTATTAATATTTTTTTCAAGTTCAATTTCATCTAATAATTCGGTAATAATAAATATTAGTTCTTTTTTAAAACCATATTTACAGTACCAAACTTCATTATTTACGGCATCTATTCTATGGTCAAGTGTTACTATTTCTTCCTGTAATTCATTTATTTTATCTACTATTTTTTTTGACATAATATACTTGAAATAATAATTTTAAGTATATTTACTAAATTTTTTAATTTACATTCCAAACGAACTAAAATCGCTTATAACAGGTTGAGGTAAATAACTATTATTTATAGCGTTATAATTTGGCACTTTTTTGCATTCAAATGATGGTTCAGGGCATCTAGCGCATGCGGGGCAAGGTGGGCATTTTTCAGCGCTATCAGGATCATTGCTAGATGATGAATTATACGCAGGACATGCTGGGCATACAGGTGGTACAACTTGTGATTTCAAAATATATAAATCTTCTTGACCTTGAGGGATTTGACTTGCTGGAATACCAGGAGGAAGTGAATTGTAATAATCACTATTAGAAGAACTTGTTGTTCCAGCAACAGTAGTTCCATTGGGTCCTTGAGCGTAGTATGCCGAATTTCCATAAGGTCCGGTTACAGCACCAGCGCTGCCACCATATGGTCCATAATATTGTGTAGACGATGTACCATTATAATAGGGATTATAAGTACTAGAACTTGTAGTTCCAGCAGTAGTAGTTCCATTAGGTCCTTGAGCGTAGTATGCCGTATTTCCATAAGGTCCAGTTACAGCGCCAGCGCTACCACCGTATGCGCCATTATAAGACATACTAGATGCGCTAGTTGGATATGGATATCCAGTGCTTCCATAATATTGTGTAGATGATATACTTTCTGAACCAGATTGAGTGAAAATAGTTGTTTGACCATTACTTGTATTTGTAACCTTAACAGCAATTTGACCATTACTATCAGTAAAAACAGTTGCTGTCATTGATGGAGCGTAATATGTATTTACTGTAGCAGTTGTTCCTGAAGGAGGTGTTGAAACAAAAACAATAGGTGTTGTTTGATTAACCTGAGTATATTGTAGACTTTGTGTTCCATCACTATTCACAATAACAGTAACAGTATCACCATTAGAAGTAGTGAAGACAGTACCAGTTTGAAGTTGAGTCGATGAACCAGTACCACTGTAATGATTATAAGAGTCATAATTTGTACTTGAAGAAGAACCTGTAGTTGAAGAAGAAGAACCTGTTTCGGTTAAAGTAATAGTTTGCCCATTAGCGAGATTTACCATTATAACACTTTCACCATTACTTCCACTAGCAACAGTAGCACTTATTTTAAGTGGGGGTTGAGCGTAATATGTATTTGCTGTAGCAGTTGTACCCGATGGTGGTGTTGTAGTTAATATTATAGGACTGGTTTGACCAGTTTGAATTAATTTAAGACTTTGACCGCCATTATTACTTGATATAACTGTAATGCTATTACCGTTAGTATCAGTATAAGTAGTTCCGGTTACAAGTTTTCCAGTTGTTGTTGTAGATTCAAACCCTTCTCTACCACAATTACCTCCTAAAAAGGAACATAAAAGTAAACCTAATATTAAAATCAATAAAAGAAATAATGCGTCGCTCATTGTATAATTTATATAGTGAAAAAAGTTTATATTTAAAATTGAATTAAAAATAATAAATAAAATTATTGGTAAATATATTATACACAATGCCATCTAAAAGTGATTACGTAAGCGCAATTATTATTGAAGATTCTGATAATGATAATGAAAATGATAATGAAAATGAATGTGAAGAACTTGTAAAGAAAGTAAAAAAACCTAGACAAATACAAAAACCATTACAGAAATTTTATAAGGAAGATGTAAATATATTTGAAATTGGTGTAGATGAAGCGGGAAGAGGACCTCTTTTTGGAAGAGTTTATACCGCAGCAGTCGTTTTACCTAAAGATAATTCTTTTGACCATTCAAGAGTCAAAGATAGCAAAAAATTTCATTCTAAAAAGAAGATTGAAGAAGTAGCAGATTATATTAAGCAAAATGCGATTGCGTGGTATGTAAGTTTTGAAGATGAAAAGGTGATTGATGAAATAAATATTTTACAAGCTACACAACAATCAATGCATACATCAATTTTTGAAACTAGAAAGCAAATTATTAGTAAAATAAAAGATACAGAATACAAAATTGAATTGCTGATAGATGGTAATTATTTTAACCCGATTACTATTTTAAACAAAAAAACGTCTAAAATAGAAACAATTCCATATACAATGATTGAAGGAGGTGATAATAAATACACCGCGATTGCAGCAGCGTCTATTTTAGCGAAGGTAGAAAGAGATAAATATATTGATGAATTATGTGAAAAAAACCCAACACTTTCTGAATATTATGGTATTGATTCGAATAAAGGTTATGGCGCTAAAAGACATCTGGATGGTATAAAAGAACATGGTATTACAATTTGGCATCGACGCAGTTTTGGTATTTGTAAAAATTATGTGTAAAACTAAAAACCATTGTAAAATATAAAAATAAAATTGATACTAAAATAGTTTTTTAAACAACAGTTATAAAACAAAATACTTAAAATCTTATCAACATTTAAAATAAAGTAAAATGCGCACACTCGTTTTTGACACGGAGACTACAGGGTTACCAAAGACACAGATTGTAAGTCCGACAACAATACAATTATGGCCTCATATAGTTCAGTTTAGTTATATCATATTTGATACAGAGGTGAATAAAATAGTAAAAATAAAAGATTCTATAATAAAGGTCCCCGAAACCGTTATTATTTCGGAAGAAAATTCGAAGATACATGGAATTACAAGTGAAATATCATTTGCGAAAGGGGTAAATTTGAAACCTGTGCTTGAAGAGTTCTTCGCCGATTTAAATACTGTAGACCATATTGTAGGTCACAATGTGTCGTTTGACATAAATATGATTAAAGCAGAATTACAAAGATTAATAATAGAATGTTTAAATTTAAATGAAGTTATAAGATTTCAAGAATATACCATAAAATTGAATACATCAAAAAATATTTATTGTACGATGCAAGAAACAATTGATTATTGTAATATTGAAATGAAAGATAAATTTGATAGACCTTATAAAAAATTTCCCAAATTAGTAGAATTATATCAAAAAATGTTCAATATAACACCAAAAAAATTACATAACTCGTTAAATGATGTTATAGTTTGTTTGCGATGTTTTATAAAATTAAAATATGATGTAGATATTGTAGAGCATAGTGAAGAAGTAAAGCAAATGATTAAAGATTATTTGTAAGTATTTATAAATTATAATTTATTTATTTTATAGTTTATAAAATAACAGGTTTTATACTTTTCTAAGCCGAACACATTTCACAAATTTCATCCTTCGAGTCATCATTTTTTTCTTTTTGTTCAGGTTCAATCGTAAATTGCTGTGCTTGGTGTTTTGCTTTACGTCTTAAATAATAAATACCTGTTTTTAATCCCTGTTTCCAAGAATAGAAATGCATTGATGTTAGTGTATTATAAGTTGGATCTTCCACCCATAAATTTAGACTTTGACTTTGACAAATAAATGCGCCACGGTCTGCCGACATATCAATTATATGTTTCATTGGAATCTCCCATACAATCTTATATTTATTTCGAATATGCTCAGATAAAATAGTAAGTTGTTGAACAGATCCCTTATTGGCAATAATATTGTTTTTGATTTGTTCATTCCAAAAACCTAATTCTATTAATTCTTTCATTAAATATTTATTTACTACAACAAACTCACCCGCAATTGTGCGTCTACTATATAAATTGCTTGTAAAGGGTTCAAAACACTCATTAAACCCTAAAATTTGCGATGTACTTGCTGTTGGCATTGGCGCAATAAGTAGCGAATTACGTAAACCGTGTGAAACTATTGATTGTTTAAGAGCAGACCAATCATATCGCCCAGGTGTAGGTTCTTTAGACCACATATCAAATTGGAGAATCCCTTTAGACGCAGGTGAACCTTGAAATGAACTGTAAGATTCACCTAATTCCTTCGCAATTTCATTTGATTTTTCTAGTGATGCATGATAAATAGTTTCAAATATTAACCGATTCACTTCTTTAGCGTCATCTGAATGAAATGGGATATCCAACAAAACAAAAGTGTCCGCCAAACCCTGAACTCCAATGCCAATTGGTCTGTGTTTAAAATTACTGAGGCGTGTTTTTTCAGTAGGATAAAAATTAATATCGATCACACGATTTAAATTGTTTGTCACTACTTTTGTTACCTCATGAAGTTTATCATAATCAAATTGTTTAGTCTCAATATTTACAAAAGATGGCAAACCGATTGACGCCAAGTTACATACGGCGGTCTCTTTATCGTCTGAGTATTCTAGAATTTCGGTACATTGCCCTGTTATTATTCCATTAAAAATACCCATATGTTTTTTTGGTTCAGTAAAACAATAAGTATCATCAATGCGATTGTTATTTTCAACTTTTAATATTTTAATAAACTGTTTTGCGTTTCTCGTTGGTTCTTTCCCAGTAAATTTCAATCTTTTTGGTGAAAATCCAAGATTAAATAAATCGTACAGATCAAAAGATGTAATTAATAATCTATATATTGGTTTAACATCATAATATTTATGACCTCCTTTACCATCTGGCAAATAACTTTTATCACGATTTTGTGATAATTTTATTTTTGGATTAATTCCACAAGTTTGTAATAATAATTTAATATTTTGTAAAAAGTTATAGTTAATTGAAGCAACTTGTAATTGCTCATTATCACCATTTCTTGAAATAGTACCATCAGCGTCACAATATCCTGCAAACCATTCTAATTTATCTTTAATAGAACAATTAAAAGATGGAATATTAAATTTTTCTTCAATATCAAGTGGTAAATGTAATACTAAACGGTTACAATTTTCACTACATGTTCTGTAAGACATAAATTTTAATAGTTCTTTTTTCTCTCCATATAAATATATCATTGGTTTTTTACAATATGATTTTGCTTGACATTCAGTAATATCTTCTAAATCAATATTATTATTTAACAAATAATTTTCAGTTTCATAATCAATGTGTCTTTTACAAAAATAATGTCCTTTTAAAGCGTTAAATTTACAAGGAGATTCTTCATTTTCTGTAATATTTGCGTAAGTTCCATCTCCACAAAAAAATCCATGTGTATATGGATGTAAAAAAGTATCAATTCCATCAATTAATGGATATTCACATTTAATTAATTTATCATTTGGTGTTAAATTTTTTGCTTCAACCATTTTAATAGATTTTTCTGAATAACTTTCTTGAATATAAAATTTATGATAAGGGGTACATGTGAGTTTTGAACCATCATCTGTATATACATCAATTAATTCTTGATCAACGCCAGTTTTAACAATATCAACTTTAGAAAATTCTTCTCCATTCCATACATTTACATTTTGTCCTTCTAAACTATGAATTTCAATATGTCCTTTATCAGTTAAGATAAGTGTTTCTGGAGCGACACATAAATTTGAACTCTTAATGGTCCCAAGATTTTGCTGATTTGATTTCCTATTTGCGGCATCTTTAAATAAAATATATGGTGTTCCAGTTTCCATTTGCGCGTCTAAAATCTTAAACCATAAATCACGGGCGTTCACAACCTTACGTGCCTTACCATCAGACTCATACTTTTCATAAAGTTCGACAAATTGGTCGCCATATACATCGGAAAGACCTTGACACTCGTGAGGGCAAAATAGAGACCATTTTGCGTTTGATTTAACACGTTCCATAAATAAATCAGAAATCCATAGAGCATAAAAGAGATCACGCGCTTTTAATTCTTCATCACCATGATTCTTTTTCAATTCCAAAAAATCGTCAATGTCAGGATGCCATGGTTCCAAATAAATTGCGAAAGACCCATTGCGTTTTCCTGAATTATGAACTAATCCCATATCTGTTAAATAATTATGATTATCTATCATATTAAAGTCATAAACATCGCCAGAATAGTTAATTTGTTTGATACTTTTTATTCTTCCCCAAAGAAAACCATTCCACTCAAAATATTTAAAAAATTGTCCTTCAGTTTGGGTAAAATTTAATATTTCTCTCAAAACATCATGTTTTGGGATTCTTAATACATATGCTATTTTTTTTGTTGTAATAGTATCTCCATAAATGGAAATATGAGATTTACCTATTTCATTTTTAACATTTCCAGATGTTAATATTCCAAGTCTAAGTAATAAATATCTTAATTGCATTACTAATTTATGTGATGTACTATAAAAATACACTTCTTTTAAATTAGATCCATCTGTTCTAAGTAAACCTTCAATAATCTTTATAATTTTATCTTTTGGTAAGTGTAAAAAATCACTTGTTATTTGTTTATTATTATCTTCATTGTTATCATATAATATTTTTCTAGATAAACCTAAATTGTCATTATTATATCTAGACCATTTAATTGATAAACATCCATTTTTACAATTTTCCCAAAATTTTACATTTTTATTAGTTAAATACTGTTTTGTAAATTCAATCAAATCTGATTTTGTTTCTATTCCTAAAGTTATACCTGACTCTTTTTCATTTCTACAAATGTGACCATCTCCTAACATCATTCCATAAAATTTATAATAATCTAAATCTTCAATTAAATTGTCTTTTACAAAATTTGGCAAAGGAAAACCAACCAAATCATTTTCGCTCAATTCAGACGCAGAATAATAATCTGGTTTGATAATGTTTTTTTCAAGACGATTTTTAATTAATCTGTAATTTAACGTTTTATTTTGATTTTTTATTAAATACAATTCATGCTCTTTTGTAACTTTAACAGGAAACATCGAATTTGAAATTCGAATCTCTAATATTTCCTTATCAATAGAATTTACAATAACCTCATTCACTTTTTTAAATGTTCCGTCGTTTGTTATTAATTCATCATCATTAGTTACATCGCTCATTTGAATAGGACCATTTTTTGAATAAACCCATGTATCTGGTGTAAAACATTGATTTACATATCGCGCTGTACTATTAAAAACGCGCAACATCGGTACGAGACCATCTGTTTTACCATTTGTTCCTTGAATATGTGAATCTTTAGCGCGAATATTGTGAATATGTAGACCAATACCACCAGAATATTTTGATATTTGCGCGCAATCTTTAAGTGTATTATAAATTCCATCAATACTATCTTCTTCCATTGCAATTAAATAACATGAACTAAGTTGGGGTCTTGGTGTTCCAGCATTAAACAATGTTGGCGTGGCATGTGTAAAATATTTCTGAGACATTAGATCATATGTTTCCTTAACTAAAGAAAGACTATTTGGATTGTTTAAATCTCCGTGAATTCCTATTGCCACGCGCATCCACATATGCTGGGGTCTTTCGACAATTTTATTACCAACTTTAAAAAGGTATGCGCGTTCCAATGTTTTAAATCCAAAATAATCGATTAAATAATCACGGTTGTAATCGAACATATTTTCAATTTCATCAATATATGTAGAAACAAAATCGAAGAATTCCTTGGATACTAATGGTTTTACTTCACCGTGAATATTCTTAAAATTATAAAGACGATTTACAACCATACCATAGTAAGGGTCGGTGTTTTTTTGGTGATTTGAAACGATAATGCGCGCAGCAAGGGTACCATAATCAGGATGATTTGTGGATAGTGCGGCACACTGTTCAGCTGCCAATTCATCGATTTTAGTTGTTTGGATTTTATCATAAAGTTGGTCAATCACTTTCATCGCTAGCGAAGAATAATTGATTTGAATATTTGCTTCTTGACCTAATTTTTTAATTCGTGTTATTATTTTGTCAAACGCAATGTCTTCTAGTTGTCCATTTCTCTTAGTTACACGCATATCATTTATATTGTCCATTGTTAATATTTAATTTACATAGATAGTTTTAAATTGATTTTTACAAGAAATTTACAAATATATAAATTATATAAATTATAAAAAATATATAAATTATATATATGAAAGATTACGTATTTTTAATTCTTATTTTACTATTGGCAGTTGTTCCGCCACTTTTTTTTAGTCTTAATAAATTTTTAAATGGAAAGGAAGGTTTTAATAACTATACTTTAGGTAGCACAAATGGTGATTATCCGTCTTCTGAAAACAATGTATTAGTCCAAGATACATATCCTATTACAGGTATTAATAGTGTTTCAGACCAATCTGCTGCTAAAATGTGGTGGCGATATCCTATTTTTCAAGTGGGTTCATTTAAGCAAATGACAAATAATATACGCTATCCTAATAATCCAGATGACGCACGTTGCACCGCAGCCAATTTTTGTTATGCGTTGTATAAGGATAAAAAGATAGGTTCAAATGTTGTTACACCTTTGCCGCCTGTAGACCCCAACTCAGGAACAAGAGTTGGATATTTTGCGACAAGTGAAAACTTGTTACCATTTAGAACTGATGTCCCAAATATTTTGTATTAAGATATTTTAATCCAATTTTTTTATCCATTTTAGTAAACAACCTTGCGTTTCCGTAGTTGTAAATGGTTTCTCAGAATCCTTCTTAACCTTTTTTATCGGTGCTCTATGCTCGTAACCAGTAACACGCTCTTGCTCAATAATCTTCCACACTTTTTCTAATTGTGGAATATTATTTTTAAACCATTCTTTATTTCTTAAAACAAGTACACAACTAAATACTTCCAATTTCCAATAAATAAACTTCATATAAGTATAATTATACTCTTCAGATTGATATAAAGAGAGAATATCATCTTCCCATTTTGAAATATCATCCTCTTCAACTAATTCTAATGGTTTATATGCGTAAAATGGTTTGCCTTCTTTTGTGTGAAAATAAATAATTAATCCTTTCATTTTATCAGTTATATCATTTTTATACGCATTGTAATCAGGATATTCAGTGAATTTGGTTTCCAAAAAGTCGCATTCATCAAGATCACACACTTCCATTTGTAACTGCATTTGAACCCAATATTCCTTTTTAGGTATCCCATTAATGTCGCGACTAACAACATTTTTAATCTCTAACATGCGACCATAACGGTCTGAACTTTTGTTAACATTAATGCCATCTGGTGACGCACCTATAAATTTATATGTCGGGTGTTGAATACAACCAAAATCTTCGACTTGTGTCTTATATTTATGCTCATATATTAAAACAGACAATGGTTCATATTTCTGACCCCAGTGTAGTGATGTATTGGTATTTACCATTTTCACCTGTTCATCATCACCATTATTGTCGTCAAATTTCTTTATTGGTTGGCATTTTTCATATATAAGTTGGTTGATTGTGGATTGACTTTCAAATGCCTTCCACGCATTGCTTGCTGTAATAAGATTCCAACGAAATTGATACCATTCTGGTGTTCTTTGTACAGGTTGCGGTATATCACGTAACCCAATTATTTTTTGTTCTTTTACAGATTTATATTCTTCTACTACATTTGTAGTATCTTCTATTTCTAAATCTTCACCACTCGATCTTTCAGGATAAAATGTTGTGATAAAAATATTAAATGCGTCTTCAAGTAATTCATTCATATCATCTTCAACAAAATCACTTGATAGTATTTGTTCCTCAAATTGAATATAAAATATATCCTTTATTTCTTCTAATAGGTCTTCGTGAAAATCCGGTTCCGAAATAGCGGATGGATTATCAATAACATATTCTTCCATTAAATGTAGTGCTGTTTCCATTAATTCTATTGCATAATTTTCATCAAATATTGTAGGTTCGTCTTCAAATACTAATGTGTTTAAGATGTCTTCCAACTCTTCTAATTCATGTATATATTGAAACATTATATATACATGAAGCGTAGTTTTTATATTGATTTTTAAGGTTTTATATCGGTACAAAAGTTTAATCTCTTTCAAAAGATAACAAACTTGAAAAAATATTTAATATATCCAAGTAGTAGTCCATTGATGCTGTTATAAAATCGCCATTATAATTACGTTGAAGTATACTATTTGTATCATACACAATGTATACTGAAAATAATAACAAACTAATAATAACAAGAATTTTTTTAGTTAACGATGATGTTGGAATAAATATTTGCATAATTTTAAAAATAATCAAAGTCAACAATGAGTAAAACAACATTAGTCCGAATTTATATCCGAGACGTATTCCAGATAATATTAATCCGACACCAAACGCAAACATTAATGTAAAAATGCTGATAGTACCCATCATAGCCATTTTAACATTCTCTTCGCCGACAATTGATCTTACACTGGAAAACATATAACCCCAAATAGCAGAAAATACACAAAATATTATGAATTTTAACCACGATGGCATAGGAACTAAACCTAACACTAAAATCAAACCAATTTGTACGAAACTCAGAAAAGTAATTTTATTTTTTGTATCTTTATTATTAGGTCCAATATTCGTTTTTTCCATTACATAATATGTAATGCCAATTTGGACAATTAAATTTGCAAAAATCATAATGAACAGTTCTTTTTTACTGGTTATCAAGTTAAATAAATTAGATATGTTAGTTTTGAAAATGGAAGGTTTACTTCCACCGCTTTGGAGTTTGCTGCCAAAAATTGTGTTTGCTAAATTTGAACGAGCATAATCTGGCATTATATATAAATATCCATATTTTATTTTTATAATTGTAAATTTGATAGATTATAGATTAATTATCACTATCTGATGAAGAATCATCATCTTTATTAGTTTTATTCTTATTCTTTATAGTACCTTGACCTTTTTTTGGCGCCAAAGATTTTAATGTAGAAATACGTTTGTCGATATTTTTCAAAGTAAAATGTTTATTTGATTTTGTATAAGCGAGCGCAGGTATTTCCTTTATGGATCCAGTAGTTTTATCATAAACTACATCCTTAACCCGTTGTAATTTTTTTCTATCAATACAATCTTTCAAAAATGTTGTTAGTAATTTTGTTTCTTCTAGGTCTAGATTATTATCTGTCTTATATTTTTCTACAAAATCTACTAACTTTTTTGTTTTAATTGTTTTATTTAATTTACACCATGGTTCATTAACATTATTATTTTTTTCACTTTCTAAGAACTTATCTAGGTTTGATAAATCCTTTTCAGATTTGGTTTCAGGTAGTGGGTTACCATTTATTAGCATTGTTTTATACATGATATTTTTAAGTTCGAGACATTCTTCTTCTTTCTCTTTGATTATAGTATTTTCAAGTTCCATTTATATATAATATATAGAGATGAGTTTAACTCACTTTTATTAATTATATAATTAATTGTAAAAATATTATTTATTGACCTATTTTTATATTGGTTCTATATAAATTATTATTTTATATAGAATTTGTATACTTGTATAAATATGGAAAACAATAATATTTTAGATAGTGAAGAACATAAAACAATTAGTATAACTGGAACAAATAATAAATATCAAATGAACAAATTAATAAGAGAGAGAAAAACAGAACCAAAAAAACGTGAAGTCAGTAAAAAATGGTCCTTTTCAGAAGAATATTTTAACTATGATAAACAAATGAAAATAATAAATGATATTTCTGTCATGAATTTAGAAAAGAAATCAGATGATGAAATTACACAAACCGTAATACAAGAGATAAATAAAAAAATATCCAGTTATAAACAGCAAGATATTATTAAAAAGAAACTAGAACTTGATGTATTTATAGATTTTAACTGTTTAATTGATAAAATGATAGAATGTGAATTGAAATGTCGTTATTGTAAATGTGAAATGTCAGTATTATATGATATAACCCGGGAAATGAAACAATGGTCAGTTGACAGAATTGATAATGATAAAGGACATAATAAGGATAATTTTCATTTAGCGTGTTTAGATTGTAATTTAAAACGAAGACGCAGAACCGATGAAAAGTTTTTATTTACAAAACAATTGAGTATTGTTAAAAAAGAATAGTATAATTCTCTCTACTTTTATAAAATAGATATATAGAATGGAATGGAAATGGACCAAAGGCGAACCTTATGAACGTTCTAGGCGCATATTTAAAGAACAAACGGATAAGGATATAGAAAAATTTAATAAGGAAATAGAAACTTCAGCATATTCAACTGCTTTAAATCATGATGAAAATACTTGGGATATTTTGAATCAAAGTTTGTCAGGAAACGGTTTTAAAATTTCGAATAAGAGAGAAGAATTGGATTTTAAAATTGCTGACCGAGATCTTCTACAACAAAGAGGCAATAATCCATTTTTATCAGAAACAAACTATGTTAACGATGTTTCTGTTAGAGACCAATTTTTGAAACCAATTAATACTGCTGGTGATCGTGTTAAAAATAATAGTAATGAATAATTATAATTTTAGGGTAATTTATAATTATTTTTTAAGCGTAGTAAAAAGTTTAAAGACTCTTAGCGCACATTGTGTACAACAAACGGTTCACCATATACGCCAAAAATGCGTTGACCAACATAAATAATCCGTGCATTATACTTCTAAAATCTAGTGTTTTAAAGTGCTTGAAAACAAATACTAATTCACTAAATATAACAATTATAAATACAACATACATGAACATCGAGATAAAAAGGAAATAATTACACCATTCCTTGTTTAAAGGACCAAACAAAGTAGTCATAAAATCAGACATTTATATTATATACTGAGTTTTTATTTGTTATTTTTATAATAATTTTTATTTGTTATTTTTATAATAATATTAATTTATTTTGTAATAAACTACTTAAACATGTTTAATAATTTAACATAATGACTACAGTAAATTATACAACGCAAAATGAATTATTGCTAAATAATTTGATGGATTTTTATAAAGATGAGAGTAACTTAACTCGAATGTTAAAGATTATCACTGGTGACTCTAAAATTTCACTAAGAATTGTTGATTGGTTTGCAACAAATTACGCCAAAAAATATTATACCATTTTAGCAGACGGAGATAAACGTTTTAAGGTATACTTTGATTATAAATTAAAATTAAAAGCGTACTCGAAGAAACGTTTTGATCCTTTTTGCAGGTGGGATAGAATCAGCATCCCGTATAAAAATAACACTTGTATTGAAACTACTATTGGTCAACTTAACTTTTTCAAGTGGGCGATTGAAAATAAGGTGATTAACTATATTGAGACTAATTATGATACTATTGAAAAGGATATGAATAACCGAAATAGTACATCTAAAAAGAAGGAAGCGGTTACGGATAATTCCAAGACACGAAAGAAGAGAGAAGAGTTATCAGTTTCGGCAACTAAAAGCATTAAGAAGGAGGAAGTTGAAATTGTAGTTCAGTTCCATTAGTTTTTTATAAATTTCAAAAATAAAATATAAATAATAACAATTGAATATATATGAATAATATACAAAAACGATTTTTATTATTTTTAATTGGATGTATTGGTTTACGCTCTTTATTTGTTATTATTGCGAAAAATATTGATATGAAATTCTTACCATATTTAGGTTATTTAGCGTTATTACCAATATTTGGATTTATTTATATTTTCGCAACAGATTCACGTAAAACTGGTGTGGAAGTTTTTGGCGACAAAATATGGTGGAATAATTTGAGACCGTTTCACGCGTTATTATATGGTTTGTTCGCTTATAACGCTATAATAGGAAACAGATGCGCTTGGATTTATTTATTTATTGATGTCCTATTTGGACTATTTAGTTTTTTAATTTTTCACTTTAAAAATGGCGATTTTTATGAATTATTTAATTAAAAACGTGATGATTTTTAGACCTTTGGAAATTTAAAATGCATAATTATTGTGTAAAATAATTTATATTATAATATTTATAATATAAAATGGAACAATGTTTTACAAATGTGTATGAAAAAAAATTGTGGGGTAATAACAATATTGCTGAATATAGTGGTAGTAGTGGTGGTGGGAGTACTCTAAATTATAATGCGGGTACTTATATTCCTTTTTTGAAAAAATTTATAATTAGTAATAATATTAAAAATATTGTTGATTTAGGTTGTGGAGATTTTATTTGTGGAAAAATAATATACGATAATTTAGATATTTTATATACTGGTTACGATACATATAAAAAAGTAATAGATTATAACTCAAAAAAACACTCATTACCTAAATATTCTTTTATAAATTTAGATTTTTGTAATAATAAAGAAAATATTATAAATGGAGAACTATGTATTTTGAAAGATGTTATACAACATTGGTCTTTAGATAATATTTATACCTTTTTAGATTATTTGGTTGAAAATAAAAAATTTAAATACATTTTAATATGTAATTGTTGTAATCAAACACAAGATAATACAGATATTTTAAATGGTGAATTTAGACCGTTAAGTTGTAAATATCTTCCATTAAAAAAATATAATCCTATAAAATTATATAATTATCATTCCAAAGAAGTATCCATTATAGAAATAAAATGAGCGTTTTAAATATCTAAAGGTATAATATTTATTTAAACAATAATTGTGTTTAAATATTTAAAAATACGTGTCAATATATTGTAATGGGAAATTCACAAACAATACAAAAAATAAGTTATGAAGATATACAATTTGTTATTAAAAATAAAGGTAATTTATTATTAATTAATACCTTATCTGAAAAAGACCAGGAATGTTTAATACCAAATACAGTTAATATTAACCAAGAAGAAGAATTTATTAACACTTTAATTAAAAATGGTAATAAACAAATCAAAATTATAGTTTACGGTAAAAATTGCAATGATGAAAAAATATATACAAAATATAATCAATTTACTTCACTTGGTTTTTACAATGTTTTTATTTATACGGGCGGTCTTTTTGAATGGCTCATGTTACAAGATATTTATGGCGTCAAGGATTTTCCAACTACTAAAAAAGAATTAGATTTATTAAAATATAAACCCAATAAGACATTTGGAATTCAGTTATTAGAATATTAAAATACTATATATTGTTTGCCGTAATATATTCAATAACCGCATGATTCGATAATTCATCCGCACGCACATTTTTATTTCTAAAAATATGAACAAAATTTATGCTGTCGAACTTTGCTGCTAATTCTTTCGCCTTATTATACTGATCAATTAGATTCTGCGAATTACATTTATATTTACCTGTCATTTGATTAATGACAAGCAAACTATCACCTTCAACCTGTAACACTTTAATATTTAAATCAACTGCTTTTTCAAGTCCGATTATAAGTCCCGAATACTCCGCATAGTTATTTGTAGCGTTTTCACTAACAAATAATTTACCACACCAGAATTCTTTACTATATTTATAAATAACTGCTCCTGCACCTGCTAAACCAGGATTTTTTTTACTACAACCGTCAAACTGTAATTTATATTCTATTTCTGGGAAAATTTTTGCATCAGATTGTTTACTTAATAATTTGTTTGTGATTTGTGGCAGCATTAATGATATTATATATTATATTATGTAATTATATATTTAAATTCATTTTTATTTATGTTGGATTATTTTTTTTTTATTATATTTATTGTTAAATTATTATAAAGTAATGTTACAATGGTTCTTACTTTTAACCTTCTTCGCTAATATGGTTTTTGCTTCGGACACTGAATGCCCTCTGGTTACAACTCCAGGTGGTGATAGACGCACCGATAAAAATAAATTGCGACTTGTTCAATATAATGTTGAGTGGCTTTTTATAGACTATTATAGCTCTTCAAACTGTCCTGGTAGTGGATGTACATGGAAAAATCAGAGCGCCGCTAATACTCATATGACATATGTTTCCAACGTTATTAAGGATATCAACCCAGATATCATTAATTTTTGTGAAATTGAAGGATGTGATGAACTTAACATGTTAAAAAGCAATTTGGATAATTCTTATAATCCATATTTGTTAAAAGGAACCGATACAAGTACCGGACAAAATGTCGGCATGTTAACACGTGTTGATCCTATTAAAACACTCTATAGAACTGACGCAAAATTCAATTATCCTATTGCTGGTTCCAAATGCGGATATACAGATACTGGTTCTACTGGAGTCAGTAAGCACTATATTACTGAGTTCAATTTTAATAATATGGATATTGCTTTTATATCGGCACACTTAATTGCTATTCCTACAGAATCTTCACGATGTGCTCAAAGAGAGGGTCAAGCATCCGTACTACAGTCTATTATTGTCGACTATATTTCACGTGATTATGAAGTAATTATATTAGGTGACTTTAATGACTTTGATGGTGAAGTTTTAGATGTAAATAGTAATAAACCAACATCTCAAGTGCTTAACATATTAAAGGGACAATTTGGTACTTACGCTGGAAAATATGAACTTTTTAGTGTTGCTGAAAATGTTCAACAAACTGAACGATATAGTGATTGGTATGATTCAGATAATAATTGTAATACACAATCAAGCAAAGATTATTCGATGATTGACCACGTTTTAGTAACTAGCGGAATACAAAAAAATATTGCTGATGTAACTTTTTATCATAAATATCCGGAATTTTGCGGTTCTTACAACTCTGATCATTATCCTGTTATTGTTGATTTGTATTTTTAAATTATATTTTTTCAGAAATAATAACTTCCTTATTCTTAATTATATTATTAAAATCATCTTGTTTTAATTGTGTAATATATTCTTTATTAATATTTATTTCATATACATTACTATTAACACAATTATTTCCTAAATTTAAAATAATAAATCGCAACTGGTTAGAAGTATGATTTTTACTTAAATAATTATAATATTTAGTTTCGTCATAAAATATATGACAATTAGGCAATGATTTTAAAATAGGAATATCTGGTAAAATATCGGTTACATTATTATTAATATTCATTATTTCAAATGTTTCACATACTGCTCCATATAAGTTATTAATAAATATAAATACCGTGATTGGTAAATGCGGATTGTTTAACAAATATAGTAAGTTTGATGAAGACCATAATAACGCACCGTCGCCAACAAAACACCATATTGGTTTCTTTGTTGCATAATACATACCTAGTGCATTTGCTAAACCAATACCAATTGACGCCCATCTAACACTTGACTCAAAAGTTCCTGGTGTTGTTATGTCCATATATTTTCCTATAGCATACCAATTATTACCAACATCACAAGCAATAGGTATATTTAATTCATTTTCTTTATAAACCTTTGAAGTAGAGTATGCATACTTTTCTAATTTACTTTTAACTTGTAAATTACCAAGTAATATTTGGTTTGATTTTATTAAACGTTCACATAATGCTTTATTTGAATTTATATATAAATTATCAAGTATTTCATCATAATTGTTTATTAAAAATGATGTATATGATCCGCCTTTCAAATTATATTTACTGTGAGATAATGTAAATATCTTCTTGTTTTTTTCAAAAATAAGACCTAGTTTAGATTTAAAGTAATTTGATGTTAAATAAAAAAAATCCCCGATAAGAAATAAATTTTTACAATTATATAAAGCATAATTTGCCGAATGATTTCCTAAGGTTCCTATTCTTCCACAATAAATTGTGTCTTTTATAATTAATCTTCCATTCCACGTTGTTACATATGGTAAATTATTTTTTTTTATAAAATTTATAATGGTGTTGTAACTATTTTTTGGTAGTTTACCTAATATTACTATAAAATCTGTATTATTCAGGTGCTGTAGAACTTTAATAATTCTATTAGAATTTATATTTATATTTGACTTATCAATAATATTATTTATAGTTGAAATATTTGCTTTTTTATAATAATTATTACTTTTAACCATTTTAACATTTATTAATACGATTGATATTGTCATTTGATTTTTTGAAATTGTATACGCTTCAACAATTTTATAAATATCGTTATAATTATTTATAATAAATACATTTTTGGTGATTTGTTTTGATATATCTATTACATTAATAGATTGAAAATCAAATACATCTGTATTATTATCAAACATAGTTACAACTAATAATGGATTAGACTCTTTAAGAGCATTGTATAATGAAGATATTGCTGTTGTAAACCCTGGTCCTGGTGATAAAAATAAAATACCTGTATCACCCGTATAACTTCCATATACTTGTGAAACAAAACCATCTTGCACTTCATTATGTAAATTAATCCATTTTATATTTGAAGGTATTTTTTGTATTAAAAAATCTAATGTTCCTCCTGGTAATCCAAATATATATTTTGTTCTTAATTTTATCAATAAATCCCAAAATACTTGGATAAATGTACAGCATTTTATATTTTTTCTAGTTTTACTTTTTTTATATATTTTTTTATTAATTTTTGTCTTATTATCCATAATATATTATTATATTATTTTTTTACACCTTTAAATCTTCAAGGGTAAAAAAATCTAAATATAATCACAAATTATTGTAATATACTCCTCACCATTTTTCTCTATTCTAAACGGTTTACCACAACCATATATTTTGTCGTGTTTAATATAATAATCACACAATTCCTTTGGAGAATGTGGATCAATTTGTTTTCCATTTGAACGCAAAATACCATGTCTGAAAATCTTACAATTTAATTGCTCTATTTCCATAAATAAATCACAATGAGGGCATTTTAGTATTATATTTATTATTTTATTATCATCTTCTGTCATTTTTATTTATTTAATATAATAATATTTATATAATTATATTATATTATTTTATATTATGGATATACCATTAATTAGTTATATTTCAAGTATTTTATCAAGATTGTCCTATATGAATAATATAAATTTTTTACATTATTATGATGAAATATTTAAAATACCTGAACTAAAAACACAACTACATAAAATAAAGGATATTTCAGATGAAAACATTTTTGAACCTATTGTAAATAATATTGATATAATTAACAAAAAAATAAATACTATTACAAAAAAACATTTGATACATAAAAGTGATGATTCATCCAATGTAAAATATATATCTATTTCAACATCAAATTATTCAAGTGTATATATAATAGCCGATAAAGTAACAAACACTATTTCTATAGTGTTTAGAGGTACATATTCTATTAAAAGTGCACTTGCGTATTTAAAATTTACATCCATTGTCCCATATAAATTATGTAAAAAAAGTCCAGATGGTTTATTATTAGGTATATTTAAAATAGTAGGAGAGATTTTTTATACAATTAAAGAATCGATACATTTTCTCTCTTCAACATTTTTAAAAAATAAAAATTACAAACTCCTTAGTAGTGGTCATTCACTTGGTGGAGGTTGTAGTCAAATATTTTCATACTATCTAGTTAAACAAAATCCAAAAATCAAAATTACATGTGTCACTTTTGGTGGTCCGCGGGTGTTTAACAAACATCTAATTGATAAGTTTAATAATTATATAGAGAGAAATATTATAATGTTCAGAAGGTATGTTACAAATGGTGATCCAATTGCGCTTTTACCATTTACAACAAATAGCGGCGATGATTCATATTATCACCCTGATGATAAAAATAATACTCTTGAGTATGTTGCTATTACTTGTAAAAATATAAAAAAAACTCAAAAGGTTATTTGTAATATACGCAGTAAAACTAAAAAAAATTCACATAGTATGAAATTTCATGGTATGTATTTGGGTGTATCATACGCCGGAGCAGGTGAAGATATCTTAAAAACAACGAAGGAAATTATTCGATATAATGGCAATACTGTTTGTAGAATTATTATTGGCGGTAATAATGAAACTAGTCGTGCTGTGTTTTTTCTTTTAGATGAATTAAAAACTAAACCCAAACCGCATAGTATTTTAGATGAAGTAATTAAAAAATTTAAAAAGAGGTTTACAACCGACTATAAACATCAAGATATTTATATGAATACAACAATTTTTAATAAATTATTAAAAAAAAGTGTTGCACTAGATGATGGTAATATGAATCCCACATTATTTACTGAATTAGTTACAATAGAACATGATGAAAGAAAACCTGAATTATATTGCGTTTAAATAGTTTACCGTCTTCTAATAGTTCTTCGTTTTCTCATTGTTTTTCTTTTTTTGCTTCTTATTTTTTTATTAGTTTTTCTTCTTCTACCACCTTCACTACCTCTAATCCATGGATAACTATATTTTAATGGTTTTACCGCATCTTCCTTTTTAGTTTTTGTTGGAAGACCCTCTATTCCTCTTTTTATAGATTCATATAATGCAGGAATTTGATCTCTATCTAAATAAGGACTATACATTTCTATAAATTTATCACGAGGACATGATCTTGTTACATTTCTTACAAAAGAGGCGGATAAAGCAGATGCCGGTATTTTAGTCATATCCATTGTACATAACTGGGTAGGATCTTTTGATAATGCTTTAAATTCAGTCATTCCTTCTCTTCCCAGTACTTTATAATCTACAGATTTCACATTTGGAAATGATTTCATCATTATTTGTGTAATAGAATCTACCATATTAATTCTATCATCACCAATAATTAAAAATAGATTTATATCTGGTATTTGCCTAAACTGTGAAGAACCAACAATATTCATAATAACAGAGAACGGTGTGGCACCTTTTGTATCAGGAACACATATAAGTTCTACTCTCATAGTTCGAATTAGTTCTTGTTCGGTTGTATTAGTTGTTTCAGACATCATTTGAGATTTTAAACTATTAATCATTGTTTGATCACTTCTGTCAGGAGTACCTAATACATGAATTTTTTCTGGACAAGGAATTGGATCTTCATTATTATCGTTTGTTTTAGATAAAATTACAAAAATTCTACCAATACCTTTTGATATAGCTTCCATAATTAAATTACGGATAACTTCTAGATGACCTGGTGTTGGAGGATTCATTCTTACCAAAGTAAAAATAATTGTATTATCTGGTCTATAATCAATACCAGGTCCTGCTGCTGATGCGAATGATGCCATATTTATATTATGTAAATATTTTATAAAATATATTGTTCAATTTCTTGAATCCATTTATCAACTTGTGTCTTATTTTCATAAATGTCAATATTTCCATCTAAAATTAATTGTTTATGGCAAACGCAACTATCTGTACTTTTATCTAACATGTTGTCATGATATAAACTACAACTTGTTAAATACTCTAGAGGTATGTTTTCCTCGCCTTCTCTAGAACGTTTTGCAATTCGTTCGTAGCACTTTTTAGGATCTGCTTTAACATAAATCACTTTATGTACTGGAAATTCTCCTGAAAATGTGTCAAACCAATTCATATAAATTTGATAATTTACGTCTTCAATTTTGCCATTGTCATATAACATTTTCGCAAATACCATCTTATCTGTATATAAACTGCGCTCGGTAATTATGATATAATCCTTTTTCTCTAGATTCTTATATTTTTCTTGATTTTCTTTTAATGTATCGCGAAGTACCTTTATTCTAGAAACATACGCCATCATTTGAAATGAAAATGAATATTTTTCCTGATCTGCGTAAAATTTTTCTAAAATTGTAACACCATTTACATCTTTTATTTTCGCCCATTCGTCAACAGGTTCCTTCAAAAATATAATATTGTAATTATCTTTATAATGCTCTCGTAAATTTGCTAACAATGTAGATTTACCAGATCCAATATTCCCCTCAATTGAAATAAAAGTATAAGTATCCGACATTTTTAAAATATTCGCCATTTTAGATTATTATGATATATACAATAATTTTGTTTATATTATTTTATTTCAATTTTAAAAAAAATTGAATTAGAAATTAAATTTAAAGAATAGAATATATAATAATACACACACAGTTACCCCAATTTTAAAATGGATCTTAAACAAAGAAAGTTAAATAAATCAGAATGGGACTCTATTGAGGTACCCGTTTCTAAATCAGAGTTAGAAATATTACAATTAATTATAGCAGGTTTTGATAATGTAAATATACGAGTTAATAACAATAAGTCGATTTTTATGTATTTGAAAATTGAATATAATGAAAAGGTTGAAGAATATGTATATAATAAATATTTTCGGGAAAGAGTAAAAGTAATTGAAGATGAGATAAAAAAAATACATCCGCAATACAAGAAAATTGAGGTTGACGGTATTGTGCGATTAAATTCGGCAGATAAAATTCGTTTGGAGCGAAATGATGAAGAAGCGATAAAGAATTCGGATGTTTATGAGAATACACTTCTATTACATATTAACAAAATGTTAGAGGGAAGAAAAACACAAAATAAAAATGTCTACTCATTAAACTATTATACATTATACAAGTTAATTAGAAACAACATTCATAGATTAAATAAATTTATCGAGACTTTAACAAAAACTATATTAGATATACTAGCAAACGAAATAGATATTGCTGATCTAATTGAAAATGGTGTTGAATTAATTGAGAAAAATACGAATCTATTAAAATACGGTGATTTAATGTTGTATGAACATCAAAAGGAAATATTTACTGTTTTTAAAAATCAAGGACCAAAATTAATATTATATATGGCACCAACTGGAACAGGAAAAACACTAACTCCGCTTGCTTTATCACAGCATAAGAAGGTAATATTTGTATGCGCGGCGCGACACGTTGGGTTACAGTTGGCGCGATCTGCTATCTCAGTGAATAAAAAAGTAGCGTTTGCATTTGGTTGTTCGAGTTCTGCTGACATTCGGTTACACTATTTTGCCGCAAAAGAATACTCTATAAATAAACGTAGTGGTGGAATTGGAAAAGTCGATAATAGCGTTGGTGATAATGTAGAAATTATGATTTGCGATATCAAGTCATATTTGCCTGCTATGTATTATATGCTCGCCTTCACTACTTCCGTTTTCGATTTAGTTACTTATTGGGATGAACCAACGATAACAATGGACTATTCAAATCATGAATTTCATGAGACAATTAAACAAAACTGGAGTGAGAATTTAATACCCAATATAGTTTTGTCGTCGGCAACATTGCCTAAAATGAATGAACTCACTGAGACCATACCTGATTTCTTAAATAAATTTAAGAAACATAAAAATGCTAATATATATAATATTGTTAGTCACGACTGTAAAAAATCGATTCCTATTATTAATAAAGATGGTTATGTAGTACTACCACATTATTTAAGTGGTGACCATAGTACTATTTTAAAAATTATTGAACATTGTGAAAATTATTTGACATTGTTGCGATATTTTGATTTAAAAGAAGTTGTTGAGTTTATTACTTATGTGCTTAAAAATAATATGGCAGGCAAGAGAATGGAATTAGTTAGGCATTTTGAGACACTCGATGATATTAATATGACAAATATTAAATTGTATTATATAAAATTATTGAAAAGTATTACTAAGGAAAACTGGCCTATCGTGTACAATTATTTTACAACAATACGAAAACCTAGAATTTTGTCGAATGAAACGGTTGATGTAAATGGTAATAAAATTACTAAATCTAGAAGTCTTGGTTCCGCAAGCACAACTGTATTCAATTCGAAAAGTTTAGCAGGTTCTACATTGTCACGTCTTTCGAGCGAACAAATTCCTGTAAAACAACAATTACCAGTTGGTACATCAGGGGCATATATTACAACCAAAGATGCGTATACATTGACAGATGGTCCAACCATATTTATGTCAAATGATATTGAAAAAATTGCTAAGTTTTGTATACAGCAAGCAAATATTCCGTCAGTTGTTATGGAAGATATTATGAAAAAGATTGAGTACAACAATGTTATTAATCAAAAACTTGCTGAATTGGAAAGTGTATATGACATTGAAAAAGAGAAAATTGAGTCCACTGTGAAAAATCTCACTGGTTCTGGTAGCGCATCAGGAAGAAACAAATCGACAAAGGATATTCGTAAATTCAATAGAGAATATGATGAAGAATTTTCCAGTAAAAATTTGATGAAGAAAATTTCACAAGAAATAAGCGACTTAAAAGGTTTAATTAAAACTGCCGCATTAAATGATATATTTATTCCTAATAAGAAAGACCATCTTGAAAAATGGACTACTAGCAATTTAGATACTTCAAGATCATTTACAAGTGATATAGATGACAATACAGTTAATGATATAATGACACTTAATGGAATTGAAGATAGTTGGAAAATATTGCTACTGATGGGAATCGGAGTGTTTATTAATCACGAAAATATTAGGTATACTGAGATTATGAAGCAGATGGCAGATGAACAGAAATTATATATGATTATTGCGTCAAGTGATTATATTTATGGAACTAATTATCAGTTTTGTCATGGTTATTTAAGTAAAGATTTAGATTTAACGCAGGAAAAAATTATTCAAGGTATGGGACGAATTGGGCGTAATAATATTCAGCAAACGTACACAGTGCGTTTTAGAGATGATGCGCAAATTGCGAAATTATTTACGTCAGATACCGAAAAACCTGAAATTATTAATATGAATAAATTGTTTAATTGTAATAATGTGAAGTATGAAGATAATAAATATGTAAAGATTGTTCAGGAAGAATCGGTTGATGTATAAAATGTAAAAATATAAATTTAAATTTAAAATATTATATAACAAAAATTTTTTCATTTGTTATATAAATGAGCAATTATAGTTCAATTCCACAAGCAACGCGCACTAGTATAGATACATTTATTCATCAAGATAATATAAAAAATGCCATAGGTAGATTATGGATAATAATTTTAAGAACAAACCATGATGATTTCGAATATGCTGAAGGAGAATTACAAGATTTTTTAAATGATCTCGATCATAATCAACCTTCAGATTTAATATTAGATACTATTAATCAAAAAATAGAAGATATACAGAGAGAAGAATTAGGAATTATGGGTCATGGTGGTTTAAAAAGGCGTAAAACTGGTAATAAAAGAAAAAGAACCTATAAAAAAACTAGTAAGAAAAGGAGGACAAAAAGAAGAAAAACTATAAAGATGGTGTAAGGATATAGGTAGACTTTTTGATGGATTATAAAATAATTAATTAATTAATTGTAAATATTTTATAAATAATTAAGTTCTTGGTGCCATTACAATCATTTCGTCATGAGTCATTTCGTCATAATTTATTTCAGGAATATTTATAAATAATTTTGGTCTAATATAAAAGACAGTACGGTCTATACGGTCACCATACTTTTCTCGTAATGTTATTTCCGCATTTGGATCCAACGCCGGCGCCAATTCAGCGTCACGTCCATTTATATTATTAAATTGCCCTGCTTCAACTATTTCTATTTTGTAACTATTGTTGTCAATACCAAAGTCATCGCTATATGCTTTGGCAGTTATAAAATCGTATAGTTGTACAAGCGTGTAGTCACGATTTATACAATATGTCTGCGTTTTACAAGTATAAACTTGCTTAAAATATATGTTAACAGTTTCAGTTTCAAAGTTATTCATCTTCTTTATTATTATACTTTTTTTTTATACTAGTTTTTAAATTCAATTTTTATTTTATTTACAGACATTTAAGTTTGATTTATAATATACATTCTCCTTCATATTTTTCTTTTATTTTTTCATTTAAAATAGCTAATTGGTCGTGTAAATCATATTCTTCTGGTAAAACCATTTTAACATTTAATCTTTTTCCATCTACTATTCTTTTTTCATATACAAGATGTGGTTTCTCTCTTGTTACAACTAATGATACATATTTTGGAAGTGTTTGTTGATCTTTTTCAGGATAAATATCATTTTCTAAATCATCTACTACTTTATTTGCTTGTGTTAATTTTTCTAAAATTGACACCTTTTCAGACTTTGTTGTAGACCAAGGTTTATCTAATTTTGGGTGTTTTTCAATCCTAAAGAACTCTCTTTTTTTCGTATGTTCTTTATCTAACCATTCATGATAGTAAACAACATATTTTTTCATCATTTCTTGCGTAATCCCTTCTGGTAAATCTTTTGCGTTGTGTTTTCTTTCTCTCTTTGTTCCAGATAAAATACCTTTACAATTGCTATGTTGTTCTTCAAATGTAGCTAATCTTAAATTATTATAACAATTATTTAATTTGTTTCTATCAATATGATCTACACTTACAGTTTTAGTTCCTTTTCCATTACCATAACAATCCATTATTATTTGATGCATAGTTAATTTAATATTTCCAGTAACATATCCATTAGCTGCAACAAACCAAGTAATTTTAATATTATTTTCTTTTTCATAATTTAATATTTTTTGATAACTTATAGGACATAATTTAGATAAAGTTTGTTTTTCACAATACATTAATATAATTTCTTCATTGTTTTCATTTATAACTTTCCAAAAGGGATTTTTAAAATGATAATATGCGTGTATACCTTTAGATTTAATGTGTCCCTGATTAAATTCAATAATCTTATAATTATTTTTAATATATATTTCTAATTTCTCAAAATCCATTGTAGTCATATTATAAAATTATCATAATATGAATATTTAATTCAATTTTATTACAATGTAAAATGTGTAACAAGTAACCATGCGCTTAATTAGAATAAGCACTCTTATTCCCAAAAGTTTCCAATTGGGGAGGACTGTATCTTAAGCCAACTCGGGTTGATTAGACCTTCATAGTTGACCCATATCCGTTCAGTCTCTGACACCCTACCATTTCCTATCATAGCGGATTTAGGTAGTAGGTATGCGGGTTTCCCAATCTTTTTCATTATTACCTTACCCGAGTTCATTACTCTCGGCCAGATAAAACTTTCGTATTTATCCTTGGTAGAAAAAGCTATAAGGGGTTTCCCGAACAACAAGATATGTCGCAATAGTCAAACAGTAAGTGAATAACTATTACTAGCAGTTGGGCTGGGATAAAATTTGCGACGCCCAAAATGGTTTTCTATAGTAAGAAGTCGCTTTACTATAGCATACTGCTTTTCGGCCCTGATTAGACGAATTATCATTCGCAGGTTAAGGCCTCCCATACCGGACATGATTCTCAAAACGTTGTAATTGGTAGCATAAACTCTAACCTTGGCAGTCTTGGTTCCCTCAACGGTGGCGTTGGAGAGGACAAGTTGGAGTGTGGCGTTATCAATTCTTGAGAAGTTGCATGTGCCTGAAGGTTGGTGCTCCTCAGGTCTAAGAGCAAAGGAGTACACGTTGATACCCTCATCAGGGCATCTGGTGTGTGATTGGTAAGGTTGGACCCATGAGAAGTAAGATCCTTCACGCTCAGAGAAACGATCTTGGCCGTTAAGTTGGAGCTTAGCGGTGACGACGGGGTTTTGTCCCCAGCAGTGCATGTCCAAAGAGGTCTCAGAGAGGACGAAGGTACCAGCATCAGAGACGCCAGAGTTATCCTTGTGTGATCCAGAGTCTTGGAGCTCAGCAACAATAGAAGCGGGGAGACCAGCAGCGTTGACAGGGACAGCGTCACCACCAAGGTTGACCTCATTGTAAGGATTTGAGGGACCGTGCCAGTATCCAGTGAAACCAGCGGCAGGGATGTAGTCAAGAGCACCAGCATCTTGGAACAAACCACGGGCATCAATGTAAGCGCGAGAATCAGCAGCAACTGATTGAGGACCTCCGAAAGCATGGATAGCGTTGGGGAGAGCATCAATGGCATCAGTGTAGTTGAAGGGTTGGGCGCCGAGGACCTTGAAGAGGAGAGCATCGCAAGTCAAAGACGAGCAATAGTCAACGTTCTGATCAGGTTGGACAACCCAGATGAGCTCCTTAACGGGGTGGTTAAAGTTGAGCTTGATCTTGTTAGAAGATGATCCAACAGACTCATCACCAGTGAATTGGAGTTGAGTGATCAAGTACTCATGGGGGTTTTGGGCCATTCTGCGTCTCTCATCGGTATCGAGGAAGACATAGTCAACATAGAGAGAAGCAGCAACCAAAGATTGATTGTAGGCGATAGTGGCGGGAACGGGGCGACCAACAGAGTATTGAGCGCCAGCACCACCGTAGGGGTTGGTGTTGCAGTTCAATGTGGTGACAGCCCACAAGCACTCATCAATAGGTCTGATATCAAGGTTGATCTTGACCTCGTGGTATTGGAGAGCAATCAAGGGGAGAGCAAGACCGGGGTTTGTGCAGAACCAGAATTGGAGGGGCACGTACAAAGTGGTCTCAGGAAGAGCGTTTCTAGGAGCGCAAACTTGACGGGGAGCCAAGGAGTCGCAAGGAGACTCAACATCAGAGAAAGAGGGATCAGTGATGAAGGTAAGTTGGGTAGTGTTACCAATCATCTTGAAATAACCTCTTTGTTGCTCAGCAGTCATGGTGAGTTGATTCCAGATGTGCATCCAGTCACCATATTGACGATCAATTCTTTGACCGCCAATCTCGACCTCAACTTGGGCGATGAGTTGCTCGCCGGGGAAATCCAACCAACGGGCATAAACACCGGTGTTCTGGCCGGTAGAGTAGTTTCCAAGACCCATGAGTTGGTTAATCTCAGGGAGTGTAACTTGGAGATAAGTTCTGTAAGCCAAGTCTCCGTTTCTGGAGATAACACATTGGACTCTGCGTCCAAAATCAGCTTGACCGTTAAATGTTTGCTCAATCGATTCGATGGCAAAGTTAGTGTATCTTCTGTAAGTGACCTTCCAGAAGGTAATTTGTGGGTTACCAGTTAGGTAAACATCTTGGGCTCCGTAAGCCACGAGTTGCATAAGTCCTCCTCCCATTTTATATAGATGCTAAAGAAAAAAATATTTTGGAAAATTAATTAATTAAATTTAATTAACAATAATGTAATTTTACAATTGTCATATTTTTATAAAATTGAAATAATTTGTTACCAAAACAACTTATAACATTATTATATAGTATATTAATGATACTACACCCTGATAAAACAGAATTATTTATTTCTAAAGCAAACAAAATTCATAAAAATAGATACGACTATTCAAAAGTTAATTACATAAATGCGAAAACAAAGGTTACTATAATATGTAGAGAGCACGGAGAGTTTTATCAAACACCGTCAAACCATTTATGTAACTATAATTGTCAAAAATGTGCTAAGAACTATAAGTTAGATACACATTCTTTTATTGAAAAAGCAAAGATCATACATAATAATAAGTATGATTATTCAAAAGTTGAATACATAAATGCGGATACACAAATTATAATAATATGTAGAGAACATGGTGAATTTACTCAAATACCAGATTTTCATATAAATAGAAAATGTGGATGTCCAAAATGCTCTAATAATGTTAAATTAGATATATTAGAATTTATTGAAAAAGCGGAAAAAATACACGGTAATAAATATGATTATTCTAAAGTTGATTATCTAAATAATTATACAAGTATAATTATAATTTGTAAAAAACACGGGGAGTTTTTACAAAAACCATTTGTTCATCTTTTACAACACGGTTGTCCTAGTTGTATTAACAAAACTGAATATAAATTTTATGAAAAAATAAAAGAAATTTATCCAACAATTAAAAGACAATATAAGGTGGAATGGTGTAAAAATAAGTTCTGTTTACCATATGATTTTGCTATAGAAGAATTAAAAATTATTATCGAACTTGACGGCGAACAACATTTTACACAAGTTTCTAATTGGACTTCACCTGAAACCCAAATAGAAAAAGATAAATATAAGACTGATTGCGCTAATAAAAATGGATTCTCCATAATTCGCTTACTACAAAATGATGTTTATAATGATAAATTTGATTGGTTAAATGAAATCCAAATAAATATTTCTAAAATCATTGATACACAAAAAATACAAAATATTTATATTTGTAAAAATAATGAATATTCATTTCATAATTTTTGATGAAAAAAGGGAATATCCCTTATCTTTTTTATTTAATTAATTAACAAATTTATATAATAATAATAATAATAATAATAATTTTTAGTAACTGAGTTATGCTAGATTTAGTATAAGTGGCGCTGGTCTTTTTCGTCATCAGACTCCTGATGATTAGACTCCTCATCAGAGTCCTTGTAGTAATCATCCTCGTCAATATAGTCCTCGTATGTAATTACTTCACATGAGTCGTCGGGCACTATGCTTGAGTCGAAAACACAATCAATGAATTTGGAATTCTTAAAAGTAGTGTTATTTAAAACAACATCCTTGAAAACACATTCTTCGAATTTGACGTTATTAAAGACATAATTTGTGAATGTGACTTGATCAAATGTGGCGCAACTGATGGTAATATTGGATACTGTTTTGTCTTCTATACCCCATTGAATAAACTTGCAATATGAGTATCTAAGAATAGGACCACCAGAATAGTTCATAGACCATTCGTTGCATTCATCACGCGGGAACTGACCAATCAGTTCGCAATATTTTTCAATCTGTACATCAGTCATATCACACAATTTCATATTCATAATGACTTCATTTTCATCTACTTCACTAGCATAATCACTTTCATCATCATATTCACTTTCATCATCATATTCGCTTTCATCATCATATTCACTTTCATCATCCTCTTCATCTTCAAACGAAGTCTTTTTACCAGCGTCAACGCCACCCGGCGGAATAAATCCAGTATTTTTATAATAAGACATTTGTCTATGATCTTCCCAGTCGTCGTAAAGGAATGTTTCTGCGATAGTATCTTGAGACGCATCGTAACAATCTGACATAGTGGCGAACTCACTTTTAGGATACTTGAGTTGATATTCTAAGTTATCTAGAATATATTCATAGAAGTCAAAAGTGGTTCCATGGCGTCTATAACAACCCACAGCATACATACCGAGTTTATATATATTTGTATCACACATACATAATTCAAATTGAAAACTATCGCCATATAGTATATCAATCTCACTTCCATCTTTTTTTACCCAACTCTCTAGACTCTCTGTATTGAAGACATATTTATTCGGAAACCACCTAGCAAGAGTTTTAATAATATTTACTTTTAAATCCTCAATATTGGACAAAACATTAATACTTGAAATGTAAGTTAATTCGGACATTTTATTAAATCGTAATCGTAATCGTAAT
>Ga0255215_1000030_pt1 | contig 59266 bp, 57 predicted proteins | sample Miss_Law_RepC_8d_FD_183033 | JGI IMG/M metagenome (GOLD analysis project Ga0255215, IMG submission 183033) | Freshwater microbial communities from Mississippi River, Louisiana, United States - Miss_Law_RepC_8d | ecosystem: Environmental > Aquatic > Freshwater > River | place: USA: Louisiana... | reverse complement strand
TTTTCTAAACACCGCGAGTTGTGGGTAACCAAATATACTTATGTTGCTGCAAATGCAACCTAACTTTTAATTTTTTTTGCAAAATCTTTTCTGCCAACCAGCGTTCAGACACTTGCGCGTGCGACGGACTGAATAATACTGTAAAATTTTTTGATAAATTGTGTTGACGGCAAAAATTTTCTGACCAGTCTAAGTCTTTTTCACTAGTTATAACGAATTTATATTCTGTTGTTGGTGGCGACAGTTCTAAATTTTCAAACAAAAAGCTGTCTGCCGCACCACTGTCCGGAGTTTTAACATCTAAAATAATTTTTACACGGGGATCAACGTCTTTAATTGATTTTGAACCGCTAGTTTCAAGTGAAACTTGGTAATTGTTATCACATAAATAAGTCATTAAAGGATGAACTTCTTTTTGTAATAAGGGCTCGCCACCGGTGATACAAACATAACTAGCGCCATAAGAATTGATCTGCTCTATAATTTGTTCAAGAGACATAAAGTCTCCTTCATTATAAGAGTATTTTGTATCGCAGTAAGTGCATCTTAAGTTACACGCCGTTGTTCTAATAAAAACAGTGGGTAATCCAGCGTAGCTGCTTTCGCCCTGAATCGAGTAAAAAATCTCATTAATTTTAAGTTTTTGACCCTGTAATTCCAACATATATACCCACGAGTAAATAAAAATTAGTTTTGTTTGAAAAATCTTATTTCTTGTACCAGCCTTTTGTCACATTCACAAGACCTAGACTTCGGGACTTTTGATTGCAGACACGTATAGAATTTACACTAATGTCATGAGTTCATTTTTCAAAAGATTTCAACAAGATGTTCGCGCTATCGGTTTTTTTGGTCTCGGTCTATTTTTCGCTTTAGCGTTGATGAGTTACAACCCCAAAGACCCTTCATTTAATTCAACAGGACAAGGACTGCAAACTTTGAACTACTGTGGAATACTCGGTAGTTTTTTGGCGGATCTCATTTACCAAGCTTTTGGTTTAACTGCGTGGATTGGTATAGCCGGATTATTTCATGCATCGATTGAAAGTTTTCGTGGCGAAAAAATTCAATTCAAAGATGCGAGACATTTACTTGCTGTAGCGCTGATTGCGTTTTCTTCTGCACTTATAACAATTTATTTACCTGAGACTAAACTCTTTGATCATCAAATTTATCCTGGGGGCTTAGTTGGTTTAGGTATTTCGATCGGATTAATTAAAATTTTAAATACTATCGGCGCGCAAATTTTATTATGGACAATGTGTCTGGTGCTATTTGTATTTTATTTTGAATTCAGTATACAAGAAGCAGCAGAGCGCCCGATTGAAAAATTTATTGCGTGGTGGAACAAACTTGATAAAGCTTCATTTTTTTCAGGCTGGCAGTGGCCGACATTAAAAGCACTTAAAAAAAATAAAGAAGAAACAGTCATCATCAAAGATAAGAAAAAACCAGAAGAAGACAAAGCTGTAAATAAAAATAAACAAGCAGAATCTTCGGTCGCTGAAAACTTAATTGTTCAAGCCAAGCCAAGTGAAATTAGTTTTGAAGACGATGAGGAAGACATTGAATCAGAAGATATTGGTTTATCTGAAGAAGATCCTGAAAAAACAGAGTTGCTATTTGCTGAAGATGATGAGGAATCTGAAAACGATGTAGATGTTTCAGCTTATGAGCCACCTGCTCGTCGTAAAATTGTTGCGCCAGTGAAAACTCCACGCCGAATTGAAAACTGGTCAATGCCCAAGCTTTCTTTATTAGAAGATCCACCATTAACTCGTATACGTATCGACGAAAAAGAAATTCGTAAAAAAGCCGACATTACGCTTGATAAATTAAAACAATTTGGTGTGGGTGGACAAATTGTTGCAGCTAAACCTGGCCCAGTCGTAACAATGTTTGAGTTTAAACCAAACGCAGATGTTCGTGTGAATAAAATTACAGAGTTAGCGGACGATCTTTCGTTAGCGCTTTCTGCAGAGTCTTTGCGTATTATTGCTCCGATTCCAGGTCGTGATGTTGTTGGAATTGAAACATCGAACTCAACAAGAGAAACGGTTTATTTAAAAGATTTACTTGGTGATGAAGCTTTTTGGTCTGAAGATTTCAAATTACCAATTGCTCTAGGTAAGCAAACAAATGGCGAACCGCGCATTGTTGACTTAAGAAAAATGCCACATTTGTTGATTGCGGGTACAACAGGCTCTGGTAAATCTGTTTTTACAGTTTCAACTATCGTTGGATTTTTATTTAAACATTCTCCGAAAACATTAAGAATGATTTTAGTCGACCCTAAGCAAGTTGATCTTGCGGCTTTTAGCAATATTCCACATTTAATTATGCCTCCGATCAGAGATCCTAAAAAAGCAGTCTTTGCTTTACGCTGGGCTGTTAAAGAAATGGAAAAGCGCTATAAATCAATGTCCAAATTTGGTGCGCGTAATATCGAGCAATACAATGAGATCGTTAGTCAATTTAGTGCAGATCAAATGGCAGAACACGAAAAGGTTAATGCCGAATTCGAGAACCAAGGCATCATGAAACTTGAACAGTACTACTATACTCCGCAACCATATATTGTTGTTGCTGTTGAAGAGTTTGGTGATCTTATGGCCGTAGACAAACAAAACGTTGAACAAAACATTGTGCGTTTAGCACAAATGGCTCGTGCTTGTGGTATGCATTTGATGTTAGCTATGCAGTCGCCGCGAAAAGAAGTTGTGACTGGTCTTATTAAGACAAATATTCCAGGCCGTATTAGCTTTCGTGTCGCTTCAAAAATGGATTCAAGAATTATTTTAGATGAGCAAGGTGCTGAACGACTACTATCACAAGGGGATATGTTATTTATTGCAGGCTCTGGCAAATCAATGCGTCATCATGGCCCATTTTTAAAAGAAACAGAAATCAATGCTGTAGCTAAGTTTTGGGCCGACCAAGGCGAACCAGAATTTGACCAAATCGCAATGAGAGCACTTGAAGGTGGTCCTTCGCAAAGTAGTTTTCAAGGAATGTCATCAGGTGATGGTGATGATGCTATGTCTGGTGGAGATTTTGGTGGCGAAGAAGAATACGACGAGCGCTATGATGAAATCTTAGCTTGGGCCGCAGCTCAAAAAGCTATATCTGCTTCGCTTATCCAAAGACGATTCAAGTTAGGATACCCTCGAGCGGCACGATTAATTGAAGTTTTTGAGCGTGAAGGTGTCGTCGGACCTGCTAATGGAAGTAAGCCGCGACAAGTTTTAGTTCAGAGTCATCAGCCGGGGTAGTATAGCAAGCTGCGCCATGTGCATAATTCTTTGCCATTAAGAAATTTCCTGTGATGAGATTAAGGTCTAGATAAAGGATTATTTAAGGACACTTAACTCAAGGAGGAAATATGTTAAAGTCTCTTATTATCGCAGCGGCGTTAGTTATATCAACAGCAGCTCAGGCTTCTCAATCAATGGGTCAATTTTTATTTGCTGGCCAAGTTCAACTTTTACAAAACGAAGTTGTAGCTCAAGGTTTAAACTGGAAAGTTGGCGATGCAAATGACTACAAATTAAATATGGGTGGTTTTATCAACGGAACAATGAAAATGTACGTTAGAGAAATTACTGCTGACGGCATCTGGATGGTACAAGATGTTGATTTAATGATTCAAAAACAAAAAATTGAAGTTTTAATTGATGCTAATACTGGCGAAATTAAAAAAATGTTAGTAAACGGCCAAGAACAACAACCGCCAAAATCAGACTATGAAGTTGTTGATCAAAAAGAAGCAAACGTAACAGTTCCAGCGGGCACTTTTAAAGCGATTTATATCAAAATCAAAGATAACGCTAATAACGGTCAAATTTCTGAGCAATGGGTTAATCCACGTGATATTCCACTTTCAGGAATGATCAAATCTCTTGCGGATAGCCAATTAGGAAAAGTGACAATTGAATTAAATTCTTTTAAAAGAAATTAATGCTAACTTTTTTAAGTGAAAACTTGAAAGCCACGACAATGCTCGTGGCTTTTTGTTTTTTAATATCAACGATAAAACCAAATTTGAGCTTTGCCAGCTCGAAAGATTCAGCAATCGTTAAAACCGAAGCTGAGATAAGCTTGCAGTTTTCTGAAATCAAAAAGAAAATAGCTTCGTTGTTGTTGTTGGGTCAGAAAACACAGGCGTTAGAATCAATTGAGCAATGGATTACGACCAATAAAGATAAAGAGAGTGTTTTAATCAAAGCGAATGAGCTTAAGATGTTAGTTTTAACATCATTTTTAAAACAAGAATCCCAGGACTTCTTTGAGTTGGCGTCAATCCAAACCGTGAACCACCCAAAAGATGCGTTAAAAAACGTACAAAAATGTTTAGCAATAGAAGGCGAAAATTTTTTATGCACTTGGGCAGAAGCAAAAATTCATAATGGGGTAAATAACTCAAAATATAACGCGGCCATAGAACAATTAAAAGCGCTAGGCAAATCGGGCGTACTTTTTAGTAATCTCATGGCATCACTCAGTAAAAACAGTCGAGAATTTCTCGATCTTAAGCTTTCGCAACAAGAAGCAAGCGACATGTACAACACTAAGCTTATTCATGCGATATTTGAATTTGAAAGATCTTTTCGAGTTAAAAATTACTCATTAGCACAAGACATGGTTAAAAAAATCGAACAAATTGCACCAGACTATATAGATTTAATAATTTTTAAAAATGAGTTGGCTTTAGTTGATTTAGAAGACGACACTAAAAAATTTAAAAACATTAATAATATCTACCAAAAAAGATGCCGTGCTGTTACACCAGATATAGCACGAAAGTATTTTTTTGATATAGATTTTTGTAAGCGGAGTTTAGATTGAAAACAAAGATGTTTAGCATTGAAAAGATCATGTTTTATATGTTTGTAATTTGTTTATTTGTATTTGGAACAGCTCTTAGTTCGTGCGGTATTAAGGGTAAGCCCGTGCCCCCAAAAAGCAGCACGGATGTAATCGCGCAAACAAAAAGTACAGAGAGTGTTTCGACAACGACCACAACCACAATTAGCTCAGCTGTTTCTTCGCCAACTCAGCAGAAAAGTAAAAACAAAAAAAAATGAATATTCATACCGTACAAATTTCAGGAGCAGGCAATACTTTTAGTTTGGTTTTTGAAAACCAAAGTACAAAGCAAATTGTAGATCGCAGACAATTTGTGCGCGAAGTCTGCGCGCAGACTAAAACGGATGGGTTTATTTTTTTAAATTGGCTTGATCAAAACCAAAACAGTTTAACTTGGGATTTCTATAACAATGATGGGTCTGATGCGGAAATGTGTGGAAACGCCACAAGATGTGTCGGCTATTACATGAAAAATATTTTGCAGCTATCAAATGTTTTTTACGATCTTAAAACTGTTGCTGGAGCTATACGGATAGAAATAAAATCCGAAAAATCATTTGAAGTATGCATGACTGCAATTGAAAAATTTGAACATGCTAAATATTTTTGGTGTGATACGGGCGTTCCGCATATTGTGATTGAAATTGATGATTTTGATCACTACGCAAAACTCAAAAACGACTGCCGTGATTTAAGGTTTCATGCAGATTTTTTACCAAGAGGCACGAACGTCACGCTTGTGCATTTTCTTGAAGAAAAAAATCGTATGAAGGCTGTTTCTTACGAGCGTGGTGTTGAGGATTTTACGCAAGCTTGCGGTACGGGCGCAATGGCTGCTGCATTTTATAATTTAGAAAAAAATAAGATCACCGAGACATTTATAGAAATGCCAGGTGGAATTTTAAAAATGAATTTAGAAAGCTTGAAACATCCAACAATGAGCGGAGAAGCTCATCAAATAGGAGAATATATTTGTGGCGCAAAAAATTAAAGGCGTTATATCTGCACTCGTGACACCGTTTTTAAATGGCAAGGTTGATTATGATTCATTAGAAAACTTAGTGAAATACCAACTAAAAAATGGAATAGATGGCTTTGTCGTTAATGGAACAACTGCTGAAAGTCCAACGCTAAGTTGGAGCGAAATATCTGAAATTTTTAAAAAAACAAGAGCACTCGTTGGTCCTCAATTTCCTCTGATTTTGGGTACGGGTTCAAACTCAACAGCTAAAACAATTGAAGATACAAAAAAAGCACAAGAAATTGGTGCCGACGCAGTGTTGGTTGTTGTGCCTTACTATAATAAGCCTCCACAAAGAGGTTTGATTCAACATTTTAATGCAATAGCAGAGGCGACACAGTTGCCAATTATTTTATATAATGTTCCTGGTCGTACAATTACAGCCATGACTAATGAGACAATATTAGAGATTGCGAAACATAAAAATGTACTTGGCGTTAAAGAAGCTAGCGGAGACTTAAAACAAGACGCAGATTTATTTAAACGCAAATCCTCAAACTTTGTGATGCTAACCGGAGATGATCCAACGTATATTGATTTTATGCAATTAGGTGGTCATGGCGTTATTTCTGTCATGTCTAATATTTTAACGAGCGAGTGCGCTCGTTGGACTAAGCTATGTTCAGAAAATAGATTTGAAGAAGCGCATACAGATTTTAAAAAATATGCGAAACTTATTCAGCTCATGTATTGCGAGGCCAACCCTATTCCAATCAAATGGATGCTATTTAAAAAAGGAATTATTAAATCACCAGAGCTAAGATTGCCGCTTGTGACGCTTGATGAAAAATTTCATTCTGAAATTACGGCTGAGATGCAGACAGTGGGAATCTTATGAGCGAAAAAATTAATTTAGGTCTTTTTGGATCACGGGGTAAAATGGGAGTGGCTATTCGACATTTGCTGCAATCAAGCCCAGAAATAAATCCGTTTATTGAAATCACACAAAAACCGACAGAAGAGTTTACACTCACATACAAAAGTATCTATGAAGTTAACCTAGAGACATTAAAATCTGTCGATGTCTGGATTGATTTTTCAAGACCCGAGGGCCTTGATGATTTAATGGCAGTGCTATCAAAAACAAAGTCAGCATTGGTGAGTGGAACGACTGGTTTAAGTGATAAGCAAAAAAACAATTTACAAAAGCTATCGCAAAAAAGACCAATTTTTTGGGCATCAAATATGTCTGTTGGATTATGGACTGTTCGACAAGCTTTAAAAAGTTTAGGATCAATAGCGCATTTTGATTTTGCAATTGATGAAATACACCATACGCAAAAAAAAGATAACCCAAGCGGTACTGCTGTAACATTGCACCAGGACCTTGAAAAAGCTGTTGGTAAAAAAATTGCTGCTCCTGTTGGATATCGATTGGGTGGTATTTTTGGTATTCATACGATCACGGCGGCCTCACAAAGTGAAATGATCAAAATTGAACATAACGCCTTAAATCGCTCAGTGTTCGCCGAAGGCGCAATTAAAGCAGCAAAATGGCTTGTTCATAAAAACCCTGGATATTATTCAATGGATGATTTGATGGTATCTCGAGTAAAAGCTCAAACAAGGCTTACTGCAAAACAAAAGAAAACTGTTGTTCAAAAGACAAAACAAAATAAAAATAAAAAATAATTGAGAAAAGGATACTTAAAATGAAATTTTTTATTGATACCGCAGACGTAAATGAAATTAAACAAGCTAACGATAGAGGTTGGGTTGATGGAGTAACAACAAACCCGTCATTAATCGCTAAAGCTGGCAAACCTTTTCATGAAGTTATTAAAGAAATTTGCAAAATTACAAATGGTCCCGTATCAGCTGAAGTTATTGCCTTAGAAGCACAGCAAATGATTAAAGAAGGACAAGAGTTAGCTAAATTAGCTGATAATGTTGTTGTTAAAATTCCTATGTGTGAAGATGGAATGATCGCCGTTAAAAAATTAACAGCTTTGGGTATTAAAACAAACGTCACTTTGGTTTTCTCTGTTGTGCAAGCTTTGTTAGCTGCTAAAGCAGGTGCTACAATGGTGTCACCATTTGTAGGACGTCTTGATGATATTGGTAATGACGGCATGTCAATGGTTGCTGATGTTATTCAAATGTACCAAAACTACGATTTTTCGACTGAGGTTTTGGTGGCATCAGTTCGTTCGCCAATGCATATACAGCATGCGGCCATTATGGGAGCTGATATTGCGACAATTCCATTTAAAGTTATGCAGCAAATGACTGGGCATCCATTAACAAGTAAAGGTATTGAGATGTTCATGAGTGATTGGAATAAATCACAAGTAAAATAAAAGTAATATGAAATTAGCTAGGCTTGTTTGGATATATTGTATTTTTTTAATCAGTTGTGCCACTGAGCCGGCTTACTATATCGAAAACTCAAACTTGCCAGTCGCAGAAAGTCGCATTGCTGTAACGACTGTGATTGGTAAGCCAAGAATTATTAGTTTAAATGGTCGTGAATTAACATCCGTATTTCATGACCGTAAGTTTGAACCACTCGATTTAGATAAAAAACTTAAAGTCAGATTCTATACTAAAGTTGTGATACTTGGGCCCCGCCGCCCCTATGAAGTTAGTGTGGAAGTTATTAAAGAGGTCTTTGAACCGCAAACACAGGCTTTTGTCGCAGTCGGAATGGATGAAGGTCTAACCCAAATCAAAGCCCAGGAAATCAAAAAAGCCCTTAACAAAGGTCTCGATAGCTATCGTAAACTTGACGGAGATAACCCCTTCTAAATATCCTATATTTAGTCAAGGAGTGACGTTGGCCTATTTACTAGTCTTTTTATTGCCATTAACTTTTTTCTACTCACCTAAAGTGGAAAAATCAAATCTTGTCTTGCTGACAAGAACGATGACAATTACACAAGAGAGAAACACTCCTGCCTATGCGTTGTTTCAACAAACACAACAAATTCAAAATGAAATAAAAAACCATAGCGCAGATCAGTTTAGAAGAATGGCTCAGTCACAAGCAGCAATAGATCTTAATACTGTAGAAACAACTCCTTTAAAAATTAAAAACAATGAAGTTCAAGAAATTAAAATTGAATCAGCGATTAAAATCGAAAAAACTGAACTGAATAAAGTGGCGACCGAACAACTTGCAAATCTAATACAAAGACAGCCGAGTTCAACAGATAGACTTGTGCAAATGTCTCCGATGCAAGTACCGCAAAATTCAGCTCTCATCAGAGGTCACTTTGAACTTAAAGATGGTATTGGCTTAGTTGATCAAATCGTTGTTCTTAAAAGATCTTTCGAAGGACAAACTCTAGAGCTGGGACAAGTCGATTTACGTGCCGGTCAATATCAAATAGCTGTAGGATCTTTTGAAGGTGAAATTATCGCTGAAATCAAAGATCGCGCAGGAATTTTAATTGGTGAAGTTAGAGAAAAACTCATTAACTTAAAACGAGTTGGTCAGTTTTATGAAGGGCCTGTGCTTAAAGTTGGTCGCCCGTCAGCTTTTGGTTTTAATCCACAATCTATTGATCAACGTCGTATTAATGAAAACACAGTTCATGCCTCTTTATTTTCAGGTAATTATGATCTAAAAAAAACGACGGATAGCTATCCTAATGTCTCACGACATTCGTCAACTTTAGGTATTATAAAGGATGAGACTGGTCGTTTGGCGACAACACTTTCTATTAGAACTTCTGCTGACAAATCAGAAACACAATTGTTTTCAAAGCAGTGGGTTGACGGTGCACAAGCTTATATTGCTGAACAAGTTCAAATTCAATTCTTGCCAGAGTCAGGCACAATTATTGGTCGTGTGACTGTTGATGGTAAGCCAATAGCTGGTGCTGAGATTGTTGTTGAAAATCAGCCAGGATTAGAGCCGTACTATTTAGATCAGTTTTTAATTCCGCAAACAAAACAAGTTAGAACATCTGAAAATGGATTTTTCATGATTCCTGGTTTGCAACCTGGAGCTTATGAAATTTCTTCTTTTATGGGCGAAAGACTTTTAGCTTCACAACAGTACTTAGTCGAATCGGGTTTAGTTACTTATCAAGAAGTTCAGTCAAAAAATGCTCCCAACTCGATACTCGCAAGAAGTTTCGATGCTTTTACTGCTGAGCCGATTAACACAGATATTTTAGTTCCCGGGTTAAAAGATGTTCTAACATTAGAAGATGGACTTGGTAAATTCAAAGACGGATCGGCTTCTGGTTTATCAGAAATTGTTAATCGTCCGGCAGCACGAGAATACGCAGCATATGTTTACTTGCGCAATCATAATCAAAGCTACATGCATTTGCCCCAAATTAAAGATTCATTTTTAGAATATGTGGTCTCTCAATTACAAATCAGTAAATCATCAAATAGTTCTATAATGATTGGATTTACTCCGAGCAACAATTTTGATGTTCATATTGCTGATACAGACTATTCAAAAAATAATCTGGCGTACTTTGACGGACAAGGAAATTTAACAACACATCAAATTGCAGGTGGTGGTTTTATAGCCTTTAATTTACCAGAAGGCTTGCAAGAGGTTATTTTACAAGATCAAAAAACAGATCGAAGTTACTCGGTTGTTGTGTATAGTCGACCTGATTATTTGTTTGTTAGCCATTTTTCTGAGTAAAGTTAAAAACTTTATTTTTAAAAAAATCGCCACGCTCTTCAAAATTTTTAAATTCGTCTAGGCTTGTTCCGCCAGGGCTCATCAAAACTATGTCGTGTTGTCTGGCAGATTTAAAAGCCAAATCTAAAGATTCACCAAGGCTTTTTTTATAAAGGCCAGTCAAATTAGCCATTTTGCTTTTAGCTAATTCACCGCACTCGCCAAAAAAATATATTTTAATTTGTTGATTTGAATTTAAATTTTGTAGATCTTGCCAAGGCAAGTTTTTATCTTTACCACCCAAAAGCAAATGTAAATGAGCATTGTATTTTAGTTTTTCTAAACTTGCTTTAACAGCCACCTGGACAGAGTCCATCGCTGTTGCTTTGCTGTCGTTGATATACAAAATGTCATTCTGCTGAGATACTATCTCTAAACGGTGATTTAAGCCTGTGTATTTTGCCATTTTTAAAATAGCTGAATCACTAAAAGAGCAAAGTTTGCAGATTGTGTAAGCCAATGTGAAATTATCTCTATTATGTTCACCCAGTAAATTAATTGACGAGAGTAATTGTTGGTTTTCAAAATTTTGCGAGTTAATAGAAATTGTTTTGCAAGAAATATGTTTTTGATAAGTACTTAGATCAGCTGAGGATTTATTTATAACACAAACCTCTTTTGTCATATCACCAATAGCACATTTGGTTAGATAGTATGATTTTACAGAATCATATCTTTCTAAATGATTAGAAGTTAAAAAAGTTATAACAGAGTGTTCAAGTTTCAGGTTCTGACAATTTTCTAATTGATAACTTGAGAGTTCAAGTATAACCCATTTGGCACGCGGTTGTCCCTTGAGAATCGCAGTCGCATATTCAGCAAATGGTATTCCGATATTGCCGCCAACAAAAGCATGCGTATCATCATGTTTGGCGGCTAAACCAATGAGTGTGGTAACAGTGCTTTTAGCAACTGAACCAGTAACGCCAACAATTTTTTCATTTTGCAAAAATAAACAGGCTAAAGATATTTCAGAAGTGAGTTGCCAACCAGCTTGTACAAGATTAACTAAATGAGGATTTTTAAGAGGTACGCCGGGCGAAACAACTAGTGTGCCTGGAGTAAACTGATTAAAGTCATCCCAAGATTTTAAATCAGAAGATTTTTTTTCATCGAAAAGTTTAATGTCATTGGGATTTATTCCCGCAGTTTTTAAAAGTTCAGCGGCAGCTAGACCAGACTTACCGAGTCCAATAACAACAAATGGTTTTTTAAGGCCAGATAAAACTTTTAAGTCGAGTTCTGTGTTTGTCATAGGATGACATTAAACCAAACAAATGAAATAATGTCATGGTGAGTTTGAAATATACTGCCATAATAAGTGATTTACATTTAACAGATGCTGAACCATCACGGCCACACCATAAAATTCGTCACCCCTTGTGGAAAAAGTTTAAAACTAAAGAATTTTTTATAGATCAAGCACTTGTCGAGTTTTTGCAAGAAATTGAAAAAAAAGCAAATGGGCAGCAAGTTGAGCTGGTGATGAATGGTGATATTTTTGATTTTGACAGCGTAATGGCTTTGCCAGAAAATCCAATTTACCAATTAAATTGGATTGAAACTCGGCGCGGACTTTTTCCTAAAGAAGATCGCTCGGTTTTTAAAATGTCTGTTATTTTAGAAGAGCACGCACAGTTTATTGATGCGTTACGAGAGTTTATTAAAAAAGGACATTCTTTAGTGATTGTGCCTGGTAATCACGATGTTGAATTACATTTTAAAAAAGTGCAGGATTTGTTTTTTAAAATCATGGCCTTGTCTGATTATGACCAAAACAGAATACGTTTCGTAAAGTGGTTTTACATTAGCGAAGGCGATACGTTAATTGAGCATGGCCATCAGCAAGATCCATACTGCATGTGTGAAAATCCAATTAATCCGTTTTTAGTTGATTACAATGAACTCCGCATCAGATTACCTTTTGGCAATGTGGCGTGCAGATACATTATGAATGGCATGGGTTTATTCAATCCACATGTTGAAACGAATTACATTATGTCAATGTATGAGTATTTAGTTTTCTTTTTTAAATATTTACTCACAACACAACCACTCATTATGTGGACATGGTTTTGGGGATCTGTTGCAACTCTTATACATGTGACGTTTGATCGTTTTGGTGAACCTTTTAAAACTAAAAAGAAAATAGAAGATATTGTTAATGAAACTGCAGCTGAATCAAATACTTCACCAGGTGTTGTTCGTGAGCTTCAACAACTTTTTGCAACACCAGCAACTCAAAACCCTTGGCTAATTGCAAAAGAGTTGTGGCTAGACAGAGCTTTTTTAATTTTAGCTGGCATTATCATTACATTTTTGATTGTGACTCAACTTAAACTTATTTTTAATATTTCTTTGTATTGGGTATTTTTACCGTTGTTACTCTATGTTCCGTTTTTTCTATTTTATGCACGCTCAGTTACATCCTTGGTTAGTACTTATAAAGAACCAGATGAAATGCTTTTTGCTCAACAAGCGGAAATCACGGGTATGTATCGAATCGTATACGGACACACTCATATTCCGAGACATGAATTTTATGGTTCGGTTGAACATCTGAACTCTGGCAGCTGGTCGCCAGGTTTTACAGATGTAGAGTGTACACATTCAACTGAGAGAAATAACTATGTGTGGATTTACCCAACCGAAGAAAATCCAAGTTTGCGTAAAGCTGAACTTTGTCAGTATGTTCGTAAATCTTAGGTTAATTTTATGTTAAGCATTTAGCATCGTGCGACATAAACTATAAATCGATTTTAATTATGTTTGTCATTACGTAAGTCGTGTGAAATCATTTTTATGAGTTTATAGGATTTAAAAATAATATACACGATTTGGGGGCATTATGTCTGATATTTTAGTAGTGACAAGCAAAGTAAAAAAATTCATCAAAGAAAAAGGTGAAATGAACACTTCAGCGGAAACAATCGACATGTTGACTAAAGCTGTTGAGCGTTTATGCATCAAAGGTATCGAATCAGCAAAAGCTGATGGCCGTAAAACAGTTATGGCTCGCGATATTATTATCGACCACATCTAAAAAACTACTTAGGTTTATGTTAAGTCAAAAGCAGTTGTTTTAAGTAACAGCTGCTTTTTTTATTTTAGATATCCATTAGATATTTTTAGAAATTTCTGGATTAAGGTGATTTTTGGCGAAATCTAATGAAACCCAATCTACATGAGCGTGTTTTTCTGGTTCTAAATTTTTTATCGTTTCAACTGAACCGTGAACTTTGTAATAAAGGCCTAACCAGTGAACATCGTCTAAAACAATAGTTTCAGTTTCGATAAAATTTGCGCTGATGAACGAGAAGTTAATTTCTTCTTTAAGCTCGCGATTAAGCGCTTCAAGTGGTTGTTCGCCAAAATCAACTGTGCCGCCTGGTAAAATCCATTTTCCTGCTGCGATTTTCTGGTTAGATTGCTTTTGAATAAGTAAAATTTTATTTTCAGAATTCTGTATTAATGCTCGAACGTAAATTTTAAACTGCATTTGAGAATCGTATCGAATTTACGTTTGTGGCGAAACTAGATATTTGCAATTCGGATTAGAATGGGGTTAACAAAAAAATAACCACAAAAGGACCAAGGCTTAAAAAATGCAAAAAGCTGTAAGTTGACCCCACAGCTTTTTGAATGACATCAGCTTCCTTTATTTCGAAAGGAGGCCAACATGCAAAAAAACAAGTATAAGCATGTTCGTCAGTATTTAGTGCTGACTTTAGGACTTTTGCGAATAATTTTGATCTGTTTGCAGATTATTGTAATTTTACAAACGTTATAAAGGCTCTTTCTGTAGAACGTAGGTGACCAGTTGATTTAAAATCAGACCATGGTCGGGACTTTAAATCCTTGAAGTGAATTGTTGTTCATGGATAGCTGTGGGGTCGCTTTTGTTGTGTGGTGAGTAGTTTAAACCCAACTTTAAACTACTCATGAGTTATTTAAACTGTACTTTAAACAACTCATGAACTATAGTTTGTCTTATGAGCACAAACGATAGGTATTTAAAAAAAGAAGTTGAGAATTGTATCAGCAAAAAAATGGTGTTTATCGGCGGCCCAAGACAGGTTGGTAAAACAACTTTAAGTCTGCAGTTTATAAAACCAGCATCAACAGAAAATCCACAATATCTTAATTGGGATCGTACGTCTGATCGAAAAACGATACTCAATGATCAGATCCCATTAAATAAAAAAGTTATAATATTCGATGAAATTCATAAATATAAAAACTGGAGATCTTTGGTTAAGGGGTTATACGATAAGCATAAAGAGTCTAATCAGTTTCTTGTGACGGGGTCTGCGCGCCTAGATTATTTTCGTAAGGGCGGCGACTCTTTATTGGGTCGCTATAGATATTTAAGACTGCACCCATTTACATTGTCCGAACTTTCAAAAAATCCTCAGAAAAGTGATTTAGATAAATTACTTAAATTTGGAGGATTCCCCGAGCCTCTTTTTAGCCAATCAGAAAACGAGCACAGAATATGGCAAAATGAAAGAGTTAACAAAGTCGTTTACGAAGACTTAAGAGACTTACAAAATGTTAAAGAAGTATCGACTTTGCTGCTACTGGCTGAAATTCTTCCATCAAAAGTTGGGTCACCATTATCAGTACAAAGTCTTTCCGAGGATTTGCAAGTGTCTCAACCGACAATTCAAAAATGGATAGAGCTATTTTCACATTTATACTATAGCTATCAGATAGCTCCCTTTGGTTCACCGAAAATAAGAGCGGTTAAAAAACTACAAAAACTATATATGTGGGATTGGTCGCAAGTTGTAGATCCGGGCGCACGATTTGAAAACCTCGTGGCCAGTCATTTATTAAAGTATTGTCATTTTGTTTATGATACGACAGGCCATCAAATGGAGCTTAGATATTTAAGAGATACAGATGGTCGTGAAATTGATTTTGTCGTCATCAAGGACAAAAAACCTATTTTTGCGGTTGAATGCAAATCTGGAGACAAGCAATTATCAAAACACATTTCATATTTTAAAGAGAGAACTTCAATACCTGCGTTTTATCAAGTTCATATGCAAACCAAAGACTACGGCTCTGATAAAACTGGTCGAGTTTTACCGTTGACAACATTTTGTAAAGAGCTTGGGATGGTTTAAGGCAGCACAGAAGAGAACCGCAGAAACCCATTTTGCAAGCATAAAAATTGCAAAAAAATGAAATTTGAAGAATGCATAACATTTTAAATATTAGCAAAGCTGAGTGGAGTTCAAAAATGGTGTCAAAGTTTGTCAGACGTTCAATTCCTATACAGTTGAGTATAATTTGTTTGTCCATAAATTTTGCTTCAGCACAGTATTCGAAATACCCGATGGGTATGTGCAATACTTCTCAAGCGACTAAAACGAGCGAGCAAGCTCAAAAGACTAACAAGGGCTCAAAAATTCTAGATGAAGAATTTTATAGCGATTTGAAACAATTAGGCATCGCAGAAGATCGAATAAAAGAATACATAAAAACTTTAAACGAAAAAAATTTAAATAGCAGTTTAACAAGAACAGAAAGTATTTCATTACACGCCTACTCAGATTCTGCATACAAGGAGATAAATAAGGCTTTGCGAGCGTGTACCTCAGATCTTGCTGAACTACGTCTGATCATCGCGACCATAAATAGCGCTTTAGCTAAGCTTCCAGATTATGTAGGAAAAGTGTATCGCAAAACAAATATACCACCTGAGGTATTAGAAAACTATTTCCCTGGAAAAATTATTGAAGATGCAGGCTTTGTCAGTGCATCTCTAGAAATTAATAACGAAATACATGCACCACATTTATTTACCATTCTGTCTTTGCACGGTAAATTAATATCAGATTTTAGTTTGTATGATTATGAAAAAGAGGTGTTATTTTCTAACTCAACAAGGTTCAGAATCACGGATCGACAAGAAATAAAGTGTGAATCGAACAACCAAGTATGCTTTCATATAACTATGCAAGAACTTGAATAGCTTGACTACTCCAACAAGTTCAAAAACTCATCCCAAGAAATAATTTTGCAACCAACAGATTGTGCTTTGTCAACTTTTGACCCGGGGTCATCACCAACGATTAGATAACTTAACTTAGAAGAAACTCCGGATAAAAGTTTTCCACCGTTTTTTTCAATGACTTGATGAGCTTCATCGCGTTTAACGGGTAATGTGCCAGTCACTAAAAAGCTTAATCCACTAAGTTTTCCAGATAAATTACGTTTAGGTTCTTCAAATACAATCCCGGATTTAATTAACTTCTGAACTTCTTTTTGATTCACTGTTGAGTCAAGCCAGCTAATGACAGTTGCAGAAACTTTTTCGCCAATTTCCGGGACTTTTTCTAACTCTTCGGCTTCTGTGTTTAAAAAATTTTCTACTGTGACATAATGGTCAGCTAATAATTTGGCTGTTTGTTCACCCACAAAGCGTATTCCGAGTGAATAAATAAATTTAGCCAAAGTCGTTTGTTTAGACTTTTCAACATTTTTTAAAATATTATCAATCGACTTTTCGCCTTGTCGTTCGAGCTTTTGTAGCTTTTCTGTATTTAGCGCATAAAGATCAGAAAAGCATTTAACAATTTCTTTTTCGACGAGAGCTTCAATGACCTTATCCCCAACTTTTTCAACATTCATCGCTCGACGCGATACAAAATGTTTAACCGATTCAGTTAAAATAGATTTACAAAATGGATTATGACATCGTAACACGGCTTCTTCGGGTTCTTTGTTGGCTTTCTCGCCGCAACTAGGGCACTTATGTGGTATAATAAATTTTTCAGAATGTTGAGGTCGCTTTTCTAAAACAACTCGAACGACTTCTGGTATAACATCACCAGCTCGTTGAATAATAACAGAATCTCCGATGCGAACATCTTTTCTGTCGATTTCATCTTGGTTGTGTAGTGTTGCATTTGTAATTGTTACGCCACCAACTTTGACAGGTTTCATAATTGCTACAGGCGTTAATGCTCCTGTGCGGCCAACTTGAACAACAATATTTTCGACGACAGTTTCTGCTTGCTCTGGTTGAAACTTAACTGCTGTTGCCCAGCGCGGACTTCTAGCGACTAAGCCTAAATCATCTTGTAAAGATAAATCATTAACTTTTATAACTATGCCATCGATATCAAATGGCAAGCTTGGTCTAATTTCATGTATATGATTATAAAACTGAACTAAATCTTTTTCATTTTGAGTGCAGCAAACAAATTTACGATCAACAACTGGAAAACCCAAACCATGTAAAGTGTCTTCAATATTTTTTTGTGATTTAAATTCAATACCCTCATAAGATCCCAACGCATAGGCAAAGAACTTGAGCGGCCGTGAAGCTGCAATTTTAGGATCCAGTTGGCGAACTGTTCCTGCAGCAGCATTCCGTGGATTTGCAAAAACAGGAAGTCCTTGTTCTTCGTATTGTGTGTTCATGTCGACAAAGTCCTTTTTGGCAATTAGAACTTCACCGCGCACCTCGAGCAGGCCCTTATGTTTTATTTTTAAGGGTATTGATTTAATAGTTTTAATATTATGAGTAACGTCTTCACCCACTAAACCATCGCCACGAGTGAGCGCTCGAACAAGAACGCCATTTTCGTAAACAAGCTCCATAGACAAACCGTCGAGCTTAAGTTCTGCGAAATATTCAACAACAATGTCATCTGAACGAAGAAATTTCTTAACACGTTCTAAAAAAGACAAAATGTCATCTTCATTATAACTATTAGCCAATGAAAGCATTGGCAGCCTGTGACTCACTTTTTGAAAAGCATCAATAGCGCGTCCGCCTACTCTATGACTAGGAGAATCAGAACTGTCTAGATCTGGATAGCTATTTTCTAAATCCAACAATTCATTAAAAAGTTGATCAAACTCAAAGTCTGAAATTTCAGGTTTATCGTGAGTGTGATATTTTTCGTTATGATATTGAACTGTCTCTTTGAGATATTTATAACGCTTTTCAACATCCTGCATGGTCGACGTTTTTTTCATAAAACAAAACTAACATATTATCTCAATAATTCTATTATTTTTCTTAGCGTTTTGAGTATTTTTAGCTATAGTTATGAGTCTATTCGGAGGCTTATATGTCAGCTGACCAATTTAACGAAAAATCAGTTTTAAAAATTGCACAATTAGCACGGCTCAAGCTGAGTGATAATGAAGCTATAGAATTAAGCGAGCAGCTAGGTAAAGTTATCGCACACTTTGATGAGATTGCATCGATAGATACACATAATATCGAGCCGATGATAACGCCTTCTGAAATTGAGTATTTTGTTCGCGAAGACCATGCAGAAAAAAATTATTCCGCAGAGCAAATGCTAGAAAATGCTCCAGAAAAGCAAGGCAATTTATTTAAAGTGCCGCCGGTTGTTTAAAAAGAAAGATACAAAATGGATTTACTAAAACTAACGATGTCTGAAGCAGTTCAGGCAATTAAAAGCAAAAAAATCTCTGCTCAAGAGTTAACGCAGTTTTTTTACGAACGATCAAAGCAGCTTAATCCCAAACTCAACGCAATAGTTGAGTTTAATCAACAAGCGCTTGATGCCGCTAAGAGTGTTGACGATAAAATTGCTGCCGGTCATGACCCTGGTGTTTTGGCAGGTGTACCGTTTGGAATTAAAGACTTGCTCTGTACTCAAGGTATTAAAACTACAGCGGCATCTAAAATTTTAAAAAACTTTACTCCACCATATGATGCGACTGTTGTTAAAAGATTAAAAAATGCTGGAGCCGTCGTCATTGGAAAATTAAATTTAGACGAATTTGCAATGGGTTCTAGTAACGAAAGTTCTAGTTTTGGCGCTTGCAAAAACCCATGGAATTTAGACTACGTTCCGGGCGGCAGCAGTGGTGGTTCTGCTTCAGCGCAGGCTGCAAGATTAGTTATGGGTACTATTGGCACTGACACGGGCGGTTCAATTCGTCAGCCATCAAATTTTTGCGGAGTTGTTGGTGTTAAACCAACTTATGGTCGCGTCAGCCGTTACGGCATAGTTGCTTTTGCTTCGTCGTTAGATCAAGCGGGCCCTATGGTGAGCACAGTAGAAGATGCAGCATTAACTTTAGAGGTTATTTGCGGTCATGATCAGCTTGATGGAACAAGCTCACAAAGACCTGTTGAAAAGTTTAAATCGCAACTCAATGCCAATATTAAAGGTCTTAAGATTGGCATCATGAAAGAATATCACAACTCAGATATCGTTCATCCTGAAGTACGACAAACATATGAAAACGCTATAGCAGAGCTTAAAAAACTTGGAGCTGAGATTGTTGAAGTCTCTGTACCACTAACTCAGTACGCGGTTTCAATGTATTACCTCATTTCAGCGAGTGAAGCTTCGTCAAATTTGGCAAGATATGACGGAGTAAAATATGGCTATCGATCTGAGTTCGGAGATCTTTCAAATTTAGACTTAGCTGATTTTTATTCACAGACACGCGCAGAGGGTTTTGGAGCAGAAGTTAAACGCAGGATAATTTTGGGAACATTTTGTTTATCATCAGGATACTTCGATGCTTATTATAAAAAAGCAAGCCAAGTCAGAAGATTGATGAAAGAACAATATGATGATGCATTCAAAAAATGTGACGCTATTATTAGTCCTGTTTCAACTTCACCAGCTTTTAAAATTGGATCGCGAGTTTATGATCCGCTTAAAATGTATTTAAATGATATTTTTACAACCTCAACTAATTTAGCAGGTTTACCAGGAATGAGTCTTCCTTTTGGCATGACTAAAGAGGACAGCCTGCCGATTGGCGTACAATTAACAGGTCATCATTTTCAAGAGCAAAAAATATTAAATATTGCTTATGCGCTCGAGCAGGTTTCTTCAGTGAAAGGAAAAATGCCAAATGTCTAGTTCTACATTTAGAGGCTATCAAGCTGTCATTGGTATTGAGGTTCACGTACAACTTAAAACAGATTCAAAAATTTTTTGCTCAGATGGAACACAGTTTGATTCGTCAGATAATGAAAATACGTCTCCGGTTTCGGTGGGAATGCCGGGAACCTTGCCAGTTTTAAATACTAAAGCTGTGGATTATGCTGTTAAAACTGGTTTGGCTTTAGGTTGTCAGATAAGACAAAAATCAGTTTTCTCGCGCAAAAATTATTTTTATCCCGATTTGCCAAAAGGTTATCAAATATCACAATATGACGAACCCATTTGTGAAAAAGGATCAGTCGAATTCGAAGTGAATGGGTTAACAAAAACAGTCGGCATTACACGCGCACATTTAGAAGAAGACGCTGGTAAGTCAACGCACTTTGGACAATACACATTGCTCAATTACAATCGCGCAGGAATTCCATTGCTTGAAATTGTATCTGAACCAGAAATACACACACCACAAGAGGCTGCTGAATACTGTCGTACGATAAGATCGATTGTGCGGTACCTAGATGTTTGTGATGGTAACCTTGAAGAGGGGTCATTGCGTTGTGATTGTAATGTGTCAGTCAGAAAAATTGGCGAATCTAAATTTGGAACTAAAGTTGAGTTAAAAAATATCAATTCGTTTCGTTTTGTTGAAAAAGCAATTGAGTATGAAATTCATAGACAAATAGATGCCATTGAAAACGCGGAAAAAATTGTACAAGAAACAAGATTGTATGATGCTGACAAAAACAGAACTTATACAATGAGAACAAAAGAAGATGCACAGGATTACAGATATTTTCCTGATCCCGATTTGTTACCAGTTATTGTTACAAATGAAAAACTAGAGCAAATCCAAAAAACTTTGCCCGAGCTGCCTTTGGTGCGAGCTAAAAGATTTAGTCAGAAATACGAACTATCAATGCATGATGCTTTAATTCTAACAGAGGAAAAAGATCTTGCTGATTTTTTCGAAAGCGCAGGTCAAAAATGCTCTAATTATAAATCAGTTTGTAATTGGATGCTCAGTGAACTGCTCAGAGAATTGAACGATCACAAACTTAACATTATACAATCAAAAGTTTCGACAGATCAGCTTGCCGAACTTATTTTGCTTGTTGATCAGGGAGTAATCTCTGGAAAAATTGCCAAAACGGTTTTTAAAGATATCTGGGATACTGGTAAAAACCCTAAAACAATAATTCAAGAAAAAGGTCTGGTACAAGTTTCTGACCCGAATGAAATTGTGAAAATTGTTGATCAAGTCATACAAGCAAATCCAGATCAAGTCGCCGAATACAAATCAGGCAAAACAAAAGTTATGGCGTTTTTTGTGGGTGCAATTATGAAGGCTTCTAAAGGTAAAGCAAATCCAGCTCTAGTAAATGACATTCTTATTAAAAGATTAAACGAGTGCTAAAATGAAAATTGCAGCACTTGATTTAGGATCTAATACTTTTTTATGTTTAATTTGTGAAGTTACAGATCATAAAATAACGCAAATTTATTCTGACGAAGTTGATGTGGTTCGTCTTGGTCAAGATGTTAATAAAACTAAACGCTTACACCCTGATGCTTTAATCAGAGCGAAAAACACACTAACGCAATTTAAAAAGACAATAGATTTACATAAGCCTGATGCCATTTTAGCTATGGCAACTTCAGCAGCAAGGGATTCAGAAAATAAAGAAGAACTTTTTAAAATTTGTCGCGACTTACAAATTCCGTTAGAGATTATTCCTGGTCACAAAGAGGCACAAATTACATTTGAGGGGTCTATTTCAGGTCTCACTGCGACTCATTCCAATCAACTTATTATAGATATTGGTGGTGGTTCAACAGAATATATTTTGGGCCAAAATAGAGCCATATTATTTTCACAAAGTTTAAATATTGGCTGTGTGCGATTGACAGAGCAATTCGTTAAACAGCAGCCAACACCTGAAATACAAATACAAGAGCTAACGCAATTTATTCATCAACAGATATTAGATTTTAAAAATAAAACACAGATGACAATAAATGAAGTCTTGGCAGTTGCCGGAACTCCGACAACTTTAGCAGCTGTTGAAATTGGTTATTTCGACCCTCAAAAAATAGATGGTTACGTCATTACACGAGTTGGTCTTGAAAAATGGTTAGAACGTTTAGCGCAAACGAGTGTTGAGCAAAAACTTGCGATGGGTTTTCCTGCCGGCAGAGCCGATGTTATCTTGGTTGGAATTGTTATATTACTTGAAACATTGAAAATTTTTAATATGGATAAGTTATTTGTTTCAACAAGAGGAGTAAGATTTGGAATCGCACTTGAAGTGGCTCGTCGTCAGTAGTCTGTTTTTTTTAAATATAAATGCGTATGCAAAAAAACCAATAACTAAACCTGTTGAAAAAACATTAGAAACAGTCGCCGACAATCAAAACCAAAAAGTTAAATTTAAAAAAACTTTTATTAAAATTAAGAATATCAAAATCAGTGTTGAGCTTGCTGAAACAGAAGAGCAGCTCGAATACGGACTTATGTTTAGAGATCATCTTGCAAAAAATCAAGGTATGCTATTTATTTTTGATCAAGAAAGACAGCTCAGCTTTTGGATGAAAAATACGATTATTGACTTATCAATAGCGTATTTTGACAAAAATAAAAAAATTGTCGACATTCAAGAAATGAAAGCGACGAGTTCGCTCGATATACAAATACCGAGCTATCCAAGCAAATCACCCGCTTTATATGCACTAGAGATGAATGCTCGTTGGTTTGAAAAAAATCACATTAAGGTCGGGGATGTATTTGAGTTTACTGAAAAGCCTCGACAATAGTCGCGTAAAGAAATTTTTTAAATACTTACGTCAAGTCCAGACTTTGACTTCTTGCTTTGCTGCATTCAGAACCTATGGTGTAATGATATTGTTAAGAATAATGACTTTATAGTCTAAATTATTTTCAAGGATGAGGATAAATATGAAAAAACTATTAGTACTTTTAGCAGCGCTAGGTTTGATGACTCAAATGACAGCCTGTAAAGCCAACAACTCTCAGGATGATGCTGAGTTTGTCGAAAATGCTGATACACAAAAGGTTGAGTCTGATGATCAGTTAGTTGCGCAAACAAATACTGCACCTGATGCAGTTGCAACCTCATCTGATAATTTAGCGACTGATAAATCACTAGAAGCAGCGCTTGGTGAAACTTCTGCGCCGCCAGCTGAGCAAGTTATGCCAGAGCCTGATATGATGGCGACAGCATCAACACCGAGTGATATGCCGTTAGATGCTGCGACTACAGAAATGGCCAACACGCCTCCACCTGAAATGGCAGCAGCTCCAAGTATTGATGAAAACGCATTATTAAATGATGTGCCTGCGCAAACAACAGATCCGTTGGCAGCATCAACTCCAGCACCTGATTATACAGCTGCTCCTCCGATGGAAAGCTCTTTAGTTAACGATGCTCCTATCGCAGATGTGCCAATGACGACAGAAGCTCCTAAATTGCATACTTCTGACAAAGTTAAAAAACATAAAAAAGTTGCAAAATCAGAATCAACTTCTTCTGCACCAGCTCCTGCAATTAAAAAATTTAGCAATGATTCTAAGTTAGCAGATTTAACTCCGTACGCGTACGAGGGCGGTTTTGTTAATACTGCGTACATTGTTAGACCTAAAGAAAATTTAAAAACAATCAGCCAAACAATTTATGGTTCGGATAAAACTAAAGAGCTTAAAAAAATTAACAGTTATTTAAGATCAAGAGCACCTCGTGCTGGTGACAAAGTATTTTATGTGTCTCCAAATCGTCCGTCTGACTCTGCTCGTATGATCACGTATTATGAAGATACAGGTATGGTGCCAGAAACATATGTAGCTAAAAAAGGTGATAACTTACAAAAAGTTGCAAAAAATCTTTTAGGTTACAAAGATGGTTGGAAAGAAGTTTGGGCAACAAATGGCTTAGAGACAAAAGCTAAAATGTCTGAGGGCGATACTTTCAGATACTGGAAATCTGCTGCAACCATTGCTCCGTCAGCTCCAGTTGCACAAAATGATGTAGCGCAAGTTATTGATAATCCAAATCAGTTACCTGCTGCTCCAACACAAGAGCCGATGGCAGCAAATCCACCTCCTGCTGATATGGGACAACCATCAGCACCACCGCAAGATTTTCCACCACCACCACCAGCGCCTGACATGGCTGCGACGCCTCCGCCTCCGCCAGATATGGCTGCTAACCCACCGCCACCACCAGCGCCTGACATGGCTCCACCACCACCGCCTCCTGATATGGCGGCTTCAGCAGAACCACAAAAGCCAGGTAAAAAACCAGCTGGTGATGCATCAATGGAAGAAGCTCCTGCAGAAGCAGAACAAGATATGTACACAATGCTTGGTATCGGGGTTCTTGTTTGCGGTGCTGTAGCTTTTGTTATTGTTAAGCGTAGAAAGAAAAAAGCAATGGAAGAGATGTCAATGGGTGAAACCGGAGTTGGCGTTTAAGAAAAACTATCTAAAACAAAAAATAAAAAAAGGCTTGGTAAAAACCAGGCCTTTTTTTTTACATTCTAATTAAATAAAACTAAGCGACTTTTTTCATTATGCCGTCGAATATACCACGATGGCCCATGCGTTTTGTTTCAACAAAATAAATTAGATCATCAACAATTTGGATGTCTCTGTTATTTTGAGGCAAGAACTTAACACCAGCGCCAAGAGAGTTTTTCCAAACCACCTGTGCAGTAATTTTTCTTTCACGTTGTGCTACCACAAACGTTAAATTGATTTTTTCATCAACGCGCAAATCATGATTTTCGACTTCTAAAAAAGCACCCGACAAACTTATATTGCGAAGAACTGCTTGCGAATCTTGGCGAGCGTAACTACGTCTAAAGTTAACGTCCAAATGCAATGGTGTTCTTGGTGCAGCTGACTTGAATGTTTCCATTCGAATCTCTCCTTTAACATGTGGTTCTTATACTGATCAAAGCATAAGGGTGGTCCATAATGTTTGGTTACTTTTCGGCTAAACTATTAAAATATTTAGGGTATTCTCATTTTGATACGTTAAAAATAGCAAAATAATTCGGCACCTCAATTATATTGACTTTGGCAGCTAGCATGGCCATATTTGAAACATATCTAAAAAATATTTATCTAAATTATTCTATAAATCCTTATTTAATTAAGATCCCACAATTCAGGAGTATCACTTGGCAAAAAAAGAAGTAGTTATCGAGCCGACTAAAAGAAGAATCAAAAAAACAAATCCAGATAAAGAAAATAGTGAAAACACAGCAGTAAATGAAGAAACTCATACTTCCGATGTTCAAGAAACTAAACCAGCCGCGGAACACAAGCCAGTAGTTCACGCGGAAAAGCAAACTACGAGTACAGCAGCAGCACCACAAGAAGTTGCTCAAGCATCAACAACTGATAACTCTGAGTCAGCGGCGCCAGCAGCTCAAACACCATCGACACCAAATCAGTCGAATAATCAAAACTCAGGTGGTGGACAAAACCAAAATAACAATCAAAACCAGCAACGTCGCGAATTCAGAAAATTTGATAACAACAGCAATAACAATAATAATAATCAAAATCGCAACAACAATAATCAGAATCGTCACCACAATAATAATCAAAATAGATACAACAATAACCAAAGACGTGATTATCGTGACAACAGAAGAAACGACGAAGGCTCTGATTACCAAAGCAATCAAAACAGCATTCAAAACCAAACCCAAGGTGGACAACACTCACCACAAGAATCTGAAATTGATTTAGCAGATATCAATTTAACAGAAGAAGAGAAAAGCTGGTTAAACTCTAAAGATTTAAAATCTAAAAACATTCAAGTTTTAACTGATTTAGCAACAAAACTAAAAATTGAAAATGCAGCTGGTATGAGAAGACAAGATATGGTCTTTGAAATTCTTAAGCGCGCAGCTAAATTAGGCGATATTTTTGGATCAGGAGTTCTTGAAATTTTACCTGACGGTTATGGTTTCTTAAGGTCTCCAGATTACAACTATTTACCGGGTCCAGATGATATTTATGTGTCTCCGTCACAAATGCGTAAATTTGGTTTAAGAACTGGTGATTACGTTACAGGTACAGTTCGTCCACCAAAAGATGGCGAAAGATATTTTGCTTTAACAAAAGTGGATTCTTTAAATTACGAAGCTCCTGAAGCAAGTAAAGATAAGATCTTATTTGATAACTTAACGCCTCTTTATCCAAACAAAATGCTTCGCTTAGAAAACAACCCTGGCGAAATGACAACACGTATAGTTGATTTGATGGCGCCACTTGGTAAGGGCCAACGTGCATTGATTGTTGCGCCTCCAAAAACGGGTAAAACAGTTTTATTACAAAATATTGCCAATGCGATCACGGCAAATCACCCTGAAGTTAAATTAATCGTGTTATTAATCGATGAGCGTCCTGAAGAAGTCACAGACATGCAAAGAACTGTCAAAGGCGAAGTCGTCAGTTCGACATTTGATGAGCCACCAACTCGTCACGTTCAAATCGCAGAGATGGTTTTAGAAAAAGCAAAACGTTTAGTTGAGCATAAGCATGATGTTGTAATCTTGTTAGATTCTATTACGCGTTTAGCGCGCGCATACAATACTGTTGTGCCACCATCAGGCAAAATCTTATCAGGCGGTGTTGACTCAAATGCACTTCACAAACCTAAACGCTTTTTCGGTGCTGCTCGTAATATCGAAGAAGGTGGTTCATTAACAATTATCGCAACAGCTTTAATTGATACTGGTTCAAGAATGGATGAAGTTATCTTTGAGGAATTCAAAGGTACAGGTAATGCCGAAATACAACTTGATCGTAAGTTAATGGAAAAACGTATTTTCCCTTGTATGGATATTAATAAATCAGGCACTCGTAAAGAAGATTTACTAATCGAAAGAGCAGATTTAAGTCGTCTGTGGATTTTACGAAAAGTTCTAGCTCCGATGAATGTTGTCGATGCTATGGAATTTTTAATGGATAAAATTGAAAAATCTAAAACTAACCAAGATTTTTTAAAGAGTATGAATGGCTAACGAAAACCAAGAACAAGACAATAATCAGCAAGAAATTCCTTTATGGAAAAAACTCGTATTACCACTTGGAATACTTTTAGGTGGTATGGTTGTTGTCGTTGTGCTTGCGTATTTGCTTATACCTGGTTTTGGTTTAAAAAAAGGTATGTTGGCAATAGGACCGTCAGATTATCCAAACCCTGATTCATTTGAGGCGCCAGCCGAAGTATCTGTGGCTGTGCAAATGGAGTGTCAGGCATCTGTTGAAAAAATTAATTCGATGGATAAATGCGAAGATCAGGCGCAAGAGTTTTTAACTAAAGCAGACGCTTGTGTATCATATGACTATGCTCTTGAAAAACATCAATCAATTACAACTGATGGCAAGTTTGGTGATCTGGCATTTTCAATAGTCGACTGCATGTTAAAACAAAACTCTGCACAACCAGAAAAAGTAATTGGTTTTTTAAAAAAAGTTAAAGAATTTCCAGAATGGGATCTCACAATAGGTGCTGCGAGTTGTGATTCGGGATCATCAGTTGATAACTATATTGAAATTCTGAGCAGTGCAGATCAATTTAAATGTCATAAACAAGATTCATTGAGTGATTTAACAAACAAGATTAATACATCTGACTTAGATGTGTTAAATGAGTATGTTACGCGCAAGCATATTCCACAACTAGGACAACTTGATGCCGACGCTGATATGACATGTCCTGAGTCTATAATTCATTTAAAGAATATTCTTAAAAAAACAATAGCAACCAAAGCACAAATTACTCAAAACGCTGACGAAAAAGTGCAAGACAACTCTTCGGTGTATCTTGATCTAGCTCAAGGTGCTGATCACAAAGCTTTGATACGTCTTAATTATGATGAGCAAGGGTGTATGTATTTAGATTCAGTTCTCACAGCATCCGTAGATCAATCTGAAGATGGCGAATAGTTGTTAAGTTTTTACAACTCACCAGATTTTAAATAATTCAATTTTGGCGAAAAAATCGAATTTATATTTGCTGGACTTAGTTCATTTTCTGATTTTGGGAAAGTGGAATAAAAATCTGGAACTTTGTTTTTAAAAGATATAATTGAGTTTGCTAGAATATCACTTGTTAAATACTGATAATCTGCGCCCAGTTTCTTAAGAGCGGTGTTGATTTGTATTGGGCTTTTGCTTACAAACATGAAAGATTCATTTGCAAAAAATGGATACTGTTCTTTTAATCCGGCAGCATATAAAGTATCTCTTAAAACTAAAGTCCATTTGTTTTTATTAATTGATTTTTCCAAACCTAAGTAGGCATAGTCCATTGCCGAATCAAAACTAAAATAGCCGTTTGAGTTAAGGTGTTTATGTATCAGAGTAAAAAGCTCAAAACTGTATAGCTTCAATAAATCATAATCAAACGGTAATGGAAAATCAGCGTAGATAGCATCATATGAATCTTGTGAGTTTCGTAAAAACTGAAGTGCATCAAGAATATGTATACGAACAATTTTGTTATCCAGTGATTGTTTGTTAAGGTTTAAAAAAAATCGATTCTGCTGAGCTAAATTTATTATCGCAGGATCGATCTCAACTAAGTCTATGGATTGAATTTGAGTACTGTATTTAAGCAGCTCGTTAATTAAAAGCCCGTCGCCAGCCCCGAGTACTAGAATTTTTTTTGGTACTTGTCCTGCTAATTGTATTGGAATATGAGCCAAGGCCTCATGATAAGAAACATTCCAGCGCGGATCTAGCTGGGGTTCACCATTTAAATATAACGTTGTACCAATATTGGGTCTAGTAACAAAATCAGCGAATTGGTACTGGGTTTGAATTCGAATAACATCATTTTGTTCTGGCAAATTATTTTTGTAAAATGAACTAAGCGTGCTTAAATCAGCGAGAGAATTAATGCGAATATTAACGCCTTGTAAATAGCGAGACTGCAAGTGAAATTTTGTTAAATCAGATTCGTAAGAGAATAAAACAATAATAAGAACAGTTGTTCCTAAAATCAGTGATGCTTTTTTTAAATCTAGTCGCGTGTACGAGAAAATTTTAAAATATAAATATGCACTCATGAATAAAACCAAAAAAGAAATTACATTGAGCAAAAGTTGCATGTTTAAGTATGGCAGAAAAATTGCAAAAAAGAGTGTGCCGGTAAACCCTCCGAGATAGCTGCAAAAGACAACGAGATTTACTGATTTCTCGCCTTTTAGATTGTTTGCAATTTTAAGAAATGCTGATAACTCCAGGCCCGTGAGTAAACCGACTAATCCGATAATAGGTAATGAAAACTTCATTATAGTTAAGCGCACCGGTTCTACAGCTAAAACTGGTGGTGCTAAAATATTAAGTGAAGTTATTTTAACAAAGCTATGAATAAACCAAGTTATTGGTAATGCTGTAGAATACATTATAGCGAGAAGAATCTGAAAAAAAAGCATTCGCATAATAAGTTTTTCGTCTTTAATTTTTTCACCTAAAAGCGCGCCAATACCAACTGTGAGCATGTAAATACTGAGAGACAAACTTTGTGATAGTAAAAAATCAGATACCAAGAGGTTTAAATTTTTTACAAAAATCTGTTCAAATATTAGCGAAAAACATTGAGTTAAAAATACTATAAATAAAAGCTGTTTTTGTTCTATATTAGTTTTCATTATGTTTTAGCCAAATATATTTTGTTAATAATGAGGTTTTCAATATTGCCCGCAAAAAACATGTAGACAATGCAGATCATCGCTAATGCAATTAGACCAAGCAGTGTGGGCTTGTTGTTTTTATGAAAAAAGAAAATCCAGAGTAAGATAATCAGCGTTGCAAAACTTGTAACTGCAGAGGTTTTAAATATTCCATATTCTGGAAATAAGAAAAATGAAAAAAGCATGATTCCAACGAATGTGCCGATGTAATCAAGACCCATCACAATCGAAGCAGATACGCTATATTTTTTTTGCCCAATTTTAATAAGCAATGGAATTTCTAATCCAGATAGAAAACCAATAATACTTGAAAAAAGACATGCAAAAAACATTAGTGCCTGAACATAGTGTTCAGAAGTAGAAGATATGGTTTTTCTAATTAAGAACTCGCAAAGCAAAAGCAAGACAGGACTAAATCCACCAAGAACAAACAAGAAAAGTTCGATTTTGAAAAGAGTTTCAATTTCTTTTTGATGTTTTTGATCAAAAAAATTCAAATAGAGTGCTCCTAATCCCAAACTAGCTAAGTAAAAGCCAATAGTCAGTGTGTACTGGACGATCGAATTACCAATTATTGCAGTTAGTAGCTGTGCTAAAGTGAATTCGTATAAAATACAAGACGTTGCTACCAATAAAATAATTAAGTAATAAATTGCTATTTGACGCTTGGACAGCATGTGATTTTGGGAACAATAGTTGTGTTAGTTGTTGTACACGTAGCGCAGCCAGATTTACCACAACCACAGCTGTAAGACGAGCTAGCAGAAAATGGAATAAAATCTTGTTTTAATGCGTATGTACCTGCCGGACAAATTAAACGTGTCGGATCATCTGCTGCAGCATCATACGGTGCAGGTGGGTTTGCTTGAACACCTGTATAGGAAGTGCATGATGGATCTGCAGGATTAAAGAGAGACTGATTCCAACCATCAGCTGGTAATTGATATGTTGAACAATCATAAATTTTCCAAGCGCCACCGGACATCGGCTGTTCGACATTAACGACAATAGGATATTTGCTGGGCGCAAACAATTTGGAATAGCGAGTATCCTCAGCTTGTATAGTTATTTCAGCGAGAATTTTTTTACGAACAACTGTTGTGCCATTTGAATATGTGGTTTGCGTATTACCACCGAGATCACTTTTTTTAGCGATGGTTAATTTGCGAATGAGAATTTGATTTCCTATTTTAGCAGTTGCGGGAGCGGTCATCCAACTTCCGCCATAGGCTGACAACCAATCGTTATCAACTGCACTTGAACTGCGAACATCGCGCAAAGTAATGTTTTGTTGCGATGGTACAGTGACATCAAAAGTTTTTCCAGCGTAGGGTTTGGCTGGATCGTAACCGTTGCCAAGTAAAGTTTGACAAAGCGTGGGCTTTAAAATTGTTTGTGAAATTTCTAAAGTTGTTTCGCTGATATTGAGTTTGTTTTCTAACAAAAATCTCTGCTTATCGACTTCGGCAAAAAAAGTAGAAATCGCCAAGAGTATAATCATGGTGATACTCATAGCGACAATAACTTCTATGACTGTAAATGCTCGCTGATTCATTTGTTAACCTTGCAGCAAGTAATTGTAGCATTAGCTGTCGAGTTGTCAAAACTACAAGTTGCACATCCGGATTTTCCACAAGGAGCACAAGCGAAAGTTCCCCAATTAGCTTGATATTTTGTAATTTGTGCTGAGATAAAATATCCCGGTGGGCAAGTCACCAAACTATTTATTCCACCCTCTATCTGTGGCAAACAATCGAGTGCAGGATCGCGCCAGCCAATATTGAATGAAGATCCACCCGGAGCACCCGTCTTAGCGATTTTCCAAGAACCGGCCGAGCCATGAATACGCTCGACAACAAGCGCAACTGGAATAGATTTTGTAATTGTTGGAAGTACGCCTGTAACCAACTGACTTGCAACGGCTGTGTTTTCTAACTCAATATCTATAACAGCATCAATAAATCGACGATCTAAATCTATAGCTGTTCCACTATAGCGAAATAAATTAACATCTCCGACCTCTCTTTTTTTGGTCAGAGTTATTTTTCTTATTACTAAATAATCGCCGATTTTAGCAACAGCTGGTGTTGTTGCGATTGGGCCAACATAAGCATCATAGGCAACAGCAACGCCATTAGCTGAGTTGAGTAATTTAATTGGTTGCGCAGCTACGCTGTCGGGATCAAAAACATTTGCCATTGTTAATGCTGCAGCCGAACTTAGACCAGCACCAAGGGCATACCCATCGTTAACAAGCCTAGCTATTTCATTTTGCGCAACTACACTTTCGAGACGAATATTAGCACCCTTTTGAGCTTTTAGGGCAGTTGTGATAACAGAGCTTAAGCCAACCATTAAAACCATCGAAATCGCAGCGCCCATTAAAGTTTCTGTCAATGTGAAACCTAAATCGTTATTGAAAATGAATAAGTGCCGATATTTTTTCATCTTATATTTCCTTCGCGATTTGACTGTTCTTTGAGTTTGCTGTTAACTTGGTTAAAAACATAATATCATTTATGAAAACTCTCAATCAAAATCAACAAATAAATGGCTGGAACTTAATACGAATTTTTTCGTTATTTATTGTCTCGATTCATCACTATTACTACGTGAGATACTACCCAATACCACCGATAAATCCATATACAGGATTTCTATGGAATGATGTTGTCTATCTAACGGCCACTATTTTTTCATTTTCAGGGTTTACATTATTTACTCTTACAATGTTGCTTTTTGGTTCTCGTGAAATGACTTTTAAAAAAATAGCACAAATTGCATGCTTTTTGTTTTTTGGCTCACTTATTTTCAATTACACATTTAGCATAAACGGAGAAATATCTTTTGAATGGGATTTATACGCACTGATTGTCTTGTCTTTAATATCGACCTATCTCATTAGTAAAATAAACAGTCAGCTCGTTCTAGTATTTGGGTTTTTGGGGTTCACACTATTATTCATTCCTTGGTGGGACTTAGATTTTTTAAATAATTTATCTATTTTTTGGCGCCAAATATTAGTAGGTGATTGCTTTAATGATGAGGCAGAGTGGCCAGTGTTACCATGGATAGGCCTTGCGTGGTTGAGTTATAGTCTTGGATATATATGGTATTTAAACGGTCGAAACCTGCATAAATGGAAAAATTTCGAATATTTAATTTGGATTCCAATCCTAGGATTTTTTGTAACTCAATTTGGTGTTTACGCTGAAGTTACAGAAGGTGAAAAATTTTCTTGTTTTGTTTTTCGTCGCACCCCCGAAGAGTTTTTAGCGCATCTAGGCATTATACTTTTAATGATTAGGCTTTCATTATTGCCAGCAGTGCAAAGTTTTACTTCGCATAAAATATTTTTGTGGTGTTCTGCGGCCAGACTTAATAAGCATTTTGGTCTAGCTTATTTTATAACAGCTGTATTGGCATCGCAGTATGGGTCATACTTAAAAGTATTATCTACAACACTACCGCAAAGCAGTAATGTTATTTTAGAGGGGTTAGGATATCTACTATTTTTACCGTTAACGGAGGTTCTCTTGAGATGGCTTGTACCTTTTTTATTTAAAGCTCGATCTTCAAATCAACTTAAAAATCTGAGCGTAATATTTTTGTTGATTGGCTTTTTATTTTCTTGCGAAAAAAAAGAAAATGTTAACGATCAACCTAAAAATGATAATAATACAGTGGTCGAAGCTCGCAATAGTTATAACTCTTCAACAGCATTAGTTTCGAAAGATTTACCTATTCCTAATGTTGTCGATCAAAATGCTAAACTTAATCTTAAAATCACTAAAATACCAACATCAGTAAAAGTTGGAGAAGTTTTTGAAATCAAAATTCAAATTCTTAACGAGCGTGGCGAAGTCATGCAAAACTTTAAATCACCAGTCGTGTTAGATTTTGGCGAGTTATCAGTTATGAAGCTAGAGCCGGGCGCAACAAACTTACAAATGCCAATTAATGGCGAGGTTTCGTTTTCAGGTTTATATTTAAACAAAGCAGGTGATTTTTATTTTAATGTCACAACTGAAAAAATACAAAAAATCGGTGGCCCAATTAAAGTTAGCCCTGAGACAAATAAAATAATTTATATAGAATACGACGGCGTAAAATATAAAACAGAATATCAGCCGCCTAACAAGTACACTCTAATTGATGCTGCCTCTGAAGGAGAAAGTTTCGTTATTGAGCGATCTGCAAAAGAAGTTGTTTATAACGGTGTACTGATGCAGATCAATAGAGACTCTCAAGGAAACCTGCAATTCGTTAAAGTTGGCAAATTAGATGTAAATAAAATGAACTCAGAAAGCAAAGCTAATACTTTGATAAAGAAAACAAATGAAAAATCAAAACGGTAGTATCATTATTTATTTATTGTTAATTTCTGCAGCAGTATCAACCAGCTTGTTTTTTATTTTTTCGCGAATAGATTCGCTGAATCAATCGATCGGATCGATGGAGTCTAAGCTAGAAGCAGAATTGTTTATAAATAATTTACAAGGAGTGCTTCAATCATCTTTAGGCTGTTCATATACACTTGGTTATGGATATCACAATTTGCCGTCGAGCCCCACATATGCTAACAACTTTAATCCAGACGACAGTACAAACCAGCCAATTATAATTCGTGATTCCGCGGGAACAAATGCAGTCATTTACGATAAGTGGACAGGCTCTCTTGATTCGGCACCAGACACAAGTAAAGTTAACAATAAACTTGTGATTCGAGATATTTATTTAGTTAAAAAGAATTTTTTACCGAATTATCCTAATGGCAACATTAACACTTACGCTAAAGTTGACATTAATCGTGATGCCTTTTCTGGTAGTAATCCAAGCCCAAATCCATTGAATCCATCTATGCCAATTGATCCTGTAGTTAGCGTTACACCATATTACGTTGATATACGTTCAATATATGCAGAATTTGTTGTCAAGTTTGAAGTCATAAACCCAAACACAGCTGGGCCAAAAGAGTTCATGCGAAAATTTGATATGACAATTTACACCGAATCACCTTTTGGAACTAATGCCAATTGGAAAATTGCAACTTGTGCATCAGGATTTCCAAATCCTCCAGCAGGTGCCAGCGTTCAGAAAATTATTGTATCAGGAGCACTTAATTCTGTTACGTGTCCTGATGGATATTATTTGTATGGTGTAAACCCGATCGCATCAAAAGATGGAATTACTCCGACTGCTTATTGTGCTGTAACAGAGAAATAATGTTTTTTAGGATTTTGATTAAGAACGAATGTGTTTAAAATCAGAATCGGTCTTGCTCCAGATTAAGCCATCTAAAACATAATGCCATAGAGCAGGAGTCGTTATTGCTATAATGGCAATAACTTGCAGTATGTGCAAATTTGAATTGATATAATCAAATACGACATACTGTTCTGCTATGTGATCAAAAGAGCCGCCAACAACAGCGACAACAGCAATTAAGATTAAGGTTTTTAGCCAGAGGTTAGATATGTTTGTATTAAGTTTATTTAAGCTGTATCCAGTTATAAAAAAATAAGCAACACCGTGCACAGCAAGAAGCGGCAATATAACCGTAGAGCTTTTGTCTGCAAATATAAAACAATACGATTGCAAAAAAGTAGGAACAGCTATCGATAAGATACGATTGATTTCTTTGAACCCCTTTTTCCAACGGTGAACTTCATAAATTAACCAGCAGACTAATGTTGAAACAAAAAAGGTTAGACTAACTTTGAATAGTGTTAGACTGGGCCAAAATAAAATTTCTTGAGACTCATATATTGAAAACGATATATCAGATCTAAAGTGAAATGTGACAACCGGAAGAATGAGTAAAGCATAAAGAAAAAAATCGCTCCAGCGGCACAATTGATTATTCATGGTTTGATACCATTTGCTGAATCCATAAAACTGACGGATATGGTGAAACAACGTAAAATAAACGACAAAGCGCCAAAAGTAAGGAATTTTAAAATATATCCACAACAAAGGGATCAAAGCAATAGACACTAAAATAATAACATTGCGATTAAAGTTGCGAGATTTCGGGTTACGAAATGCTCTACATAGAGTAACATAGCCATGACCAGCATCTACAAAGGTGGTAATGATAAAAGCAGTAATAGAAAATATGACATGTGAGTCAGAAACCCCAGAAAAAACAAGTAAAGCTAAAAACCCACCTCCATACAGAGCAAGAATATCTTTATGAGGTTTGCCAAATATCCAAAACATTTAAAAAAGATTAGTCTGAATGTATTTATTAAGCAACCACGAGCTTTGTTTTTAAGTTTGCTCTGGGTTATTATGTTGATATCAGCAAACCCTGTATGGGATTCGTTAAGCACGCGCTTGTGGTTTTTGCTTGCTCCTTTGGGCTTAGATGTTGCGATGACTCCGTTTACTTCAGATATGATGTTTATGGGACAAAATGAATCGCAGAGATTATATCAAAGACAGTTGACTCTTTCGGTTATATCAAAAAGTAAAGCTTTAAAGAGTTTGCCATGGAAACATGTTTCCTTTTATGGAATAAAGTTGCCAGTCTTATTAATGTCAGAGCTTGAATTTAATGGAATTTCAACAGCAGGCCACATAAGAGGAATATGCTATATTTTAAACAAAGAATATTCAGATATAGAAAGCTTTCAAATCGAAGTCACACCCAAAAGCAGAAATGATTATAAATATGGTTTAGACACAGTCTGGAATTGTCAGTGACTACAATTAAGCGCTTTCGATTATTTTTAGGTTTTCATCAAGTTGTCTATTTATGTTTTTTTTGGTCCGAACCTTGGCGATGGTTTTTGCCTGGCGAAATGGTTTCGCCAGCTTTAACATTTCCTTATTTTCCATCAGCTCTTCATTATTTACAATCGCCAGTTTTTATCTCGGTGCTTTGGATGGTATTGCTTGTTGGGTGGTGCGTATTTGCCTTTAATTATTTACCAAAGCCACTACAGATTGTTTTATTTATTTTGCAAATTTCTTTTCATAATGCCAATCCGTTGATTATTCACGAGCCTCAGCAGCTGGCGAATTTCTTTCTTATAGTGAGCATAATGTGGCCCTCTAAAAATAAAACCAAAGAAGAATTATTAATGAAGAAGATCATGTTAATCACATTGGCAACGTACTATTTTGCAGCTGGAGTAAAAAAATTGCCTGATATTAATTGGTTAAATGGCCATGCGCTAGAGTTGATTTTACAATCCAATTTTTTATCTCAAGATAATTGGATGAGTCATTACTTAAGTCGCCAGCGAGAGCTTTGTCAGCTGTTAACATGGTGTACTCTATTGTTTGAATTAGGATTTATATTTCTAATTTTTACTAGATACAGAAAGTTCTTGATCATTTTAGGCATAGGATTTCACGCTATGATTGCTCTAACAATGAGTGTGGGAACCTTTAGCTTAATTATGCTGCCGTGGTATTCTTTTTTGATTGATAATGATGAAGTCTAAGCGAGTCAAACCACGCAGTATTTTCAAAATGCTTTTCAAAATCTCCCCAATCGGAATTTTCATTTTTAAATGATTCAACTATTTCACTCGAGATTGAAAATTTATCAGCTAACAACTTTCTAGTTTTTTGATTATAAGATCGAAAAACGAATTGGTTGTTATCTGTTTGATAAAATCGTAATTCTAATTCATATCCACTTGGTCCTAAGTTTTTTTGAATTAAATATTTGGCGAGTTCAATTAATTTTTCATTCAGGTTGTTTTCATATATTAACACTTTTTCGATTAAAGCGGGCCAGCCAAAAACAACACGTGGGTTGACCTTAAGCCCCAGGGCTTCGAATCCAGAATTAGCATTGGGGCCAAATGTGCCACTAAAATTTTGTAAAGATTCTTTTTCGAGTCTTTCCCAATTAGAAATTTGATGAATGGGGTGACCAATTAGCCAAAGTCGTTTGGATAGATAGATAATCGCTAAATCAGGTTCTTCTTGGTACTGTATTTGGCAATCTGAGCATTTAATAAGTGATAAACCGCCGCTCTCAATAAGATCGGTTTTGATTTTTGTATCACGATCTAGATTTAAACTTCCATACCAAGTGAATGCATTTTTGGATTGGCAGTGAGGACAAACCGAAGTTAAATTTTTCATGAGCAACATATAAATTTTCCTTAGATTTTTAGTGTACCGTAAAATCTAATCAAAAACTGATTGTCTAAAAAAACGCTATCTTATCTATTTGAAATAACTTGTCTTTATCAGTGATGGACAGTCACAAGAGAGTAACTATTTGTCACAAAAGTGTGAATTAGATAGATATATTCATCTAAATATATCTATGAGTTGTCTCATTTTGAAGGACTACAGATTCGCAAGCTCATCGTTTTCATAAATAGCTTTTGGCTTTTGAAAGTTTTCAATAATTTTAACGATGGCACGGGCAACTTGTCGGCTTTCGATAGGGCGATATTTTTTAAATGGACCGATTAAGAAAATACCCAACAGCGGAGATATCATAATTGCCAATTTTTCTGCAAATCGAAACTCACTCCTGTTGCCGATAAGTAATGATGGTCGCATGAAACTAGTTGTCCCGTTGAATAATATAGAGACTTGTTTTTCCATTTCTCCCTTAACTTGATTGTAAAAAACAGAAGAATTGATACCCGCACCCATTGCGCTAACGACCAGAAACCTTTGAGCGTGAACTTTGTTCAATGTTTTAGTGAATGAGATGACGTATTCGAGATCAACTTTTTTAAAGTTTTCGGGGGTTTTGGCTTTGCCAATGGTTGTGCCTAATGCACAAAAGCCGTCACATGCAGATAAGCCAATAAATCCTTGTAGTTGAGACTCTAGTTCGGTCCAGTGTTCAAAGTTAAACTGAATGTTTTTAATTTTGGGATTGATCCATATTTGAGGTGTTCTGCCTATCGCGAGGACCTGTGAATAGGTCGAGCTGTCTGCTAGAAGTTCACAAAGTTCTCGACCGATTAATCCTGTTGCCCCTATTACGACTGCCGTTTTCATTCTAACCCACTGAAATTACTTAGTTAATCAGATAAAGCTGAGACCTAAGTTGATTAGGGCTTAGCTGCTAAACCATTATAAATTCTATACATTATTTTGAAATAATCTATGATTTCTTCTTGAGCATGACACAAGATCTATGCTATCACCTAATTCTTCTAATTAATTTATAAAGAGGACGAATATGAAAGAAGGACTTCATCCAAAAGTAAGAACTGTAGTTTTCAAGGATATCTCTTGTGATTTCGAGTTTTTAGGAACTACAACTTTAGATTCTAAAGAAAAAACAAAATGGAAAGATGGCAAAGAGTATCCTCTTGTTAAAGTTGAGATCTCTTCAGCTTCTCACCCATTCTACACTGGTAAACAACGTGTATTAGATACTGAAGGTCGTATTGACCGTTTCAAAAAGAAATACGGAAAAACTACAAAATAGTTTATTCAGTTTCTATTTCGAACTTAAAGCGGCTTAATCAGCCGCTTTTTGTTTTTCTGCGCAACTTTGTTGGCGTTTTTTAGGAGTAGTATCTCATGTTTTCAAAATTAGACTCAGTTGAATCACGTTATGAAGAAGTGAATATGTCACTGCAAAGACCTGATATTGCTTCTGATCAAAAGCGATACCGTGCTTTGATGAAAGAGCTATCTGAGCTAGAGAAAATCGTTGTTCTATATCGCGATTTTAAAAAGAAAACAGCATCATTAAAAGACAGCAAGGAATTATTTACTTCTGAGACTGATGCTGAAATGAGAGAACTTCTAAGAGAAGAAATTAAGCAACTCGAAGAACAACTTCCTGAATTAGAGCAACAAATTAAAATTGCTCTTATTCCTAAAGATCCAAATGATGATAAAAATATTCTTTTAGAGATTCGTGCGGGTGCTGGTGGTGACGAAGCCTCATTGTTTGCTGATGAGTTATTTCGCGGCTATGCACACTACGCATCTTCACTCGGTTGGAAAGCCGAACTCGTCTCTTACACTGATGGTAATGTTGGTGGAGCAAAAGAAGTTATTGCTATGATCTCTGGTGAAGCTGTTTATTCTAAAATGAAATTTGAATCTGGCGTTCACCGTGTTCAGCGCGTTCCTAAAACTGAGGCTGCAGGACGTATTCATACATCAACTGTTACAGTTGCAGTTATTCCTGAAGTTGAAGCCACAGATGTTAAAATTAATATGAATGATATTAAGATTGATGTTATGCGCGCCAGTGGTGCGGGCGGACAGTCTGTCAACAGAACTGAATCTGCAGTTCGTTTGCATCATATGCCCACTGGAATACTTGTGCATTGCCAAGAGGGTAAATCACAATTGGCCAACAAAGAGCGTGCCTTTCAAATTTTAGCTGCAAAATTACAAGCTCTAGAAGATGAAAAGCGCCTTAAAGAAGCATCTGATGTAAGGCTTGATCAAATCGGTACGGGCGATCGTTCAGAGCGTATTCGTACATATAATTTTCCTCAAACGCGTATTACAGATCATCGTATTGGCTTAACAGTACATCAGCTTGATTCGGTTATGAGTGGATCATTTGAAATATTGATTGATCCGTTGATTGCGCATTTCCAAGCCGAAGCTTTAAAAAAACAATCAACTAATTCATATTAATCTTTATGAAATTAAATGAAGTTTTGAGTAAAACGATTCAGTTTTTTAAAGACAAAAAAATTGAATCAGCCAGATTAGATGCTGAATTGTTAATTGCTCATGCTTTAAAAATTCCTCGTATACAACTCTATGTTAAATACGATTCACCTTTAAACGAGTCAGAAGTTAATCTCTGTCGCGAATTTGTTAAACGCAGATCTAACGGTGAACCTGTGGCCTACATCATCGAAGAAAAAGGTTTTTACGGATTAACTTTTAAAGTCAAATCAGGAGCGCTGATTCCCCGTCCTGAAACTGAAATTATTGTCGATGAAGTTTTAAAAGATATTAAAATTAAACATGAACAAAGTGAAAAAATCAGAGTACTAGATCTGGGCGCGGGCACCGGTTGCATTGGGCTATCAATTGCCAAGAATAATCCTAAAGTTGAATTAATTTCTGTGGAAAAATCTGTGGAATCTTTCGAAATACTCAAACAAAATGTGGAATTGCTGAATTTAAGTTCTCAAACGCAAATAATTTTAAATGATGTGGATAACCTTAGCCCACTAGATCTAGGACGTTTTGATTATATTGTATCAAACCCACCATATATTGCTGAAAATGATCCAGAGGTTGAGCCTATGGTTAAGCGTTTTGAGCCGGCAACAGCGTTATTTGCCGAAGACAGTGGATTACGATTTCTAAAATCATGGGCACAAAAATTTCGAAATAGTCTTAAAGCTGATGGCCTTATTTTCATGGAAATGGGATATAAACAAGGTTTGCTACTTATGAAATACTACTCAGAAGAATTAAAATATTCTGACGCCGTTATTCTTAAAGATTTGTCAGGACTTGATCGAGTTATAAAAGCTAGAGCATAATTGAAGTTGTAATTTTTTAAGCGATTTAAATTAAGAGAAATGAGTTTTTAAATGGATAAAATGTCAGTCATCGGTGGAAACAAACTAAATGGAACTGTTCACGTCAGTGGTGCTAAAAACTCTGCTTTACCTATTTTATTTTCAACTTTGCTCGCAGAAGGTGAGCATCAATTTTCAAATGTTCCGATGTTAAAAGACATTGAGTCAACAGCAGAGCTTTTACAAAGTCTTGGGTGTGAATCAAAACGCGATGGTAATAATTTTACAGTTAACGTTAATAAATTAAAAACTTTCGAAGCACACTATGACCTTGTTAGAAAAATGCGTGCAAGTATTTTGTGTTTGGGTCCGGTGCTTGCTAAATACGGAGAAGCTGTTGTTTCTTTACCGGGTGGCTGCGCGATTGGAACGCGTCCTATAGATTTGCACTTAGATGCGATGAAAGCTCTTGGTGCAGAAATCGAACTGCGTGATGGATATGTTTTTGCTAAATGTAAAAAACTAAAAGGCGCGACAGTGCTTTTTGAAAAAACCACTGTGGGTGGCACTGAAAATTTACTAATGGCGGCCACATTAGCAGACGGTGTAACTCTAATTGAAAATGCAGCTAAAGAACCTGAGATTGTTGATTTAGCGAATTACTTGATTGCTATGGGAGCAAAAATTACTGGACACGGCACAAGTGTAATTCGCATTGAAGGTGTTGAAAAACTAACTCCAGCAAAACATAAAATTATGGCAGATCGAATAGAGGCCGGAACATTACTTATTGCAGGCGCTATAACTGGCGGAGATGTTACTGTTAAAAGTTGCAACCCTGCTGATCTTGAAGCGCTTATTAATAAAATGCGCGAGTCAGGTTTTAAAATTGAAACAACATCAGATTCAATGCGAGTATTTCCTCTCGATAAATGGGAAGCTGTCGATGTGACTACGGCTCCTCACCCGCTTTTTCCGACTGATTTACAGGCTCAATTCATGGCATTAATGACTGTGGCTCATGGTACAAGTGTTATTACTGAAACAGTTTTTGAAAATCGTTTTATGCACGTGAATGAGCTTATGCGTCTAGGTGCAGATATTACTCCAAAAACTCAAGTGGCCGTTGTCCGTGGACAACCTAACCATCTTTCTGGTGCACCTGTTATGGCAACTGATTTAAGAGCATCTGCTAGTTTAGTCTTAGCTGGATTGGTTGCTAAAGGTGAAACTGTTGTAAACCGAATCTATCACTTAGATCGTGGCTACGATAATTTAGAAGGCAAACTTACAAGTTTGGGCGCCAAAATTAAAAGAGTTCCGTAACTCAAATAATTAAAAATTTTAAATTTATATTATGCGACTGTGATTTTCTATACTGTTTTTCAGTAATGGCAGAATGCTTTTTTTGAAAAAAGAGAGGCTCAAAAAAATAAGGCTTGATTGAGGAGGGGCCACAATCAAGCCTTTAAAATGCGTTTCTGAGATAACTCAGATGGTATTTTAAGAATCTACATTCACCAAACGATCAACCTGACTCTTAACTTCTGGGAGGGGGTCCTGAACATTCAAAGTTTCAGATTGCTTCGCTTGGTGATCTTTAAATAACAAAGCAGGATTAGAATCGCTTGAAAAAGCATTTGCTTTAGCTGAAAGCACAAGAACTGCTATAATATAAACGATTGCCATCCATTTCATATAAAAGACACTAAAGCAACTGTTGTGCCAGAATTATACGAGTTCAAACACGTATAGAGTGTTTATACGGACAATTTAGTTCCAACTTGGAACCCTGGTCTGGTTCCAACAATAGACCTTGGTCATAAGATGGAACTTAAAAATCATCATTCAGCTGTCAGAAGTAATTCTATTTTCTATAATAATCAGGATGAGTAAAAATCAGAACTCAAACGATTATTGGAAAATAAAATTAAGTAGTGGCCAAATAAAAGGACCATATACTACTGATGCAGTTTGCAAAATGATCGTCGAAGGAGTGTTTTCAGGCCAAGAACTTGTCATTGGACAAAACCAATCAGATTGGACTGCGCTTGATCGTCAGCCAGAGTTTTATGAAGCTGTGCTTGAGGCTTTAGAAAACCCCGTGGAACGCGATGAAAAAAAAGCTCTAAAAATGGAAGCAGAAACTGTTATTCAAAAAGTTAAAACAGTTGTAAAAAAGAAGAGCACTGAAGAAACAGAGCAACAACAAAATTTACCTAAAGCGGGATCAACAGAAGACGAAAATTTTCTTGATGATTTAAATAAGGTTAAGCCTGTAGAAAAAAACTTAAAGCATGAGATCAAAGAACTTGTTGAAACCGAAAGAAAACAAAATCAATACGGCTTTAGAAATTTAAAATCTAATAATAAAAAACCTTCAGTATCAAAAGCTCCAATTTTACATTCACATTTAGAAGTTGCTGCTCAAGCACAAGAAAACGATTTAGCACAAGACCTTGTTCAAAAACGAGAAGAACAGCTAACCATTGAGTTAAATCAAATAAAGGAAATTCAATCAAAAGCTAGAAAAAAGCTCAAGATCATAGTTCCTGTCGGCGTGGCTTTTTTGTTGCTTGTTATTTTCTTTTTAATGGGTGATGGAACGCCGTCTACTGGTTGGGTTTTAATAGCTCCGAACGTACAAAAAAACGATGCTAAAGCTTTAGGTGCAAGCGAATTAAAATCTTTAAAAAGCAAAGCTGTGGCACTGATAAAATCAGGCACATTAGAAAACGCAAGAGCATCACAAAAATTTTTAGTGCAAGCCATTGAGGGCGCTCACCAAGACTTAGAGTCAATTGGTTTATTATGTGTTGTCTATCAACAGTTGTGGCCTTACACGAAACAAACGACGAATGATCTAAAAGCAGTAACTGTTGTGTCGCAATTATCAAGATCACTAAATGCGATTTCTAATTATGCCGATACTTGTCAGTCTGTAAATTTATTAATTAAAGGGCAACCGCGAGACGCCATGGCCTTGATTGAAAAAACTTTAGATCAAAAAACTGACGAAAAATTCATATTGTTTCCATTCTTATATTTAATTCGCGGTGAACTTTACGAAGAAAGTACAAACTATACGAATGCAGAGGCCTATTATCAAGAAGCATCAAAACTATTTCCAGATTGGAACTGGAGTTTGTTTGCACAAGCACGTTCGTTATATAAACAAAACAAATTAAATGAAGCTAAAAGTATTTATGAAAAGATTCTCAAAAAAAATCCTAACTACAAAGGTGCTTTATTTGGTTTAGCACTGATCGAAAGAAAACTAGAATCAAATGATAAAGCTTATGATTATTTTAGTAATGGTTTTGTATTAGCAAACAAACTACCTAAAAGTTTTTACATAGAATCTTTATTAGAATACATCAGACTATTAATGGGTAAGGGTGAAAATCAAAAAGCATTAGAAGTGGCGCAGTTTGGTTTGACCATAAGTCCGAGCCACAAAGGTCTGAAAGATATAGTAGTGTCTTTAGGTGGAGAAGAAAAAAATAACAATGCTGCATCTGAATTAGTTTTTTTAGGTGATCAATTTGCACGCTCTGGTGATCATTTAGCCGCACAAGCGCAGTACAAAGCTGCATTCGATTATGATTCGCAAAATGCATTGATTGCCCTTAAAACTGCAAAAAGTTTATGGATGATCAATCAAACCCGTGATGCGATGTTATGGGTTGATAAATCAATAAAAGCTGATCCTAAATTTTTTGCGGCCTATGCATTAAAAGCAGATTATTTATCGCAAAAATATAATTTTGTTGATGCTTCTAAAGCACTATTGGATGCTACCAAAATTAATCCACAAAGCTTTGATATTTTAAAATCACAAGCTCTCGTTGAGTTCAGAAAAAATAATCTTGTTGGCGCTATTACCTATGGTGAAAAAGCTTACAAACTTTATGATGCTGATATTGAGTTGTTGTCTCTTTTAGCTAATGCTAATGGCAGCTTATTTTTAAACATGCCATCTCGAGACAAAGAAGAAGATTTGAAGAAAAACAAATACAAAGATGATGCGCAGAAATATGCAAATAAGGCCGTCGATTTGGAACCAGGTTTACCAGATGCTCAAATTACGTATGCAAAATATTTATATGTTTCAAATGGCTCAATTGCCGCTGAAAACTATTTCAAGAAATTGATCGAGACTTTTCAGTATACGACAGATTATAGAATTGGTTTGGCTGAGTTTTATGAAACACAAGACAAATATCGATCGGCTCTAGATATTTATAAACAAATTGTTGATCTTGATTCTAAAAACAAGAAAGCATTGATGGGTTTGGCACGAGCGTATCAATACACAAACGACTCTAAAATGGCTCAGAAATATTATATGCAAGCGGCTGTTATAGACCCATCGGATGTTGAGCCTTTGTTTGCTACTGCACAACTTGAACTTGAAACCACAACACAAGCTGAAGCCTCTGTGATGATACGATCTTCGTTGAATAAATTTAAAATGGTTAAAGATATAAATCCAAATTATCCTAGAATTTCTTATTTTATTGCTAAATGCTTTTTAGAAATGGGTGAATTTGATAAAGCCATTGAAATGACGAATGAAGAAAAAAAGAAAAACCCCGGAATTGCTGACCCATATTTGTTAGCAGCCCAGGTTTATAATGCAAAACAACAATATAAAGAGTGTGCTGCAGAATATTCTTTAGGAATTAAGCTTCGACCGACATCAGCAGATCTTTATGTCAAAGCTGCAACATGCTATAGAAAAAGTGAAGCTATTGATATTGCACAAGACATGTTGGACATTGCTAAACAAAAAGAAAACGGAAATGCGTCAATATACTTAGAGCAAGGATTTGTAAACGAGCTCAAAGGATATAAAAAAGAGGCTTTAGATGCATTCAGATTATATTTAGAGCTTTCACCCAACGCTCCTGACCGTAGCCAAATAGAGGCTAAAATTAGATCGATGGGTGGCTTTTAATTATTATGATGAAGACTAAAATGTAATGGAGAAATGAAAATGATGGCTGTTGGGGATAAATTAAAAAATTTTTCAGCAAATGTACAAACAGGAGCTAAAAATGCTTCACATAGTTTAGCTCATATAACTTTAAGAGTTATATCGGGATTTTTTATAGGTTTAGTTTTGGCTCTGATCGTTCAAGAGCTGTCCCAATCTGGCAGTTTTATGCTTTTATTTGTAACAATTGTTTTTACAGCAGCTATTTACAAAGCATTGGCTCGACTATCACTTTTAAATATTTTGATATTTGATCTCATATGCGTATTGATTGGTACTGTGTTAAGAATGTATATTTTAATTGCCCCATAGCAGATAGGACTTATTGTGATTGATATTAAATTATTAGAGAAAAAAGCTGAAAACGGCACATCTTACTACGATGATTACAAACAAGGTTTGATTAACAGAAGCGCATCAACAGATACACTTGATGAAATTATTAAGATGAACATCAAGCGCAAAGAAATGATTACACAAGCTGAAACTGAAAAAGCACGACAAAATAAGTTAAGTGCTGAGGTCGGCCAGCTTAAACGCGAAGGTAAAGATGCGTCTTCAATTTTAACTGAAGTTGAGCAACTTAAATCAATAGTTAAAGAATTAGAATCTCAAGCCACACAAATCGATGAACAAGTTTATCAATTGTTGCTAACTATTCCAAATAAACCGCACGCGTCTGTACCAGTTGGTAAGTCTGAACATGATAATAAAGTTGTTAAAACTGTGGGCGAACCTAAAAAATATTCTTTTAAAGCTAAAGAACATATTGAGCTTGGTGAAAAGCTTAATATTATTGATTTCGAACGCGCTGGTAAAACCACAGGCGCACGATTTACTTTTTTAAAAGGTCAAGCGGCTCAAATGGAGCGAGCGTTAATTCAGTTCATGATGGATTTACACTCTACTCAACATGGTTATACAGAAATGATTCCACCATTTATTGTGAACAGTAACAGTTTGCTTGGAACGGGACAGTTTCCTAAATTTAAAGAAGATGTTTTTCACTTAGAAAATACAGACTATTATTTAATTCCGACTGCAGAAGTACCGGTTACAAATTATTTCAATAATGAAACATTAAACGAAAGCGATTTGCCAAAATCATTTTGTGCTTACTCGCCGTGTTTTCGTTCTGAGGCCGGAAGCCACGGTAAAGATACCAAGGGTTTAATTCGTCAGCATCAGTTTAACAAAGTTGAGCTCATGACTTTTTGTCACCCGACTGTTTCTTATGATGTTCATGAAGCACTCACGGGTCATGCTGAAAAGATTTTAACCGAGCTCGAGTTGCCATACCGTAAAAGTTTGCTTTGCACGGGCGACATGGGTTTTGGTTCAACTAAGACATACGATCTTGAGGTTTGGTTACCTGGTCAAAACACTTACAGAGAAATTAGCTCATGCTCTAACTTTGAAGACTTTCAAGCACGTCGTGCGAACATTAGATTTAAACCCAAAGACGGTGGTAAACCTCAATTTGTGCACACTTTAAACGGAAGTGGTTTAGCTGTTGGTCGAACATTAATTGCAATTTTTGAAAATTATCAACGCGAAGATGGCTCTATTGAAATTCCAAAAGCTCTTCGCGGTTACATGGGTAATAAATCAGAAATTAAATAGTTTTTCTTAAATACGAGTAAATCTGCTTTTTTTGTTTTCAATGCGGCGTATGCGCGCCGCAACATCGCAAAACTTTCCAAAAATCTGTTGAATCTAGGCGTCAAATCCAATAAAACAGACAACGGAAAGTTGGTAGAGCGGTTGAATACACCAGTCTTGAAAACTGGCAGCCCTTCGCGGGGCTCGAGGGTTCGAATCCCTCACTTTCCGCCATTTATTCTCTCAAAAAAATCGCAAATTTCAAAATTATCAATCGCATTAAGTACTTAACAACACGAACGACGCTGCACAAATCTGCGGAGAATATTTCAGAGTATTTCTGGGTATTTCAAAACTTTACTACATTTTGCTACAACTTTTGCTACACGCAATTTTCGGGGACGGAAAATCAACTAGGATTCGCTCCCCAGAAGAAATCGAATTACCGGGGACGCCGCTTTGGCGGGCGTAAGTAATTTCGATTTTTCTGGGTGCGAATTCGAATTAAATTTTTTGGAGGTCCTTGTGGAAATCGTAAAATTTGTATCGTTTGTGGTGAGGCTTGGATTAATCCTGGCGTTTTGTGGTCAGCTTAAGTTCTGCACTTTGCAGTTGATGGACTTAGCCAGTGAGAAAACTCAAAAAGGCATGATCTCGTATTCCAAGTATACGCACATGCTTACAGGCGGTACAAAATGAGCAAGCAAATTGATTTCGAAAAGCTAAGAATCTTGGCTTACAAACTAAGGTGTCTTGGGCATCTTATTGAAACTCAAGATCCAAATCACGTTAATCCGGTGGATATTGATGAAACTCAATATGGTTTGGCACTTTTTTTAAATGAAATCACTGAGCAGATGATTGAAATTTGCGAAAGTTCAGAAAAAATCAAATCTTAGAAGAATTGATTTTATATAGAGCAAAAAAATTAAATATTTTTTAACCCGCATTCAACGCGGGTTTTTTTATTCTTATTTCGAACATTAAAATTTTTCAGAAAGGACGTATTCCATGTCGAGAAAAACATTTTTATACATTCGCGTAAGTACCCTAGACCAGGCCCAGGGCGCAGAAAGCCAGGCTCGGGCTTTGAATGAATGGTGCACCAGAAACAATATAATTGATTATGAAACCTATACTGACCACGGCGTATCGGGAGCCAAGGAGAGCAGACCTGCACTTGACAAGATGATGGCCAGGGTAAAAAATAACGAAGCTGAACAGGTCATCGTTTTTGCCTTCAGCCGATTCGCTCGATCGACCATGCACTTATTGAAAGGACTTCAGACTTTCAAAGAGCATAAAACAAGGTTTGTCAGCATCACCGAACAAATTGATACGGATTCACATCTTGGGTTGGCCCTCTTCACAATCCTCGGAAGTTTGGCCCAATTAGAAAGATCAATGACACAAGAACGCGTGAAAGCTGGTATGAGAAACGCCAAAATGAAGGGTAAAATAATTGGCCGCGTTCGTAAAAGAAATGATGCCTTGATCCACTCGCTTTTAGAGGCTGGCCTCAGTTTTAGAGAGGTCGCAAGAATCGCAAAATGCAGTCATGGTTCGGTATCAGCTTCGAAAAAAGAACTTCTTGCAAAAAAAGCAAAGCTCGAACAAGAGAAAATTCAGGAGCTGCAAAATCAGATAAAACAGAACAGTTCGGCTGAAACAATTGAAACCATGAAGACGATGAATGTCTCTGAAGACATCGTCAAACAAGTGCAACAAAAAATCGAATCTGAAGCTCGCGACAAAGTTCATTCCGTCATGGGTCATGCTGGTTATGAAACTTACGACTAATAGGAATTATCGAGTAAAAAAATAGAGGTCTCACAATAGGGGGTCACCAAACAAGGTGGCTCCCTATTTTTTTGTCCAAAGTGAACAAAAAGCTCAATCTAGTTGGTCAAGCGCATGGGGACCAATGCAACAGTCACGGTTAAATGAGACCTGTCCCCGAAAATGCAGCCATGGTTTAAACCCTAGGTCCCCGTTAAATTCGTGTTAAAAGGCTCAGTTCGAAATTAACGCAATTAGGGCACAGGGATTGGGTTTTAAAGCGGCTAAGATTTAGTCACTTGTTCAACCTGAATCGCAAACTTGGTGTTTAAAGCAATTCAGGGCTTTTTGAGGGTGTCATGGAATTTGCAATTTTAACGTTCCATTATGACGAACCTTTATAAAAGAACCTACAAACTTTTAAGTTTATTGTTTTTTCCGATGCTTTTCACAGTTGTTCGGGCTGATGCAGGTCAAGTTGTTAGCTATGTTTGTGGTTATCAGGGCTGCCAAATTAAAAACGATCTAAAAACGATCGCTGTACCGGACGAATTAAAAGCTCAAATCCTTACAATCATTAAAAGACCGATTCAAGCGCTAGTTGAAAAAAAATTAAATCAGATTTCAGGCCAGCCTTTACAAAAAATTTTAGATGAAATGTCATCTGTTGATTTTAAAATTCTATCGGAAGGCTATTTAGCCCCTCAGGGAAGATTTGGCGGCTTCATGTATAAGATCGAAGAAAAGACGGTGTATGGGCATATTGAAACAATTAAGGAAATTTTTTCGGGCAATGGAGTGAAGTCAATTGAGGGTATTTTGCTTCATGAGACTTTGGGTGCCTTAGGCTACATCGACGACGATTACCAAATTTCTTCAACACTAATAGCTATAGATAGTATGACTGAGGCCGAAGTAATCACCTCTCTAGCTATTATTTCTAAAATCGATTTGAATTGGGACAAAAGAGCAAGCAGTCCTTCAGGGCCTTTGCGGGAAGTATTGGATGTTCAAACAAGAAAAATTTTGGTTGCAGGTGGGTCGACAACGGCAGGTGGCGGTGGCGACCCGTTAATGGCCTTGGTTAAAACAAAACTTATAACTTACGCACTTAAAAAGGCAGAGTCTTTGGAGATGCTAAATTTTATAATAAATTCGCTTCGTCTAGAAAGACCTTTAGGCTATGAAGATTTTCAAAAAAATGAACTAAACGCCATTCGTAATTATCCGCGAAGCTATGAAAATTTTCTACTTTCAATTAAATCTACAATGGATTCAAAAAGACTAACTGTTCTAATGGGTATCGAAGGATATTTTACACCACTTTTAAATATCGAAGTGCACCTTTTAGACTATCTGAAAAAAATGAATCTTATAGGTTATGATGAAGAAAAAAAATAAAAAATCTTACGAAATTTTAAGTGCGCACCTTAAAAAGTTGCAAAAAGAAAACCCTAAGTTTTCGGCTCGGTCTTTAAGTCTAAAGTTAGGGCTTTCACCAGCTTTTCTAACCAATGTTTTAAGTGGAAAAAGATTGCTGCCGATAAAACGCCTAGAAGCATTCTGTCAAATTTTAAAAATTGACGAGTTTGATCGGCACGAAATCAAAAAACGTCTAATTTTGGAAAAGTTAGATTTACAGAACTTAACAGACCATGTAGCTCCTAATAAATCCAATACGCATCAAGAACTCTTACCTGAAGGGCAATTTCGCCTGATGAGATATTGGTGGAATTTTGCCATCTTGGATTTACTAACCTGTTTTAATTCCAAAGGTTTTACAAAAGTTGAGATTTTATCAAGCATTCCCGTTCAAGAGGCTGCACTTGATATCTCGTTAAATGAACTTCTTCAGATGAACCTGATTCACAAACAAAATGAATTTTACTTTAAGACGGAAGAGCACTTAAAGCTTCCGACTCGGGGGCCAAATCCAGTCACCAGAAATTTCTATAAATCCGTTCTTACACTGGCTCAACAAACATTGGATAAGACTGATCCGGCAGATTTTGAAAAAAGACTAATTACGACGATCAGTTGTGCTGTTAATCCGGCTCAGGTGCCAAAAGCGAAAATTAGATTAGCTGAAGCCTTAGCTGAAATACGAGATATCCTGACCGAGGGTAATTGCACTGACGTCTATTTTCTGCAGGCGCAACTTTTCAGTGTTTTGAAGTAGTTAAGCTTTCTATCGTCAATCTTTTAGTCATTTCTAGACCCTGTTTTGTTAACAAATTTAGTTAACACTTTCCGCGACACTTCGGTGAAATTTTACTTTTTTCAAAAAATATAAGGTATTTTTCTTTCAGTTTGCAAACTAACTGACGAGGAAATTATGAAAAAGATTATATTGTTATTCGCGCTTTCGATGACTTCATTGGCTAAAGCTTCAAGTGTAGGCCGAAAGGACTGCATTTCATATTTGGCTGCAAATACATCATTTAGTGCTCAAGCCATTTCCGGCATCTGTGAAAACTCAACATCGCATACGCCAATTGTTCTTTATCGATCACTAACGCTTGGTTTTAGCAATTCAGACTCTTTGATGCTATTAGCTGGCGAGGCCTCAGCCTGGACCGAACCCTGTTTAAATCACATGATTTATTATTTTAAAGAAAGTTTTTCATTAGCGATGATTTGTAGAGATATATCTAAAGAATCTTATAGCTCACTAGTAAATCCCGCAAATGAACGACTGATCAGAGGTGGCTACGCGCCGACAATAGCCCAATTATTCTCGCCCGAATCATTTAGGTCTTTTACTGGGGCATTTTATAAAACAAAAGGCATCGAGTACTGCAGTGTGTTTGATTGTAATTAATTTTTAGACCGAAATAATAACAAAAAAGGAGATCTTTATGAAATCAGCAACTTTAACTTTAGTCGTATCAATTTTAGCATTCGGAGCGACAGCGCAAGCGACGTGCAATCAAAAAGAAGAAAAGGCTTTAGCCACCGCACGCGCCATCGCAACTTTAAATGGATTGAAGGAAATCGAACTTTCTAGACCTGAGGCACATTCTGAAAAGTATGGAACCTTTACGGTTACAGTTTCAGGTGTTCAAAATGGCTTTTTTATGCAAGGATCTGCATACGAAATCACAATTTCGGACGATGGTTTCTGCAGTCTTGTGTCTTTTAAGCGTGGCCTTACATTGGAATAATGTAGTGCCTAAGTTTTTATTTCGAACTGCAGTTAACAGCGAGTGCGAATAAAACCTCTTCGCTGTGAAGCGGCCTGAATAAAAGGTTCTGCCGAATTAGCGCGGCAGAGTCGAATCAAAAAAACCGTCCCCGAAAAATAAATTTTGAGATTTTCATGATTTAACGGGGACGACTTTCCTAGACAAATTTTTTTACCAGTCAGCTGAAAAAATTTAAATGCTCAGGTACTTTTTTATCGGTGCTACTGAGCCAAAAAAGACGCCCCAGAAGGCTGGGGTGTGATTTTTCAATATTCTGTCAGTTCGGAAGGGTTTTGGCCAGGCGATAAGAGTTCATTTGTACTCGGTCATCTTGAATGACTCAGCTGGCACTGGGGGAACAAAATATTTTGAAACCTCATCAAATAAATTCTCATCGACATGTCCCCAATAAAGACCTTCCGATTTGGTTTCATTCCTTTGTCGAAGTCTCGTTTTACACACATCTATTGGAACAATTAGATGGTGGAGCAAGTGATCTGCTTCCGCAGCTTCAAACACCGAGCGGACCCAAGCTCGATCCTCCGGACGGTTTCCGCCAAAATCGAAAACAACGGAATTTCCAAGTCTCAGAAGTTTGGGAATGTGAAATTCAAAAATCTTGCGTAGTTTATTTCTGTACTTAACGTACTCCTGAACGGATCTAATAGGACCATCGATTATCATTTGAAGCCACTCATCTTCACAGATTAGAACGGCCGGAGTTTGTTCTGCAATTTGTCGTGCAAGCGTTGTTTTTCCGGCACCGATGTATCCACACATAAAATGTAAGACAGAACTTCGCTTCATTAGACCTACTCAAGTGGGATTCAAAAGATCCGTGCCGTAGGAATTGTCTATTACACAAAGCCATTTTTCATTCGAAGATTTCTTAAATACATAAGTTGCCTTGCGGACCACATTATAGGGTGTTTCCGTATTTTGATTTGCTTTGACATGAGTGTTGGCGAGGACAAGAGCAGTATCTCCACTCTGCAATATCTCCAGTTCACCCTGGCTAACATCTAAGCTGTGATTAAAGTGATTGGCGATAGCTAGAAACGCTTTTCTTATCGCTTCTTTGCCTACTGCGTTCTTACCTGGCATGACGACCAATGTAGCGTCGTCACTGTAGAAATCCATCAGTGCATCGAAGTTTTCATTATTTATTGAGTTATCGGCTGCTGCTATCAGTTCTCGAATTTTAAGATTTTCCATGCCATAAATTACCTAATACTCCACACGCGGTCATTAAAGAAATGAATAAATGGCAGGAGACGGTCATTGCCAAAGAGCCTTTCGGGACGCCGAAGACACCCTTGACCAAAAGGTTCGTGCATCTGATCGCACCGAGGCCGTTCACTCATCCAAGTCGTGATTCCGGACTGCTGCTCGATTGCCGCCATCAGTAAAGTGATCCTAAACGGCCATGGTAGTTGCAGACACCAGGTCTGCGGATGTCTGTACCCAACGCCCAAACTTACCATTACCAACGCCACGAACCCGAAAAGACCACGCTCTACAAACTAATTCAGGCCAATTGGCTCACGTTCCAGAGCCAAGTCGAACAAGATCTGGGGTACCCACTTCCAGATTTCGTGGTCAAAGAGTTTGAAGAGTATTTGCGCTGCGGGATACTGGCCCACGGATTTCTGCGGGCCCAATGCACCAGTTGCCATCACGAGATGCTGGTGGCGTTTAGCTGCAAAAAAAGAGGCTTCTGTCCATCATGCGGAGCTCGCCGGATGTCGGAGACCGCAGCTCATTTAGTTGACCATGTTTTACCGCACAAAAACATCCGGCAGTGGGTGCTGACATTTCCAGTACCAATCAGGCTGTGTTTAGCGGTTCGACCGAAAGTCATGGCAAGGGCATTAGAGATAGCGCACCTGGTGATCGGCCAGTACTACCGCAAAAAAGCAGCACTTACTGCTAAGAACTCCAAATCAGGAGCCGTCACGCTGATCCAGCGATTCGGTGGAAGTCTGAATCTGAACATCCACTTCCATCAACTCTTTGTCGATGGCTGCTATGAGCTGAACAACAAAAATGAACCCGTCGACTTCTGGGTAGCAAGCCCACCAACAGTTAAAGAGATCGAAGGTGTCTTAACGAAAATTATCAACAAATTAACAAAATACCTGGAGCGGCAAAAAATCATCATTCGCGACGACAATGATGGCGGCTTCCAAATCCCGATTCCAGATGAAGATACGCTCTCTAAACTCCAAGCCACATCAGTGACCTACAGGTTCGCCACTGGCAAAAGTAAGGGTAAAAAAGCAATGGTCCTGAAGTCTGTCACCGACAACGACCACACTGCAACCAAAGGTCTTGTCACCAAGAACTCAGGCTTCTCACTGCATGCAGGTGTTGCCACCAAAGCCCATGAGCGGGATCGACTCGAAAAAGTTTGTCGGTATATTGCAAGGCCTGCTGTGAGCGAAGAGCGACTTTCCATCAACGATCAGGGTGATGTGATCTACAAATTCAAAAAACCTTGGGACGACGGAACCACTGCCATGAAGCTTACGCCGATGGAGCTGATGGAGCGACTCGTGGCACTAGTTCCACGGCCAAGAGTGCACCTAACCAGGTATCACGGCGTACTCGGTCCCCACTACAAACATAGAAAACAAATCGTTCCTAAACCACCGGAACTCAAAGTCACAGGCCAAGAACAAGACATCATCGATCCAAAGCAGCTCGAACTAAAAAAGAAAAACATTCCCTGGGCACGGCTACTTGCAAGGGTCTTCAACATCGACGTTGAGACTTGCATCAAATGCGGCGGAAAAATGAAATTTATTGCCGCTATCGAAGATCCAAAAGTGATTCGAAAAATATTGGAACACATGGGCCTTGATACAAAACCGCCGCGGCTCATGCCAGCCAGAGGGCCGCCAAAAGTTCAGCATCATTTCGAAGATGATTTCGCTCAACAACACTTCGATATGAACTTCGACAATTTTAATCAATCGGCAGATTAAGAATCAAAGCTGCAATGGATTCGTTCGTTCAAAATCTTGAAACACACCATCTGCAATTCAAATACATACCGCAAATTTCAAAAATCGATGAAATTCATTGCCAAAAACCCCTTCCAGTTACACAATTTTAACAGCAACCAAGGAAAAACTAGATCTTAGAATGGATCGATTCGGGCTTAAAAATTCCTATCCTCTTTTTTAGGTGTTACTGTGGAATCTTAATTTAAAAATCCCACAGACTTTCGAACGGTATCCCGAAGTTTCAAGTTAATGAAGTTTTCTGGTTCTATTTATTATTCCATTCCATCTGCAAAGCGCAAGTACTCTTAATCTATAATTACTAAAATCATCACCCAAGCTCGGCAAGCATCCATTGAATACCTTCGCGAATCCCGATTATAATTTGTTCTCGGTCGTTGATTCCTTGAGATTCCATGGTCTCTTTAAAAAAATAATATATCATGTTTATGGGGTCTACCATAGCTCTATCTGCCGTCATATAAATTAAATCATCACTTAATTGAGACAGACGAATAAGTTCAGTTTTTAAATCGTGCTCAGTCATTCTTAATGATCGTTCATGATAAATGAAAAACCAAATTGAATTTACTGCACTTGTAAGGCGTGAATTAGACTTCGCTTCTAGTGAAGCGAAAATTCTGTTTCGCAATTCAATATTTTTAGGGGTCCAAAAAACAATATCTTTCTTTTGATCTCTTGTTAATTCAAAGGCCGGAAACCTTTGAAAGGTGTAGTCCTCATTGAAGCCTAAGTGTGAATATCCGCGGGGAATACTGTCTCCAAACAAATTTAATGAAGCGAGTGCATGATTCATGTCGTGAATATAGAAATTCATCGGCTTCATTCGCGTTAAATCAACGTACACTTTTTGGTTGGTTAGACCGATATAAAAAATAGGCTCCCCAGAATTGTTATTGAATTCGCGAACACCAAGTATTCGTGGAGTAAAAATATAAACTAGGTGAGGGTAATTAGAAGCCAAGATGTCAGCTATTTTTTTTGCTATCTTTCTAGAGCGTTCAAAATTGATAGGCATTTTGGTAACGATATCATCGGTTATTAACATATATAAAGAATTAAGCTCAACGTACTCGTGATAGGTAATGTCGTTCCACTTAGCAAGAGCTTTCTCTTGAAGAGCTTTCCAAGCTAAAAGTGCATTGCGATAATTTATAGATTTTTCAGAATAAATACTTTCCCGATAGATTTTGTCGAGGTCTTCAATCAATCTAGAGAACGGATTTTGATAAGAATTCTCCAAGTTTAAATCTCGGTCTATTATACGGGAAATTTTTTTTTCTACATTATCACTTTTGAAAGTGACGGATCCCGCATTTGAGAAAATAGAAAGACACATAGATTTTTCTGAGGCAGAAGCCAACAAAGGAAAGCCAAACGCGAGCATAGTAAGAACCACAAATTTTAAGTTACCAAGAGTGAAATTACTTTTTTGGTGAATAGAGAAAACAAATTTTTTTGTTTTGTCACCTTTTTGCATTTGTATCAACTCCGTTGGGATGAAGAGTATATCTTTGATACCGTTCGAAAGTCTGTGGGATTGATTTCCCGTATTTTCAAACTGAACGATTCCTTGAGCTCAAGTAATGCAATCCTAGGCTCTCGTTAAAATGCTGTTTAATTTGAATTGAAGGTAAAACGATGTCTAAACGTCATACAAAGTGACGCTGCAAATCGTAGAACTTTTAAACAGTTCAGATTTTTTTTGATTTTTCGAGCAAAGTTTTTTTTAATAAAAAGACTAGTATAGGGTCTTCTTGTTTTTGATTTTCTACGTTTGTAGAGATGATGGCAAGGAGGCTTTTTTGTCTAAACTTTCAAATAAATTATCAATGAATTTCGCCGCTGAATTTGGTCTTTCTGAATTCTCATTTTCACAATTAATTGTTGCAGTTAAAAAACTTTTTGATACTGAAGGTATTCCAGGTTTTGTAAAAGCACTGATTATTTTAATTGATAATTTGTTGATTAAATCAGGAGCTGAATGTCCGCAATGCCAGTCTACAAAAGCTCATCATCACGGCGTTGTGAATCGAAAATTAAAGACCTCAATTGGTGAAGTGAATTTAGTCTTGAATAGACTTAAATGTTCGAGTTGCAAAAGAACATTTGTACCGATGACCAAATTATTTGATTTAAATCAGTACTCTAGAAAATCACGTGAGTTTGAAAAATTAGGTTTAGAAACAGTAAGCAATCAGAGTTTTAGAAGATCAGCAAAAAACTTAAAAGATACCATGGGCTTTGGCACTGCCCACTCAACATTACATCGATGGTTTACAAAAACTGATGTTATTCATATGAATCAAAAAATGCGAGTTGATAATTTGATTGCTGATGGCACAGGGTTCAAGCGAGATAAAGATAATAAAGGTTCTAATCGCGGTGAAATTAAAATTTTAATTGATTACAACAATGATGGAAAAGTTATTCCGTTCGGAGCATGGACCAGAGCGAGTTGGAAGGATATTGGAAATTTAATTCAAAGCAAAAATCATCCAAGCGAAAAAATTAAATTTAAACCTATTGCAGGGACATTAATTACTGACGGTGAAGAAGAGCTCGTTCGCAGACTTAAAAAGCTCGCACTAAGCCATCAGCGCTGTTTATTTCATATGACTCACGAGTTAGCCCCATTGCTGCGATATCAAGATATTGTTGGCAAAGATGAGGCTATTAAAATATCAAATGAACTTAATGATTTATTGTATTTAGAACTACCTGAAGCAGATGCTGATCCACTGAAATCATTGGAAGATAAACTCAGAATTGAAGTTCAGATTATTAAAATGAAAAAAGCAATTGATGAGTTTATTAATGAGCTAAAAATGATGGGATATAAAAAAGCAAAAACATTTGTTGAAAATGCGAAGTCGCAGTTGTTTACGTACATCGAGAACTGGATTAAAACTGGAATAACAAATCCACGAGTCACTGGAGTGCGGTGAAAATTTCGTAGTCTAGGTTCTTATCAAAATGGAACAGGTCTAGTTCGATTCTAAGTAAAATATCCGATAGGATAAGAAAGCGGGATTGAGTTATGACAGCAGAAAAGAAAAATA
>Ga0255215_1000027_pt1 | contig 63130 bp, 69 predicted proteins | sample Miss_Law_RepC_8d_FD_183033 | JGI IMG/M metagenome (GOLD analysis project Ga0255215, IMG submission 183033) | Freshwater microbial communities from Mississippi River, Louisiana, United States - Miss_Law_RepC_8d | ecosystem: Environmental > Aquatic > Freshwater > River | place: USA: Louisiana... | reverse complement strand
CGCTGCAAGAGGACGTATCTCTCAACGCCATCGTGGACAACCTCTGGTCGATGACACTGGAAATATGAACATCCTCGGTAACGAGAGCTTTGTTCTTGGCCCTGTTGATTCGGCTGTCCGTGCTGCTCGTAGCATCTCTGGTCGTATCGCTGGACGCGCTCACTTGGAGAATGCTAAGGCACGGTTTGTGGAGCAGTATCGAGAGTTCTTAACTCCTGATGCCTTCGGCGAATACCACTTTCCATCTGACATCTCTCAGATTGGTAAGAGTGGGATTCCTTCGTCGAGGTCCATGGCTGATGCTCGTTCTACTTGGAACAAGATTCGCTACCTCGAGAATGGCTATCTGAATGCTGCGGATACTGTTGTGAAGCAGATGTTCAACGTAGGCTCCATCATGGCTGGTAAGTATAAACTGAGCCGTACTGAGCGTGCTCTAGGTTCTGTTGCTGAACTGGCTCCTATGGCGGCTTTTAAATCTGTTGTGTTTAACACGTTGGTGGGTACAAACTTCCTCCGCAACTGGATTATCCAATCTGCACAGCTAGCCCGTGTCCCTGCTTACTTAGCCTCTCCAGCACAGGTAGCTAAGACGATGGCTCGTGTCACCGAATTTACTACAGACCTGGCTCTGAAGAGAGAGTCGCATTTCACTAAGTTTGTTCATGACTCTGATTTGCTGAAGAGCATTGACCATCAGAACATGGTTAGAGGCTCTATCCAGAATGCAATGGATCACTCGAACAAGGTGATGAACTACGCAATGAAGCCAGTTATGTTCCTTCGTAGGGTTGGTTTCGATGCTGGTGAATCGGCGAACATGCTGGGACATCTGGCTGCTGTGTACGAAAGATACAAGGCTCTTGGTAAGAACCTAGACAGCCCTCGTGTACGATCGGAAGCATTTGCTGAAGTGCGTCACCTGACAGGCAATATGAACTTCGGAGGGGACTTTGCGTATAACCAGACTGCGGCTGCCGCTATTCTGCAATTCGCTCAGGCACCTCATAAGTTCCTGCTGCAATACGCTAATAGAGCCTTGCCGCTTCCTGTGCGTCTTCGTTTGCTTGCATGGGACCTGTTCATGTACGGGCTTCCCACTGCCGCAGTGTTTGGTGCTTTCGGTGAGGACTTGTTCCCAGAAGACATGCCTCAGGAAGAACGTGTGAACCTCCAACGAAAGATTGCAGATGGGTTCCTTGCCACAAATCTGAATAAGATGATTGGTGCGGAAGCTCTGCAAGATAAGCGTGTGGATTTTTCCTCGATGGCGCCTAACAACATGATGGGTCAGTATGAGCTGTTCAAAGCAATCCTCACGGGGGGTGCTGATGAAATGATGGCTCATACACCTGGCGGATCGTTGTTCGGAGAGCAAGGTGGTGTTCAGAGAGCTATTCGTATGTGGTCACAGATGTTCAAGGGAGTTGTCTCGGAAGATCAAACCCCTGTTGAATTGTCTGATGCTATGCTGGCTACTGGACGTATCCTTCCGTTGGTTAATAACGCTTACAAGGCTTACATCATTCAGATGTACCATGAGCGTCGTAACTCTAAGGGTATTACTGTTGAATCAGGACTCCCTGACTCTCATATCTATTTCCAACTCTTCGGGTTCGGTAGTAAAAACCTTTCGGAAATCTATGAACTCTCTAAGAAGCTCTCTGAAGCTACTAAAGAGAACAAAGATAACTTCAACAAGGTTTACAAGCATTCCTTAGAGATTATGGCTGGAGTGGATACAAAGAGTGCGGATGATTTAGAGAAGCAAATCCGTATCACCAACTTCCTTATGAAGCCTTACATGGATCAGCCTTGGGCTATGAAGCAGCTTCAAGAGAACTTGAACAGGGATCTCACAGGAATGGAGATGAACAACTTTATGCGCCTTATGAAGCTGGGTGGAATGCCTTCTACCGATGAAACACGTCGTATCATTGAACAACATCCTGGAATTCCAGAAGGATATAAGAAGCCTCTGATTGACAGAATGCAAACACTAATTGATAGTGAGGAGTAATATGGCTGAATTTGGGCCAGAAGCAACACAGCTCTCCGCCCCGCAAGGGGCAGGGGCAAATCCAACGGAGGGGGTGCAAACCTCCTCTTATACGCCTAATCTAGCTCCTATTGCTAACTTAGCTTCAGGAATTAGCGACATTTTCAGTAAGCTGAAAAAGGACAAGGGGGCCGAACAGGATCAGATCAATCTGTCTGGGTTTACTAACGACCTTTCGGCCGCTGAACAGGAATTTGAGCAAACAGGAGATGCCAATAAGTTCGCTGTTCGTAAAGGACAGCTCATCCGTAAATGGCAAGTGGCAGCCCCTCACCTTTCTGGTGAATACAAGAAAATCCTAGGAGTGGCTCAGGAAGGTACCACAGGACGTGCTGAAGACGCTCGTAAGCGTAAGGAGGAGTTTGAGAAGGACGCTCTCATGGAAGGGTTCAAAATGGGTATTCCTAACGTACCTGGGACTGAAAAGACAACTATCGAAGCTGTCCTGGCTACTCGTAGATTTAGGGCTAAACAAGATGAGGCATTCCAAACTGCTGAACGTAATGCTAAGATGGCAGGGTGGTCTGACGAGGAGAAGAAGCGTATTGCAAAAGAGCAATCGGGCCAGAACCTTGTCGAGCTGTCTGGGGCGCATTTGATGAGCTTCGGTAATAATCTGAACGCACTGGCTAAGAGAGTGTCTGCTGGGATGGACCCGGCTGAAGCAATGGGAATGGCAATGAGCCAGTACAATTCGATTATCGCTCAATTAGATGCCATCGCAGTGTATGATCCCTCTATGGCAGAACCCTTCCGTCGTCAATTCAATCAAACCTTGGACGCATTCAAGCCATATTTTGCTAAGGGGGCTGATGTTGAAGGTATTGAGAACGAATGGAAGAAAATTCAGGCGCAGTCGAGTTTGAATGTTATCGGTAAGAATCCTAAACTTCTGGAACTCAACACCCTTAGTCGTGCATTCCAAGGACAGCCGCATGTAGGGCTCGCCATCTCATCAGGAGTCAGCGAATACCTTTCAGCGAGGGGCCTTCTGGAGACTGGAAACCAATCTCCTGCTGTCAAGAGCGGTGTGCAGATCCAAATTGTCGGGGACACTACCAAAGAGAAAGAAGCTCTTGATACTGTCAAGAAATTCATTAAGAGCAACCTGGACGGTAAAGCAGGTAAGGATAAGGACGCTGTACGGAAGGAAGTGGGAGGACAGCTTAAAGGGATGATGGGACAATACGCTGATGCGTACCAGCTCCGTAAGCTCACTCCTGAGTCTAAGAAGCAGATGAATGAATTCCTGCTGGACCCTGACGTTCAACGGTTCATAAAAGAAAACCCTCTGCCATACGATGTGGCTAGAGGGCTTGCTGCTGCTGCTGACGATACGTTCAAGCAATTCCAACGTACATTCAATGAACGTACTGGAGACCTGCTGAAGGGTGTGGATGTTCGTTCTACCGTTCAGAAGATGGGCGGACGGGGGATGGGAGGTCAGAATCAGAAGCCTTCCCGTACTGAGTCTGTCAATCCTATCGACGCAGTGAACATCTCTTGGCGTAATGGCTCTCTTGTTTTTGATCCTGTCGACCTCCCGGTTGATAAGGTGGATCAGAATCGTCTCCTGTCTGAGCTGAATAGTCTCAGCACTGTGTTCACTAACGGTATTAAGATTGGTGCAGCGATTCACGGAGATGATCCTGAAACGTTCTTTGAGAAGAACAAGCACAAAATCTTCAATGAGAAGTTTGAAGCTCCCAAGCAAAGCGGTATTCCTGAAGGTACGCAGGATGTGCGTATGGGGTCACCAGCACCTACAGATCGTCCAGATAATCCTGAAGAAGCTAAGATTCGCAAAGAGGTTAATAAAGATCCTCTGACTGCCAATGGAACACCTGCTGACAATGTTCGTCAGATTCGTGAAGAGCTGAAGAAGCAGAAAGATCCTGCTGCAATTGATGCTCTTCTGCAAGAGCTAGAAAAAGAACTGGATAAGATGAGGTAATATGCCAGCTAAAGGACAATACAAGAAAGGTGCTAAGGCGGACTCGATTCGCCAACGTGCTTACAATTCTCAGCCTGAGCAAATCAAACGGAGGGCAGAACGGAATGCTTCCCGTCGTAAAATGGAGGCTGCTGGTAAGGTGCGTAAAGGAGATGGTAAGGATGTCGACCATCGCAACCATAACACAGGGGATCATTCGGCTAAGAATCTCTCCGTCATGTCAAAATCTAAGAACCGTGCTATGAATCAGCACGATCCACGAAAGAAGAAAGGTAAGTAATGCCAATCGACAAACAAAAAGGTCCAGGGGGTGTCAGCGCCTCTTACGGAAACAGGGCGACTAGCAACTCTTTTGACCTTACGAAGACTTACGACCAAGGGCTGTACCGTAGGTCGGATGGGGTTATTGTCGGATCTAATGGCCGTATTGCTGCTGCTGACGCATCCTCGCGTCTCAAGTTCGCGGTGTTCGGGCACTCATTTTTGAGAAATGGATGGAGATACGAAGCTCCTTGGAGCTATACCTCCGCAGGGTCCATCGCTGGTGTGTACGCGGAGGGTCTGGAACAATTGGTCAGCGCCTCCACTCAGACATTGACTGTGGATGTTGGAGCCAAGACGATCCAATTCGGCACCGGTGTGCCTGTTCGCCTGCGCTCTGGCTATGTCCGGGTGCCTGGTCCGACTGGCCTTTATGACGGTGTGCACTTGCGCGTCAACCTGCCACAAGTCGTTTCCGGTTCGATGACGCTGACCCGGACGGGTAGCCGTGGGGATGAAATCTACGGTGCAGACAATCCGCTTGTCTGGGCGCAAATCTTCAGCCGTCAGTCTGTGCAATTCGTCAACTACGCAGCAAGCGGCCAGACGATGTGGGCAATGGCTGGCGCAAATGGATCGGTTGCTGAAGACCTTCCTAGCCTCCCGTCTAATCTGTCGGGTATCATCTTCGATTGCAACACCAATGACGTGCAGAGCAACCGAACGCTCGCACAGATGCAGGCGGACGCAATCGATATCATTGACCGGCTGATGTCTGTTGGCGTTCCGGTCTACGTCACTGCCGATCCTCCTGTCCGCAATGAGTGGAACGCAGACTCGGCCAAACGTCAGACGGCTGCTGCTTATGCGTTATGGCTCAAAGCGTATTGCGACACCCTGCCGCGTGTTGTGTTCGTGCCGATGTGGGAGTCCATGATTCCAGAATCGGGCACTTCCATTCGCACAGCATATGCAGCGACGGACCTTGTTCACCCTGGCTCTGCGGCTGGTCAGTTGGCTGGCTATGCGCTCTGGCGTGCAATGGGCTCCCCGACTGATCGAGGCCCCGCTTTTGGCTCCGCAGATTCGGTCAACTCGGCAACGACGCCGAGCGGGAACTACCTGACCACGCCTTACCTGATCGGCTCCAACGCACTGACCGGCACCGGCTACAGCGGCAACTTTGCCAACAACCAAAGCGCCAGCGTGAGCAATGCGACTCTGGTCGGAGCGAAGGTTGCACGTACGGACGGCATCGCGGGTGAGTGGGAAGAGGCTACGTTTACCAGCTCTGCTGACGGTGGCAACGTCATCATCCAAGACGGTGCTGGCTCGTTCGCATCGGGTCGCTTCCCGCCTGCTTACTCGCGTGTTCAGTTGTTCTGTGAGTTTGAGGTTCAAGGCGCACAACTCGCGCCGGATTGCCGTGTGGCCGTCACTGCCCCATCGGTGCGCTATTCCCGTTCGACTGTGAACTCGAATAACGCGGGTCCACTGCCCATGACGAGCTTCAGCGGCGTGCTGGCATCTGCGCCGTTCCTGATTCTCCCGACAGACACGGCATGGGCGTTGCAGCGGTACGGCTACGGCACCGCGACGACGAGCGGTGCTAAGGTTCGTTGGGGCCGTCGTCTCTTAATCACAGTGTAAACGCAAAAACCCCCTAGAGGAATCCAAGGAATTATCCAAGGAAACCGCTAGGGGGTTTTCTTTTTTTACCAATCCATAGATCGGTACATGTTAAGGATGTATTGGTAACGGAAGGTTAAATCTTCCTCAACAATCCGAATCTCTTTACTAACTACATCGTTCACTACTCGACAGTCAGGATACCTTCGTTCCATCTTCTCGATAAACTTGTCGATGATTTCTTCGTCCGTCATTGGCATACTTCACATTCCCCTGAAGAAGCCTTGACACCTGCCATACTGTACACATAGTACAAACCAATCATTGCAGGATCAAGGAATGCTTGTTTATGGACGGAGGAGATGTATTCCTCCGGAGCTTCAGAACTAAAGAACAGATTGACAGACTGCCACTGATCGATGTAAGGAGCACGGATGGAAGCATGTCTCACTACCCAATGTTGATCTAGTTCAAATGCTGTCTTAAAGACTTTCTTCTCTTCTTCCGTCAACCAATCAACTGCCTGAACAGAACCGAAGTCTTTAGCCACTTGCTTGATTGCTTCTTCAATATCAACTCCACGTTCCTTCATAAGAGAAAGAAGGACAGGATCAATACGGTCAACAGATCCAGCAGCAGTAGTCTGCGTATAGGTAAAGCCGGGGACCGGATTGATGCCCTCAGAAACTCCGCCCATGAGTAGAGCCGTCGATTTAGTAGGAGCAATAGCGATACGAGAAGCGTTACGAGGTACAAAGTTGCTGTCAAACATGTAAGCCAAATCACAGCTTGCCTCCAAAGAGTATTTTTCAATCGTGTGGAAGATTTCCTGATTGATGAAGATTGCTTCCAAAGATTCCCAAGGGATACGTTTCTGCATCAGCAGAGTATGGTAACCACACACTCCCAACCCTAAAGCCCTAAATTCCTCCGTAAATCGAACAATCTTCTCGAACCCTGGCTGACCCTTAGCCTGCTCAAGAAACTCGCTTACAACGCAATCTAAGAAGACTGTGGCCCATTGGATGTAGCACCCATCCGTACCAGCCCTCATCTTAATCTCATCCCAATGGACAAGATTCAGAGACGAGAGAACACAGGAGTAAGTGTACTTATCGTCAGCAGGGAGGAGAATCTCAGAACACAGATTAGAAGCCTTATTAGTCAGCTTCTTATTACGATAACGAGAAGGGAGCTTTCGATTTGCCTTGTCAACAAACCAGAAATACCCCTTACCCGTAATCATCTTAGCCTTCAGGCACTTCTGATATCGTCGCAGAGCTTCTGGATCTCCTGCTCGCAGCTTTTCCAGGAACGAGTCAGAAATGTTCCAGCCCAGATTAAGGGCATCAGGAACAGCAACCAGATAGTCGCACATCTCATCGAAGTCTCCGTGTTCAATAGGAATATAGCCAGCGAAAGAGCCTCTACGATTTGAGCCTTGGCTGACAAGGTTCATATCTGTAACGAAGCTCTTAGCAAGCTCTACGACACCGCTGGCGGTTCCACCACCTTTAAACTTAGACCCGCGAGGGCGTACATCGCCAAGGTAGCTGGAGGTGCCGAAGCCCATCTTAGTGAGAAGAGCAGTTTCTCTCTTACTCTGGTAGAACTCGTCAATGGAGTCGCCAGTATAGTTGCCTGCGCAGGAGATTGGGTATCCACGGTCAGTGCCCATGTTGGCAAGAACAGGGGTGCTTGGAGAAAGAACACCTTTCCAAAGCATTTCAAAGAAAACGGCTTCTGCTTGAGGAAGTTTTGGAACGTGCTTGGCGGCAGTTGCTGCAATTCGCTGAAACTGATCGCGGATACTGTTTGCTGCATATTGGTATTTTGCCTTGAACATCTGGTATCCACCCGTGGTGTACCATTCAGGCGTATCTCCTCGTTGTTGTGATTCTTTACGCTCTTGGCTCAGAGCTTCATAAATGTTGTCACTCAAAAGACAAATCCTTTCTCGTCCCAATTCCGTGTGTATTCTCGTCCTTGTCCTGCAAAGAAGTCATTGAACTTGTAGTCGTTAATGTCTTTGTAGAACCATTCTCCAACAGGACCTGCGTCCTCCACCTTACTGAGAACGCCTAAGGATACAAGAACAGTTGAGATACGATGGTCTACAAACTGTTTCAAGGATTCCTTGGAGATCCCTCTAATGTTTCCCTTCTCAAAGATTTTATTGATGATGGCGTATTCGTGTTCAGCGATAACATTGGAGGCTTCGTGGATACGAGCATACAACTTCATACGATCTAAGTCAGAAGGTTTCAGTTGTTGCAACCCTTCCCTGAATGCGTAGGCACCTCCTTCAGCGTGCATCGCTTCGTCACGAACAGAGAAGTCAATTCCTCGACAAACATTGTTCAGCTTGTTCTTCCCGTTCGCTTGGAAGTGCTTGAGAAACGCGAAAGAAGAATAGAGAACAGCGCCTTCAATAAGAGAGAAAACGCCAACACTGTAAAGGGGATTACCAGAAGTAAGAGCACTATCGATAAAGTCCATCCGTTGTTTAAGCTGGGGGTCTTTAACATATGAGAGATAGAAGTCATCAGTGGAGACATTTAATGCTTCGTTGAGCTTATTGTAGAAAGGAGCATGAACAGCCAACTCAAACATGCTAAACACACTAGCCATACGAGCAAACTCTGGACGAGGGAAGATGACAGGGAAAACATCACGCCAATAATCACTGCCTGCACGAAGTTCGTACAGAGTGAATAGACGGAGGGTGGTGAGCACTCCATGGCGTTCCGCTTCATCCATGTCAACACGGATTGAATGAATGTCATTTTCAACATTGATTTCATCTGCTGTCCAGAACACTTCAAGCTGCTTATTGGCAAACTCGATAGGCTGATGGTATTTAGTTAGAATTGATTCCGTTGGTGTGAAAATATCACCGTTCATCCCCGCTCCCCTGGATAGTACCTGTTGCTTTACGTTGAGAGAGTTTGGCGATGTTTGACATTGCAATGTCTTCCAGAGAGAATCCATTGTCGATAGCAATTGCTGCTACATGCCAGAGAACATCTCCAAGTTCCTTCTTGATATTCTGATCGAAGTCAAACTTACGACCATCTCTAATTCCCTTTGCTACAAGGGAGAAAACCTCTCCTGCTTCAGCCCCTAGATTAAAGAGAGCGTATTCTGGTGTAGCGGAGGGAAGGCGAAAACTCATCGCCATGTTTTGATATTCGTTTAGATTCATCGTTCCATCAGATATTTAAGACGAAGAGGCATAATGTCGAAGTCCCCATCGTTGACATCATTCAACATCAATGCACCACGCCAATGGTTGTTACCTTGCCTGCCCAGATATTCCTCATCGTGCTCGTAGCAAGAGCCAGCAATGATGCTTTGGATTAGACGACCGTCACCAGTCTTACCAGTAGCAATCTGCAAGCCCTGCTGATGACCAGAGACACAGGACATATGGGTTTTGTTCAACTGTGCGTTTGCGGAAGTAGCTGGCCGACCCATGAGGCCAGAAGTAAAATAATGGCTGTAAGCAATGCCATCAATAACAACCACATCAAGGAATGGATAAACTTTCCAACCGAAGGTTGAATATTCAAGATCATTGAGAGTGATGAGCCCTTCAATCTTTGGGTCATTGTTGATTGCTCGTTCAATCCGATTTTCATGATTACCCAGTGTCAAATGCATCTCAGGACGATACAGTTTTTCCTTATTCCGTTTAGCTTTGTTATTGAACTCACGGATAGGGCCCAGGAAGGCACTCATAGCGTCCATAGCGGCCTCAATATCCTTGGTGTAGCGTCTGCCCTCAAACACCTTCTTACCCACGTCATAGGAGCTTAGAGAGGGCATATCAGCGAAGTCACCGAGACAGATGATTTTCTCTGGCTTCTTTTCAAGAACATAAGAGCCTATTTTTCTCAAAAAAGAGAAATCCTGACCCGGTTTAGCTTGCACATCAGGTAAAATAAAATGTTTCATTTAACTAAATACTCCATTGCTGATTTTAAAAGCTCAGGATCATCTTCAAAATGACCTAACCCTGTGTTGCAATGCATGCACAAAAGGCCCCTGACTTTATTAGTTCGGTGGCAGTGATCGATATATGGGCGGTGTTTATCATCAAACTTCATCTGACAGATCTCACAAGAAAAATTCTGCATTTCGAGCATTTTCTCGAAGAATTCTTTTGTAATACCATACTTATCGAATCTTTTATTTTTATGGTATTCTCTTTTGTACTCCCTGGAATCATGATTCTTCCGGTATTCTGCTTGGTATTTTTTATGCTCTTCTTTATTCGCCTCTCTATACGCTTTTGCGTATTCTTTTCTCTTTATTGGATCAGAGTGTGGCACCTAAATCTCCAATCAAAGCAGAATGTGACACAGGGAACAGTGATTTGATTTCTTGGCTAATCAATTTAGCCACCTCTCGTGTTTCTGCTTGCGTATGTTTATCCAATCGCAACACTAACATATCGCAAAAGGCATTCAAAGTACCAGACCAACGCCATTCAGTCATAGCATTCTGAGGGAGCACCATACGGGCTTGTTCTGGGCACACGCCTTCCGCAAGGAGGCGATTATAGGCCGATAAGGCCACGAATGTGGCGTCGTCAGCATACTCTTCTAGCGGCTCAATGAAAGAATTGTCGCTACCTTGCTTCACATTGTAAGCCCTAGCGCGCCAGTGCTCAGGAAAGTAAAACTCAGGCTCATCATCTACATATCGTCTACTCACTTCGTTCCAAGGCATAAATTTGTGCTTAACCAATTGCCTAGCAACGAAGATTGGAGCCTTAACACGGAAGGAAAGGAACGAGTGATTAAAAGGAGAATGGTGCTTGTGTTTAGCGAGGTAGCTGATTAGCTTGGCGTCTTTCTCGTTAAAGAGATCGCTCTCTTTATTAAAAGAGACACGAGCTGCATTCACCACATCCAAGTCACTACCGACATGGTGAATCAGCTTAACTTCAATATCAGCAATTTTCATTTACCATCCCTCTGATACAGTTCTTGACGGAGATAGAAACACAGATCAAGAGCTTCTTCGTAAGCATCTTTCAGAGCGTCTCTACCGTTAAAAGGTTGCAAACCCATTCCATACTTCTTTACACCCATCTGATGTCTGCTTCCGATATCCGCAAGAACCTTAAAAACAATCTCTGGATGATTGTTTCGCTTAGGGGCTGGTTCACCCCAATCTCCACGATTCTCTTCAAATACAGCTCGTTCCTTACTTACAAGCCCTTGCTGCATAGCCCTGCGTTCATAGGCTGCGTCTAAGGATTTAGGCTGCTCGTTGTTCAAAACCACGCTCCTTCATAAAAGACATAAACTTGCTACGGACTGTTTCACGATCTTCAGGCACAATCTTATCGAAATAGCCGATAATCAAGCCCATACCGTTAGCTGAAATCTTACGATTCTTGCTGCTAGACTCTGCCATATTAGCAAGAACAACAGCCTGATTACGAGTACGGAGGTCACGATCTTCAATGTCGTTGAAGAGGGAGAAGCCTTTAAATTCTTGGGTCATTATTTGTATTTACTCCAATTCTTACTTATTAATTGAAATTCATCAAATGATGATGAATTTTTTATCATATTCGCACGGAAAGAGATAACCCACACGTTGCCTTTAACATACCCAAGCTCGGGCACTTTACGATCTAAAGTAGGGGAGTTATCGCATACCTTACCCTCCCCAGGGAACAATGGGATCTCTAAAAGAGGGCATTCACTAGGAATGGTGAAATCTTCTTCCGTGATTTCGAACGGAATTCCTTTTCGTTTTGCTCGCGCCCTAGCGGCATTTAGAAGGTGTTTTCTAGGATTAGCTTTTCTTCGTGCTTTTTCTTGAGCAATTATCACTTCTCTTTTAGCGTCGTACCTCTTTTTAGCTACTTCAGCATAGTGCTCTCTCTTGCGAGCCCGACATAGCCGTTTACCTTCAGTAATTTTATCTTTATTCTTCTCGTAATACTCTTTTTGATAGTTTGGATTTTTCTCTTTCCACTTCTGTTTTGAATCCATGGCACTCCTTGCATAAGACTTGTAAGTTATCAGCTTCACAAAACATCCGCTTGATATATTCATCCCATGTTGTGAAGCCCTCAGGGCCAACAACAGGATCAACATGGTCCACTTGGACATCTTTCAATGTGAAGTCTTTTTGACATGCAGCACAAAGATAATGCTGCGCAACCCTGTTGGTTTTTGGGTTGACTTTTTTCTCAGTCTTAGCTTCTTCGAGTGCAGAGAATCTTGGAGGGTATCTAGAAGAAGCCTTCCTTAAAGCAGAGATAATGAAGGATCTATGTCGGCTCTCCGTCCATTGACCCCCGTTTCTTGTTTTAGTTTTGCTCAACAAAATCCTCTTCAATAGAGAGGAGACCTCTCTCATACGGCTCTTGAATTTCAATATAACGGGTTGCTGAATCGTACAGGGCGAACAGCTTGACTACTGAATAACTCCCATAGCCATCTTCCCGATAGACAATATACACTCTCATTAGTAATACCCCACTACTTTTGAACTCTCAGTCTCTTTGAGACTTTTAATGAATCTCTCGGCAGCATCTAATGATCTGAATCCGTACTCATTCACATCACTCCATAAGAAGAGAAACCTCTCTTGAACAAAATAGTAGCCACAATGCTTCAGAATCCGATACTTAGTTTTCATTCAGGAAACTCCCACAAAACAGGACTACCGTCCTCATGTAATTCTCTAGTCATCCAGAGGAGCCTTCCAGATTCCAATAAGAATCTATCTCCATCACCCCCATAGACGGCCCTATAAGCCTCTCTGACGCGATTAAATGCTTCCTGGGTAGTCAGACATCCTTCGAGGATTCCAAGGGCTTTAACAGGTCCCAATCCCTCAACGCCGAGAATAGAGTCCGTGCGGTCGCCTGTGAGGCATTGCGAGTAGAAAAACAATAAACCCGTACCTTTGATGGATTTTCTATCAGCAGACAGCGAGATGTGTCCAATCTCGTCGGTAAGAAACGGACCAAATTGAGGCTGATTTCCCAGCTCCCAACCATAATGCCATCCAGGAACAGCTCGCAGGTCTTTGTCTCTGGTACAAATGATTGTTTCCAATCCTCGTCTTGTTTGCTCGATGGCCATAAGGTCATCTGCTTCCAGTCCGTCTTGAATTCTGACATCGTAGTTTCCTTTCATGTAAGCCGTAATGTTGGCAAAATGCCAAGGCTTATTGCTCGGTCGATCTTTGTATGGCTGACGTGTAGCCAATTGTTCTCGGAAGTTATGCTTGCCTGTAAGATACAGGACGGGAGGGGCCGTAGCCCCAACAACACCGCAGATGTTGTCAATACGACTACGAAGAATCTCTTCTACATAGTCGAATGGAGGAGGTCCCTCATTTTGCCATCCTGCCTCCGCAGCAAACCCTACTTCATATCGGAGAACGTCACCGTCCACCAGAGGTTGCATTAGTAGGGAGCATCCTCATCCTTACCGTCCCAAGGAGCTTCTTCTTCCTTCGGGGGCTCTTGAGCAGGAGCTTTGGCAGGCTGACCTCCCAGCAGCTTCTGGAGCTTACTGCCTTCGTAATTCAGATTGCCCTTGATCTTGTCCCGAATCCATTCAGGGAATGATTCAAACACCTTGAGATCGGGATTGTCAAGATCGAATACCCGAGGTTCGTTAACCAGCTCAGGGCACTTCTCTGCATCACGAGGACGCATAGCAGCGATAGAGGCCACGTTATCGTAAACCTTACCGTTGTTACCAGGATTGTTGACAATAGTGATGTTCACAGGCTGTGTGATAGCTCGACTGAAATCCCCACCCCACTCTTGCGTAGGATCGAAAGCCAGATAGCGTTGAGTGCTCTTAGCTTTGTCAGCGTACAAACCGTAGAACGGAAGAGTTTCGCTAATCCACCGAGGCTTATCTTCGATAGGCTTACCATTCTCGTCCAGCATAAACTCATCAACAAGTTCATACGTCAGACCAATCTCATTCACAGGAGGCTTGTCCTGACCCTTATAGGGCTTCTGAGCTTGCAGTCCGAAGTCAATCAGTTGGACAAGACGAGCAGGATACACACCTGGCGCAATGTTCTTCTGTTCGACAAACTTAGTGCTCTTACTACCTTTAGGTGCAAACAATGCCATGTATTACTCTCCTTGTTCGTTCAACTTAAAACTGACGTTGGAAATCAAATCCAGAGGAATGATTTCATTCTCGCCAGTTGCACGAGAGATGCTCACTGCACCTCCACCGATTTGATAACCAACAACGTTATCGTAGATAAGGGTGTCGTTACGACGATCCCGGAAATTGATAGTGATGGTGCCAATGTCACCGAAATTTGCGTTCATTTAATTCCTTATTTTCTCTTTTTAAACGCCGTACGGTTGCTTCCGATACGGAGTATTTAATAGCGATTTCTTTAATAGAAATCCCTTCAAGAAGGTCGCTTAGGATTTTTAGTTTTCGATCTAAGTATCTCTCTTTGTTTGTTTTGATTTTATGTTCAGAAACCGTCAGTAACTGAAGGTGGTCTGTGTTACAACACGCCCTGTTCCTACAAACATGATCTATTTCAAACCCTTCGGGAACAGATCCGTACTTTTTCTCCCATTCGATTCGGTGTAAGAACTGCATTCTAGGTTTTGAATGCTTGCTGACGAAAAGGCGAACGTACCCGTCTTTGTTCAGACTGTGCGAGGTACACTCAATACACCCTGTTTCGGTGGTCACAGTTTCCACCTTTTTTCCTTTATTTTCGTTAATGCGTTTCGGCCCAATTGTATCCAAAATCAGAACTCCCTATATGTGGACAATCTATGTTATAGAACTTAGCTGCATCTGATATAGATGCCTCGCATATTTCTTTGACTACAAACTTCCACTTTTCTAGACACTCGACCTGGTACTCATCGTGCATCCAGGTAAGGAATCCAAAATCTTTTCCGTATTCAAGCCCTGCATCGAGCAATCGCTGGTTAGCGAAATTATATGCTTTTGCCATCATAATCGCTTCATCAGATTGAAGCACATACACCAAGATGGCGTGTTCAGAAGCAATATAGATGGGTCGCCCATCCAACCCTGTAACCCAACCATCGTAGTGCTCCATACGGTTGAATTTAGGATTGAATCTTTGTTTTGCATTCTTACGCCATTCTGCTTTTAGCTTCTCGATTAGAGCGCCTAGTGCTGGGAGCCCGGCTAAGAACTCTCTTTTCAAAGCCCCTCCGTTTTTACCTGTCAACTTGGTTATCTTTTCGTCACCAGCACCGAACAAGAAGGCATAGAAGAAAGATTTTGCTTGATCGCGGGTTTTAAGACCTGCTGCTCGCATGTTAACACTGTGCAGGTCCGTACCATCTTCTTTTTTACCGTTAAGAATTGCCTCAGTATACGCCGGGTCTTTCATTCTCGCAGCAAGCATGCGAATCTGGCAACTGTCGGAGTCTGTCCCTACAATCACCATTCCGGGTCTTGCCACAAAAATCTGCCTCATCTGCTTACCGTAGAAAGACTTAGCACCAGGGATGTTAACGATTCCACGATGAGTTGCCCGTCCGGTTTCAGCCAGATTAGCAACACTACTAGCAATAGCACCGTCAGCCCGAACAATCTCCAAAAGTCCCTCGATGATCCCTTTTCTCTGACGACACTGAACCCTTTTAGCAACAAGTCTGCCAAGAGCGCCATTAATCCCCTCGAAAGGGTCGTCTTTACTGAGCTTTGGGGAGGTACGTTCTCCTTCGTCATTTGTATTCCATTCTTTAGGTTCCCATCCTAAGTCGAGTAGAAATCTCTTCGTCTCATCATTAGAATTGAGATTGGTTTTACGAAATGTTATGCGAGAGAAGCAAGCACCAACGGGAGAATGGCTCCGATCGATGCAATTACTAGAATACCAGTCGCAAACACTTTGAGAATACTGCCCAGATTTGAGGAACGGTTTCTTGATGTACCCATATTCTCCTTTTGTTTTAGACTCCTCTACTTCGATAACAGTAGGGAGATATTTGTGAATCGATCTGTCGATACGATCAATCCATCGTTCTAGTTGATGGATGCACTTGCGCATGTGATCGGTGTCTACTAACCAGCCATACTGCTCTTGTTTCTGAAGATTCTTGAACAGCTCGAAAGTTAGAAGGAAAGCATTACGCCAGCCCTTTCCTTTGGCCTCTTCCATCAGAGCATCATACACGAGGATAAGGATCTCTACGTCCTCGGAACAACGGTGAAGCATTTCTGGGGAGAACACTTCCCAATCGTTATGCTCTGGCTTACCTCTTCCCACTCGATAGCCCCAGGCTGCAATCGAATGAGGGCCAATCTTCTTATCAGGACAGTTGAACGGAAGCAGCCTCTTAGGCTTGAGCAGTCGAGACATGATGAGTGTGTCAACAACTTTACCTTTGAAGGTATATCCGTACAACTTCTCCAGTAATGGGAGATCGTATCCAAGCCCGTTGTGAATGATTAAGACATCGACAGTATCTAGGTATGCCAACATCTTTTTAACGTCACCTGGGCCGAATTTAAGGGCTTCCTGTCCCTTTTCTCTAAACACACCACAATGCACTTTGGTGACTGTATCGAGAAGACCATCAGCCTCTAGGTCACCAAATGCAATTCTCATGTGTATAAACTCCTAAGCTCATCCCTGAACCTGCTGATGATGTGATGGATCTTAGCATAGGTGTAGTCAGTCAGATTGGAAATGTCAGTGGCGCTGTAGCCATGACGAAGGTGCATTGTCAGAATCTCTTTCTGAGCTTCGCTCTTCGTGGAGATGATGTCGTACACTTCCCTTCGTGTCTGATCGGTTACCAGACCACATTCGACTAAACCAAGAGGCTCATCATCCTCTTCGATGTACGAAAGACCAATCTCGTCACGCATGTAGTCGTTGTAAGAGTTGTTCAAAATCATCGAAAACCATTTCTCGAATTCATCAACACGCAAGGTGTTGTAGTATTTCATGGCTCGTGCATATGCCTCCTGAACAATGTCTTCAGCTTGGTGAACACCTCCTGCACGGAAGGTCATTCGTTTCATGATTCTACCGTAATTCTCTCGGTAGTGATTCTCGATGATTTCGTACATTTATACCTCTATTAACAAGAATCGTCGCAACCGTAACCTAATTGACAACTGCGACCACAGTACCCTGTCGAGTTCCCTGAACCGCCCTCATGCTCGTCACAAAACCATGCTTCCAACTCTTCATCATAGATAGTGGCGTCGTTATCGCAACCACAATACTCACACAGTTGTTTTTCCATATCACACCTCGTTAAACAATCCAGTTGCTCGATCCCAATACAGCTTGAACCGACCGACCTCACCAAACTCTCGATCCTCAAGAAGAACTAGAGTTCTCAAATTCCTCTCCTCAGTGGAGAGGTTTGGATCTCGATTGCCCTCCAGACCGAGCATGAGATTGCAGCTACGAGCCATAGCACGACTGCCAGCAAATTGAGAGGATAAAACTTCACCTCCCCGCTCATGTGGCGGACCTGAATCAGGATTACGCAAATGGCAAAAGATAAAGATGAGAATGTTGAGATCAAGAGCCATAGCCGAGAGTTCTTGAGCAATTTCTTGAAGTTTGACATTTGCTGTAGCGGCGTCCATGCCGTTTGTTAAGTTGGTAATGGGGTCGATCATCACAACCTTACAACCCTCCACCGTACACGCATGACGGATGTCTTCTTTCAAAGAATCCCAACCGACGTGTTGGTAGAGATTGAGCATGTAGAGGTGGCCTTTGAGCGTCTCACCTGCCTTGTTGTAAGCCTGTTCATCAAACTCTTTGTCAGGATCGTGAAAGAACTTACCTTCCAACTTACCTGCCACTAACTTGTAAGTTTTCTTGTTACTCTCCTCTGGCTTCGCAAGGAACACCTTCAAACCGTAGTTCTTGATGAAGTGAGCAGCCAAAGTGTTAACCACTTCTGACTTGCCTTGTTTCTGCCCTGCACCTAGGTAGATTGTCTCTCCGAATCGTAAGCCACGAGTGGTTTTAGTGATGTGTTTCCAAGGCCAGTCCAAACCAATCTTAGGGATTTCCTTTGCACTCTCGTGCAATTCATCCCCTGAGACGATACGAGTGTTCTTAGGCTTTTCAGCCCTGAACTGACAAGCATTGTAGCAAGCCTTGGACTTACCCTCCAGAAGACATTCGTTAGCATCCTTACCCGGAAGAGTGGCAACCATTACATCCGGGAGAATCTTGATAACGTCTTCGGCAGCTTTCTTACCTGGCTCGTCAGTATCGAATACTAGAATGATCTCCTTGAAATGCTGACGGATCTCCTTGATTTTGGAAGGGAGTTCTTTGTAAGCATTGCCTGCTCCAGTCCGCAGAGAGACAACAGCAGGATCAAGGTGAGCATATTGGGAGAACTTGTTTTGATCTTTAAAAATCTGATAAAGGGCTATGGCATCGAATTCACCTTCAGTGATGAATAGCTTCTTAGCGCCAGTCTTGAGAGCTTGCTCCCATCCGAACAAGTCAACATCCTTCGTAGAGCCAATGGCCCACATCTTCTTCGGGTTAAGAACACGAGCCTTATATCCTTGAAGCTCTCCGTTACGGAAGTAAGGGAAGTAGACGGAATAAGGTGTTACACCGTCCTCTTCAGATACTCCCACTTTCACACCGAAGTATTCAAGGGACTCTTTACGGAGCTTACGATCTTCAATCGCTACAACTTGGTAATCCTTAACCTCATCAATCTCAGCCTGAATTTCTTCAGGGCTTTTGATTTTGATTTGAGGGCGGTAGCCAGGAGGCTTGTCTCCGTAAGGATTGGGTTCGTACTTGCCACAGGCAAAACAGAAAGCATCATACGTTCCGTCGTCCTGTAGGAAAACCTGCAAAGCATGGGAACCACACGAGTGCCTTAGTTTTTCAACTGACTTCCCCATTGTCCTCCCTCACAGTTGGTTTTAGAATTGCAGCGACTTTTACGTCCGTCTCGATTTTCTTCATAAGTTGTTTCTTCAAAGTTGTGTTCTGGACAGTAAGAGCCTTAATCATGTCCCCTCGCTCCACAATCTCTAGTTTCATAAGCTCAATGTCATAGGAGAGACTCTGAACCATTTCTTGAAGCTCTTCAATCTGATCTTCGAGATTGGCAATTTCAAATTCGTTGCTCATACGAGTTCCTTTGGAATTTCTACTTCTTCCCCCAGCTTCGACGCTACATAGCAGCGCATGGCGGCGATGAGGGGAGTGGGGCCGTAGACATAAGAGTCGGGAGCGCCCCGTCCATAGGTCGCAGCGCACACCCCGTCTGGTACGGGCGGGCAGCGTGACCAAAGGTCCAGCCCTCGCCCTCGGATCTCCCGCTCAATGATCGGCCCGCCTTGTCCCCAATATTGTGAAGGCTTGTAGTGGCCTTCGTCTACGTCCTTGACGGTAGCGTTGAGCATCCAAGAATTCTCATCCACGAGGTAGCCCTCGCACTTGGCCACTGCCCAATCAAGTGCTGCACCAGACAACTCTGACACTTTGACTTTCATATCAACCTTTCAAGCTGGGAAGGATAAGACCTGATTCCCAGAGATTTTTAGCCAATTACCCACGAGGATTATACGAATCTTCCATCAATTGCATGTCAGACAAGGAGTACGGGTCCTCGTCTTCATCAATGTCATACGGCTCATTGAGAGCCTCTTCAAGCTCGATACGTTCAATCTCCCGTTGGAAGTCGATGGTCATAGGGTCTTTCTCTCGGTACTTAGTTCGACGAATGGTGTTGCTCATTTTTCAAAACCTTTCCAGCAATCTGCACAAGTCATACGACTCCCTTCTCTTCGGCTGATGGAGAAATTTCCGATCTTGCCACATAGATATTTTGTCGGAGGCATGTCGTATGGTTTATACTCCGCTAAATGGAATTTCTTATCCCACGAATTGTAAAACTGACCCACAGTTCGACTCTCAGTTATAAAGCGAAGAGGGTGGTTCGGGCTGTCGTTAAGACGTTTCATTAAGGCTCCGGCTAGGCTGCTGCGCCTGCTCCTGGCTGGCGGGCTGGTTGTTCCCGAAATCAGCTTCGGGAACATGGCTGGCGGGCGGGGCGGTGTAGAGCGCACGAAGGAGATCCTTCAGTTTGCCTTCGCACTCCGTTGCCCTAGTGTTGAAGAGGTCTCGGTAATCTTGGTGTTTTGCGCAGTGGTATTCGTTCAGATTGGTGCAAAGCTGTTCAACGAGTTTGCAAGCCTCACCGCAAGACAGGCCAAGCACCTCCCCACCCTCTGCGGGCTGGGCGTGATGGGAGAGGGCGTCGCGGGCGAAAGCATCGACAGCCTCCATTTCCTCGGACAGTTCGCCCAGCCAGGCGCGGCGGGTTGCAGCGAAGGAAACGTAGCGTTGCAGCGCCTCGCGCAGCAGTTGGTTTTCCTTAGACATTTCACAAATCCTTGAACAAATCAACATAAGCCTGAAGCGTAGCTCCAGACAATCCAGGGGCAGTGTTCACTTCCAGAACGTAATGCTTGTTCTGTTTACGATTGTAAACAAGATCGACAGCACCGAAGTCCAAACCAAGCGCCTTTACAGCAGAGATGGACTGATAATACGCATCTTCCAAATTGAACACCTTCACATCCTGATTGGAATAGATGAAACCATTGCCATGATTTCGCACCTTCCAATTCACCTTCTCATCAGGGATGTCCTTATTACGAGCCTTACGCTGAACAAAGAAGACATTCCCACGAAAGACGTGGAGACGGTATTCCTCTGCCTTAGGGATGTACTTAGTATACAGCTTGGCATTAGGGATGTCCACCTTCGGCTCGGAGTCGGGATCGACAATGACAATTCCATCCCCACTATGGGCGTTGAGCTTGGTACGAGCCACAACAACCGAACCTTCAGCAAGCCATTTATTAGCCTCCTCTAGGCTCTCAGTGAAGGCAGGGGTGGCTACCCCCTCGCCCTTAAACAATTTGAAGGCAGAGAGCTTATTAGAGGCTTTCGCAATTGCCTCGGGTTTATTGATGATAGCGCCCTCGATTTCCCGTTCAATCTTGGAAGCCCCCCAATTAATCACCGTACCAACACGAAGAGGTCTCCCTTCATGTCGGATACGCTTGTACCCGGTAGCAGCAGAGAGAGCCTTAGCCGACTCAGAAGCATTGTTGTAAGCGTAGATGTGTGTCATGATTAGAATTCCACGATGTTAACAGGGTTCACTCGGTCATCAACAATTTCCCATCCTTGAGGTACAAGGCGAACGCGGTGCCCCTCAGGGATAGGAGGGACAGGATCAAAAATACCCCCTCGTGCGACGAACATATCCTTACCGCCGGGTTTTGCAATACGTCTCTTTTCCTTCGCTTCCGCTTGACGAGAGGCATATTCCTTGGCCTCGAAAGGCACTTCAATTGTCAAGCTGAGAGCTTCAGCAAGATGGAAAGCCGCATCAGGCTGGATGAACACATCCGTCAGATCACCAAGAACTTTCTTGTGGAAAGCGTCGTGGTCATTCACTGCTTCAGTGTAGACATTCCAAGCATTCCCTTTTTCAATCGCATACTGACGAATCTTCAGCAATGCACCAATCCAGTTCAGCAACACTTTCTTATCCATAGTGCCACGCATCCCACGGAACTCGAGAGTGCCGTACTTCGACAGAGAGGCCATGTTACATGCACCATAGCGAAGCTCTTCGTTGACAAACACCCGCATGTCACGGAAGCCAAGTTGAATGAGGCACTTCAGGATTTCAGTGAGTTCATCACTATCCACCATTCGGAGACAGAATCGATTGTTATTACGATGTTCACCGCAATAACGCATCAAGTCTTTCTCCAACAGGAAGTAGGTGTAGACGAAGGCGCCGATAGCCTGGACATCCATGTCCAAACAATTCACATGGACATGAGAGGAAGTACGGAAGCTGAAATCAATCTCCGCACCTTTCTGTGAATCAATCAGCTTATCGAGAGCCTGGCTCACATCCGCCGCCTTCAAAGGGGACGAGACAAACTCGTGACGGGAGCTAGGGAATTCGCCACGAAGGGAACCATCATCCTCGCTCCGCCAGTCGTCTAAGACGACAGCCTTCATGCCGTTACCTTCGGCTTCGATTTCGATACCGACAACCTCTCCTTGAAGGTTGTTCTTACCCAACAGTGCGTGCAGCTTGGTCATAGTCAAAGTTCCAGACAACAGATTTCAGATATTGGAATTCAGGGGAGAATTCCAGGCCACGGAGGTCAGTTGCTCCACGCAGGACACGACCAACCTTACGTTTCTTGTAATACAGGTGACGATTCTCACAGACAGCGAACTGCCTATCGAATGCGCAGACACCTCCAAATGTCTTCACTTGCTCAATAGCTTCAGGAAGAGAAGGGTAGATACCTTTCAGGGTTCGATAGAACTCCATGCTAGACGTGGAGAGGCTATGAATCTCACCACGTTCATAACGAAAGAAGTCAATCAGCTTACCAACCTTGATGTTACTGTCGTTAATGCCCATCATGAATCGACGGACAGGGGCACGGCTGACGTAGACAACAAGGCCATTCAGATTGACATAGCCGAGACGAGAGTCAGGAGGGGTCAGGGTGTTGTCCTCCTTAATCCACACACGTTCGATGTTGCCATCCTTCAAGCTCTTAACTTGGGCAACCTTCTTGTTGCCGTCAGAGCCGACATTGATTACAAGAACAGGCTCCCCTTCGTGGATAGCAATACAGCCCTTCCAGAAGGTACGGAGGTCTTCTACAGAAACTCGTGGGTCAAGCATTAGGGATCTCCAGGTTCTCAGCCTTCATGATCTTCAGGGCTTCCTTGCGATTGGAAGTGTTGATGATCTTCTGAATGTCTCCGTACTTGTCAGCCAGGTCGACACCATCCATGAGTTGATTCATACCCTTGACAGTGTTTCGATACACCCAGCGCATCAGCTTCTCACTGTTGAGCCAAGCATTCGAGAGAGTACGATACTCCGCGCCATAAGGCTTCGGACGGAAGCAGCCAGCCTTGCCGTACATCTGACGACGTTCCTTGTCCTGGTCATAGAACAGGGAGCCGAGGCCCAGGAAGAAGTCCATCTGTCGAGCCACCATACGACATTGGTTCAGGTGGTTGCCATCCAGAGGGTTCTTACCATCCGTCCAACCAATGTGGACATGCCCCGAAGCAGTACGCATAGGACGGTCACCATCAGGCTTGACGTTGGCGTTGCCATCCCAACCATTGAAGTCAGGATCGCAACCAAGTTCCAAGGCTTCCTTGGGCTGCTCCTTCATGTATGCCTCATCGAACTTGGCGACAGGGACAGCCACCACTTCAAACTCAGGCACCATCAGGCGCATCTGTTCATACACGTCATTCACAAGGAAGACAAACTCGTCCTCGCTCTTGGCAGGGTCGATGTTAAATTCGAGAGCCATACCATCCACTTGGACAGCGCCAGATCGAATCTTGTGAGGGTTCTTCTTGTCGCCTTTGATGAGGCCATGAGCGGAACGGAAGATACCGTTCTGTTTGACAAACACTTCAGGATCGCAACCGACGAGAATTTGAGACATGATGATTCCTTTTAGCTTCAGTTAGTGGAATTGAACGTATTGATTTACTTCGCCTTGGGCGACGCATTCGTGGCAAACAGCTTCGCCAGATTGAGTGAATTTGAAAGCCATGTTAGGGTTGACATGACCAGAACACCAAGCACATTCTCCGTGCTTCTTGTACCAGTCTTGTTCAGGGATGAGGGCTCCTTTACTGTCGTGGAAAAATCGACCAGCAGAAGTGCCGTCAGCCAGCTCTTCCACCACCTCCTTAGTAACTGTGTTGATGTCAGCCTTATCCAGACGGACAGTGCTGTGTTGCACCTTGTAATACAAGCCATAACGATCACGGACAGAATATGTGTGCATCTCTGCCCAGATGTGCTTATTCAGCAGCTCTGTCTTGTCATTCTGATTGATGAACAGCTTGATGTTCCGTTGAGGAGAGGCTGCATCACGACACATGTAATACTTACCACCACTGGTATCGTGGCCACACCCGAAAACATACAGTTTCACCTCAATACCCTTGGCATAAGGAGAGCCATTGTCCACACCACTGTCTTCGATCTTCTTGTTGTCAATGATTACTCCTGCGGCTCCAGCAACAGGGGTTTGAACACTTGCAACATTTGACGTTCCAGTCGTTTGCGTTCCCGTCGTGACAATCGTCGGTTTGGAGTGCCAAGCTCCGTTTCGCCATTCCCCGCTCCCTTGTGAGACGTAGGGTTGAAATCGGGAGGCCAGCGGCACCACATGAGGTTTGCCAAGGGAGCCATCAGCATGGAGCTGAATCTTGTGCCATTGATCGACAGGCAGTTGCTCAGGATCGGTGTATTCCAGTTCCTCACGAGACAAAGCAACTTCCAACATCCATTGCTCGGAGGCCCAGGCCAACTGACCTCCCTTGAGAACAGTCATCCACAACGGACGTTCCTTGTTACGAAGGAAGTTGAGAGAGCCTTCCTCGATGTTGTACCAAGTTAGTGCCCAAGCACCATCCAAACCCTTGATGGCATCCTCAACACCCTTAGAGTTGATGTGATGGTAGAGAGCCTCACTGTCCACATCAAACTTGTGACCTGCCTCGAGGTAGTATTTGTTCTTCAGCGTACCATTGTGAGCACCCACAACCTTGTTGAATTCAAAAGGGTGAGCATTGCGAACAGAGACACGACCCTGTGTGGCGAAGCGATTGTGTCCAATCAATGCCGTGTGAATCCCTTTCATTCCTTCATTGAAGACACGGGATTCCAAAAGGTTGTAGGCATGTCCAATAGCCTTCGGAGTGTCAAATGTACCGTCACGATGGACAATAACAGCACCCGTGCTGTCGATTCCACGGAGGGTGTCGAGAATTAGCATTGTCTTGAATGCACGTTCATGCTTGATGCCGAGATTACCGGCGATACCAACGAGTCCACAAATTTTAAAATCTCCGTATTCCGCGGCGAAAGAATTTCCCGTCGTCGCTATATAAGCCGTTAGAAATATCACTGACACGTCGATAGTCGATACCGACTATATCAGCAATCTCATTGTTCGATAGAATTTTAACCTGAAGAAGGTCTTTCACTCGTGCGATAATTTCAGGGGTGATTTTGCGGAAAGTTCTCCCACGAGAATCACGGTCACTGACATTATCAGATTGTGTTCCATGCGATAAGTGCTCAGGATTGATGCACCTTGGGTTGTCACATTTATGCCTTACAACCAATCCAGCAATATCTAATCCAGAACTTATTTCATAAATCCTCCTGTGGACTTTTACATTACCTGCCATTCTAGGGTAACCATCCGTATTAAAACATCTTACCCATTCTAGGCAATCCCCCGATCTAACGGTTTGCTTGAGCAAGTCCTCGATTTCTTCTTGTTTGGTCGCATTTGGTCTAACAATTCTTTTCATAAAATCTCCTGTGCGGTTATTCCTACCACACATAAGACTCCAATTTCAGAATTAATTAGCCACACATAGTTTTTCCTTAGTTCGATTGAATGAGAGAGTTATTTAGGGATGAATTCCATCTTCACCACTTTGCCATCGACAGTGGTGCGCTTGAGGAATCCTTGATACTCCGTTTCTCGTACATAATACGAGAGTAGTTTTTCTTTGTCTTGGAAATACTGACTAGAAGTAGTACCAGTATGGAAAATCATACCGTAATCCACCACTTCTTCAGGCTTGATGCGGTATTCTAGGTTCTTGTCGAAAGTCATGTAATTATCTCCGTTGTATGTGAAATCTTGCCACTCAGTCCTCGGAGGACGGCCTTGAACGGTCTTACCATCGGCCCAAGCCTTAATTACCTCTGCATGTGGATGTTTCATTTACAAACTCTCTTTCTCAATTTAGCCTTATCCCCTGGGCCAAACCAGAAGGCAAGGAGTTGTTCATCAGTTGCAGGTAGCTCTACAAGCTCTTTAACGGGCTTTGGAGAGGGTTTTACATACCAGCCAATACCTGCCCCTAGGGAGAGGCAAATAATCGCTTGTAGAAGGTTTTTAAGAATCATGTTCACCCTTACAGGAATCGAACCTGTGCCTAGAAGCTGACAGTTGTTACCTACCTAGGGGCTAAGATAATAAATTATCCCGTGTCCGTCTGGAATTAACTGTGTTAATCTAACATCTCCCACTGATGCTAAAGGGTAAATTCTTTTCAATTCATCAGCGAGGCTGGCAGGCCCGAGCTATCATCGGTTTGTTCGTCGTTCTCTGCTTTCAGGGAGAGCAGGTTCATAAACCTCCGCTCTTGTTCAGCGTATGTTTTCTTGGCAATGGAACCTATCTTGCTCCAAGCATATTCATCAGCGACAGCACCTAAATAAGCCTCACGGAACATCTCACCAGGCTCATAAACTTTCTTCATGACGTTTCTCCATTGAATGTGTTGGTGCCCCGAGCGAGAGTCGAACTCGCAAGCCATAAGCGTCGGAGCTTAAATCCGATGTGTTTACCAATTTCACCATCGGGGCGCTAATTACTTCTTTTCGGGAGAGTAGGCAAAAACACCTATGGTTTTGTATTCATAGCCGCCGTTGTACCTGTAACCAACTCGAAGTTGGACATTCTCAATACCGTACTTATCAACAAACTCGTCTAGAGTTGGTTTGATATCTTTGGCATCAACAACATCCCAATTAAAGACTTTTGATTTGATAAGCATGATTATATGGCACCACCGGAGGGACTCGAACCCCCAACCTACAGATTAGAAATCTGCTGCTCTATCCTATTGAGCTACGGTGGTATTTGTTAAACCTTCAAAAGACGAGTGATGAGACTCTTGAAATACTGAGCCATAGGCTCGTAGGATTCGCCAGTGAATTCAGGATGAGGCTGGAAACAAAGGGATTGTGTCGCTGGATAGAACACCACCTCGTAGTCCTCATCTGCCACATCCTTCTGGAAGACAACACCGTCATACCATTCACGCTTGCCTTTCAGATTGCTAGTAGCCACAACCTGAGCACCAGGACCAGGCATAATCATCTGATGGTGCGTGGAAGACACATACACCACCTCACCTGTCTCATGATCGGTGATGTAATGGCTGTTCGTATGCTTCTCGACATGTTGAAACATACGTCCACCAGACATGACGTTCAGGAACTGACCGCCACGACAGATACCTACGCAAGGCGTTCCGTTCTCCTGGGCCTTGTCGAACAGACGATGTTCCTTCTCATCGCGGACAGCGTTGTTCCCTGTCAATTCATGCTGTTTGTCCCCGTACAGATAGGGAGACACGTCTGCCCCACCTGTGAAGCAAATCAAATCGGCCTCATCAGGGTCACTGACGACAGTAAACCCCAGCTTGATGAACAGCATTTGGTAATGGAAGCTGCTCTGTTCGATGTATACACGCTTCATGCTTCGCTCCAGATTTGATTCACTTCACGGATGAGGGAGGGCACATCGACGGTAGCCTGTCTGTAGAATCCACGGCCTGTAGTTTCAGTATGTTTACCACGAATGGAACGGAATGTCATTTCTCCTTCCTCTTCCAAATAGGTCACTTGTTCTGCAATCCTGTCGTACCTCCGTTCAGAGAATTTGTGCAACGAGCGTCTCTCCAGGAAATAGCCTCCCTTGAAGAACTTGCACACGTCCTTGACATTCATCCGTTCATCGAGGTAATGATGCCAATTGGTGTTGGAGTACGGAAGCCATTTACCATTGTCGAATTGAACATAGCCAGTGAGCATGAAGGCAACAGCCTTAGACGCCCCCAGCTTACGCAGTTCAACGTAAGTTTGAATCACCCACGGATGTTCAGTGATGGTACGCATGGCAACAGCAAAACCTACCACTTCATTCGCTGGAGCGTCCATGTTGACAGGTACAGGACCCTCCATAGCACGGTCAGTGCGTTCCTGGGCAGAGAGGATATCCCAGCGAGAGGCAATACAATGCAGCCAGGGACTGTCGTTCACGAGCCATTCGACAAGCTCACGAATAAGAGGCTTCTGTTCTTCTTTCAGAAGGAACAGATTCCAAGTGCAGGCAGCAACCCTCCCTTTTCCATTAAATCCTGCATGGCAGGCAATTCGATGTGAAGCATAAAATGCTCCACCTTGGCCCTTCATTGCGAAAGAACCGAGCCCTCGCTTAGGATTGGTTTTCTTCAGGAGGATTTCCACATCCTGATTCAATTCCTTCTCAATAGAGGCAATCTCTTTCTTATCCGTCACCTCATCCACTTCACATTCATAAGCCCAGAGACGAGGATCATTGATTGGACGGGCGTAATCATACGAAGGAACAACATCATCAAAGAAAATCATCACGAACGAAGGATCAAAATTCTCATCCCCGGTGCGTGATGCACCGTACGCAGCGAATTCTTTCTTGAAACGGTAGAATTTCATGGCTAAAAATCCTCAAATTTGGGGTCTTATCGGTAGATAAATCGAACGATGCAATCTAACGACGCAGCGAAGATGCGGAGTGGAGAGTGCAGAGTGAGAGTTTATATACTAGAAGTATGCTTACGTCTTCGGCACCGCCTGCGGGCGCAGGGCGAGGATGGCGCGGGCAATAGATTCAAATTGTTCTCCACCGATCCAACTCCGATACTTCTGATCCCATAGCTCATATAGAAATTCATCCGACACCTCTGCCGGTTGCGCTTGCAGGGTGGCGAGGGCGTCGTTGTAGCCGCGCAGGTAGTGGGCGTCCATCTGGTCGGCGGTGTAGCCGCATAGGCTATGCAAATGCTCTCCACCTTCGTCACAGAAGCCAAGGTAATAGTCGGTCTCTGGCAACTCAGGCATTGCGGGGGTGGTGGTCATAACAATTCCTTTCAAATGAGAATAAATGCTGTAAACAGACTGATCGCAGTGACCGTCCATAGGAATAACGCATCCGCTTCATCAGCATCCTCGTCAGTGGACAAGATGAAACAAAACAAAGCGAGGCACAAAAGCAGGAAATAGAACATGGCAGGCCCTTCAGTTCAGTGGGTGGGAGCTATCATCATTTGCCGTTAGGCATCTGTTAAATCCAGGACAATCGCAGCTCTCCCATGTTATCCATGAGTCGATGGTGTAGAGGCGCGCTCTCCCAAAAGAGCACTTCATCATTCCACCATATCTCCATGGATGTGCGAGCGTCATCGAAGATATCCAACATTCCACTCTCCCAATAGGTCACACTTTCGTGCTCCCAATAGGAAAAGCCCCCGTATTGGGGGCTTTGTTGTTTATAGCTTAGCCCATTGGGGGCCAGGGCCACATGCTTAGAACGGGGCAGGCTCTGCCTTTGCAACGTTTCCCACGTTGTCATTCTTGGGGGCGAGGATGCTATCCTCTTCCACGCTCAGGTTCCCTTCAATGCCCATGCTCATGAGGGCTTCGCTCACGTCTTCGATGCTGAACACCACACCTTCGGTCTTGTCGGTGACAGACAACATTGCCTTCAGAATCTCCACGTTGCTGATGTTGGCAGTGTGAGCCTTGCGCCACGACTTAGTGAAGGATGCTTTCAGATCTTCGACATTGTAGGGCTGTGCCTCCACCTTCAGATGCTCTTTTTGCCACGTCCAGATGTTGTTCAACGGATCTTCACGGAAAGCAGTCCATGCTTCCAGGGCAGGAGAGTAACGCTTCTTCGACTTCTTATCGAACAGCATCGCATCCTGATCGAAATGGTAGCCCGAAAACTTGGAAGCGAACTCGGTGAAAGCTCGCATGTTCACCGGGGAGAGAACAGCGCGGAGCTTGTTCAGGTAGGCGGGTTGATTGAATTGATGAGTGGCATCAATAGCCAGATTGGCGTACACCTTCAAGGTGTCTTTGGTGATCTTTTCAGATTCACCCAGCAGGGCGAGGGCCTTATCGAATTCAGCATCGAAAGCACGAACGTCATTAATCTTTGCGGGCATGGTATTCTCCATTGAAGAAAGTTAAACGATGCGGCACGCATCATATAGCCCACAATTACATGGGCTATGGGTTGAGTGCCTTATGCGGCTGCTTTTTCAGCCACAAACTCGGCATGTCGGGCGATGCGGCGGGCTTTGTTCTTTTCCCAACGCTTTTCGCCAGTGTAACGCTTATCTGCCGGACGATTCTTGTTGCGACCAAACTTGCGATTGCTACCAGACATGATGTTCTCCAGAAATTATTGATGCGACATGCATCCCAATACACACCATTTAGATGTGCATGGGGATGCCAGGGCAAGCCTGGCAGAGCCGTACATTGTAAGTATGTCGGGGGCTATTGACGCATCCGGTAGACGCCTAGCCGTATCCCTAATTTTTCCGGTGCATGATTCATGCCTATTGCTCCATGTGCCATGCTTCGCACATCCGGCTGGCTTCCAATCAATTAAACCATTCTTGCCCCACCTCCTACGGGCAGATTATTCTGCTGGCGAGTAAGTGTGCGTCACTTATCGGCCAAGGTTTCACCAATTGACCAGCATATCCCACCAGTCGAATGCACGATGTTCTCCGTCGATATACCATCGACGAATATCCGATTCAATCAGATAGAATTCAGGCATGGTTAAACCTCACATGCTGCCCAATCAATTGAATGATTGAAGCAAATGTCGAAACACACTTCGTCAAAGAACCCGTAGGTGGCCATCGAATGACCGTATTCCTGGCATTCCATGAACCAAGAATCGTCCTGATAATCGTTTCCAAAATCGTCCATTTTGGTTCTCCGACTGTTTACATTAGAGTCTGTCGTTAGGCTCTAGTGTAAACATTCTGCCCCGTCTGTCAAGCCCCTTATTTCTAAGGGCTTCCTTCATTTTGTTTCATCCATCCTTTTCAAACATGCACCATATTGGTGTTCATGTGCATACCCACTACTAACCATAGGGGGTGCATGTTCTAGCCTGGCAACAGGCAGACGGACTAATCCTAGTGAGGGATAAAGTCAGACGGGGCAAGATGTTAAAGAACGCTAGCCGTAGGGCTGCTACTAACTAGGGAGCTATCATCTTTCCCTAGTCCTACTCAGGGTCAAACGGGGGCGAGAAGAACCGAGCCATTGGCCTAATGTATGCACTCACGTTTACCTTAGGGCAGACGGTATGCCGCCTCCCACGGGGGATTATATGAATGGACACAATACGGGCTATGAATCAGTCCGGGCTTTGTACGCTGACGGTCTGAGGAACACCTACGCTAGATTGTCAATAGACTAGGATGTTTGAGGGTGGAGGGGCAAGCCCTCCCCCATTATTAACATGCAATATCAACGATTACCCTCACGCATCCGCTGGCCTGTTTCCATGCCAGAATCTGCGTGGTAAGGGGCGTGTGTTCAACCTGAAACCGTTTAAGGATGACGCCTTTATCGTTGATGAGGGTGATAAGGAATTGCATAGCAATCTCCATTAGTTTAAGGGTTGACACCCTCAAACACCCATAGTCTATTGAATTATTAAAGAACGTGTCGCCATTGTAGGCACACTTCTAACGATCTGTCAACCATTGATTAGGTAGTTACTAACAGCACCCACTATAAACGCAGGTAGGCCGCTTTCCCATTTAAACACCCAGTGTTCGCTTTTCCTTTAGTCCCGAATGGCTCAGGCACGGATGCCCTGCAAAAACAGTTTAAGTGTGCATCTTATGCACCCGATAGGTTGACAGATTGTTAAAGAGCGTGCTCATTAGAGCATATGCTTTCGGCTTTGTCAACCCCCTGCACCGTGTGAGCCAAGCGGCCTAAGCGCGCCCCTCACTTTGTCCCTAGCCACCTTGCGACGGCATCAGGCATCCTTTAACGGTGCAGAGTGTTGATTCGCACCCGGCATGGAATGAACTATAGGGCAGACAATCGAGCTTGTCATTAGGACAAACCCTAATACGTAATCAACCATACAGCTAGAAGCGTGTCACGCGATAGCACAGAAACACTGTGTCGCACAATAGGGAACAACCCTGGATACACATGATGCTCCGCATGACGTATTGAATAACGTCACTTCGTGACAAATACAGAATGCCGAAGGCGTCTTGAGTATGTAACCTATTGATTTACTTGAGCTTTTTCCTTGAGCATATGCCTTGAGTATATATCTTGAGCCTGTGTGCTTGGGGTATTGAGGATGAATAAATGGGGTGGGGGGTAATACACCCATATACCTATAACATACCCCCTGGGGTATCCTTGAGCTTATACTTGAGGGATTATTTAGGGTTACTACTTACTAGGGGTAGGCAGGGGGTATACCTGGGGTTCATATAGGTGCATTGCAACTAAAATTTATCTAGCAAAAATTCCAACAATTGGAACGCTTGCACCTTAAAAATTTCTAGCAGAAATTATTACAATTGACACCCTTGTGACTAAAAAATATCCCACAAAAATTCTGACAATTGACCCATCCCTCTCCCACATGTCAGAGCTTGAGGATTATGCCTTGAGACGCCTTCGGCAATGGCCCGTAGGGCCGTAAGAGGATACGATTAGACGAAGGGATGCGGAGCATCATACGATGCCCCTTGCATCTGTTAACATCCATAAAGGAATGAAATGAGTAAGATTACATTGAACGATGTAACAAACATTGATGCTCTGTCAGTTATCAATGACAATTTTGATAAGATTGAGCAAGAACTCCAGAATAAGGTTCTGTACAGGGATAATCCTGTAGGAGAACCTAATGTGATGGAGAACAGCATTGATATGAATGGTTTTGACATTCTTAATGCTGGACAAGTTTTCTCTGCCGAAGGCAGGTGGGCCACGATTGACGAGCTTGAAGCGATTGAAGCTAACGTCAATACAATGAAGAATACAACAGAGCTAGCTCGTGACCAATCGATCGTATACGCTGCTGACGCTCAGTTTGCTAGTATTGAAGTTCAGACGCTCTACGATAGTTTTGATGACCGATACCTTGGTGTAAAAACATCTGATCCCGCTGTAGATAATGACGGCAGTCCACTATCCACAGGGGTGATGTATTTCAGAAGCTCCGGCACTCCGATTATGAGAGTGTTTAATGGAGGAGCTTGGCAAGATGTGGGCAGCATCACCACTACTACAACTACCTCTATCGATCCTGTTCTTTGGGCTTCTCAACTTGAAGCAGAAACAGCAACTAGCGAAACAAAGGTAATGAACCCCAAGAGGGTGTCAGATGCCATTAATAAACTGGTTAAAGAGGGGTTCACTACTACAGGTGCGATTACTCTTCCAGGAAATGCCTCTTCAGCTCTTCATGCAGTCCCGAAGCAACAGCTTGATGCAGCAATCTCAGCAATTTCAGCAGTTCCTTCAGGAAGTGTTACAGCTTTTGCTGGGTCGTCTGTGCCTGCCGGATGGTTAGAGTGTGACGGATCGGCTGTGTCTCGTACTACTTATGCTGCTCTATTTGCAGCAGTTGGAACAACGTATGGCGTAGGAGATGGGTCCACTACGTTCAACCTGCCTCAACTCCGAGGGGAGTTTATTCGTGGATGGGACAACGGACGGGGAATCGATTCTGGACGTGCTAGAGGATCTGCGCAGCTCGATGCTTTCCAAGGGCACGAACATAGATTCTACGACATTAAGAATGGAGGAGGTGGTGGGTATAACGGTGCCGGAGCAAATGACTGGACTCGTACTACTTATGAGATTGTAAAGAAGAGTGATACGTTTGGGGAGCCTAGAATTGCTCCTGAAACCCGTCCTCGTAACATTGCAATGTACTACATCATCAAAACATGAAAACTGAACATTTTAAACCTAGGCGCTATATCAGCACTCCCTGGCTATTCCGTCTTCTCCGTCCTCTCTGGGCCCTCTTCGGTAACGAAGACGATGGCTTCTACGGAGATGAGAAATGGAGAGCAGGAAGGGAGAAGACTGTCGGACTAGCCATCAAATGGTGGTTCCGCAATCCCTTTCACAATCTGTTCTTTTACATCATCGGTGTAGCAGATCGAGAACGAACAGTGTATTCTTTTGGGGAATGGGGCAGCCCTGGCTGGTCATTCCATGTTGTAAATTGGAAGTTTCTCTATCTACCTTTCATTTCCTACAGCGGAAAGATTGATTTCTACATCGGATGGAGGCCATACGGAGCATTTGGAGTAAAGCTGAAAAATGGAGATCGTTAAACAAACACAGCACGTCATGGAAACCATCCCAGATAGTGCAAAAGTAATTGCTACAGCAGCAGCTCCTATGGCCTCCCTCTTTGGATTGACGGTAGAAGAATGGTCTTTCGTCCTCTCAGGAATTGTGGCCCTACTGTTCATCTTGGAAAAGCTCTATCGATTCTATAAGTGGGTGAGAAATGAGCCTGAAAAATGTAATCCTCCAGAATAAATGGCTTATTGGGGCTACTTCGGCAGCCCTAATTGCTGGTGCAACCTATTGGGAAGGGGTTAGATATGCTCCCTATTACGATGTGGCTGGAGTTCCAACTGTCTGTATGGGATATACTGGTCCGGGAATCACTTTTGGTAAGCGTTACAGCCATGAAGAATGCACAAAACTCCTTAAACAAGAGCTAATTGAGCATGGAAATGGCGTTTTAAGCTGCATCACCCGTCCTATGAAGGAGAATGAGTACAATGCCTTTACCCTTATGGCATACAACATTGGTGTGCAAGCCTTCTGTGGCTCACAGGCAGCTAAACAGTTCAATTTAGGGAATACGAAGCTCGCTTGCGACTTAATCGCCTTTGATTACAAGGGACACCCTAATTGGAGCTATGCAGGAGGTAAGTTTTATAAAGGCTTGCACAATAGAAGGCTCTACGAGCGTTCAATGTGCCTAGGGGATGCCAATGTATACAAGAGCTAAAATAATCGCTTCTGTGGCTGTTTTAGCGGCTCTATGGGCCTTCCATGAATATGACAAGGCTCAGGCTGTGAAGCTAGTACGGCAAGAGATGGTTCTCAAGGCTAAGGAATACGCGGAGAGGACTGAAAGAGCCACTAAGGCTCTTGAAGCCTCCCTTCGTTCAGAAAGTAAGCAGAAAGATGCTAAAATCGATTCTATTCAGCGTCAGCTTGCTGACACTATTAAACGGCTGCAGCAGCGTCCAGTACGTCCCAACGTCGTTACAGTTACCGAAATTAGAGAAGCCTGCACAGGAAGAGAGCTTTACAGAGAGGATGGAGAATTTCTTGCAAGGGAAGCTGCCCGAGCTGAAAGAATCCTCGAAGAAAGGAACTTCTACTGGCAGCAATACGAAAACGCAAGAGTGAAATTGGAGGAGCTTAATGATCGACAAGACTAAACTTGTAGACGGTCAAGGCAAGCCTCTCACACAGTCTCTGTTCCTTGAGATTGGATACACTGATTTCTCCGTATACACCCTGAAAGATCAGGATTACGAGTATAACGGTAAAGTGTATCCATCTCTCAAACGTCTCTACTTAGAGATGGAAGACCCCACCGAATATGAATTCGCTAACGAATGTTTGCTAGGTTGGAGACATTGGATTAGATTGTGTGAGAATAAGCAGATTGCTAAACACATTGACGAATGGAGAGCAGAGTTGGAATACAAACTCCGCTCTAAAGCTGTTCGTATGATGCTGTCTTCCGCTAAGGAAGGCAATTACCAAGCTGCTAAATGGTTTGCAGATAGAGGATGGTCTAATAAGGGTGCTGGAAGGCCCTCTAAGGCCGATGTAGAACACGAGAAGCAAGTGCAAGCACGTCTGGGAGAAGAATATTCTGAAGACGTTGTGCGACTGTTTCAAAGAACGTAAGAGGACATATGGCTGATATTTTCCGTAAAACACGAAGAGATCGTGAAGAAGCTGCTGGTCTTTCGGAGAAACCTCCTGAAAAGAAGAAGGAATCTGAGCAACCTCAGATGACTCAAGCTGATTTTCTTTATGGGTATAAGAGGAAGGATGGCGGAGATCGCCCTCCTATGTCTAAGAAGTGGGTTGAAAAGTAATGGTATTAGAAGAAGAGAAGTGGCGAGTAGACGCCCAGAAAAAGCTAGAAAAGATGCCAGAAGAGGCAAAGCAGATTCGGGAAGCTGCCCTACAGGACCTCTTCTTCTTTGCTAGATTGGTTAATCCTGGATACATGTACGGAGATGTACATAAGGAAATCTTCAAATGGATGGAGGAGTATTCCTTATTCGGTCAAGGTAAAGCTGATGTAACCAATAAACTGATTATGCTCCCTCGTGCTCATTTGAAGAGCCATATGGTGGCTACATGGGCTTCTTGGATTATCACAAGACATCCTGAAGTGACTATTTTGTATGTCTCTGCTACTTCAGGACTTGCTGAGACACAGCTCTATGCGATCAAGAACATCCTCACCTGCACCCCGTATTCTCGTTATTTTCCTGAATATGTGCACCCTAACGAAGGTAAGAGAGAGCGTTGGTCTCAGTCGTCCATTTCCATCGATCATGTAAAGCGTAAGACTGAAGGTGTTCGAGATCCAACTATTGCAACAGCAGGTCTAACCACAAACACCACAGGCTGGCACGCTGATATTCTCATTCCTGATGACTTGGTTGTCCCTGAGAACGCATACACAGAGGATGGTCGAGAGAGCGTTGCTAAGAAAAGTTCTCAATTCACGTCTATCTTGAATGCTGGTGGGTTTACGATGGCCTGTGGTACTCGTTACCACCCTTCTGACATCTACGCTACATGGAAGAAACAAGAATACGACATCTTCGATGAAGATGATAATGTCATCAACCGTGTTCCTGTCTGGGATGTGAAAGAGTACACTGTCGAGCGAGATGGAGTTTTCATCTGGCCGCGAGCAGTGCGTCCTAGCGATAACAAAGCATTTGGATTTAATAGCCAAGTATTGGCTAAAATCAGAGCGCAGTACGAGGATCGAATTCAATTCTACGCTCAATACTACAACGATCCTAACGACCCAGGCTCCAATCGTATTAGTCGTGACAAATTTCAATACTACGATAGGAAGTTTCTAAAACAAGAGGGCGGTAGCTGGTATTTTAAGAATAAACGACTAAACATCTACGCAGCAATCGACTTCGCTTTCAGCCTGAGTAAGAAAAGTGACAACACAGCAATCGTGGTTATCGGCATTGATGAAGAAGGTTTCATCTATGTCCTGGACATTGATTGTTTTAAGAGCGATAAGATTAGTGAGTATTTTGCTCATGTTGCTCAATTACATTCCAAGTGGGGTTTTAAGAAACTTCGAGCAGAAGTTACAGTCGCTCAAAGCATTATTGTGAGAGACTTGAAAGACAAAATTCGGGAGGATGGTCTTTCTATCTCCATTGATGAACACAGGCCCACTAGAAACGAAGGTACTAAAGAGGAACGTATCGCAGCCGCTCTGGAACATCGCTACGATAACATGTCCATCTGGCACTATAAGGGAGGGTATAACGATGTCTTGGAAGAGGAGCTTGTTCTCGCCCGTCCAGCGCATGATGACATCAAGGATGCTCTGGCTTGTGCTGTGGAAATTGCCATTAAGCCAAAGAGGGGCAGAGGAATTGACTCGCCGAGTGGTAATGTTTTACAATTCAACAGCCGCTTTGGTGGCATTAAGTTCAAATAAGGATAGGAATGGCAAAGAAACCGTTAACAATCGATGAATTTGGTCGACAAGATATTGCCAAATTTATTGCCCATACATGGGACAAATACAATCAACAACGCTTAGAGCAGATTGAAAAGTGGAAAGAACAACGTAACTATGTCTTCGCTACTGACACGTCTACAACTTCAAACAAGTCTCTTCCTTGGAAGAACTCTACAACTCTTCCAAAACTATGCCAGATTAGAGACAATCTCCATTCCAACTATATCAGTGCTCTATTTCCTAATGACCAATGGTTGAGGTGGGAAGCCTATAGCCTCCAGGACGCTACGAAAAAGAAGAGTAAGGCCATCGAGGCTTACATGGCAAACAAATGCCGTGAAGGCGGTTTTAAGCGCATCCAGAGCCAGCTCCTGTATGACTACATCGACTACGGTAATGCTTTTGCTACGGTGGACTTTGAAAGCCAGTATCGTACCGATGCTATGGGTAAGCGGGTGCCTGGTTATGTTGGCCCTGTCGCTCGCCGTATTAGCCCTTACGACATTGTCTTCAATCCTCTTGCTCCTTCTTTTAAGGATTCGTTCAAGATTGTCCGAAGCATTAAGACGGTTGGAGAGCTGGCAGTAATGGCTGAAGAACAGCCTGACAATGTTTGGCTGGCCACTGCCCTGAAGAATCGCACTAAAATCAATGCTCACATGAATGCCTATGGACTGGATGATTTCCATAAGCAAGAGGGCATTATGATTGACGGATTCGGGAACATGCAAGAATACCTCCAAAGCGGGTATGTGGAGCTTCTGACGTTCTACGGGGACATCTATAACCCTGAGACAGGAAAGCTGGATAAAGGACGTGAGATCGTCGTTATTGACCGCATGTGGAAGATCCAAGACAGAGAGCTTGTTTCTTGGTTTGATACTGCTCCTATTTTCCATGTTGGTTGGCGTATTCGCCCTGACAATCTGTGGGGCCAAGGCCCTCTCGAGAATCTTGTTGGTATGCAATACCGAATGGACCATTTGGAGAACGCTAAAGCTGACGCTATGGATTTGGGTATTCATCCTCCTCTTGTGATTAAGGGAGAGGTTGAAGAGTTCAACTATGGACCCGGAGAGGAAATCCATATTGACGAGAACGGAGATGTCACGGAACTCGCTAGAAACGCTCAATGGGTGCTTCAGGCAGATAATGCCATTGATCGCCTAGAAATGCGTATGGAGCAGTTTGCAGGGGCCCCTAGAGAGGCTATGGGCATCCGCTCTGCCGGTGAGAAGACTGCATTTGAAGTGCAGCAACTTCAGAACTCGGCTTCTCGTATCTTCCAAGAGAAGATCAATACGTTCGAGACAGAACTACTTGAACCTCTTCTGAACGCCATGCTTGAGACGGGGAGACGTAATCTTGACGCTAACGATGTAGTCAAGAGCATGGATAATGATCTGGGCATCGCTACGTTCATGGAAGTGACGAAGGAAGACATCACTGCTAACGGGGTGATTCGCCCTATCGGAGCTAGGCACTTTGCTGCTCAAGCGCAGCTTGTTCAGAACCTTACACAGCTTGCTAATACACCTGTTTGGCAACAGATTGCTCCTCACGTCAGTGCTAAGAGTCTTGCTACGCTTGTTGAGGACGTTATGGGCTTGACTCGTTTCGCTCTTATCCAGCCTAATGTGGCAGTGTTTGAGCAACAAGAGCTACAACAGCTTTCTAATCAAGCAGGGGAAGAGAACGAGATGATGATGATGCAGGAGCCTCTCCAATGAAAACATCTCTAGTTGCTGGATTGACGAAAGAAAAAGCAACGGAAGTACGAAGCGAATTTATTCATTCTGTACATTTTAGGGAACGCCTTATTGACGTGTTAAACGGCAAGAAGGCTTCCTTCCGTTCTGAGGTTACGTCTAAGACTTCTTACGAAAGCCCTAGCTGGGCTTTCTTACAAGCAGATGCTATTGGCTACGAAAGAGCAATTGATGAAATTATTTCTCTTTTAATGGCTAAAAAAGACGAAATTTGAGGTCCTAGCTATGTAAGCTACGGATTACATAAGCGTGAGTGAGCGAAGCGAACGGAACGAGCGGTTAGCGAGTGCAGTGAGTGGAGCGAACGAACCTTATGAATACCGTGAGAGAAAGAATTAGAAATACTGAAGAGGGAGTGAGTGAAACGAACGACCCTTCAGAATATATACATTGCGGGATTGGTATAGTGGCTGTGCCCTAGCCTTCCAAGCTAGTGAGGTCGGATCATTCCCGACATCCCGCTCCATATCTGCTCTGTTAGTTTAATGGTAGAACAATGGCTTTGTATCCCATTGGTGGCTGTTCGATTCAGTCACGGAGCACCAAAAAAGATAACACCTCTCAAGCCTAGAAATTAGAGGGATCTCTGATTGCTGGCCTGTGTAACGGGCGATGCTCAAACCGAGAGGTTAATTTATGAAGGAACAGACGAATGTCAGACCAGACTTCGATCTTCGGAACGAATAATCCGCAGGAAACCCCTGCATCCCCTACTCCTACCCCTAACGCTGATCCTGTTGCCACCATGCTTCAGTCGATCAAGAACGAAAAGGGAGAGCCTAAGTACAAGACTGTTGAAGAAGCCATGAAGGCCCTGCAACATTCTCAAGCCTATATCCCAGCTATCACAGAAGAAAAAAAGAGAATGGAATATGAGCTTGAGCAATTGCGGAGTCAAGTGAGCAAAGTCAACGAGCTTGAAGATACGGTTAAGAAACTGCTTTCCAATACGTCTGCTCCGGCTACCCCCGCAGCACCGACTATCGATGAAGGTAAGATTAAGGAGTTGATCTCTAACAGCATCAATGAAGTGAAAACTAAGGAAGAGATGGCTAACAACGCTAAGGCTGTTGTTGCCACTGTTGCTTCTAAGTTTGGCGATAAAGCTGAAGAAGTTTTCTACGGAAAGGCTGCTGAATTGGGTATGAGCAAGGCCGAGATTAACCATCTCGCTGCAACTCGTCCCAAGGCCGTTTTGAGCCTCTTGGGTATTCAAGACACCGTTGTGCCGCCACAGAGCCGCCAACAATCTACTCAAGGTACGGCCCTTAACACTGCTGGGGTTGAACCCACGCAAACTACCTACATCGGTAAGAACAAAGAACCTGTCATCATTGGTGCAACAACTCAACAACTTCGTCAAGAATCAGATCGTTCTAAGAAGATGGTTGAGGAACTGCACGCACAAGGGAAGACTGTCTACGACCTTACCGATCCAAAAACCTATTTTAAGTATTTCGGATAAGGAATAACAAATGTCGCAAAACCGCGCTAACAGCACGGCCTTCATTGAAGCCGAACAGTATTCGAGCTTCATCCTGCGTAACCTGCAAGATGGCCTGCTCCCTGGTCAGTTCTACCGTAACGTCTCCGACTTCGGTTCTGGCTCGACCCTCCATATCAAGACCGTTGGTACGGTCACCATCCAAGACGGCGCTGAAGAAGTTCCGTTCGACTACACTCCGATCGAATCGGGTGAAGTGACCCTGACCATCACTGACTACGTTGGCGATGCTTGGTACGTCACTGACGAGCTGCGTGAAGACGGTGCTCAAGTGGAAGCTCTGATGTCGGCTCGCTCTAGTGAATCGACTCGTGCCATCCAAGAAACCTTTGAAACCCGTTTCCTGGCTAAGTGCAACAGCTCGCAAACCAACGCTAACGCTAATGCGATCAACGGCTTTGCCCATCGTATTGCTTCGGCTGAAGTTAACAACGTCATCTCGCTGAACCATCTGATTTCGATGAAGCTGGCTTTCGACAAGGCTAACGTGCCTGTTGGTGGCCGTGTTGCTATCGTTGACCCGGTGGTTGCTGCTACGTTCGACAAGACCATCAACTTTGGTCGCGATGTCACCCCGTTCGGTGAGAAGATCCTGGAGAACGGTTTCGCCCGTGAACACAGCTTCATCATGAACCTGTACGGCTGGAACATCATCACCTCTAACCGCCTGCCCACTGGCTCGTTCAGCGACGGTACGACCACTGTGTCGAACGGTGTTGCTAACATCTTCATGTGTGTGGCTGACGACAACACCAAGCCCATCATGGCTGCATGGCGTCGTATGCCCAAGGTGGAAGGTGAACGTAACAAGGACCTGCGTCGTGATGAGTTTGTGACCTCGGCTCGTTGGGGCTTCGGTACTCAGCGCGTGGATACCCTGGGTGTTGTGATTACCTCCGCTGTTAACTCCTAATTAGAAAGGTAATCTGATGTCCTATAGTAACTCCCACGGCCTCGGTGTTTACACCAACTACGGCTCTCGTAACACTGGTGGTACGGTTGGTAGCGAAGCTACTGATACGTCGACCCGTGATTATAGCATCGCCTTCACTGGTGAATCGCTGAACAGCGGTTTCCTGCCTCCTGTCACTCTTCCGAAGGGTGCCAAGCTGGTTAAGGCTGTTCTTCGTGTTGATGAAGCATTCAGCCTCACTGGTACCTCTCCTACCGTCATTTTCGGTGGCACGGCTCCTGCAACTAACGGCATCGTCCTGACGGAAGCAGAGCTGGAAGCTGTTGGCACTAAGACGCCTGCTTCGACGGGCACTGGTACTTGGGCTGTGGCTTCTGCCACTGGCACGACTGCTGCTGAGAAAATCACTAAGACACTCGGCGGCACTTCTCCTGTTGTGTCCTCGACTGTCGGTAAGGGTACGCTGGTTCTGACCTTTATCAATAAGACTAAGGTCTAATTTTTAAGGGGCTTCCAAAAGAGGCCCCTTTTTCTTTTTGTGAGGTGATATGACCGTACAGCACCGTGACATCCCTGACGCCCAGCTACATCAAGTTAAGGGGGCGGCTTCCGCTTCTTCTGGGCAGCTCTTGGTTGCTACTGGCACAGGAACTGCTGAGTTCCAAGATCCTGCGTTCACTACAACTGCAATGGGTTTTTGGGACTATAACGATACAGCTACAGCCGGCACACCTATTGCTCTGACTCTGGCCAATACTGAATACCAGTTGACCAATAACGGGCTGGGGACCAATACCCTCAAGACGTACAAACTGCCGGGTATTTCTGAAATCTTTAACACTTCTACAGGCTACTTCCAGTTCACTGGAATGCAGCTTGGAGATACCGTCGATATTCGAGTGGACATCGAAGTAACTACCGCGAGTTCTAATAACGTGGTGGAGATGTTGATGGAATACGGCGTGGGCTCTGTTCCGTATAAGCTCACATACGAGCAAAAATATTTCAAATCGGCTGGTACTCATAAGCTGATTGTCCCGATTAGTTTCTATCTTGGTAACACACTGACGCTCTCTAACCCCGCTCGTATCTTAGTCAAGAATGACACTATTGGATCGACTGTCAAGGTTAATGGCTGGTTTGTGAGGGCTATTACAAATGGCTAAGAAAACCCTGTTAGAGATTGTCCAATCTGTCTTGAACGATATGGTGTCGGATGAAGTCAATGACATTGACGACACTGTTGAATCGCAGACTGTCGCAAACATTGTTCAATCAGTCTATGAGAGTATGCTCGCCAATCGTAACTGGCCTCATACCAAGACACTGGTGCAGCTTGACTCTCTTGCTGACGCCAGTAAGCCTGTTTATCTTCGTCTCCCTGAACGTCTTAAAGAGTTAGTCTCTATCTCCTATGACGTTAAGAAGCTCGGAGACACTGCTACTAAGTATCGAGAGATTAAGTATCGAGATCCAGAAGCATTCCTGAGAATGCTTGCTAACCGTGATTCCGCTAAGACGACCGTTGATGAGATCGTTGATTTCAGTGGAATTAAGCTGATGATCCAAAACGATAAGGCTCCTGAGTATTGGACCTCTTTCGATGATGACTACATTGTATTTGATTCCTACGACTCTTCGTTAGAATCCACAGTACAGAAAAGCAAAACCTCTTGCCTTGCCTACATTATCCCGTTGTTTGAACGGAGTAACGACGCTATCCCTAATCTTCCTGCTGAAGCCTTCCCTGCGTTGATCGCAGAGGTTAAGAGCACTGCTTTTTATGACATCAAGCAGATGCCAAATGAGAAAGAAGAGAAGCGAGCAATCTTGCAGAATCGCTGGCTGGCTCGTAAGGCATGGCGAGCAAATGGAGGGGTTAAATTCCCTGATTACGGAAGGAAGCGATGATTAAACATAAAGGGTATTTGATTACCCCCGCTAAACAATCCCCCAATCTCTACTATATCGCTACAGAAGGTAAAGGGGGTAAGATCCCTAATTGCCTTACTGGACTCTACACTAAGACGGTGGCAATTCGAGAAATTGATAAATACGTTGAAGTGAAGGATAAGGGCGATGCCAAAGACACCGATCAAAGCTGAGATTAGGAATTTCTCAGGAGGATTGGTCACTGAGTTTACAAACTTAGAGACACCTCCTAACACCTCCCCTGATATTGAGAACTTCGAGCTTAACAGAGATGGTTCTATCCGTAGACGCCTCGGGATGGACTACGAACCTGGGTATGTTCTGTTCGATCCCCCTGCGGCTGCTAATAACATTGATCCTCCGAACCCTGTTGTGTTTAGATGGACTACAGCCGGAGGAATCTCTGACTTGACATTGTGTGTTGTCCAGTTTGACAACTCCTTGATGTTCTTTGACCTTGACGAAGCAGCTCTCTCGTCTAGTGGGTATGTAGGACAGATTACCCTTACAGACTTCCCCAAAGATGTCAGGTATGGGATTAACTCTGTTAACGGCAAGCTGGCTATCGTAGCAGGTATTGCTAAGGTTGCAGTGGTTTCGTACACTGCTGGAGCTTTCTCTGTTTCCTATAATACACTGAAGACTCGGGACTTGTGGGGTATCGAGGGGACTGATCCTGAAGGTATTAAGTACGAAGCAGATGCTTTATATAGGGGGTCCACCCTATCCGCAGCTCATATGTACAACCTCCAGAATCAGTCCTGGGGGACGCCTAAGACACGCGATACTGATGGCGTTACCGTCCCACCTTCGGATCATTACAAAGCTCAGTTAGGGGTGTATCCTTCCAATACCGAGCAGGTCTGGGCAGGGATGCAATACAAGCCTGACGCTTCTGGCAATCCTACTGAAAGGTATTATCCTTCGATGAGTAGGGATCTTTACGGTACATCTGCTATCGCTGCAAAAGGATATTTCCTTATTGATGTCGTAAACCGTGGAAGCTCTCGTGTAGCGGCTGTCGCAGCTAATAACGCAAGATTCCCCGGAGCTACAATCACCTACACTTGCCCTAACCTCCCAGACTACACCAACGGTGGGGCGACGGTTCTCGCTGAGTTCGCTGGGCGTATGTTCTATGGTGGATTCACTGGAGAAACTGTCGGGGGTGATGCTCGTTCTCCTAATCTATCGGATCATGTCTTCTTCTCTCAGCTTGTGAAGAGCACACAGGACTTGTATAAATGTTATCAGGAAGGAGATCCTACGTCCCGTGACGATAGCGAACTTCTTGAAACAGATGGTGGATTTATTCGCATCACTGGCGCGGATAAGATCATGGCGATGGTCCCTGTTGGACCTGCTTTGATTATCGTTTGCTCTAACGGTGTATGGAGCATCTCCGGAGGCTCCGACTACGGATTCTCTGCTACTAATTATCGGGTGGATAAGATTTCATCTTTTGGGTGTGTAGCTCAAGGCTCGGTTGTTGAGGAGAAGGGTCGAGTTTACTATTGGGGCGAAGAGGGTATTTTCGTTGTCGCTAAGACCCAGGTCGGTGATATGGAAGTTGTTTCGATCACCCGTGGACGTATCGATACCTATTACCAACAGCTACCGATTAGCGCAAGGACATCTGTTACAGGACTGCATGATTCCTTCTCCGGCAAGATTAGATGGATTTATGAAGCAGCAGATTCTGCGATGTACGAGTTGATTCTGGACACCGATCTGAAGGCCATCTACCCGTACCGTATCTACACTCCATCGTTAAATATCCGAGTGGTGGGTATCTCCTTGACATCCCCGTTCAATCAGACATCCTCGACAGAGGAGGTGTTCTCTGCTACGGATGATGTCCTCTCAGACACAGATTCTGTAGTGGTCGATTCGTTCTCTTCCCGTTCCGCAGTAGCTTCCGTCAAGTATCTGATTAAAGTCGGAGATAAATACACATTTGGCTACTATCGAAACACCTCGTACAAGGATTTCGAGTTACACGATGGGGTGGGTTCGGATGCGGCTGCGAGAGTTGTTACAGGGACCACAACGGCTAACGATACTTCTATCCGTAAACAGATTCAGTTCCTGACTGTAAACTTCAAGCAGACAGCTTATCTGAACGAGTCTAATGTTCTGTCCAATCTAACATCTTGCCTCTCGAGGGTTCGATGGGACTGGTCTACTGCTGAAGGCTCTCTGAAATGGTCAGCATTGAAGCAGATGTATCGTAATCCAAAGCCACAAGAAGTTATCAACTTTGACATCGTTACTACTAGAAATCTGGTTCGGGGTAGTGGCAGAGCCTTTTCTGTCTATTTCGAGACAGAGCCAGGTAAAGATTGTCATATCGCTGGCTGGAACTTAGCAGTGGATGGTAACGGCAGAGTTTAATAGAAAAGGAACAAGGATGAGTGGTAGTCAAATCACTATCGATATTGAAGAATTAAATAGCGAGCTGTTCGATGAGCTGATGCCTATGGGTCAAAAGCTCTGGGATGAATGCAGTGAGATTAAGAAAGACACCTGCTCTTTTCACGGAGAGCGTGGTCTGAAGATCCAGCCGAGCAAGTCCACCTATCTCGCCTTGCAAGCTGCTGATAAACTGTCTGTGTATGTCCTCCGTGATGTTGAAGGAGAGGCTGTTGGTTTCTCCTTCTGCATCTTCTACCATAGCTTGCACCATGAGATTGTCCCTTGCGTTAATGTAGACTTGTTTTACATCGAGCCTCAGTATCGATATTCAATCAAACGGTTGATTAAGACAATGGAGGAAGAGTTCCGTAGTAGGGGTGTGGTTGTGGTAGGATGGCCTATTAGCCCTATGGGTAAGCTCTTCGAGATTTTGAAAACATTAGGATATGCTCCTGATGATGTTTTAATGGAGAAACGTATATGTGCATTGTCGCCGCAGTAGGTGTTGCAGTTGCGGGTGTCGGTATGAGCATGGCAGCCGCAGAGGATGCTGAAGACGCTCAGTACGAAGCTGCGCAAGAACAAAAGAAAGCTAATGCAGCTTCGCGGGCGCAGAATGAAGCCCAGGCCATGCAAGAGCGTAGAAAACAATTGCGAGAAGAACGCATCAAGAGAGCCCGAATCCTAGCTACCTCCCGTTCGTCTGGAACCACCGGGTCTTCTGGAGAAGCAGGCGCATTAGGTGGTCTTAGCACTACATTGTCTAGCAACCTGGGATACAACCTTGGCGCATTGAATACTGCTTCGGATATTAGCATGTTTAATCAGAACGCTGCTAATTTCATGTCTGAAGCTAACGCCCTTGGAGCACAGTCTCAGATGTATGGTCAGATTGCTAGTTTGGCTATGTCGGGAGCCTCCATGTTCTCCGCACCTAGCCCTACTAAAACCGAATAAAAGGTAATCATGGAAGAAAACATCAATGATCTGTTAATGGGCCCTCCTGACGCTGCCGACTTGATGCAGGAGCTTGCTTCTCCTGTTACGGAATCGAAGACTCCTATGTCGTCCATCCGTAACAAGGCCGCTGCTATTGCTCTTATGTCCAGCGGCGATCTGAAGCAAAACTACGACGTGTCTGTCAATCGGATCAAGGATGGAACCCTCCAAACCACACGCATCTGGAGCGATATCGAGAAGGGGGTCGAAACAGACTCCCTCCAAGGTGCTACAGCAATCCTCTCTTCTCCTGAGTATTCGTTTGAAGAGAAGCAACGATTGATTCGTGCAGGTAAAGGTATCTACAAGTTTGACACCTTCACTCGCCTTGCAGAGCAAGGTCTGAAAGAAGACTCTCCTGGCGAGACGGTGGAAGAAGAGAATGTCCGGGTGAATGTTAGTGACATTCTGGACAATCAGATGAGGGCTCGTGCAGATGTGCAAGGGATTGTCAACTCCCATGCTGCTTCTTTGGACAACTCTTCTGGCAAGGCAATGTCCGACATCCTCGCAGCAGTTCTGATGCCATTTGGTAACTCTGTTATTCAGGCTCGTTTGGCAAAGGCTCGCACTGGAAGCTATTGGGAATCCTTCAAAGCACTGATGCTCCCTGGTACTGACATCCGTCAGGAAGAAGAAGCCTTCTTCGAGATCCCTTCAGATCAGAAGGCCAAAGTGCTGAGTGAGATTGTCGAGCGTATTAAAACTAACGCAGGGGTTATCTTCCCTTCTGACAACCATTACGCTCAGTGGGAGAAACTCCAGAAGATTGCTAGCGGAGAAGAAGTCAGTCGTACGGACGAGATTCTCGAGAACCTCTCTCCTGTCCTGGACGCCTTCGGTATCAGAGCAGAGGTTCAAGCTGGTAAGCTGTTCCTTCGTTCGAGGAAAGCTGCTGCCGTAGAGAAAGCTGCTAGAGGACTCTCTAAGGAGCGTGTTGATCCTCTGTATACCGTACCTTCAGAAGTGACTCAGAAAGCTCCTGTAGGCCCTTCTACGGCCCCTGATGAGTCTTTGCTGTCTCGTATGCCTGCAGGCCCCAATCAAGCTGATGCTGTAAAGCGTAAACAGATTGATGATCTGGAGGCTGAGAAAGCTCGTCTGCTTGAAGATCAGAACTTGGCAGGACGTGGTGACATTCGTAATCTGGAAGCAGAGCGAGATGCTCTCCGTGCTCCTGATGCAGATCCTAAAGAGCTTGCCAAGAGCATCAAAAAAGCCAACCCTCGTATGTCCGCTAAAGAGGCTCGTGAAGAGGCTCAGAAACGAATCAACGATGAGTTGGCGGATTATGATGCGAAGCTGACTCGCATTGGGCAACAGATTGAACAGAACAGAGGAGCGGCTGCTACACAGCAACGTATCGCTGATCTGGAGAAGCAAATTGAGGCATTAAGCAAAGGTGTCCCTCAGAATGCTGGCTCGGTGCGTCTGACCTTGGCTGATGAGATTAGTCGTATCGAATGGAACAGTATTACAGGTATTGACAATCCAATGTCTGTCGGAAACATCCTTGCCTCTACTAATCCTGGTAAGGCTCGTTTGTTGTTTGCTGGCGCTATCATCGATTCTTCGGATGAGATGGTTAGGGCTGCTTACGGGACGGATAAAGTAGAAGCTATTGCTGCTAACGCCATGCCTCAGGCTATTACAGAATCTGGAGCAGTTACTAGTAAGGTTCCTAATATTGACGAAGAGATTCTCAAGCGCACGAAGGCAGATCCTCTGGACTTTAGTCCTACGGAAGTGGCCCGTGCTCAGAAGAATCTGATGGATCGTTTTAAGAACGTCAGCGGTTTGAAGGTCAATGATGCTATGGGCGGCATCAAGATTGACGGTGATGGAGCAGTACAGTCTGTCACCTCTGTCTATGGACGCGATCAGGGCGGGTTCCTAACATACAAGGAAGCTCTTGAGCAAACTAAGTTTGCCCTTCGTGAATTCGGTGCTAAAGAGAGTGACATTGAGATTCTCGCCAAGGATGGTGTGAGTCACGTCCCTGTTAAGGCTAGCGATGTCGGAGACGCTCCTGGCGAGTATTATGCTCGTCTGTCTATGCCTTACGAGATTAAGCCTCTTGATGTGGGAGTGTTCGATCCTGAGACGGTTCTCTGGAACGGAATGGATCACATCCCTCAATTGATGGGTAATCGTTACACAGGCTCGCTTACTGAGAACTTGGTGGACATCGCTTCGATGTTCTCTGCTCGATTCTCTGGATCTGCCACTCGCGCTTCTGACAGAGCTTCTGGACTCTCCTACTACCTGATTAAGGAAGCTAAGGAGTTTACTGATAAGTATGATAAGCTCCCCGCTGTCCAGCAGAAGATTCTTCATGACTATCTGAAGGAAGCTAACGCCCTCCAACTGAAGGACAATCCTGCTGACTTAGTGGCTCGCGGCTTCAAGCCTGAGATGATGGATGCTCTGAAGGACTTCCGTAAGTTCTGGGATACACATTGGTATTTGGAAAACTCTGACTTCATCCGTACTCTCAACAGAGATGGGTGGAAGAAGCTGGAGCATCCTACAGAGGAATTCATCGCTAAGGAAATCCCTCCTAATATGTGGAGCGAAGTTAAGGAGTTCCTTGACCCTCGTACTGGAAACATCGAGACATTCGATGATGCAATGCGAGTTAGCATCAATAACTCGAAGGGCCAGCTTGCTGTTCTCCGTCGCCCTGTCGACATTAACGGTAAGACTGTTACTCACATCTTTGTGGATAACAACCCGAGTTCCTATCTCCGTACTATCCGTGAAGATGATGCTGTTCTAAGCAAGCTGGATGGTTATTACACCACTGTGTACAAAGCCCCTCGATTCGTCGACGAAGTGACGTACGAGATGGTGGGTGGAAGAGAACGGATTGTCCGCAAGCAAGCAATTGCTGTAGCAGGGGATTGGGAGACGGCTGAAAACTTTGCTAAGACACGTCCTCAGAAGCCAGGAGTTCGATATGAAACTCGTGGTGATGAACGTGCTATGCAAACAGGGGGTGACGATTGGTTCGACATCCACGCTGCAAGAGGACGTATCTCTCAACGCCATCGTGGACAACCTCTGGTCGATGACACTGGAAATATGAACATCCTCGGTAACGAGAGCTTTGTTCTTGGCCCTGTTGATTCGGCTGTCCGTGCTGCCCGTAGTATCTCTGGTCGTATCGCTGGACGCGCTCACTTGGAGAATGCTAAGGCACGATTTGTAGATCAGTATCGAGAGTTCTTAACTCCTGATGCCTTCGGAGAATACCACTTCCCTTCTGACATCTCTCAGATTGGTAAGAGTGGGATTCCTTCGTCGAGGTCTATGGCTGATGCTCGTTCTACTTGGAACAAGATTCGCTACCTCGAGAATGGCTATCTGAATGCTGCGGATACTGTTGTGAAGCAGATGTTCAACGTAGGCTCCATCATGGCTGGTAAGTACAAACTGAGCCGCACTGAGCGTGCTCTAGGTTCTGTTGCTGAACTGGCTCCTATGGCGGCCTTTAAGTCTGTTGTGTTTAACACGCTGGTGGGTACAAACTTCCTCCGCAACTGGATTATCCAGTCTGCACAGTTAGCCCGTGTCCCTGCTTACTTATTCTCTCCAGCACAGGTAGCTAAGACGATGGCTCGTGTCACCGAATTTACTACAGACCTGGCTATGAAGAGAGAGTCGCATTTCACTAAGTTTGTTCATGACTCTGATTTGCTCAAGAGCATCGACCATCAGAACATGGTGAGAGGCTCTATCCAGAATGCAATGGATCACTCGAACAAGGTGATGAACTACGCAATGAAGCCAGTTATGTTCCTTCGTAGGGTGGGTTTCGATGCTGGTGAATCGGCTAACATGCTGGGACATCTGGCTGCTGTGTACGAGAGATACAAGGCTCTTGGTAAGAACCTTGACAGTCCTCGTGTTCGATCGGAAGCATTTGCTGAAGTGCGTCACCTGACAGGCAATATGAACTTCGGAGGGGACTTTGCGTATAACCAGACTGCGGCTGCCGCTATTCTGCAATTCGCTCAAGCACCTCATAAGTTCTTGTTGCAATATGCTAATAGAGCCTTGCCGCTTCCTGTGCGCCTTCGTTTGCTTGCATGGGATTTGTTCATGTATGGCTTACCGACCGCCGCAGTGTTTGGTGCTTTCGGTGAGGACTTGTTCCCAGAAGACATGCCTCAGGAAGAACGTGTGAACCTCCAACGAAAGATTGCAGATGGATTCCTTGCCACGAATCTGAATAAGATGATTGGCGCGGAAGCTCTGCAAGACAAGCGTGTGGATGTTTCCTCGATGGCTCCTAACAACATGATGGGGCAGTACGAGCTGTTCAAAGCAATCCTTACAGGGGGTGCTGATGAAATGATGGCTCATACTCCTGGTGGATCGTTGTTTGGTGAGCAAGGCGGTGTTCAGAGGGCGATCCGTATGTGGTCTCAGATGTTCAAGGGAGTTGTCTCGGAAGATCAAACACCTGTCGAATTGTCTGATGCGATGCTGGCTACTGGACGTATCCTCCCGTTGGTGAATAACGCCTACAAGGCTTACATCATCAAGGAGTATCAAGAACGTCGTAATTCTAAGGGTTGGACGGTTGAATCTGGTGTGCCTGAGTCGCATGCCTATTTCCAGCTCTTTGGGTTTGGTAGTAAGAACCTTTCGGAAATCTATGAACTCTCTAAGAAGCTCTCTGAAGCTACTAAAGAGAACAAAGATAACTTCAACAAGGTTTACAAGCATTCCTTAGAGATTATGGCTGGAGTGGATACAAAGAGTGCGGATGATTTAGAGAAGCAAATCCGTATCACCAACTTCCTTATGAAGCCTTACATGGATCAGCCTTGGGCTATGAAGCAGCTTCAAGAGAACTTGAACAGGGATCTCACAGGAATGGAGATGAACAACTTTATGCGCCTTATGAAGCTGGGTGGAATGCCTTCTACCGATGAAACACGTCGTATCATTGAACAACATCCTGGAATTCCAGAAGGATATAAGAAGCCTCTGATTGACAGAATGCAAACACTAATTGATAGTGAGGAGTAATATGGCTGAATTTGGGCCAGAAGCAACACAGCTCTCCGCCCCGCAAGGGGCAGGGGCAAATCCAACGGAGGGGGTGCAAACCTCCTCTTATACGCCTAATCTAGCTCCTATTGCTAACTTAGCTTCAGGAATTAGCGACATTTTCAGTAAGCTGAAAAAGGACAAGGGGGCCGAACAGGATCAGATCAATCTGTCTGGGTTTACTAACGACCTTTCGGCCGCTGAACAGGAATTTGAGCAAACAGGAGATGCCAATAAGTTCGCTGTTCGTAAAGGACAGCTCATCCGTAAATGGCAAGTGGCAGCCCCTCACCTTTCTGGTGAATACAAGAAAATCCTAGGAGTGGCTCAGGAAGGTACCACAGGACGTGCTGAAGACGCTCGTAAGCGTAAGGAGGAGTTTGAGAAGGACGCTCTCATGGAAGGGTTCAAAATGGGTATTCCTAACGTACCTGGGACTGAAAAGACAACTATCGAAGCTGTCCTGGCTACTCGTAGATTTAGGGCTAAACAAGATGAGGCATTCCAAACTGCTGAACGTAATGCTAAGATGGCAGGGTGGTCTGACGAGGAGAAGAAGCGTATTGCAAAAGAGCAATCGGGCCAGAACCTTGTCGAGCTGTCTGGGGCGCATTTGATGAGCTTCGGTAATAATCTGAACGCACTGGCTAAGAGAGTGTCTGCTGGGATGGACCCGGCTGAAGCAATGGGAATGGCAATGAGCCAGTACAATTCGATTATCGCTCAATTAGATGCCATCGCAGTGTATGATCCCTCTATGGCAGAACCCTTCCGTCGTCAATTCAATCAAACCTTGGACGCATTCAAGCCATATTTTGCTAAGGGGGCTGATGTTGAAGGTATTGAGAACGAATGGAAGAAAATTCAGGCGCAGTCGAGTTTGAATGTTATCGGTAAGAATCCTAAACTTCTGGAACTCAACACCCTTAGTCGTGCATTCCAAGGACAGCCGCATGTAGGGCTCGCCATCTCATCAGGAGTCAGCGAATACCTTTCAGCGAGGGGCCTTCTGGAGACTGGAAACCAATCTCCTGCTGTCAAGAGCGGTGTGCAGATCCAAATTGTCGGGGACACTACCAAAGAGAAAGAAGCTCTTGATACTGTCAAGAAATTCATTAAGAGCAACCTGGACGGTAAAGCAGGTAAGGATAAGGACGCTGTACGGAAGGAAGTGGGAGGACAGCTTAAAGGGATGATGGGACAATACGCTGATGCGTACCAGCTCCGTAAGCTCACTCCTGAGTCTAAGAAGCAGATGAATGAATTCCTGCTGGACCCTGACGTTCAACGGTTCATAAAAGAAAACCCTCTGCCATACGATGTGGCTAGAGGGCTTGCTGCTGCTGCTGACGATACGTTCAAGCAATTCCAACGTACATTCAATGAACGTACTGGAGACCTGCTGAAGGGTGTGGATGTTCGTTCTACCGTTCAGAAGATGGGCGGACGGGGGATGGGAGGTCAGAATCAGAAGCCTTCCCGTACTGAGTCTGTCAATCCTATCGACGCAGTGAACATCTCTTGGCGTAATGGCTCTCTTGTTTTTGATCCTGTCGACCTCCCGGTTGATAAGGTGGATCAGAATCGTCTCCTGTCTGAGCTGAATAGTCTCAGCACTGTGTTCACTAACGGTATTAAGATTGGTGCAGCGATTCACGGAGATGATCCTGAAACGTTCTTTGAGAAGAACAAGCACAAAATCTTCAATGAGAAGTTTGAAGCTCCCAAGCAAAGCGGTATTCCTGAAGGTACGCAGGATGTGCGTATGGGGTCACCAGCACCTACAGATCGTCCAGATAATCCTGAAGAAGCTAAGATTCGCAAAGAGGTTAATAAAGATCCTCTGACTGCCAATGGAACACCTGCTGACAATGTTCGTCAGATTCGTGAAGAGCTGAAGAAGCAGAAAGATCCTGCTGCAATTGATGCTCTTCTGCAAGAGCTAGAAAAAGAACTGGATAAGATGAGGTAATATGCCAGCTAAAGGACAATACAAGAAAGGTGCTAAGGCGGACTCGATTCGCCAACGTGCTTACAATTCTCAGCCTGAGCAAATCAAACGGAGGGCAGAACGGAATGCTTCCCGTCGTAAAATGGAGGCTGCTGGTAAGGTGCGTAAAGGAGATGGTAAGGATGTCGACCATCGCAACCATAACACAGGGGATCATTCGGCTAAGAATCTCTCCGTCATGTCAAAATCTAAGAACCGTGCTATGAATCAGCACGATCCACGAAAGAAGAAAGGTAAGTAATGCCAATCGACAAACAAAAAGGTCCAGGGGGTGTCAGCGCCTCTTACGGAAACAGGGCGACTAGCAACTCTTTTGACCTTACGAAGACTTACGACCAAGGGCTGTACCGTAGGTCGGATGGGGTTATTGTCGGATCTAATGGCCGTATTGCTGCTGCTGACGCATCCTCGCGTCTCAAGTTCGCGGTGTTCGGGCACTCATTTTTGAGAAATGGATGGAGATACGAAGCTCCTTGGAGCTATACCTCCGCAGGGTCCATCGCTGGTGTGTACGCGGAGGGTCTGGAACAATTGGTCAGCGCCTCCACTCAGACATTGACTGTGGATGTTGGAGCCAAGACGATCCAATTCGGCACCGGTGTGCCTGTTCGCCTGCGCTCTGGCTATGTCCGGGTGCCTGGTCCGACTGGCCTTTATGACGGTGTGCACTTGCGCGTCAACCTGCCACAAGTCGTTTCCGGTTCGATGACGCTGACCCGGACGGGTAGCCGTGGGGATGAAATCTACGGTGCAGACAATCCGCTTGTCTGGGCGCAAATCTTCAGCCGTCAGTCTGTGCAATTCGTCAACTACGCAGCAAGCGGCCAGACGATGTGGGCAATGGCTGGCGCAAATGGATCGGTTGCTGAAGACCTTCCTAGCCTCCCGTCTAATCTGTCGGGTATCATCTTCGATTGCAACACCAATGACGTGCAGAGCAACCGAACGCTCGCACAGATGCAGGCGGACGCAATCGATATCATTGACCGGCTGATGTCTGTTGGCGTTCCGGTCTACGTCACTGCCGATCCTCCTGTCCGCAATGAGTGGAACGCAGACTCGGCCAAACGTCAGACGGCTGCTGCTTATGCGTTATGGCTCAAAGCGTATTGCGACACCCTGCCGCGTGTTGTGTTCGTGCCGATGTGGGAGTCCATGATTCCAGAATCGGGCACTTCCATTCGCACAGCATATGCAGCGACGGACCTTGTTCACCCTGGCTCTGCGGCTGGTCAGTTGGCTGGCTATGCGCTCTGGCGTGCAATGGGCTCCCCGACTGATCGAGGCCCCGCTTTTGGCTCCGCAGATTCGGTCAACTCGGCAACGACGCCGAGCGGGAACTACCTGACCACGCCTTACCTGATCGGCTCCAACGCACTGACCGGCACCGGCTACAGCGGCAACTTTGCCAACAACCAAAGCGCCAGCGTGAGCAATGCGACTCTGGTCGGAGCGAAGGTTGCACGTACGGACGGCATCGCGGGTGAGTGGGAAGAGGCTACGTTTACCAGCTCTGCTGACGGTGGCAACGTCATCATCCAAGACGGTGCTGGCTCGTTCGCATCGGGTCGCTTCCCGCCTGCTTACTCGCGTGTTCAGTTGTTCTGTGAGTTTGAGGTTCAAGGCGCACAACTCGCGCCGGATTGCCGTGTGGCCGTCACTGCCCCATCGGTGCGCTATTCCCGTTCGACTGTGAACTCGAATAACGCGGGTCCACTGCCCATGACGAGCTTCAGCGGCGTGCTGGCATCTGCGCCGTTCCTGATTCTCCCGACAGACACGGCATGGGCGTTGCAGCGGTACGGCTACGGCACCGCGACGACGAGCGGTGCTAAGGTTCGTTGGGGCCGTCGTCTCTTAATCACAGTGTAAACGCAAAAACCCCCTAGAGGAATCCAAGGAATTATCCAAGGAAACCGCTAGGGGGTTTTCTTTTTTTACCAATCCATAGATCGGTACATGTTAAGGATGTATTGGTAACGGAAGGTTAAATCTTCCTCAACAATCCGAATCTCTTTACTAACTACATCGTTCACTACTCGACAGTCAGGATACCTTCGTTCCATCTTCTCGATAAACTTGTCGATGATTTCTTCGTCCGTCATTGGCATACTTCACATTCCCCTGAAGAAGCCTTGACACCTGCCATACTGTACACATAGTACAAACCAATCATTGCAGGATCAAGGAATGCTTGTTTATGGACGGAGGAGATGTATTCCTCCGGAGCTTCAGAACTAAAGAACAGATTGACAGACTGCCACTGATCGATGTAAGGAGCACGGATGGAAGCATGTCTCACTACCCAATGTTGATCTAGTTCAAATGCTGTCTTAAAGACTTTCTTCTCTTCTTCCGTCAACCAATCAACTGCCTGAACAGAACCGAAGTCTTTAGCCACTTGCTTGATTGCTTCTTCAATATCAACTCCACGTTCCTTCATAAGAGAAAGAAGGACAGGATCAATACGGTCAACAGATCCAGCAGCAGTAGTCTGCGTATAGGTAAAGCCGGGGACCGGATTGATGCCCTCAGAAACTCCGCCCATGAGTAGAGCCGTCGATTTAGTAGGAGCAATAGCGATACGAGAAGCGTTACGAGGTACAAAGTTGCTGTCAAACATGTAAGCCAAATCACAGCTTGCCTCCAAAGAGTATTTTTCAATCGTGTGGAAGATTTCCTGATTGATGAAGATTGCTTCCAAAGATTCCCAAGGGATACGTTTCTGCATCAGCAGAGTATGGTAACCACACACTCCCAACCCTAAAGCCCTAAATTCCTCCGTAAATCGAACAATCTTCTCGAACCCTGGCTGACCCTTAGCCTGCTCAAGAAACTCGCTTACAACGCAATCTAAGAAGACTGTGGCCCATTGGATGTAGCACCCATCCGTACCAGCCCTCATCTTAATCTCATCCCAATGGACAAGATTCAGAGACGAGAGAACACAGGAGTAAGTGTACTTATCGTCAGCAGGGAGGAGAATCTCAGAACACAGATTAGAAGCCTTATTAGTCAGCTTCTTATTACGATAACGAGAAGGGAGCTTTCGATTTGCCTTGTCAACAAACCAGAAATACCCCTTACCCGTAATCATCTTAGCCTTCAGGCACTTCTGATATCGTCGCAGAGCTTCTGGATCTCCTGCTCGCAGCTTTTCCAGGAACGAGTCAGAAATGTTCCAGCCCAGATTAAGGGCATCAGGAACAGCAACCAGATAGTCGCACATCTCATCGAAGTCTCCGTGTTCAATAGGAATATAGCCAGCGAAAGAGCCTCTACGATTTGAGCCTTGGCTGACAAGGTTCATATCTGTAACGAAGCTCTTAGCAAGCTCTACGACACCGCTGGCGGTTCCACCACCTTTAAACTTAGACCCGCGAGGGCGTACATCGCCAAGGTAGCTGGAGGTGCCGAAGCCCATCTTAGTGAGAAGAGCAGTTTCTCTCTTACTCTGGTAGAACTCGTCAATGGAGTCGCCAGTATAGTTGCCTGCGCAGGAGATTGGGTATCCACGGTCAGTGCCCATGTTGGCAAGAACAGGGGTGCTTGGAGAAAGAACACCTTTCCAAAGCATTTCAAAGAAAACGGCTTCTGCTTGAGGAAGTTTTGGAACGTGCTTGGCGGCAGTTGCTGCAATTCGCTGAAACTGATCGCGGATACTGTTTGCTGCATATTGGTATTTTGCCTTGAACATCTGGTATCCACCCGTGGTGTACCATTCAGGCGTATCTCCTCGTTGTTGTGATTCTTTACGCTCTTGGCTCAGAGCTTCATAAATGTTGTCACTCAAAAGACAAATCCTTTCTCGTCCCAATTCCGTGTGTATTCTCGTCCTTGTCCTGCAAAGAAGTCATTGAACTTGTAGTCGTTAATGTCTTTGTAGAACCATTCTCCAACAGGACCTGCGTCCTCCACCTTACTGAGAACGCCTAAGGATACAAGAACAGTTGAGATACGATGGTCTACAAACTGTTTCAAGGATTCCTTGGAGATCCCTCTAATGTTTCCCTTCTCAAAGATTTTATTGATGATGGCGTATTCGTGTTCAGCGATAACATTGGAGGCTTCGTGGATACGAGCATACAACTTCATACGATCTAAGTCAGAAGGTTTCAGTTGTTGCAACCCTTCCCTGAATGCGTAGGCACCTCCTTCAGCGTGCATCGCTTCGTCACGAACAGAGAAGTCAATTCCTCGACAAACATTGTTCAGCTTGTTCTTCCCGTTCGCTTGGAAGTGCTTGAGAAACGCGAAAGAAGAATAGAGAACAGCGCCTTCAATAAGAGAGAAAACGCCAACACTGTAAAGGGGATTACCAGAAGTAAGAGCACTATCGATAAAGTCCATCCGTTGTTTAAGCTGGGGGTCTTTAACATATGAGAGATAGAAGTCATCAGTGGAGACATTTAATGCTTCGTTGAGCTTATTGTAGAAAGGAGCATGAACAGCCAACTCAAACATGCTAAACACACTAGCCATACGAGCAAACTCTGGACGAGGGAAGATGACAGGGAAAACATCACGCCAATAATCACTGCCTGCACGAAGTTCGTACAGAGTGAATAGACGGAGGGTGGTGAGCACTCCATGGCGTTCCGCTTCATCCATGTCAACACGGATTGAATGAATGTCATTTTCAACATTGATTTCATCTGCTGTCCAGAACACTTCAAGCTGCTTATTGGCAAACTCGATAGGCTGATGGTATTTAGTTAGAATTGATTCCGTTGGTGTGAAAATATCACCGTTCATCCCCGCTCCCCTGGATAGTACCTGTTGCTTTACGTTGAGAGAGTTTGGCGATGTTTGACATTGCAATGTCTTCCAGAGAGAATCCATTGTCGATAGCAATTGCTGCTACATGCCAGAGAACATCTCCAAGTTCCTTCTTGATATTCTGATCGAAGTCAAACTTACGACCATCTCTAATTCCCTTTGCTACAAGGGAGAAAACCTCTCCTGCTTCAGCCCCTAGATTAAAGAGAGCGTATTCTGGTGTAGCGGAGGGAAGGCGAAAACTCATCGCCATGTTTTGATATTCGTTTAGATTCATCGTTCCATCAGATATTTAAGACGAAGAGGCATAATGTCGAAGTCCCCATCGTTGACATCATTCAACATCAATGCACCACGCCAATGGTTGTTACCTTGCCTGCCCAGATATTCCTCATCGTGCTCGTAGCAAGAGCCAGCAATGATGCTTTGGATTAGACGACCGTCACCAGTCTTACCAGTAGCAATCTGCAAGCCCTGCTGATGACCAGAGACACAGGACATATGGGTTTTGTTCAACTGTGCGTTTGCGGAAGTAGCTGGCCGACCCATGAGGCCAGAAGTAAAATAATGGCTGTAAGCAATGCCATCAATAACAACCACATCAAGGAATGGATAAACTTTCCAACCGAAGGTTGAATATTCAAGATCATTGAGAGTGATGAGCCCTTCAATCTTTGGGTCATTGTTGATTGCTCGTTCAATCCGATTTTCATGATTACCCAGTGTCAAATGCATCTCAGGACGATACAGTTTTTCCTTATTCCGTTTAGCTTTGTTATTGAACTCACGGATAGGGCCCAGGAAGGCACTCATAGCGTCCATAGCGGCCTCAATATCCTTGGTGTAGCGTCTGCCCTCAAACACCTTCTTACCCACGTCATAGGAGCTTAGAGAGGGCATATCAGCGAAGTCACCGAGACAGATGATTTTCTCTGGCTTCTTTTCAAGAACATAAGAGCCTATTTTTCTCAAAAAAGAGAAATCCTGACCCGGTTTAGCTTGCACATCAGGTAAAATAAAATGTTTCATTTAACTAAATACTCCATTGCTGATTTTAAAAGCTCAGGATCATCTTCAAAATGACCTAACCCTGTGTTGCAATGCATGCACAAAAGGCCCCTGACTTTATTAGTTCGGTGGCAGTGATCGATATATGGGCGGTGTTTATCATCAAACTTCATCTGACAGATCTCACAAGAAAAATTCTGCATTTCGAGCATTTTCTCGAAGAATTCTTTTGTAATACCATACTTATCGAATCTTTTATTTTTATGGTATTCTCTTTTGTACTCCCTGGAATCATGATTCTTCCGGTATTCTGCTTGGTATTTTTTATGCTCTTCTTTATTCGCCTCTCTATACGCTTTTGCGTATTCTTTTCTCTTTATTGGATCAGAGTGTGGCACCTAAATCTCCAATCAAAGCAGAATGTGACACAGGGAACAGTGATTTGATTTCTTGGCTAATCAATTTAGCCACCTCTCGTGTTTCTGCTTGCGTATGTTTATCCAATCGCAACACTAACATATCGCAAAAGGCATTCAAAGTACCAGACCAACGCCATTCAGTCATAGCATTCTGAGGGAGCACCATACGGGCTTGTTCTGGGCACACGCCTTCCGCAAGGAGGCGATTATAGGCCGATAAGGCCACGAATGTGGCGTCGTCAGCATACTCTTCTAGCGGCTCAATGAAAGAATTGTCGCTACCTTGCTTCACATTGTAAGCCCTAGCGCGCCAGTGCTCAGGAAAGTAAAACTCAGGCTCATCATCTACATATCGTCTACTCACTTCGTTCCAAGGCATAAATTTGTGCTTAACCAATTGCCTAGCAACGAAGATTGGAGCCTTAACACGGAAGGAAAGGAACGAGTGATTAAAAGGAGAATGGTGCTTGTGTTTAGCGAGGTAGCTGATTAGCTTGGCGTCTTTCTCGTTAAAGAGATCGCTCTCTTTATTAAAAGAGACACGAGCTGCATTCACCACATCCAAGTCACTACCGACATGGTGAATCAGCTTAACTTCAATATCAGCAATTTTCATTTACCATCCCTCTGATACAGTTCTTGACGGAGATAGAAACACAGATCAAGAGCTTCTTCGTAAGCATCTTTCAGAGCGTCTCTACCGTTAAAAGGTTGCAAACCCATTCCATACTTCTTTACACCCATCTGATGTCTGCTTCCGATATCCGCAAGAACCTTAAAAACAATCTCTGGATGATTGTTTCGCTTAGGGGCTGGTTCACCCCAATCTCCACGATTCTCTTCAAATACAGCTCGTTCCTTACTTACAAGCCCTTGCTGCATAGCCCTGCGTTCATAGGCTGCGTCTAAGGATTTAGGCTGCTCGTTGTTCAAAACCACGCTCCTTCATAAAAGACATAAACTTGCTACGGACTGTTTCACGATCTTCAGGCACAATCTTATCGAAATAGCCGATAATCAAGCCCATACCGTTAGCTGAAATCTTACGATTCTTGCTGCTAGACTCTGCCATATTAGCAAGAACAACAGCCTGATTACGAGTACGGAGGTCACGATCTTCAATGTCGTTGAAGAGGGAGAAGCCTTTAAATTCTTGGGTCATTTACGTCCTTTATTCTCATTGTTAGTTTCGTTGCGGTGGCAAGGTTTGCATAAAACCTCTAAGCCTTCTTTTTCACAAAATAACCGCTCGATCACGCCATCCCACGAATCAAATCCTGATAACGGAACCACTGGCGTAATGTGATTCACTTCGACTTCCTTCTGAGGGAAGTGCTCGTGGCATTTATTGCATTCGTAATGCTTTGCCATCCTCCCGGATGACTTATTGATTTTAGTTCCTACGAATGCTTCTTGTAAGGTTTCATATTTGGGAGGCCACCTTTGGGAAGCTGAACGGAGAGCACTCTTAATGAACGAGTGAAACCTACTCTCCGTCCATTGACCTCCGTTTCTAGTCTTAACTTTCAACTGTGACGAATCCCTTCACTGAACCATTCTTCATTGGTGATGTACTGACCTTTGACAATAGTCGCTTGGAGGTATTCAATATACTCCGCAGTGAGTAACCAACGATGTCCATCGTAATTAGCATCGGCGTCATAATAACCTTCACCATTAACCTTGTTGAACTCTTGTTCAAACCGATCTTCAAATTCAGCAGGAATTTGATCCCGAACAACTTTGTAATTGTAATAAGCCATTAGAAAAACTCCTTCACAACTTCTTTTCTAGATTGAGAGATCAAGGTTTTGACTGAACGCTCTGCGTCTTCATAGCACGCGAAATAGTACATAAAAAGGTCTGAAGATACCCAGAATGGCCAGAAGTAATCCCACTCTTCGATGTCGTAAAACGGACCAATCTTGACAATTCGATATTTAGTCTTCAACATGATCTTCCTCGATGGATAGTAGCGCCCTCTCCCAAGGGTCAGCTTCGTCAACAAATTTCTGCGCGCTGTTATAACTAGAGAAAACTTTACGGACAGTGTAGGCGCCGTAACCATCCTCTCGATATACAATCCAAATATTCATTCTGGAAACTCCCACAACACAGGACTGCCATCCTCATGCAGCTCCCTAGTCATCCACAACAGCCTTCCTGTCTCTAACAGGAATCTGTCTCCATCACCCCCATAGACGGCCCTATAAGCCTCTCTGACGCGATTAAATGCTTCCTGGGCAGTCAAGCATCCTTCAAGGATTTTAAGGGCTTTAACAGGTCCCAATCCCTCAACGCCGAGAATAGAGTCCGTACGGTCCCCTGTGAGGCATTGGGAGTAGAAAAACAATAAACCCGTACCTTTGATGGATTTTCTGTCAGCAGACAGCGAGATGTGTCCAATCTCGTCGGTAAGAAACGGACCAAATTGAGGCTGATTTCCCAGCTCCCAGCCATAATGCCATCCAGGAACAGCTCGCAGGTCTTTGTCTCTGGTACAGATGATGCTTTCGACTCCGTCTCCAAGCATTCTCTTTGTTTGTTCGATGGCCATAAGGTCATCTGCTTCCAGTCCGTCTTGAATTCTGACATCGAAATTCCCTTTCATGTAAGCTGTAATGTTGGCAAAATGCCAAGGCTTATTGCTCGGTCGATCTTTGTATGGCTGACGTGTAGCCAATTGTTCTCGGAAGTTGTGCTTACCTGTCAGATACAGGATGGGAGGGGCCGTAGCCCCAACAACACCACAAATGTTGTCAATACGACTACGAAGAATCTCTTCTACATAGTCGAATGGAGGAGGTCCCTCATTTTGCCATCCTGCCTCCGCAGCAAACCCTACTTCATATCGGAGAACGTCACCGTCCACCAGAGGT
>Ga0255215_1000025_pt1 | contig 66676 bp, 81 predicted proteins | sample Miss_Law_RepC_8d_FD_183033 | JGI IMG/M metagenome (GOLD analysis project Ga0255215, IMG submission 183033) | Freshwater microbial communities from Mississippi River, Louisiana, United States - Miss_Law_RepC_8d | ecosystem: Environmental > Aquatic > Freshwater > River | place: USA: Louisiana... | reverse complement strand
GCTGGAGGATTATGAGATGAACTGGCTATGTGAACGTCGCCCTATCCACGTTACGCGCAGCTCACTCGCCGCCTCTCCATCACTCCGAGCTACAGCTGTCCTGAACATCGACAACGGGATGTACTTTTGCTTCAGGTCGAGGGCCACGAAGCTGTGGACGTTGCATATAGACACTGAGCGCATTGAAGCCAACACGCTCAAGGAGCTCTTAGTTCTGTGGAAGCTCAAACGATGAGCACGAAATATCCAGGGCTGACCATTAAACGGATTCGGCCCCAACGACCAGATGCTCTTCGTGCCTGGGCGAGTCTGGTGATCCGTAACGAAAAGATGTACTTCTGCAAGGAAACCAAGCTCAACGGAAACCGTTGGTGTGCGTACGTAGATGACGAAACCCTGTATGCACGCACGCTGAAGGAGCTGTTGGCCGTGTGGAGACTCACCAGATGAGAGCCGTCGCACCTTTACCCTACTGTGAACTTCCGCTGATCTTCGAAGATCGCTCTGTCTACATGGTATGGCGAGGAAAACTTTTCCGTTACGCGTATCGAACAGACCGCGGTACGTGGAGAGTACTAGGCCAAGAATATCCAAGACTTCGCGAAGCTCTCGTAAAGCGCCAAGCTAACCGAATCGCTATGAGGCTGTTGCGATGAAGTACAAAATCATCCGCTACCAAGAGAAAGAGTCATATACGCGGGCACGTTGTGTACTCACAGACCGCGACGTTATGTGGGGCACCGTGGTCATGTACCGCAGGCGCAGAGACAATCTCTGGTACTGCAACGAGACCTTTGCACCACTTGCCGCAACCATCAAGGCGTCATTGGTCATCCTGAGGATGAAGCGATGAACCAGAAAATCAAAGTACAACGCTTCAAGGACGGCGAGATGCCACGAGCAACCGCACAGGCCTTGGATCACAACGGCGAAATCACTGCGATTTTCCTGAAACGCACGCCTGGTTCAGGCTGGACGTTTTGGGTAGACGGCGTGCCGTATACAGCACCAACGTTGAGAGCAGCTATTGCACAGCGGAGACTGCTAGCATGAAAAAAGAGTTCACCGTTCATCGACGCTTGTATCCAGCGAGTCTGCGTTGTGCGGTACGCGACCAACACGGCTGGATCGTCATATCGAGACGAAGGGACGAAACGCACTGGCGCGTATGGCTTAATTTCCCTGCGCGTATATACATAAGCGCCCCTACATTGAAGGCGACGATCGTTTCGTGGAAGCTGAACCGATGAGCGCTTACCGATGCGTCCGTTCGTACTACAAACAGCACCCTTGCTACCAGAGCGACGGCTTGCTTATTCGCAGCGGAATCTTCAATGTTGCGACCAGAACAGAATGTTGGTACGTGCCATCTCTCCAAGACGAGGTCTACGTCGCGAAGTTTGTGGGCCACCCAGGATGGCACCTCGCGTCGTACGAATCTGTGGCTGTGTATGACTTCTTCCCAAAGCTCAAGGACGCGCTTCTTTATCTGAGGCTTGTGTCATGTTGACCGTCCACAAAGATATCCGTGGCGCATCAACGCACAGAAACAGGAAGCTGCGCTGTGTAATTTTTGAAGGCGGCGTAACCCGTGACTACGTAATCGCCAAATTCATGGACCGCAAAAGCTGGTACCTCGTACCAAACTATTCGTCTGACGAATGGACTTTGTCGACGATCGGCCCGTTCAAAAAACTATCGCACGCGTACGCCGCATACAGGGTTATGCCATGCAGTTCAGCCGGGAAGACATGAAAGTTATCAGGTTTCCACCTGTGCAAGAGCACGCCACTCTTGGATCATCGCGCTGCTCTATAAGCATCAAGGGCGATGTGCTGATTTACAAGCTTCTCGGCCACGATCATTGGCGTGTACGAAAAACGCTGTTCGGTGAGTCGCGACGCGCTGGCTCACTTAAGGAGGCTGTAACGTGGCTGAGACTTCTTGGGTGATAGACCCGACGAACGGCACCAGCATCTTCCTAAACACATACCCCGTCGAAAAATTCGAAGGGATATGGCGCAATCAAACGTACGTGTCACTCAGGGTCGACGCATCATCAGGCAAAGCGTACCTCATTGCTGTACGTACTGAGGACGACGCCAGATACCCGCCGCGTGAGTTTGAATCTTTGGAAGCTGCTCACGTATTCCTCAGACTCACAGAAGGAGAATCATGAATGCCCTAGCACATAAGCTGCACGAGATCGCAATCGTGCTCGAAAACGAAGCTACATTCCACGAGATGTACAAGGCGTGCGCCGGCGAAAGCCACGCGCGTGCGCGAACAGTGATCATGCAGTTCGCGACCCGATTCGCCGTGGCTCCAGCCGGAGTGCTTTCTTCTTCCAGCATCGACGGACCAGCAAACCGAGAGCACTTGCGTCGCTACTTTGATGACATTTACGACATCGAAGATCGCGTCGGTTCGTCTGGCTTCTCGGATCTGCCGCCGTTTGCGTTTTGGGAGGATCGCGTCAAAAACGCTGATTCAGAAAAACCCAAGGCGCCGACGGTCAAGCCGGCGTACCAGAACGGCGATGTCTGGAACACATTGTTCAAACAGCGTGACAATGAGCGTCGCGCTCGACACGGCATGATCTGGTCGGAAGCCGAACTGCTCAAGCTCAAGTTGCTGTTTGTTCGTGGCTGCGGCCTTGAACAGATTTGCATCGAGCTGCAGCGCCCGGCCGACGGCGTGATCAACAAGCTGTGCAGTCCGCTCCATCTGATCTGCGTCAACACGGTCTCGCTGAAGTACTACGTCACTCAAAATGGCTGGAGAGCATGCGACGAGTACGTCAAGCAACTCGCAAAAGCCGATGCTGCGATTGCCGGTGACAGCCCGATCAACCACGAAGCCGAGTCTGCCCTCAACCTCAAAGCCGTGAGCGCTCGAATCAACGCTCACATTTCCGTAGCCCAAGGCCATATCGACAAAGTCGAGGCCGAACTTTTGAAAGCCCGCATCATGACCAACAAGACCGCCGTCATCGAAATCACCAACAAGACCCTGATCAACGGTGTCGACATCAAGGACTTCAAGGACAGCGAGGTCTACGACCTGATCGCTGCCCAGGAAGCCGAGATCGCTCGCCTGGAAGCCATCAAGGCCAAGCCCAAGAAGCTGGTGGCCGAGATCGCCAAGCGCCAAGAAGGCATCGCCGCCCTGGTGGCGCACCTCGACTCCAAGGAGTGATCATGCCGGTCACCTCACAACAGTGGTGGGCCGAAGTCAAGCAAGACCCCGCCAAGTTCAACGAATGGCTGCGTAAGCAGTACCACGGTGAAGTCACGGCAGCCGTTCGCATCCTTGCCATGGCAGCCGACACGATCGACGCTGGCAACAAGCGCGTGCTCGAGCAAATCGCCCGCCAAGAAGAACAGCACGCCGCCTGGGTCAAGGAGCTGCTCGACAACCGCAACGTCGACCCCGGGCAGCATGACGAGTCAGCCCGCTACTGGGGTGAGGTCAGTGCGGCCGCGATCACCTTCGAAGACAAGGCGGCCATCGCCACCTTGGCCGAGGGCATGCGCCTTGAGCGCATCCGCGTCATCGTGGCCGACGAAGCGGCACCGCCTGATGTCCGCTTCACTTTCGAGCGCATTCTGCACGACGAAGAGTGGCACGAACGCGCATTCGCCAAGCTCACTTCCCCGGAAGCGATCGAGAAGGTGCGCCCGTACCACACGCTCGGTCGCGAAGTCCTGGGCCTCGAGGCTTGATCCTCACCCGCATCGAGCTCCGTACTGTGCGGATGCTCGCCAAAGGCTGGACGCTCCGTGAGGTGGCTCACTTCACGAAGCGTTCAGAAAAAACCATCGAGCAGCAGCTGCGGCAAGCACGCAAGCGCAACAACTGCAGAACAACCGTAGAGCTTTGCGTAAGGGCGTACGTAGAGCCGATGCAACTCAAGAGCCGACACCATGAAACTCACCGAACACAATCGCAACTCGATCTGCCGCTCGATCATGAATGACGTGCCGCAGCCCGAGTACTACGAGGTGATGCTCAGAGCCCTCGTAGACGCAGCCGTCGATTTGCTACCCGATGAAGTGAAGAAGCTCTGGTACGACCCCGAGCTGCGCTCGTTCGTCAACACGGCGTCGATCTATTGCGACGGCATCGGCTACGTCCAGGGCGTGCCTTGGAACAACGACAACATCACTTTCGACGACCTCGGATCTGCTGCGCCGGCGCTCATGAACAAGGTACGCGAGCTCGAAGACATCAAAGTCGAGTACGGGGCAACAGAGCGCCGCGTCCGAGCTGCACTCAAAGGGTGTTCCACCGTCAACACGCTGCGCAAGCGCTACCCGGAGTTCAAGAAGTACATTGACATGGAGTTCGGCAAAGGCAGCAACGACGAAAACTTGCCCGCCGGGACGAACCTGATCACTGACCTCATGAAGCTCGGCTGGCCGAAATGAAACGACGTCCATGGAGAGACTTAATCCTGGCCACGGTGGCGCAAAAGCGTAGCTGCACTCAGGAAGACCTCATCGCTGAGCTCGGCATTCCTGAATCCACACTCAGTCGTTGGCTTACGAAACTAATCGACGAGAGCGCCGTTCGTATCTGTTCGTGGTCACATGTCGGTAATCAGAAAATACGCGCTCGATACACGACAAGTCCAGGTGAACACAAGGCTGCGCCGCCTAAACGTCTGGTCGATCGAGTTCGTAAAGAGCGCTATCAGCGCTATCACCAGCGCAAGCGCGAAGCTGCCGCCGCGCAGAAAGTCACTCATGTTCCGCTCGCCCAGGCCCTTTCCATTTTTATGGGTGGTCAGCTGCCCGCTGGCCTTACCCAAGAAGATGGGCGAGGCACACAACAACCAGTTCATCACCATCCATGAGCCAGTCCATCATTATCGTCGGCAAGGCTCCGACGCCCAGCCAAGTTGCACTGATCCAAGCAAAACGTGACTTGGCGAACTACATTGTCGATTGGCGACCGACCATGAAGTTCCCCAAGCACAACACGCTGGTGCATACGTTTCAACGTCCTCCGGGCTTCAAGTCTCGTGACCCGCGCATCATGTCGATCGAGCAAGCGCTCGGGGATCAGAAGTGAGCACCGATTTTGGTGACGCCGATATCTCTCGTGAATTGGCGAAATCCATGAACGACGGACCATGCGACATCGGCGACTTAAGTCATGGGCAGTTGGTCGGGCTTACGTACCTGTTTCAATGCATACAGGTAGGAGGATGGTGTGAGTTTGACGACTCTAACGAGTTCAGCATGTACGCAGGGGTTTGTAAGTACCTCGATGCTTTAGCGTGCCGACCGTTGTTAGAGCCGTGGCTGGAGAGCAAAGCATGGACCCGAGAGCAAGTGGCCGCCTTGAAGATTGCGCATCGCCTTCAGAGCTGATCGAGGCCATCGAGAAGTGCCCGCATAACTGCGTTGAAGTATCACGCAAGACGTACGGAATGATCTGCGCTCTGCGCGGTGAAACACTTCTCCACTCGTATGCGCACACGTTCGTCGTGTACCTCGTCGACATCCGTCAAGAGATCCCGTTATGGAGAGAGATCATATCGACAGCTGTAGCGAAAAGCTTGAAACGCTGAGCGCGCAAGAGCTGTACAACTGGGTGCGCGCTATTTCTCCTGACGTCCACCATGTCAAGATGACTACGCGGTCTTACAACGCATTCAGTAAGCTGCACCCCCAATATCGACACATCGTTGAGCGCCGCGGCCTCAACGTGTTTGTCTCAGGTATGCGAGAAGTCGCAACCATCTGGTCTGTCATTCAGGCCGAACAAGTGAGTCGCCGTTTGCGTGGCGATGATCAATCCACCAACTCATGAAAGAGCATCATGAAGCCTTCTTCCGTCTCCCGCGTCATCAACCACTGCATCAGCATCAAGCGGCCCGTGTTCCTCTGGGGCCCGCCCGGCATCGGCAAGTCTGACGTCATCACCACGTCTGCCCATGACAACGACATGGAGCTGCGCGACGTTCGCTTGAACTTGCTGGACCCGGTGGACCTCAAGGGCTTTCCCGTGCCGGACGCAGACGGCGGCGTGATGAAGTGGCTGCCGCCCGACTTCTTGCCGCCCACGTTTGTGCGTGCCGGTGACGTCGCAGGCTACAAGCTCAAGAAAGGCGAAAAAGCCGACACCATGATCCCGAATCCCACGCGCGGTATCCTGTTCCTCGACGAAATGAACAGTGCATTGCCCGCCACGCAGGCTGCCGGTTATCAGCTGATCCTGAACCGCTCCATCGGCAACTACGTGCTGCCTGAAGGTTGGGCCATCATCGCCGCCGGCAACCGCGACGGTGACCGCGGCGTCACCAGCCGCATGCCTGCCCCGCTGGCCAACCGCCTCGTCCACATCGACTTCGACGTGGACGTGGACGATTGGGCGTCCTGGGCGCTGAAGAACGGCGTGCACCAAGACGTGATCGCCTTCATGAAGTTCAAGCCCAGCCTGCTGCACAGCTTCGACCCGGCCAAGAACGAGCGTGCCTTCCCGTCGCCGCGCTCGTGGGCGTTCGCCAGCCAAATCATCTCGCACGTCGATCCCAAGGCTCCGCGTTTGAGCATGCAGGAAGAACACGAGCTCATCAAGGGCACGGTTGGCGAGGGCCCGGCCGGTGAGTTCATGGCCTTCCGCAAGGACGCGGCGGAAATGCCGAGCATCGACAAGATCCTGCTGGCGCCCGAAAAGGTGCCGGTGCCTGAATCGCCGTCGGTGCTGTACGCGCTGAGCATCGCCATGGCGATGAAAGCGTCGCCGAACAACTTCGATCGTCTGGTCGAGTACAGCAACCGCATGCAGGTCGAGTTCCAAGTCGTGTTCATGCGCACGGCACTGCAGCGCGACTCCGACCTGCAGCAGTGCAAGGCGTTCCACAAATGGGCGATCGACAACAGCTCCGTGCTGATCTAAAGCGGTGGGTTCCTCCGAGTTACTCGGAGGAACTAGGGCGTGCCTTTGGCCTCATGCAGCTTCAGGGCACGCTACCCAAGAAATATTGCCGCGTCGTTTACGAACACACATACCGCGAGCTGTACTTAGCATGGCTACGAGCAAAAACAACCGGAGCGAAGTACCAGATCCGGGAGCTGTTCAATCGCGCTTTGATCCTTGCCGTTTCGACGCGGACGCGGTCATGAACATGCTGCACGTATGGGCGGACATGCACCGACGAGGTTTGTGTCATCCCTTCTTCGACTCCAAAGGAGGGATGGTCCGATGCCTCGAGAGAGCTTTCTACAACGATTCTGCAGCTATGCAAATAGCGGAACAACTACTGGCCGAATCAGTTCGACGACGCCTGCGTTGACCACTATGCCCAGGGGCCTATCTTCACCGATGACTATGATCATCGACGACTTTTTCACCCCTGAAGAAGAAGCGTGGGTCATCCTTGTGCACAAGGGCTACACACGTCTGTTTCAAGACCGGCACGACATGCTCCGGCGAGCGGAGAATGGCGAGTTGCTGGCGCAAACGCTTAAGCTTTGGTACGAAATAGAGCTGATCGCGTTAAGGCTCAAAGCATGACCCACGATGAGTTGGAAAGATTCATGCGAAGGACATTGGCGTGGGCACACAACCGAGCTGATTGACGTTTCGTCATCTTTGAGACGTCTGCTCGCCTGAAGGAATGAACATGCTGAATCACAAAGCGATGCTGATGACCTTGAGCATCAGCCAATGGACGGCGCGCAAGCACGACAAGCACGCGTCTTCCGAGATCGAAAAAAATCACGGCGCCAAGAATGCCGGCCGCTTCAACAAGCTGCTGGTTGACGCTGACGCCCTCAAGCCAATCGCGTCGGCGGCAAACGCCCTGCGTGACTACCACAACAAGAACACTTTGCCGTGGACCGATGACGGTCGCCGCTTGCTCCCATCGAAGCTGTTCATGCAGTACACACAGGACATGCGCAAGCTCAAGGACACCTTCAACACCCGTGTGCGGGAGTTCGTTGACGGCTATCCTGCGCTGGTGCAGACCGCACGACAGCGATTGGGTACGTTGTACGACCCTCGCGACTACCCGGATGCCGCCAAGATCGCTTTGAAGTTTTACGTCAGTATCGACCCCGAACCTGTGCCAAGCGCCAGTGATTTTCGTGTCGATGTCGGTGAAACCGAGATGGCGCGCGTGCGGCATGAGCTCGAACAAGCAGTTCGAGCCCGTCAAGAGAAAGCGGTGAACGACATCTTCGCGCGCATCCGCGAAGTGGTCGGTACCATGCACGAGCGTCTCAGCGACCCCAAAGCAGTGTTCCGCGATTCCCTCGTGGACAACGTCAAGAACCTTCATGGGGTCATCCTTGCGCTGAACCTCACGGACGACCCTTTGCTCATTCAGCTCCACAAAGAAATGGAGCCGTTGGCATCAGTGAGCCCGCGCACTCTGCGCATCAGTACTTTCCGGCGTCGGGAAATCGACGAAGTGGCATGCAAAGTTCTTTCACTCCTTCCCCCGACGAACTCCAACTGATCGCTCTGTTCCGACGCGTGATGCAGAACAAGCGAGCAGAAGGATCGCCTGGATGGAGAGTGCTTTGCGTGAAGTTCGCCAGATGGAGCGACGCCCAACAGCTGCGGTGGATTTACTGGATCGAACAGCAAGCGCAGGGACCGAACCCGACAGAGCTGGCCAAAACGCTCATGACGGCAGTTACCGTCGAACGCCTGAAAGGCTAAGCGAACATCATGGGGCTACCTTTGAGCACTATCCGCAAAGTATCCCTGAGCGCTGAAGAGCGGCAAGAAATAACGCACTTTCAACGGGCGCTCGCAGAACTCGGCCTCAACTCCATCAACGCTTATTTCAATACGTTGTCTCTGGCGTCTAGGCATCGCTCGATACAACACTGGAAACAACAAGCAGCGCAAGGTAACCCATGGCACTCACGAATAGTCAGCAAAGTGCTTGCAATGCGTTTAGTCGGTTAAGCGTAGACAACCGACACGAGACAAGCGCTTTCGCTAATGCGCTGTATACCCTACATCAACGCTCCCCCACAGTAGAACAATGGCTATCTGCGTGGGGACGAGCAGTAGTAGGCAGCGAAAAAGAGCGAACCGTGATGCGAACAGTGCACATACAAGCACTGGGCGGTAACCCATGCGCCCTCGCAGTTGTCGAACAAACCGTTCTTCTTATCTCAATCCAACGCCTTACATCATGACCGTCGATCAACAAGCTCTCCTTGAACTCACGCGCGCTCGCGCAGCCATGATCATCGACCAGCCGTTTTTCGGTACGCTGGCGCTCCGTCTGAAGCTGGTGGAAGACAACACCATCCCGACGTTGGCCGTTGACGGCAAGCACGTCTTCTACAACGCGAAGTTCGTGCGTGATCTCACGCCTGCGCTGCGCAAGTCCGCTATGGCCCACGAAGTCGGCCACTGCGTGTTCGATCATCTGACGCGTCGTAACGGTCGAAGCCCTGGCAAGTGGAACGCCGCTGGTGACTACGTCATCAATGACGTCATCAAAGATGCCGGGTTCGAGCTGGGCAAAACGTGGCTGCACAACCCCGCCTTCAAGGGCATGACAGCGGACCACATCTACTCGCTGCTGCCCGACCAACCTGACGATGAGCACGGCGGCTTGTGTGATATCCGTGACGCGGCACAAGGCAATCCGGCTGACGCCGAAATGGTCGAGACCGAGTGGAAGATCGCCACTGCTCAGGCTGCGCAGGCTGCCAAAGCGCAAGGCAAACTGAGCGGACCGCTCGAGCGCTTTGTCGACGACATGCTGAACAGCAAGGTGGACTGGAAGGCCATGCTGCGCCAGTTCATCACGTCCTTCGCGAAAAACGACTATCAGTGGACGCGCCCCAACCGGCGCATGCTGGCCAGCGGCTTTTATTTGCCCGGCCTGCACAGCGAAGTCATGGAGAGCGTGTGCGTCGTGACTGACGATTCTGGCTCCATCGACGGGCCTGTGCTCTCTGCGTTCACAGCCGAAATCTCGGCCATCCGCGATGCTGTGCGCCCCGTCAAAACCATCCACATCTCGTGTGACGCGCGCATCAACCACATGGATGAGTTCTCCATGGAAGACGAGTTCAAGCTCGTCAGCAAAGGCGGCGGCGGTACCGACTTCCGCCCTCCGTTCACGCACTTCGATGAGCTCGGCGAAACCCCCAAATGCTTGATCTACCTGACTGACGGCTACGGCCCGTTCCCTCAAACGGCGCCGGATTACCCGGTGCTGTGGGTCATGACCACCGACGTCGTTCCGCCGTGGGGGCAGCATGTCCGCATCGAAATCTGACCCTTGCCCCGGTCACAGCGACGGCCGGCACCGTTTCGATGAAATGGGCTTGTGCATGGCCACCAATTGCACAGCCCAAGACCGCGAACTCAAGCCTTGCCGCAGCCCGTACTGCGAGTGCGAGCGGGGCAAGTGCACGCACCCTGGTTTCCGGGATGCACGACACGAGCCCGTCAAACCGCTCGACGAAGACCGCCTCCGCACCATCTTCGAGTCTCTCAACAGGGACTCGTTCAACTTCCGCCGCTCGCGCAAGGGCACGTATGTGAACCCGGCGATCGCACGCGACTGGAAGTGGTTCCTGCTCGGCGCGCAGAAGGGCAAGCAATGAACACGGCTCTCGTCCCTTCCGACGGCATGACCTGGGGCCAGTTCAAAGCCCTGGTCGAATCACGCGGCGCCAAAGACGACGATGTGCTCTGGTACATCGACGTGACGGTGCCAGCCGATGTGCTCATCAACGTGGAGCACACCAGCGAAGGCCTCAAGATCAACGACTGAAAGAACAGCATGGGCTGCGACATCCACATCATCCTCGAACAAAAAGCCAGCACCGGCGAGTGGTACGGCGTCCGTGATTTCACGGGCCTATCTAACAAAATGTTCGATTCTTTTCGAGAAGGCCAGTCGTTCCCCAGCGGCAACATGTACTTCAAAGTGTGCAGTCGCAACTACGATCTCTTTGCCGACCTCGCGGATGTCCGTGGCGACGGCAACTTCGGCTTCACGCCGAAAGGCCTCCCGCCTGATGCGTCCGTGATGGCGCGCGCTCGGTACAGTCAAGACGACTCCGACCTCCACAGCCACTCGTGGCTCACGCCCAGCGAGATTGAGCCTATCCTTCACAAACACTTCGGTCATGAGTTTGTGGCTGACCGCTTGACACAGCAGCGTGCGTCCTTCAAAGACGGTCATCCGTACCGCTGCTTTGCCGAACTTTTCGAACCTGACGCGTTTCACTTCGACGACCCGAACAAAGTCAACGAGGTGTACCGTGTCGTCTTCTGCTTCGACAACTGACGGAGTTACGCATGGGCTACCGTTCAACCGTGTCGTACGCCATCTACGCCCCTGAAAAGGTCATGTTGGCCAAGCTTGCAGCGTGGCGCCTCACTGGCGAACACGCACAGGCCCTCGCAGAGTGCTCGATCGGTGTGCATGAAGGCGACGGGTACATCACTTTCGACGCCGACGACGTCAAGTGGTACCTGCAGTACGAGGATGTCGCGATCCACGAACGGCTCTGGGGAGAGCTCGCGCAAGACAGCGAGTTCTCTGGCACGTTCATCCGCCTGGGTGAGAACGACGATGACACCGAATGCCGCAACTTCGGCGACGGCGAGCCGCTGATGCGCGTGACACGAGGGATCGAAACCAATGTTCCGGACTTCAAACCTCTCAGAGACACTGATCGAGGCGTATCGGGCCCGGCGTGAGCGCGGCATCGCTCCCCCTTACGCATACGACCTCGCCAAGAAAGAGATTACTCAGCGCGCAGCGCGGCGCATGTGTCCTTTGCCGTTTGATACACCGAGCATGAAACGGGGTGAGCAAACTTTCGAGGTCGAGTACAACGACGTCTGCATCACTGCACGTTGGGACTACGTTGATCAAGAGTACGCTTTTGAAGGTGTCGGTAAAATAGACACAGTGCATAGACCGTACGGTGTCCAACGCGGCGGAGAAGAGATCGATCTTGGAACTTCGCGAGGGTATGGGAACAGACTTGTCCTAGTACTTGAGTACACCTGGGCACAGTACTTCTATGACGCTCGTAAGAAATCTGGCGTCGCCTATGCTCAACGCGCCGCCGATGAGTACATCAAGCGCACAAGGACGTGGGCCAGAGATGTCGTTAACGGGCAGTGTTTCGACAAAGAATGGCGAGTTGAATGCAGCGCCCTCGACTTCTGGGAGAACTCACCGATGTTCACCTGGGGAGAAGATGGCGAGGCTGAAGCCTGGGTCGAAGATCAGTTACGATATCTGGTTTCAAAAATCAACCACACTTCATCATGATCAAATCCTGGTCTCCGACCCGGCTGCAGTCGTTTCAGACTTGCAAGCGCATGGCATGGCTCAAGTACGACCAGCGTATCCCCGAGCCTGAACGCCCGTTGCCCCCAGGCAAAACAGAGCACGCCAACGACCGCGGCACGCGCGTGCACGATTCCTGCGAACGCTACGTTCGCGGTGACATCAATACCCTGGCCCCTGAAGCGGAAAAGCACTTCGGTGTTCACCTCGATCTTTTGCGCATCCTCTACAAAGAGGGTTGCGTTTCGCTTGAAGGCGAATGGGGCATGGGCCGTAACTGGGAACCCATGGACTACAACGGCGAGTGGCGAGAGTTGGCGTTTGCCGAACCCGTCACCAAGGTCAAGAAGTTGCCCGAGCGCGGCGACGCCAGCCTGTTCTATCAGGTCGGCAAGAAATTTTATCAATGGGTACCTGTGTGGCTTCGCTTGAAGCTTGATGCATGTGTTTTTCACGGCGATGAGCACGCCACGGTGATCGACTACAAGACCGGCCGTAAGTTCGGCAATGAAGTCAAGCACGCTGAGCAGCTGCAGCTGTACCAACTCGTGACGTTCTTGCGTTACCCGAAGCTGCAGTCTGTCACCACGGAGCTGTGGTACCTCGATCAAAACGAAGTGACGGTTCAGACCTTTACCCGAGCGCAAGGCTTGCGCTTCAAGTCGAACTTCGATCGACGGGGCAACGAGATGACCACGGCCACTGAGTTCCCGGCTAACGCGAACATCTTCAGCTGTCAATGGTGCGCGTACGGCCCTTGGGGGACCGGCCATTGCCAGGACGGAGTCAAGAAAGGGTACAACCGATGAACGAGCGCGTCCCGAAAGGTTTTACTCGGCTCGAAGATTATCAAGCGTACGTGCAGGCAGTGATCCAAGATCGCAGGCCGTACATCGTACCCAGCGGTACCGTGCAGCACTATGTACCAGACCGCATCGCCGAGCGCACGGTCTCGGGACGCCCGCTGTACCGCAACTTGTGCGGACGCATACCTGACCTGAAGAGCGATGCACCCTTTCTCGACGCAAGTCAAGTCACGTGCGCACGCTGCATTCGTTTTTTGCCCGCCATCATCTCATCTCGGCTGACCTCATGAACCGCTTTGAAATTGTCGCCAACATGCAGCCTGGAGCGTACGCGCTGAACGACGTCGTGGACATGCTCAGCAAGTTCATCGCCGAAGCGCAAGCAGAAGGGTCACCACCTTTGCTGTGCCCGGCTATCCGATTGCTCGGGCTGCAGCTCTCTTTTTTCTGCCATGCCGATGTTTACACCGACCCGTCGGGAGAGAGTCTGCGGCAGCGGTGCGCCGAGATCGCCGATGAACGTCGAACTCGCTTGAAAGAGGTGCACTGATGCCGCGCGTACTTCCCCCCAAAGCGATGAAGCATCAAGCGGTCAGCTTGAAGCACGCCGACCGCACGCCGATCCGCTACGACACCAGCGACCCTGGTACCGGGAAGACGTTCGTGCGTCTGGTCCATTACGCAGCTCGGCGGCGTCGCAAGGGCGGTAAGGCCAAGTGTATGCTGGTCATCGCCCCCAAGAGCTTGCTCAAGTCAGCCTGGGCTGACGACGCACGCAAGTTCTGTCCAGACATGCGCGTATCAGTCGCCCGAGCAGACAATCGTGATGAGGCGTTCAAGGCCGACGCCGACATTTACGTGACCAACGTAGATGCTGCCGTATGGCTCGCCAAGCAGAAGAAAGCTTTCTTCGAGCGATTCGACGAACTGGTAGTCGACGAGATCACTGCGTACAAGCACCACACCAGCCAGCGCAGTCGCGCCATGGCCAAGGTTTCCAAGCACTTCGAGTACCGCTCCGGCCTCACGGGTACGCCCAACGGCCGCAGCATCACCGACGTGTGGCATCAGGTTTATCTGCTCGACGGCGGGCAGCGCTTGGGCCCCAGTTTCTATGCGTTTCGCAATAGCGTGTGCATCCCGCAGCAAGTAGGGCGCAACGCTAACGCGATCAACTGGCAGGACAAGCCCGGCGCTGAAGAAGCCGTTTTTGGCCTGCTCAGCGACATCGTGATCCGCCACAAGTTCGAAGACTGCGTGGACATCCCGCCGAACCATCAGTACACGGTGGACTGGGAGCTGACCAAAAAGCAGCGTGACGCATACGAACGCATGAGCCGCGATCAGATCTATTTGTCTGTGGTCTCCGCAGTCAAGCAACGGCTGTCTGGCGTGCCGGCTGACGCCATCGCCATCAACGCTGCTGCCGTGGCCAACAAGCTGCTGCAGATCAGTTCTGGTGCGCTCTACACCACAGATGACAAGTTCAGCGTGGTGGACGAAGAGCGCTACGAGATGATCATCGACATGGTGGCTCAGCGTCAGCACAGTCTCGTGTTCTTCTTCTGGAAGCACCAACGCGATCTGTTGGTCAAGCATGCAGCCAAAGCCAAGCTGAGTTATGCCGTGATCGACGGCAGCACGCCTGACAAAGAGCGAGACGCTATCGTCGCTCGTTACCAAGCTGGCCAACTTGACGTCTTGTTTGGTCATCCGCGCAGCATCGCCCACGGCTTGACGCTTACGCGCGGTACCACGACCATCTGGCCCTGCCCCACGTACGACGCCGAGCTGTTTGCCCAGGGCAACCGCCGCCAGTACCGCATGGGGCAGAAAAAGAAAACCGAGACCATCATCGTCGTGGCCAAAAACACGATCGAAGAACAGGTCTACGAGATTCTGCTCGGCAAGAACGAGCGCATGCGCAACCTTCTCGACCTGTTTGGATCGTTATGACCGCAGAAACCCTCGACGCCATCATCACCAAATACAACCACTTCGTCTCGCCGACCGAAGACGAACTTGCTGTTGTCGCTCAATACATACCGCTTGAGCTGCTCAAGCCCCCGATGACTTTTGTCACGTGGCTCAACGTCTTGTCTTTCGCGAAAAAAGAGCGGCAGGACCGTATCAACGCTGTCGCTCACCGTATCAGCGGCATCGGTGTCATCAACGGCCCGTCTTTGAAAAAAGATGCAGACCTGCTCAAGTGGCTGCAAACGCAAGAAGCAGTAAAAGCGCGCGTCGCGGAAAACGCAGGCGCCATACTCGGCGGCAATGCCGTCGGCTGGGATGCACAGGCGCAGTTTGAACGGGCCATGATCAACAAGGTGAATAAGTTCTGAGTGCGGGGCCGCATGGACATCGACGAGCTGATAGCTAAGTATCGACATGGTGATCCTATGGACCGCCTTGCTATTCAGTACGACGAGTGGGCGTTTGTTCAAAAGTGCTCCGCGGGCCCTTTCGGCAACCGTGTTCTGTCAAGTGTCGGTCCGTTCGTCTACACAAACTACCACCGCGGTGCTTGGTTGCGCGAACTAAAGATCGCGCGAGCGAACGCCCTTCTCACACTACAGCTGATCACAGCAAGACTGAAAGAATGAAATGAGCTGGTCTTCTGCCGCCCGCCGTAAGGCTGATGAACAACCACCCGTGGTGCTCGCACAAATCAAGCCGGCCGAGGTAAACTTTACGAACCTCGTGACGCTCGACTTCGAGACCTATTACGACAGCGATTACACGCTGCGTAAGCTCAGCACCAGCGAGTACATACGAGACACGCGGTTTCAAGCGCTCATGTGCGGCATCAAGATCGGTAAGGGCAAGACCAAGGTCGTCCCCGGTCCCAAGATCGCCGAAGAGCTGGCCAAAATCGACTGGTCTACTCATGACCTCTTGGCCCACCATGCGCAGTTCGACGGCTTCATCCTGAGCCACCGCTACAAGATCAAGCCGCGCAAGATTTACTGCACGCTGTCTATGGCCCGCGGTTTGCACAGCTCTGAAATCGGGGCAGGTCTGGATGAGGTCTCTGTGTTTTACGGCGGCCGAGGCAAGATCCAAGGCGGCGTCGAAGACATGGCCGGGCTTACTTATGAGCAGCTCTTCAAGGACAAGCCGCGCTGGAAAAAGGCAAGCGAGTATTGCGGCAACGACGTGGACGAGTGCTACCGAGTCTTCACGTGCATGCACCCTCTGATGCCGACCGAAGAAATGGAGATCATCGACGTCACATGCAAGCTGTTCACCGACCCCGTGCTGGAGGTGGACGTCGAGCGCGTGAGCAAAGAGCTCGAGCGCGAGCTGGCCGAGAAGAAAGCGTTGCTGCTGTCGTTCATCGGCACTCCGAAAGTCATCAAGGCGCGGCTCACTCAGATTCTCGATGACGAGAAGCTGATGAAGAAGAAGGCCTTCACGGGCTGGACGGCAGAAGAAGTGCTGCTTGAAGAAGCACGTAAGACGATCAGCTCCAACGAGACGTTCGCCAACCTCCTGCGCGCCGAGGGCGTTGAGCCACCGCGCAAGATCAGCCCGGCGTACTTCAAGCATCGGGACGAAGGCAAAAAATGGATCTACGCGTTCAGCAAGACTGACCTCGAGTTCACGGCGCTGCAGGAACATCCCAAGAAGCGTGTGCGCGATCTTGTCGAGCTGCGCTTGAGTGTGAAGTCCACGATCAATGAGACCCGTGCAGGCCGCTTCCTTGAAGCCGGGCGAGACGGCATGAAACTACCTGTGTATCTGCGCTACTTCGGGGCGCACACCGGCCGCTGGTCAGCCGGCAACAAGATGAACATGCAGAACCTGCCGCGAGGCGGCGAGCTGCGTAAGTCCATCAAGGCCCCGAAGGGCCACGTTGTCGTGGTCGTCGACTCAGGGCAGATCGAAGCCCGTGTGAATGCCTGGATGGCGGGGCAGGACGATTTGCTTGATTCGTTCCGACGTGCTGATGCCTACACAGCAGAACAGAGCAAGCTCCCCAAAGACAAGCGCAAGCCCGCTCGCGGTGAAGACCGCGACGCTTACTGCAAATTCGGCGATGTGGTCTACGGTCGTGAAATCACGAAAGAAGACGAGCTCGAGCGCTTCGTCGGCAAGATCGCCGTGCTGGGCCTGGGTTATCAAATGGGCGCGCCGAAGTTCCAGAACACCTTGGCTCTCGGCACCATGGGGCCGCCCGTGTACCTTGATGCTGCCGTTTGTCAGCGCATCGTCACCGCGTACCGTCGCACCAACCACAAGATTGTGAAGTGGTGGGGCTTGTGCACCAAGATCATCGAGGACATGGCTGCCGGCCGCCGTGGTGAGTACAAGTGCATCAAGTGGGCCAAGGAAACTATCTACTTGCCCAACGGCATGACGCTGAAGTACCCAAACCTCAAGTCCAAAGTCAACGGCGAATACGCCGAGTGGACGTACGAACGAAAGGGCGTCGAAAACAAGCTGTACGGCGGCCTGCTGTGCGAGAACATCGTTCAAGCGCTTGCCCGGATTATCGTGGGCACACAGCTCATCCAGATCAGCCGCAAGCATCGCGTCGTCATGACCACGCACGACGAAGTCGTGGCATTGGCCAAGACCGCAGCGGGAGACAAAGCGTACGCGTTCATGCTCAAAATTATGCAGACCGCGCCCGCGTGGTGCGCCGACATTCCGCTCAACGCGGAAGGAGGCTTCGATGTCATCTACTCCAAGTGACGCCGCGCTGCTCGACAAGCTCGAAAGCCTACTCGACGGCGACTTCAAGATGACGTTCCAGCAAAACTGGTTGAGCGGGCACCACGGCTGGATGGTCACGTTCACTTCGAACTCAAGCCGCTCTGATAAATCCCAAGAACTGCGCGCCGGGGACGTTGACTTCAGAGCCGCTCTCAACCGTGCGTGTGAAGCGCACAACAAGTTTGTCGCCGACGAGGTGGTTGAACGCCTCTCGAGGTAAGCACATGCACAGCGACCACCTCTTGAATCAAATTGCTCATTGGCCTCATGTGGCACGCGCGTGGATCAACCCGTTCGAAAGAGAGCTGGTGATCAAAGTGGCCGTGGGTAACGCAACCCGCGAGCTCGCCTTTGGGCTAGGCGACGGTGACATCCGCACACTGCTACGCATGGCCGCGCTGGGCGTCTCCAAAGCACAGACCGAGCTTCGCGCGATCGACAGCGTGACCCGCCGCATCACTTCTTGACCGCCATGGCCATCACGATCGACTCCGAGTTCATCCAGAGCATACCGAACGTGGCAGGCGCATGGACCGACCACATCAAGAGCAAGTTGTTTGTTGCCGTGCGCATCGGTGAGGCTGAGCGTGCGCTTGAGTTCGATCTGTCCGCGCACATCGAGGCCCCTGACAGCCTGAACCACTGGGTCGCGTTTGAGGTCATGCGGGCCGCTTGGGAACTGCGTGAGATCGACGCTGTCACCAAACGACTCACGGCCTGACGCGTCAAACTTTGTGTAACGACTTGCCAACGTAGATTGGTAAGCCGTTCATTTTCGTTGTACACTCTCACTTAGATCGGAGTTCGACATGGCCACCGCGCCCCTCAAGAAATCTGTCGCCCCTGTGGGCAAAGCGAAGACTGCCGCTGCAGTCACTGGCGTCTCGGCCCGACTCACGGGCACGATCGGCGGCTTGTCTGACGCCATCTGGGAGCTGCGCGAGCAGAAGCGCGCCCTGGACGAACAGGTCGCTGTGATCGAAGCCAAGATCGGCGCCCTCTCCGAGCAGCTCATGGAAAAGCTCGATGCCGAGGGCACTGAAAAAGGTGCAGGCAAGCACTGCACCGTGTCCATCACGTCGAACGTGGTGGGCAACGTCACCAACTGGGATGCCCTCAACGCCTACATCAAGCGTACGGGCTACTTCCACCTTTACCAGCGCCGGCTCTCTGATCCGGCCATCCGTGAGCTCTTCGAACAGAAGGGCTCTGTCCCCGGCGTTGAGCCGTTCACCAAGCGCAAGCTGAACATCCGTTCCATTTGAAGGATCTCCCACCATGGCCACCAAACCTGCCGCCAAGAAGGCTGCTTCCAAGTCCACCGCCGTCACCACCACCACCAAGAAGACCGGTGGCGCTGTTGTGTCCGTCGCTGAAATCCAGGCTCAGCTGAAAGCCCAGGCCGAAGCCTTGAACAACAAGGTGGCGCCTGCCAGCGGCATCACCATCCAAGTCAGTCAGTCCAAGGAGTTCAAGCTCCCCGACGGCACCAAGGCCGACGAACTCGATGTGGTCATCCTCGACTTCGTTTCGGCCAACATGTTCTACGAAGGCGAGTACGACAAGGACAACATCTCCCCGCCTGCCTGCTTCGCCATCGGCGAAAATCCGCTGCAGCTGGTGCCGAGCGACAACTCCCCCCTGAAGCAGGCCAACGAGTGCAAGGGCTGCCCCATGAACGAGTTCGGCTCGTCGGGCAAGGGCAAGGCGTGCAAGAACACCCGCGTGCTGGCTGTGTTGCCGGCCGAGGCCACCGAAGAGACGCCGATCTGGCTGCTCAAGGTCTCGCCCACCGCCATCAAGGCGTTCGACAGCTACGTGCGCAGCGTGGCCGCGACGTTCCAGATGCCCCCGGTGGCCGTGGTCACGAAGGTCTCGTTCGACGAAAACAGCGACTACCCCTCGCTGCGTTTCGGTGACCCGCAGCCCAACGAGAACCTGCCGGTGCACTACGCTCGCCAGGAAGAAGCCAAGACCCTGCTGCAGACCGAGCCTGACGTGAGCCAGTTCGGTGCCACGCAGGACAAGAAGGCCCCGCCTCGTCGCCCGGCCTCCAAGACGGCCGGCCGCCGCTGACCGTTTCAGAGGGCTGCTGAACAAAGCGCTGTACGTGGCTGCCATACCTGCGTATAGTGCTGCAGCCCTCTTTTTCTACGCACCAGATCATGTCAACTCGCCCCTTCTACATCAATCAGGCTCTCACTTCGTACACGGCCTTGAACGACGTGTTGGACGAGTTGACTGAAGACGAAGTGATCGCCTGCCTCGATCTTGAAGCAGCGACTCGACGTCGCCGGTCGATCATCGACCGCCTCATCTCGCGCGCCGTCCGGCTCCGCGAGCTAACCTACGCCACTCACCTGAAGGAGAAATACCGTGGCCCGTCAACCGAAACTCACCCCCGCCGAAGCCAAGTCCAAGATCAAGGACCTGAAGACCGCCCGCAAGCTGATCGAAGCCGGCCTGAAGGACCACGACAAGCTCGTCGCCGCCGCCAAGAAGGCGCATGACAAGGCCGTGGCCGAAGCCGACAAGGCTCGCGACGCCGTGTTCAAGGCCCGCGACAAGGCAGCTGCTGCCGCTGCCAAGGGCCTCGGCAAGATCGACACCGATCTGGCCAAGCTCGAAGCCGTGGTGAACCCCGCCGCCGAGTAATCGAGCGACCTGTGAATCCCCGCCCTAAGGGCGGGGATTTTCTTTCGTCTTCTCTGGAGTGAACATGACCCGTCGTTTCATTTTCGCCGCTGCATTCATCGCAGCAGCTGCCCTCACCGCTTGCGGCAAGCACGCAGAACAAGCGGCTGAGCCTGCACCTTCCACACCGGAGCAGCTCCGCGCTGAAGCTTTGGCCAAGTCGGACGCCAACACCAAGCTGCAAGCGCTGCTCGAGCAACAGCGCTCCACAGCGTTGGCCAATGCGAGCGCCAACGGCGCATCGTACTTCGCCATGAACCCGCGCTTCGACGCGTCGTGGAAGATCGTGCCGCACACCGACGACTACATCGGTCCGTCTTGCCCGCAAGGTTCGGGCTGGGCGTGGCTGTCCGTGATGCAAGTCATCGGCAAAGAGGTCGACAAAAAGATCATCTGGTGCTCGACTTCGTCGGCCAGCATCGGCTGCTACATCGAAGCGGACTTCAAGAAGTCCCCCTACGCAGCCCAGGCCACCAAGTGTGACCCCAACCTGCCGCATCCCTTGAAGCCGATCGGGCGCTGACCATGGGAATCCTTCTTTCATTTGGCGGCTTGCTGCTCATCGTGGCCGTGTCTTTCGTTGCCGGGGCGGCAACTGCTGTCTATGCAGCTGTTCGTTTCTTCAAATGGAAGAAGGCCACATTCAACTGACTACACCTACCACTTCACATGAACCACGTCATGATCGACTTTGAGACGCTCGGCACTTCTGCCGACAGCGTCATCATGAGCTTCGGTGCTGTCCGCTTTGACCTCGACTCGGGCGAGATCGACGATGAAGCGTTTTACCGCTCCATCACGATCGACTCGAATCTCGAGAAAGGTCGACGCATTGACGAGTCCACGCTCGTCTGGTGGATGGGGCAAAACGAAGCTGCACAGAAGGTGTTTACCGAACCCAAGGTGTCGCTGGAAGAGGCGTTGACTGAGTTCTACGACTGGTTTGGCCCAGACAAGAACACTTGCGTGTGGAGCAACGGTGCGGATTTCGACATCCCTATGCTGCACCATGCCGTCAAGTCGTTCGGCTGGGAGCTGCCCTGGAAGTTCTGGAACAACCGCTGCTTCCGCACGCTGAAGAACTTGCCAGCAGCTAAACGCGCGGGCAAACCTGAAGCAGCTGTGAAGCACAACGCGTTGAGCGACGCCATCGCTCAAGCCCAACACGCCCACCTCATCTGGGCCGAACTGAACAAGAAGTGAGCACCATGCACGACGCCGCCAACCCCAAGGATGCCGCTGGCCGTGCCAAGCTGCCCCTGCACCTGTGGCCCGCGACAGCGACGGCCATGGGGTGCTTGGGCTTGCTGGAAGGCATGGGCAAGTACGGACGTTTGAACTGGCGTGCCACGCCGGTCTACGCCTCGATCTACGTGGCCGCACTCAAGCGCCACATGGACCTCTGGTTCGAAGGCCAGGAGCTGGCGTTCGACTCCAACAACCCACACCTCGCCAACGCCTTGGCGTGCCTCGCCATCATCGTGGATGCTCAGGCCTACGGCACGCTGATCGACGACCGGCAGTTCTCTCCGAACGACGGCTATCAGCGATTGGTGGACAACTTGCTGCCCCAAGTGGCGCATCTGCAGGCTCTGCACGCGGGCAAGAACCCCAAGCACTACGACCGGCGCGATGTGATCGCGGCGCCTGTGCCCGTCAAGGCGAAGGGTCGGCGATGAGCAGCAAGCCCGAGAACAACTTCATCGCGGCCGTGCATCGCAAGTTTGAAGATGGGGCCAAGCCCTACTTCGAGAAAATGCACAACCCTTACCGTGGAGGTACGTGGGACGTGTGGTACTCGGGCAAGCGACGCGGAAAGCGCAAGTCGACGGATTTGTGGATCGAGTACAAGTGGCTCCCCAAGATCCCGGCGCGCGAAACCACACTCATCTTGCCTGAGTTGTCGACGTTACAGCTCGAGTGGGGCGCAGCGCGATACGACGAAGGCCGCAACGTCTGGGTCATCGTCGGCTGCCCTGAAGGCGGGGTCATCTATCAGGACATGGCCTGGGAAGAGCCCCTGCCGCCATCGGTCTTTTACTCCCTGGTTCGAACAAAGCAACAACTGGCAGCCGCGATCGCCGAGTTCACAATGCCATGAATCTTCAACCCCTTTTCACCACGGCCCGCGTCATGTCCGCGGTCTATAAAATCGTCACCACAGCGCTGTTGCTGAGCTACCTGCTTAATCGCAAGAAAGACGATGGACGAATACCAAATGGAAGTCGCCGACGCGCTATCACGCGCGGAGATCGAAACTGGGATTAACAAAGCCCGGTCGCAAAAACCAAAGCCCGCAGGGTTTGACGGGCACTGTGAATGCGGGAGTGAAATCCCCGAGGCTCGTATCAAGCTCAGCTTTTACAACTGCGTGCACTGCCAGCAAGCACTGGAGGGCCGCCGTAGATTCTTTGCGCGATGATCAAACACAGTGACATCCACCTCCGCTTACGTGCTTTGGGCTGGGAGCCTTCTAACCACGAAGCGGCTCGTGAGCAAGGCTGGCGCTTAAACGTCTTGGCGCACAACCGCATCATGGTATTCCGCCATGCGCGTGTGCTTGATCACACAACCCGATTCAGCTCACGCAAAGAAGCTGAACGGTATGTCACAGACCAAGCTCAAAAAGGAGACAGCACGTGCCGAAAAGCCGTAGCACTCATGATCAAGGCGCGACTTCTGTGAAGTGGACGCCGGCCATGCAGGCAGCCGCCTTGGCTGAAGGCTGGGGCGTATTCTCTGTCATCGAGAACGGGACAAAGCGCGTAGGCACACGCATTCTGTCATCAGGCCGCTTCAAGCATGCCCCCGCCGCAATCGCGCATGTGCGCGCATCGGCTCAAGCACGGTCGTCGCTGCACCTGGATGCACTCAGGGCAGTGATCCAAAACTGGAATTGTTAAGGAGCATCATGTCATTCAAACCCATGCTGGCTTCGCCGGCTGATTTCAAGATTCTGCAGTACCCGCTGTTCGCATCGCCGAAGCTCGACGGCATCCGTGCCGTTGTGCTCAACAAGCGGCTGGTCAGCCGCAAGCTGTTGGACATCCCGAACAAGGCCATCTTCGCCGCCCTGTCGGGCAAGCCTCAGTTCGACGGTCTGGACGGTGAACTGATTGTCGGCTTCCCCACCGCTGACGACGTGTACCGCGTGACGAACTCAGCGGTGATGAGCCACGCCGGTGAGCCCGAAGCCACGTTCCATGTGTTTGATGTGCATGACCGCCCTGAGGCATTCAGTAATCGGCTGGCCTATGTGCGCAACTACGTGGAGCAGTGGGGCACCGAGCGTCAAGTCGCTGCTCGCCTCAAAGGTGAAGCCAACGTCAAGATCGTCGTCCACGAACACGTTCACATCAACGATGAAGACGCGCTGCTCGAATACGAGGCCAAGCAAATCGCCCTGGGTTACGAGGGCTTGATCCTGCGCAGCGGCATGGGCCTGTACAAGCATGGCCGTTCCACTGCCCGCGAGCAGTACATGCTCAAGGTCAAGCGCTTCGAAGACAGCGAAGCTGTCGTGCTGGGCATCATCGAAGAGATGCACAACGGCAACGAAGCTGAGACCGACAACCTGGGCCGCACCAAACGCAGCAAGGCCAAGGCTGGTTTGACTGGCAAGGGCACCATGGGCGCGCTGGCCGTGCGCGACATCCACAGCGGCGTATCGTTTGAAATCGGCACCGGCTTCACCGCGGCTGACCGCGCGCGCATGGACTGGGTGAACAAGATCGTCAAGTACAAGTTCTTCCCCGTGGGCGTGAAGGACAAACCCCGCCACCCGGTGTACCTGGGTGAGCGGCACGCGGCTGACATGCCATGATCGAGGTTGTTGAACGAGCGCAGTGCTGGGACCTTCATAGGGCTCCAGCTACATCGGGCTTCACGCTGCTCGAGCATTCATCTACATCAACCGGGTCTAGTACTTTCAGTTTGCCTGAAGACATCATCTGCCATCTGGCGGCGCGCATGCTCAATCAAACAAACGATGGTACGCGTCGTCTGACCGACACTCTGCGCGAAATCGAAAACGAGATCGCACGACGCGCCGCAACGCGTCTGAAAGGCTGATCCTATGATCGGGTTTTATCCGCAAGAGCGGTTCTTTCTCAACGGCGCGTCGAAAGCCACGGAGAACGTTCACGCCTTGCTGAAGCAAGAACTAGGTGCTGTTGCGTTGCCTAGCGATGCACCAATAGACACCGTGTTCAGGGCTGACCCGTTCATCACCGAACAAGCCAAGCATCGTCTTCAGCGGTACAGCATGTGTGGCTTGACTCACACCTTGTCGACCCCGCATGTGGTCGCTGAGCTGCAAAGCTACGGGTGCTTGAAACCGTACGACGCGCTCGTGTGTACGTCCTCGGCCGCTAAGAGGGTTGTTCAATCCCTGGTGGGCAGCAGTCTTGTTCAGCTGCCTGTTATTCCACTGCCTACGCGCGCGCCTGTTGTCCGGCCGTACAAGAAGTACTGGTTCACGGCACTTACCGCTGGCCGTATTTCGGCTTGGAGCAAAGCCAATCTGGCGCCTGTGTTCGCCGCGCTGCAGATGCTCGCTGAACAGCTCAACACAACTGTTCAGTATTCTGTTGCTGGCGTTGGCTCGACAGACGATGAAGCCGAGCTGGCGGCAGTCGCTGCATGCTTCCCGAGAGTCGAGTTTGTACTGTTCAACGGGGCCAATGAAGAAGAGTGGCAAGCCGCCTGGGGTAGCGCGGATGTGTACATCGCGCCGTCTGACAATGTCCAAGAGACATTTGGTATGGCCACAGCTGAAGCCATGTCTCTTGGGCTTCCGGTCATCGCTACGGAATGGGCCGGGCACTCAGACATGATCGTGCATCGTGAATCGGGGTATCTGCTGCGCATGACCGCCGCTTCTTTCGCCGGTCCTGATTTCACTGGAGCTACTGCTGCGTACCATCGCGCCGCCGCTGAGCAGACTTTTTTCTCTGTGCTGCAGCTTTGCTCATACCTGTTCTCACTCACAAACGCGCAGCTGCGTGATCAGATCGGTCGCGCGGCAAAAGCACGCTACGCCTCTGAGCTTTCGCTCGAGGTCGTGTGTCGCAAGTACACCGAGCTGTTTACTGAGTTGCGTGATCTACGCGATCGGTTCAAGCCTCGCAGCGTTCCGTCGCTTTACGAATCATGGACGGCTCCTATGCCACGTTCTGCCGTCGCCGCCCGCACTGCGCTTGATGCAGATGCAGTTCTGCGGGCTGCAACGCGGTCACTCGATAGTACGAACGTCGAACAACTGCTGCAGATGGAAGGCCCAATCCAGTACTGTCAGCTCTCTGCAGCGCAACAGCGGGTGTTCGTGACTTGCCTGAAACTTGGATTGTTGGAGCTCGTGTGACAGTTAATCGCCGCATCCAAAAGCTTGAAGAGCGTATTGAGCGCTTGCAAGCTCGTTTGTCTGCTCGTACATCGCAGCTGATCTTGGTACTTAACCAGATCGACGAGATGAAAGAAGCACTGCGCAGGGCAGGCTATGAAGTCGAATTCAAGGCTCTGCCCGACAGCATCGAAGAGGCGCCAGAATGAGCGTCAACAAACTGGTACGCGAAATACGGAAAGCGCTGACCAGAGCAGGCTTTGTGGTGGTCGATCATGAGTTCGATCGTGGCATCGTTTACATCACGGTCACGATCAGCGATGTTGATCACAGGCTCACGGTAGCCTGTACCCCCAAGATCCCTGAAGTGACGATCAACGCCGTAGTACGTGATGCCAAGCGCATCCAACGAGGTACGTATGCCGCACATTGATGGCTTCCCTGAATATCAGTATCCGCTTGCTGGCGACGCCAAACCGCCGGGCGGCTCCAAAGTTCTGCTGCTCACCCAAGGCCACATCTGTGTCACCGGGTGCTGGTCTGATGACGGCAGATACCTCGCGTGGGCGCCTTTGCCCCCGCGTAACAAAGCGAAGGAACAGGTCGTGCGCGAAGTCGCCGACCGTCTTCGCGCTATTTCGAAAGGTACTCATGACGACTTCCTCGACTCCTTCGCCTTCTCCGTTTCTGCCTTCTCACGACTCGCTGACCCGCATGCTGGGTCTGCAGGACGCGCTGAACCTGAAGATCAATCCGCAGTGGCTCACGGCCAACAACCCGTTCACGCGAGCGATCCGCGTCGAAGCCGCTGAACTGACCGAACACCTCGGTTGGAAGTGGTGGAAGGCTCAAGCGCCCGACATGGAGCAAGCCAAGCTCGAGGTCGTTGACATCTGGCACTTCATGCTGAGTCAACATCTCGTCGACTGCCAAGGCAGCTCCGGCACTGCGGCCGAAGTGATTCGCCGCACGATCGAAGAACACGACGCCATGTCTGTCGTGGACATCGCTGGCCGTCGCTTCACCCTCAACGGGCTGACACTGCACGAGTCTGTTGACATCCTCGGTGGGCTGGCTGGTCTCGGCTTCGTGGCCCCTTCGATCTTCAACGTGGTCATGCAGCGCGTCGGTCTCACCTGGGCTGAACTCGAAATCATGTACATCGGCAAGAACGTGCTGAACCTGTTCCGCGCGGCCAACGGCTACAAGGAAGGCACGTACATCAAGATGTGGGATGGCGCAGAAGACAACGTCTATCTGACCGACTACATGCGCACGTTCCCCGGTACGTCCGTCGAAGGTTTGCGCGAAGCGCTGACCGCCAAGTATGAAGAGGTGAAGACCCGTGCACGGCACCAAGCAAGCAGCTGAAGTCTCGGCCTGCATGTACAAAGGCGAGCGGGCTACTCGCGGAAACGCCAGCACTGACGGGAGCTGCTACTACTTGTTCGGCAACAAAATTGTCGACACGTTGGGCGGACCTGAAGAGCTGCGTGTGGCCAATCGCCTCAAGGGATATAACCCTGAGACGATTGCGTTCACGTTCGCCGGGTGGCCCACCTCATCAACGAAGCGTCATCTCGAGACAGTCGTACCGTTCAAATTTTCTCTACGGCGCGGCAAAGTCGTCGTCCATTTCAAAAGCCTCGACTTAGAGCTGGAAGATGACAAGTGGTACACCGTCCACTGTCTCTACGACATGTTCGAAGAAAGAACCAAGCAATGAAAGTGTTCCGCGTTGAAACCGATGGCGGTGTCGTTGGCTACGAGGCCACGCAAGCCGCCGCTCACAAGCTGGGCAAAGAGGCAGTCAACAAAGCGTTGTGGGGCGAAGTCATCATCACGATCTGCGAAGTGCAGACCGACAAGGAGGGCGTCGTGGCCATGCTGAACGACGAGCCGATCATGACGTTTGGCGACAAGTTCGGCCTGACCAAACGCGGTGGCCTGGAGCCGATCAAGGACTGAGCATGAAGTATCGCCCCTCGCTTTGTCCGCGCTGCTTGTGCATACTCGGTCAAGACGGAGGATGCCTGCGGTGCAGCAGTGAACTCCGCGCCGTTACGGCTCGCTTGAAGAGCTGACCCAAGAACAAAGAGCACCCCACGGTGCTCTTTCTTTTTGCGTCATGACGCATAAACCCGAAGCCTATTAAGGCTGAGCGAAGAGCCCCGCAGTGTGCAACCTATCAGGTACCAACACCCCTATGCGGTCCCTCATTCACACTGCCGGCCCGCTGCCACCAGCACGACCTCGCGCCTTCCAACTTCCATTCCATTCCGTGCTTTTTGTTCTTCTACTAGAACTTAGCTCTTCTCTTTTCCTCTTCCTATAGAAGAAATTGAAGATTGGAATGTAAGAATGGAAGGTAGAGTTACTCAGTCGTTTTAGGGTCAGGTCGACCCCCCACCAAGCGCAGCACCAAACAAGGCGTGCGCCGGCATCGCGTCCAGCGCAAACTTTCCGAACGCCTCGCGCCCGCCCATCACTCCGACGGCGTCGCTCAGTTGTTCGATCGTCGGCCCCGTCAGCGCACCAAGCCCTCGCTCCTGCACGTCCAGGCCGAACTGCCCGACACCAAACAGGCCCGCGCGTTGCACGCCGTTGCTCAAGTAGTCGCCGAACGTCCAGCCCTTTTTCCATTCAGGCTCTTCGCCGCCGCCCATGATCAAACCCTTGGCTGCATCGGCTGCGATCATCACAGGCACGTAGCTCGCGAGAGCAAGCGCCGCGTCGTAGTTGCCGAACTTGGCTTCATGCACGACGCGCTTGAGGATCGTCTCGTTGAACGCGTACACGAACTGCTTGAGGTGCGAGATGAGGGCGAAGTGCGGGTCGTTCATCCACACCGGCTTGTCTGCTGCGTCAGGGCGCAACACTGCGCCGTCCACCCAGCGGTGCACGGCGCTTTTCACGCGAGGGTCTGTAACGTCGAGCTCTCCGTTGCGCATGGGCACGCTGCCGGGCTCAAGGCCCAGCTCAGCGATCCATCGTTTGCTGTGCGCGTCGGCAGTACCGTCTGCATGACGAGCGATGAACTTGACGGCAGCTTGCGTCGCTGCCACACGCATGCTGCGGTTCCAGCCTTCCATCATGTTGTACTTGAAGAACTTGTCGTTCACCTTGCGCGCCCAGTCGCTCGTCATCGACTCGGTGTACATCTCGCCGACAACGTGATTGAGCGTGGCGCTCTCGACGGTACCGAGTGTTTCGGCCAGATCAGCAGCCAAGTCGTTCGTGAGCTTCGCGTCGTCGCGGAAGCTGTTGGGGATCTCCTTGACACCGCGCTTGAACGCAGCGAAAGCGTCGCCCACCGTGCCGCCACGGACGGCAATACCCAGTGGATCGACGACGGACGAGAAGATCGCCAGCGGCAGCAAGCGGATGTTCTGATACACGATCAGGTTGCCCATGAGCTTGCGGGCGCGGGGGTCCAGGCCGTCGCCCAGGGTGCCGTCGACTCCTTGTACGAACTCAGCCGCGTGTCGTAGCTGTCCGGCGTCAGCGCCTTGTTCCTTGGCCTTCGCCAACAGCTCGGTGACTCGAGCGCCATCATCACCGAAGCGGCGGGCCCATTCAGCTCGGCGCGTAGCTTGATTGATGTAGCTCGCCATGATGCGCGAGTAGTCCTTCACCATGAAGGGAGCAAGCTCGCTGTCTGGGATGTTCTTGAGGGCGCGTTCCTTTGCGAACTGCATGCCCGGCTTCATGGACTCGATCGTGAACTCGTTGCCCTGCGCAGTGATCAAGTTCGAGACGATGCGGTCAGGGTTGGACACGCCGTGCTTGGTCAGGACGGCACGGAACGCATCGCGGTTGCTGCCGATGTAGTTGACGTCGTAGACGCGCGGGAAGTAGTCGACACCAGCACCGATGGATTCGATGCGCACCCCGGCGTCTTGCATGTACTGCAGCATGCCGTCCAGTATCTTGCGCGTGACCTTTACCGCCGTGCGGGCCTTCACGTCCGTCGCCTTCGCTCCACCTTGCAGCTCTTGCAGCGCAGCGTCCATGTTCTCGGGGCTCATGCCCTTGAGTCCAGCACTGAGCTGGTTCAGGAACTCAGTGCGCATGCGGCGCGATTCCGGGATGAATCCAGCATCGGCAGCATCCCCGCTGATCGTCTGCTTGAGCTTCATGGCGTTGGCCAGATCGCGCAGAGCAGGGATGCCCGTGTCTCGCAGGTTCTCGCTGCCTGCGCCCACCAGTCGCTCACCGAGGTCTGTCAACGGCTTGACGAACGCCTTGATCTTCTCGAGCGCTGCGTTGCGGCCGTACGCGTTCATCGTGTCGACAAACGCGTAGTTGTCTTTCGCGTACTCACCGGCGTTGAACGCGTCGATGATGTGCAGAGCGCGTTCGTCGTTGCTCACGATGCCAAGCACCTTGCGGAAGAACTGCCCGAGTTTGTCGAACGCTGTCCGTGCGCCAGCAGCCACGCGGAACGTCGAATCGCTCGCCCAGAACTGGTACATGTAGGCTGCGCGCTCTTCAGCATCTTTGAGCTGCGCCAGGGCAGCGGGCTCGCCCTTGAGGCGATCGCGCAGCTGAGCGATCACGTGGTCCGAGCTGGCGGCGCGCATGATCGTGTTGGCGATGTCCTGCGCGCCGTGGTCGCCCAGGCGCTTGACCCACGCGTGGAAGCTCTCGTGGAAGGCTGTGCCCATGGGGTTCATGGAGTGGACCGCCACACGGATCGTGTCGTCGTGCGCCGTGTACTCGCCCTCGTGACCCATGACTTTCCAGGCCACGTTGATCTTGGGGCCGAGCACCTTCTCGATGTGGCGCTGCACATCCATGCGCGTGGTGTGCGGCACCGCACTGCCTGCAGGGGTCTGCAGGTTGTAGGCCACGTCTGGGTCTTGCGCCAGCTCACCGATGCGCGCGTTCAGCGCATCCGTTGCTTCGCTGCGGACATCCGCCGAGTTGAGGTGGTCGAGGGCACGCTGCAGGCTCTTTGCGTCCTGCATCGAGTTGATTTCCTTGATCAGCGACGCGTCACCAGAACGTGCCCGAGCCTCCAGCCGGGCGGCTTGCGCTTTTGGGCTTTTGGCCGCCACCTCCGAGGCGGCGGTGGCAGCGTCGACACGGGCCAGCAGAGACTCTTGCTCTTTCTTGCTCAGTTCGTAGAACCCATCGGCCTCCGTCACCAGCATGTGCGGGTCTGCGTCCCGCCCCAACACGCCGAGCAGTCCTGCATACGCCTTGCGCTGCACATCAGACATGTCGTCCATGTTGTTCAGCTCGCGCATGCGTGGCACTGCAGCTTCGATGAACTTGACGGCCTTCTCCGGCGTGTCGAGCACGTCCCAGGATTCTTTGGCGGCGATCGCGTCGACGCGAGCACCCAGGTCTTTGGCGGGCTTGTCGGCGTACTTTGCAGTCAGCGCGTTGATCGTGCCCGCTGCATCACTGGGCTTGTCGGCCTGCACGATCGACAGCAGCGCGGCTTGGTCCAGCGGCTTGAGCTGGTCAAACTTACCGAACAGCTCGCGTGCTTTTGCACCCAGGGCTTGCGCGGGCTTGTTGACGTACGTCTTGTCTTCTCGCGTGTAGGTGGCGTTCTCCATCTGGCTGATCTTGCTGCTCAGGCGCCCCAGCATGCCGTCGCGGCTACGGGCCACGCTCTTGGTCAGCGGTTGGCCGGCTTCGTCGGTCTTCAGCGCGAGCTCATCAGGCTTGAGGGTCGCGGCCAACGTGATGTTGTCCTGGCGCGGGTCGGCCGCGTCCTTACCGAGCGCAGTGAGGTAGTCCTGCGCGAGCGAGGGCTCGAGGTCAGATCCGTCGAATGCAATCTCAGCGTCACGCTGGTCGAGCAGCTCTTGTGCACGCGCTTCGAGAGCGCTCATGCGGTCGGAGTTTTTGCTGGCCTTGGCGTCTCGGTATTGATCCCGCAGGCGCTGCAGCTTGCGGTCCGTGACGCTCGGGCCCGGATCGTTGTTCAGCAGCTTCTTGGCATCGCCCCAGGTCATGCCCTTCTCGTTGACCACCGCCGTGTCCGGCACGTCCACGCTGCGTCCGAGCTTCTCACTCAGGCGGCTCACGGCTTCGTTGAACATGCGTGCATCGCGGCGCTGGCCACTCACCTCGCCGTCCTGATACGGCTGCGAAGTGCGCATGACCTTGGTCATGGCCACGGTGTCGAACACGTCGCTGTCAGGCTTGTCGGGGTTCGTGCGCAGCGCCCGCGGGCTGGTGCGGCGGTCGTCAGCGCCCTTGCCGCCTTTGAAGCGCATGCGGCTGACACCGACGGCACTCAGGGGTGCGCTCGGGTCTGCTTTGCTCTGTTCGGGGCTCTGCTGCTCGAAGGCCAGCGTCGGGTCTTTGGGGTCCGGGTCTTCCACCTCGGTCTCGGTCAGGCCGTCGTCGAAGTCGGCGCCGTCTTCGTCACTGGCCGTGTCGACGCGCTGCTCTTCCTTCAGGCGGCTCTTGCGGATGTCCTCGAGCACGCTATCGGTCTTTTCGCCGAAGTACTCGCGCATGCCTTCGACGATCTGGCGCGAGCGATAGCGGTCTTCGGCCGTGCCTCGGTCGGGGCGAGCATCCCACTCACGCACGGCGCGGTACAGCGCGCGCATGTCGGAGGTGGTCACAGACTTGGCCTGCTCCGGCTGCAGCGCGTTGGTCATGCGGTCGATCACGCGAGTGTAGCTGTCGCGCGTGTCGAGGACCTTGTTCAGGCCCTTGTAGAACGCATCACGCTGTTGCAGGGTCGCTCCGGGGAACGTCGCGCGGAACACTTGCTCCATCACGGCAGACGAGTGCTCGCCCAATGCGTCGTCGAGCATGCTCACGGTGCGGGCAGGGACGCGTTCGCCGATCGTCATGGCACGCACGGTGTTAGCCAGAGCGCTGCTGAACGCGGTGCGCACTTCAGGGTCCACCTCAACGCCGTGATTGTTCAGGGCGCGCGAAACCACGCTCTCGTCGATCTGCGCACCCAGGCCGGACATCACTTTCGACTGCTTGGCGTTTTTGTCGGTAGCGGGCAGACGCGCTTCGGCCCAGGCGCGCATGTCGTCGGTCGCGCTGCGCAGCATCGTGCTGGCGCGGTCGTAGCCCTCACGGGCCTTCTGCATGCCTGCCACGGTCGCGCGGTTGGCTGCGTCGCCCAGGTTGCCGGCCGCCTCGGTGAGCTGAGCCCGGCGCTCGGGGGTCAACCATGCGTCGGCCTTGGCCAAGAGGCCGTCGGCGAACTCCTTGGCTTTGGCCGCGTGGCCCTTGTCCATCTCCTGCACGCGCGCTTGGAACTCAGGGCTGGCGGGGTCGCCCTCGGTCAGCACCGGGTCGTCTTCCAAGGGTTTACCCTGAGTCATCCGCTCGGCGGCGGACGCGGCCTTGCCCTTGAGGCCTGCCAGGGCGTCGAGCACGGTTTGGCCGGCATCCGCGCCTACGTTTTTGACATTTTGTGCCACGCCTGCCAGATCGGTCTCATCCAGCGCCGTCTTACCGGCCGTCAGGGCCTCGGATACGCCCGTGGCGGCGTTTTCAGCGCCCCGGCGGGCACTCGACACTGCCTGATCGCTCAGGCCCGCAGCGGCGGTTTTAAGCGCTCCGGGCGCAGCCTTCACTTTTTCGGACATTCCCTGCACGGCAGCCCGCGCCGCAGCGCCGCCGCGCGCCGCCACGTCGCCTGCAGCACCGGGCACGCCCAGGGCCGCGCCGCCCAGGGCACCAGCGATGGCGTTGTCCCGGATGGCCGTCGCGTCGAGGTCTTGGCCCATGGCCACTTGCTTGAACGCCTCTCCGCCCGCCTCGGTGGCGCTCTCGCCCAGGGCTGCGCCTGCGATGTTCTTCGCGGTGGTGGCCCGCAGGCCGCCGCCCGCCACCAGCGGTGCGGCAGCGCGGCCTGCCAGCTTGGCCCCGACGACACCGGGCACGACGCTTTGCAGGGCCGCGGAACCGCCGCCGATCAACGCGGCGTCACGCAGGTTCACAGCCTGCCCTGCGTCTTGCTGGCGCTGCACGACGTCGCCCATCTCCATCGGGGCGAACGTGGCGGCGGGGGCAAGCATGCGCGTCGTCAGGCCTGCATTGCGCGTCAGGACGCCGGCCGCGACGGCTGGCACGACAGACGGCAGGGCCTGCCCGACCGTACCTGCGCCAAACTCCAGCGCGTCGCGCAGCGATCCGATCTGGTCGACCGACTGCACGCGCGGTGCGGCTTCGGCCGCTCGCTGGCGCAGCTCCGTCGCTTTGTCGTGCAGTCCGCGCCCGAGACCGTCAGCGCCCAGCTCGTTCGCGACTGCGCCGCCCAGGCTAGCGAGCTGCGAACCCATGCCCAGCGTACCGGAACGCAAGCCCGCGCCCGCCGCCTCGCCGAGAGTCTGCCCTTGATCGACGCCCTCGGAAGGAGTCAGCTGCTTGATGGTGTCGGTGAGGATGCCCATTATCGGAGTCCTTTGAGGGCGGCCTGCTCTTCCAGAGTCGGGCCGAGTGTTGAGGTCGGGGCCTTGAAGAGGTCAGGCAGGACATAGTTCGCCGGACCGTCTGCGTATCGGAGGTCGTTGACGCCGATGCTGCCGCCTCCTGCCATCTTGAAGCGCTTCTGCACAAGGCCGGCGTCGGTGCCAGTGATGGCGTAATCGAACAGGTCGTCCGAGCGATTGGCAGTAGCCGTACCAGGGATGAGACCACGGGCCTCGGTCACGCGGTTGCGACGATCGAACAGCTGCTTGAGGGTCTGCTTGTCTTGCTCGTCCAGAGCGGCGATGCCGAGCTGCTGCAGGCGCTCAGCCTTCTGCACGCTGGCGGCGTCGCCCGCTTGCTGCAGGCGCGTGATCATGTTGCCCAGCGTGGCGTTCACAGCGGTGTTGAAATCCGCGACCTTGGCCTCGTCCGGAATCGCTTTGCCGTCCTTGTCGCGCGTCACGAACGCGGACTTCGCCCACTCGTTGAAATTGTTGCGCGCGTCTTGCCGCTGGCCAAACATGGTCTTGGCTCGCTCTTCGCCGAACTTGGCGACGTCGAGCTGGTACTGGCGATCGTCCTTCATCTGCGCCATGCGCCCCTGCATGCGGGCGATGCCGGCCTGCACGTCCTGGCCGCGCAGCGAGACAGCGTTGTTCCCCTCAGCGATCGCGCGCTGCGTGTCTTGGCCTCGCTGAGCGGTCGCATTGTTGATCTCGTTCATGCCCTGCTCGACCTCGTTTCGAGCGGATGCACGCGCCGTGTTTTCGATGTCGCCGGACAGCTGCCCGGCCAACTGCATGGCTGCAGCTCGCTCACGCGCGCTGCCGCTGCGCAGGCCATCAGTCACAGCGCGCTGGGCGTTGCCCTGAGCGACTTGATCGCGGAAGGTCTGAGCCGAGCGCACCTGGGACGGCACGCTGCCGCCCAAGCTGGCCGCCCCGCCGCCTGCCACCATCGGTTCGGTTGCAGGAGTGGGGGCCACGGACGATGCGGTGGGGACGCCCGGGGCGATCGACACGGCGCCGCCGCGCATGCCCATCAAGGCGGCGTTGTCCGGCCCTGCGACATTGGTGTACAGCGTGCGGCCATCCGGCGTGGTGACGCGGCGCACGCTGTTGTCGCTGGCGGTGTCCAAGGCGCGAGCCTGCCAGCCCGCGGGCAAGTCGTTCGTGACCTGCGGGCCGCTGCCCGGCGGGGTGTTGCTCGGGTACACGGGCGCGCGCAAGTCAGCGGTACCGGCAGCGGGCGCTGCGAACGACATCGGCGCGACGTTGGGTTCGCTGGGGTTGTCTCGGAACAGCTTGCCTGCGAGTCCGCCGGTCAGGTTGTTTCCCAGGTCGGACGCGAACCCGCCAGCGCGCAGTGCGGCGAACTTGGCAATGTCGCCGATGCTGCCGTCACCCGTGGGCTCGCTGACGCCGAAGCGCTTCGCGTAGCGGGCAGTGCTGTCGTCTTGCATGGAGTCGCCGATGGCCTGTGCTGCAGCCACAGCGCCGCCGGCCTTGAGCATCCCGGACACCTTGCTGCTGTTGAGCACCCCGCGCACCGTGTTGCCGGCGGCGCCGGTCATCGAGCGCAAGCCGCTGAGCGAGGTGGTCGGTTGCCCAGGCACGGACGGAGGCGCGCGCATCGCGCCTGCTTGCTGCGACGCGCGGAATGCCTGCGCTTCAGCGCTCGGTGCACCGGCTGCAACGTTCGGGTTGCGGAGGCCCGCCGAGTTCGGCTGTGCGTGAAACTCGGTGACTTCCACGCCCGGGATAGGGCGAGCGCTGCGCATCGTCGGACTGAGCTCGTCGACCTCAAGGCCGGGGATTCGTGGAGTTGCCATGTCGGCTCCTTACAGAGATTCGTTTCCAGAGAACTGAGTCTGAGCAGTCAGTCCGTTGAGAGCGGCAGCGGCCTGAGTCCCCAGGGACTGCGCTGCTGCCATTGTCGCCTGAACTCGCTGGTTCATGGCGTCGACGCTGGCCCGCTGGTTCGCCTCGCTCGTGCGTTGGACCAGTTCTGCGTTCGACAGGCGAGCGCGCAGCGGAAGTTCTGCTGCGGCCACTTGAGCCGTGTAGAAGCTCGACAGCGTCTGAGCGGCCTTGGCCTGGACGTCCAGCATGGCAGTGGTGATCGCAGCGCCCGTCTGCGGCCCCAGGGCCAGCACGCGGATGTACTCGCCGGCCGACTGCAGCGCCTGCGTGCGCAAGGTGATGGCGCGCTCGACGGCGAAACGTACATTCTCGATCTCCAGCGTCATCGCCTGGATGGCGAGCTGGCGGGAGTTGTCGCCCAGTCGGTCACCCGCTTCGCGGCGGATGTTGGCGATGCTGGCCATCATGCTCCCGGGCGGGAGGCGGTAGCGCTTGGCAGAGAACCCCGTGAGCGCCTGTCGTTCAGTCCGTCGAGCTTCTGCCAGCACGCGGTCGCGATCGCGGTCATAGATGCGCTGTTCCGCCGCAGGCGTCAGGCCGGTTCCGCCTTCAGAGATGGCTTTGTTGAGCCAGTCGCCGGCAGCGGTGAACGCATCGGTGTTGCCGAAGTATTCGCTGATGAACGACGTGAAGTTGTCGGTCAGCAGCGCTTTGATCTCATTGACCGTGGACGTGTAGAGACCTGTCGCCTCTGCGATCGACATCGGCTCCGTCAGGCTCGGCGTGGACGGGATCTCAGGCAGCGCGGCTTGCGGCGTCGACACGATCAGCGAGGGCGTGGACGCGCGGTCCACCGCGTCTTGAGACATGCTCAGGGCGTCGGCGGATTTCTGAAACGCCAAGTCCCACGCTTCGTTGTAGACGCCCGTGACGAACGCGGCTGCGACGGAAGGGCCGGTGTAGGTGAATGCCATCAGATTCTCCGAGAGGTAGGAGCCGAGCGGAACTCAATGCGGTCGAGTTCAAAGTCGTCACCATTGTCGTTGATGACCTCGAGCTCGAAGTAGGTGGCCCGCAGCCCTTTGCCGATGTCGACGCGCTGCATCTGCATCTCAGGGCTACTGCTTCGCGCGGTGTAGAGGTACGCATTATCCCCCACCGTCACCCGCAGGCGAAGTGGCCCGTCCGAAGCCGCCGCGAGGTAGCACTCCGACGCCCATTTGAGCAGCGAGGTGCCTGCGTCCACCGCGCCTGCGTTCACGGACGCCTGGATCGGCAGGCCGGCGTCTGTGTCACCGCCCAGCAAGAACACGCCGTCCCGCGAGAGCCCGTACACGTCGTCGCCGATGTGGAAGTACGACAAGAACCCGTACCCCTCGTAGCGGCTGAAAGCCGACGTGTCTGCGTTCACGACGATCGTCTCGCCTGCGTTGTCCCACAGCGGCACCCCTGCATACGTCTCGGCTCGGCTGGTGGCAATCGCTTCGATCAGCTCGACGACGTCGAAGTCTCCGCTCGCTGTCGCTCGCGTAAAAGCGTCGCTGTCGATGACGGTCGCAACGGCCAGTGTGGCTGTGCCTGATGCCGTCATGTTGATGGCCGCAAAGGCAATCTGTGTGCCGGCGATCTCGTGGGCCGTGATGGTGCGCGAAATGATCGACGCGTTCTCGTTGCCTTCGTAGGCGTTGGCGTACGAGGACAGACGCGGCAGGGTCACGACTGCTTCGCCGTACACGCGATCGCTACCGCGCGACACAAACGTCGGCATGGTGAGGTTGCCGCTGATCACGCCTCCGGTCGTACCGACCGCGGCCGATGTCAGGTAGGCCATGGACCCTTTCGACAGCCCGTAAGGCGGCACGACTTTGCTGGTGTACGCGTCGGACGTCAGCGCGGGCAGGCGAGTCGTCGCTTGGCCGTACGGGCGCCCGTACGCGGACGCAAGGGCGATGACCGGCTGCATGGTGCACGAGACCGTGGCGATCAAGTGCCCGCCGCCGGCAGTTCGCAACGAGGCCATGTACGCGGCGGCAGCGGCGTACGCGCCCTCACCGCCCGCGCTGCGCAACGGCTGCATAGATGAGGCGCCGGACGCTTCAGCCGTGAGGATCGGGTCGTACACATAGTCGCCGCCGGAGTACAAGCTTGCGAGCAGGAACACAGGTGTCGTGCTGGGTGCGGACGACGTGAACACAGTCGTGTCGTTGACCGTGTATGTCACCGTGCCGTTTTTTCGACGAATGCCGAATACGTCCCCGGATGCAAACACGGTGTCTTCCGTGCGGCGCACACCCTTCTCGTAGATCGCGTAAGTGCGACCCTGGATGTAGAAGTTGTGAGACATCACGGTGTAGTCGTAGAGTGCTGTCCAGCGCCCCACGAACGCGGCTTCCAGCAGACCGACCATGGCCCCGACGTTGTTGGTGTCCGCCTTGAACGACACGCGCCCGTCAGAAAGCAGCACGTCTACGGACCGGGCCGTGCCGGTCCAGCCGAGGTTGTACTCCGTCACCACTGTGGGCGGGACCGACGCACGGTACGGCGTGGGGGCGATGTACGACTGCTCCGGCACAAACCGCGAAACGTTCTGCAGTGTGCAGAGGATCGCGTAGTTGACGTTGTACGAGAGGTCAGACCCTGCGCCGCCCATGGTGAGCAGCTGTTGGGCCAGCTCTTCGATGGACTGCCCGGTGTCGTACAGGTCGTAGTTGACGACGCTGCACACCCGCTGCTGTTCCGTCACCCAGTGCGCAGGGATGTACGGGCGGCCAGGACTGGCCGGCACAGCAGATGAGCCGGGGAGGGTGTAGGTGTACGAGACCTTGGTCAGAACGTTGCGCATTTACTCACCCTTGAAATCGTTGGGGAAGGCCGGGAACGGAGGGGCCAGTTTTTTGTTTGACATGATCAGCAAGCCCGTGTCTCCGCCGCATCCGTCCGGGTCAAATTCTCCGTACGGTAAGTCTACGCCGGCCGACACCGTGAGCGCCTTCGTGAACGTGTCGAACAGGTCGGTCGTCTTCCACCAGACGATCTCGGTCTTCCCTGATACCTGCTGCCCGATCAAGATCGAGCCGTCAGAGACTCCGTCTTTCCACGGGCTCTGCACGACCAGCGGCGGGCTGCGGTACACCGCGGGCCATAGGTCTTCTGGTAGGTCTTTTGTCACCCACGTAGCACCAAAGTCGGTCGTCAGCATGATCTTCCAGGCCTTCGGGTTCCAGTGGCGGATCGGAACCATGATGCACCCCTCGCCGAACGACCAGTGCTGGCTCTTGGCTGCGTTGTCGGCCGCCCAAGACACAGTCGGGCCCGCGCACCCGGCAGCGATGTCTCCGTAGTACGTCAGGCTGTACAGATCATTGCGGACGAAGTCCGCAGGCATCACCACCGACGGCAGCCCCCACGAGGACAAGTCCAGAGCCGTGTACGGCAAGCGCCACGTCGTGCCGCTGCGCCCCATCCACCCGCGTTGGCCTCGCGCATCGAGTGGGCCGGTGACTCGCGAGCGCCATGCGTCGGCAGGCCAGGATGCTTGGGTGTACCCGTCGTCATCCCCGATGAACAGGACAGGGCGTGTCGTCGTGTTCGGCCCCGGCGCCGCCTGCGTGACATAGCCGGTCGTGTCCCCCGCGCTGAAGTACAGAAAATGCTTGCCCGCGCCCATGTACCCGATCAGCACGTGGGGCTCGATGCCCTGTAGTGCGCTCGAGTTGTATGGCAGTAGGTCTGCCGTCACCCACGGGCTGATGACTTCCTCCAGTACCGGCTCATGGACGATGGACCACGTCTCTCCGAAGTCGTCCGTACGTACCGTGTACACGGACAGGTTGTTCACGTTGTTCGCCGATACGTCGGCGTCTGTACAGGTGACGTACAGCGCTCGCGCTTTACCGCGCCCGGTACAGAACACACGCGACATGCTGCTTCGTCCGGACCCCACAGGCAACGTCGAGCAGTTTCGCGTGAACTTGGTGCTGAGTGCTTTCGTCTTCGTGTTTCCGATGGCGATCTGGTGACGGTACACCCCTACACCCAGCGTGTACGTGAGCGAGCTAACACCGAACACGTAGTCTCCGTCATCGTTTTGCCCGAGCGCAAAGACCCCGTATGGCGCGGCGCTCATGGACATGTCGGCAAGATGCTTGGCCGTGGAGTGTGTTGTCGTTGAGCGCAATTCTTGGAATGAGGTTGCCCCCGTCAACGCGTATGACACGGACTTGGAATCTTCTGCTGGCTCGTCTTCGGTGCCTGGGCGTTTCACGTACGTCAGTACGGGCCACGTACTGATGAACGACCAGTTGGTAAACGGCACGTCGCGTTGGTAGGACTGCCGGCACCATAGGACGTACCCCCCACCCACATGCACTGCGCCCGTCCGTCCGTTGATGAACGACTTGGTCGCTCCGGGGATCGTCGGTACCGCCGGCACGGCTCCCATAGCGCTCGTGACGTTTGTCCCCTTTGATGCAGAGCCGCCGGTAAGGGCTCGGCTCACGAGGGGCTTTTTGTTTGACGGTTCCGCGAAGTCTTGCTCAGTCGGCGTACTGAACACCGTGACGAGTCCCAGGTCGTCGGGCGTCTCGATCGTGCGCACGTAAGAGAACTCACCCGCTTTGTCGGCGATGGTGTTGCCGACGCGGCGGGTGAGGAAAGGGGCGTCAACCATGTCGAGCGCCCGCGAAGCGGCTTGGCCCACCGGGGACGGCGAGCCGAGCACTTTAGGGAACGGAAACTTTTTCATTCGTCAAGTTGAAGAAGGTCCAGAACTCTCGTGCGACGGCGGGGGTACGGGTCGTGTTGCCGTCGATCTGCAGTCGCTCCACATACCCTGAGCCGAACGCCCGCACGGCGACGCGGTGTGCACGTCGCTCGTCTTCCGGCACCGCGATCAGGCTGGTCGTGGTCGACTGCGTCGCTCCGTTGACATACAGCCGCTGCAGCGTCGGCGAGAACGACAAGGTGACGGCAATGTCGTCTACGAGGTTTGAGCCCGAGTCGGGGTAGTTCGATGTGTAGTTGCGCGTATAGGACAACGCAGACGCCCACATCTCGGTGAATGATCCCGATGTGTAGCGCATGTACCGCGAGGAAACGACGATGTCGGAAAACGTGTCGTAGTGAGGGGCATCTGGGTTGCGGAAGCAGCACAGCTGCAGGTAGCTCTGGTGCGCAGGGTCCACGGAGTCCTCGCCCATCGTCAACACGATGTCTACCCCGTGCACGCGCTGCTCAACTCCGTTCACGATGGGGTTCGTGGTGCTCGACATGCCCGATACGATCAGGTCGAGCGTGAACTCGGATGGGTAGGTACTCATTCGCCGACCTTCAGTGCTTTGTCGTTACGGCCGCCGTACGGCAGGTATCGCGTGTTGGTGCCTGTGCCGTCGAGTACCGGATCGCTGCCGGAATAGCTCAGGCGGTTCTCCATGTACAGCTTGCCGGCCCCGTTGAGCACGGCGGTCGTGTTGGCGTCAGTGTCGTTGACCCAGTTGCCAAACGCCGTGACCTCGGGGGCTCGTCCTGTCGGTACTGCGCCTGCGGCACCTTCCATCTCGTCGCGTAGCAGTGTGCTCAAGTCCATCGGGAAGTACTCACCGCGGATGGTGAACATGCGCACCGAGTAAATGTCAGTCGTTCGGTATGCACCGAACTCTCGCACCGTCATCAAAAAGGGCATGCGTGCTCGACGGGCACCGACGTCAACTTCGTTCGTCATGGTGCCGTTGACGTACACCCTGGCCATCGTGTCTTTCAGCCGCACGTACACGGTAGACCGCAGCGAGTTTGCAACCAGTCCGCTCGACGTAGCGTCGATGACGTACCGGGTGCCTCCATTGCAAACGATGACCTGAATCGCGTGCGTCGAGCCAGAGGGGGTGACCTTGATCTGCACCGACGTGACCGTTGCAGAGGCCGCTGAGCAGTCCCGTGCATAGGATTGCGCCGACGTGCCGCCGTAATGATGCGTGAGTTCCAGCGGAAACGGCGTCCCGGTTGTGGACGGTGCTTGCATCTGGTACTGCAACTCCAGGCCGATGTCGGCATCGCGTGCGTTGGGGTCGCCCGGAAAGTCAGTGAGCACCGATTCGGTATAAGGCGTGGTGTACCACTCACGCGGATCCACCACGCCCGAGCCAGGGGACGTGAAGCGCGCACCGGGGTACATGGTGCCGCCCGAGAGGACCTGCGCAGTGGACGCGGGCGACCCTGTGGGTCGCCGCCATTTGGCACCGGATGCTGCCTGGAAGCCGATCAGGCCCCCTAGCGTCGATGAATTCGTGCTGAGCACGGAGGTGTTTGACGCAAAGTCATCGAACACAGACAGCATCTTTGCCCCCTTACAGCGTCGGCAGAGCCACGCTGTAGTAGTCGACCGTCTGAGTCGCGCCCGACGTCAGCGTGGTGCTGCTCAGGTTCAGCTCAGCACCGGCCGTGGCGATTTCACCTTGCAGGCGGGCCTGGGTGGTCGAAGACGCGCCCGTGTCGCTGGCGGCGACGTGGCGGTAGTAGGTTGCAGCGCCCGACAAGGCGACGACGCCTGACCACGTCTCCGACGTGCTTTTGGCCAGCACGCCGCCCGTCGCGGTGCTGGCCATGTTCACACCGGTGCCGGTGCTGTTCAGGCTGATCGTGCACAGCAGACTGCCGGACGCCGCGTCATCGGCGCTGGCCGGCGGGGTGCCCGAGTAGATTTTGATGAGACCGCCCGCCATCAACGTGGCGAGGGAGCCGGTGTCCAGCAGCTTGTTGCGCAGGCCGGTCGAAACTTTCAAGGTCATGGAGGACTCCTTAGCTGGTGGAGACGAGAGAGATGCCGGCCGTCACGCGCAGGATCGAACCGACGTCGAGGACTTTGGGCGAGGAAAAGCGGACCACTGACAGCAGCACGCCGGCCGTGCTACCGACCGATTGTGCCGAGACGAGGAAACCGCCGTAGATGGTCTCGGCTGAGGCCATCGTGAACTCGGCCTTGTTGTCGTGGTTGTCGCAGACGCCGCCCGTCACCGTCGAGCCGACAAAAGCCAAACGGTTGGAGCCGTAAGCAGACGACTCAACCGCGTTCGCGCTGATGTTCGCGGCCGTGTCGTTCGTGTTCGGCGTGTAGGCGCCTTTGTACAGCCCGATGTACCACGAGGCGAACTGCGAACTGCCTTTCAGGACAACGCCGAGCATGTGGTTGAGGCCCTGGAGCGGCATCAGGTTGTCGACGATTTCGCTGTCCGTGACCTCGCCGTCTTTGTTGACGACCTCGATCAGGTATTTGAAGCCGACAGGGAGGGTGGTGATGGCGTTCATGCGGTGTTCCTTCGCACAATTTCCGCGTCCATGAAACTCGAAGCAGCAGCGCGGGACTGCTCAGCTCCGAACAAAGTCGTGAGCATCTGGCGGAGACCGTTCTGCTCGACGAACATGCTGGCCCCCGCCTGGGCGTGTGGCGCAACGTTGTTCGCCTCTTGGATGTTCTTCACCTCGCCCGATTGGTCACCCACGATTATGCCCTTCTCGGACATCCACCACACTTTGTTCTGGTTCGGGATGGCGCGAAGCGAGTACGGCACCGCATCGTAGGGCAGCTGCGGAAGCATTTCGGCCCCGTCGATGTCGCCGGGGAGCCAGTAGGTTTCGCCCGCGGCGATGAACGTGCCGGTCTCGAGCGACGCCAACAGCGTCACAGGGTGCTCGAACAGCACGTAGCTTCGATCTCGGGCGCACACGTGACCCGAGAAAGGCTCGCTGAAAAACACCGCGTTGCCGACCGCGCTAAGCACGCGACCACCGAGTGTGTCCATGAAGCGCCCGGCCGGCATCGGCTGAAGTCCGGCTACCCAGAACTCTGCCCCGTCTGAAGGAGCGACGGCCAGTGTGACCGGCGGCGTGGGGGTAGACCCCTGTCCGAACTCCATGACCTCCATCAGTTCGCTGCCGTTCGCGCGAGACATGCCGATGACGACGGTGACCCCGGACGGGAGTGTCGCTGGGAGGTTGCTCACGAGGATGCCGCCGGTCGTTACGTCGACGGCTTGCACTTCGGGGGCGGCATGCAGCGCGCCGTCGTCGGCGCGGTACGCTACCGACACTCGGTACAGGCCTGGGGGCAGGGCACCCGTCGTCTGGGTGCAGGCAAACGTGGGCTGCGGTAGCGTCCACGCGCGCACCTCGTTCTCGGGCGTGATCAGCTGGATCGTATCCTCATCGGACAGCAGCGTGCCGGCCGGCACATCGCAAAAAGCAGGTCGGCGCCCCGGCACGCACGCACCGAGTACCTCTGACTGCAGCCCGCCGTTCTGCTGCCGCACGAACAGGATCTGCCCGTTATCGACGACGAGCGCCCCGGCCGCGTGCTCTACGGCACCGGTGGCATCCGTCAGGGAAAGGGCCTGCGTGAATCCGCGACGGCGCGTTACACGGCCCTCGCTGTGAACGTCTGCGTTCACGATGGCGCGCGCAAAACGCCCCTGCTGCCCGACCGTCTTCTCGACCAAGTCGCGCGGAGACCGGCGGTTGTTTTCACCGAAGGGGAAAGGGCCGACGCGGATTGGGTTTGAGGCGGTCATAGGTAGGGGCCGTGATATGCCAAGGACTCACACCACGGCCCCTGGCGGGGGTTGGGAACCGAGCCGAAGGTCTCGGATAGCGCCGCACACCGCGCTTGCGCGCATACCCGCTGGTGCTGGTGGTGCTATTTGGTACGACTCAGCTCGATGTCGATTATGGCGTTGAGCTGGTCAGAGATTTTCTTGTACTCGACGCGACATTCTAAGATCGCCTCGCTCACATCTCGGTCTGTGGCGAAGGCTTCTTGGTCCCGCTGGCTTTCAGATCGTTCAGCGGCTTCGGGCGCACCAGTAGGTTGCTCGGCAGTGCCGGGCACTCGGTCGGCGGTGTTGAGCACGCGCACAGCGCGAGACTCAAGACAACGCCGACCAGTCGTCGCGGTTGCGAGCTTTTGCCTTGCGTCGTCGCGTTGCGCTGTGAGGGTACCGACGATTGCCTCATGTTCTTGGCCTCTTTTGCGGTACTCCCGCTCTTTACGTTCCCGTTGCTCGCTCGCTTGCTTTTCGGCTTTCAGCTGCTCTCTCTCCTTTGCGCCCTGACCTGCAAAAAACGAAAGCGCGGACGCTATCGCGATGAGGGCAAGGACGACGTAGGCGTTCACAGCTGCGCCTTCATGCAGCGCTCGTGCAGCGCCAGTCGGTTCGTCCACAGGCCGGCGCAAACCTTGTTCGGCTTGGAGCAGTCGATCTTGGTTTTGGGGTCGACGGTGTACATCTTCCACATGAGGATGCCCTCGCACGCGCCCTGGTAGTCGCGAGCGTTGAGGCGGCTGACGATCGTCGACGAGCAGAATGCGCCCGAGCCGATGTTGTACGACAGGTCGAGGTACAGGTCGTACTCTTCCTGAAACAGCGGAACTTTGACGCAGCGCTTGAGAGCGCCTTCGAACTTGTTCACGTCGCGCAGAGCGCGCTCGAGGGCCAGCACCGGCGTGATGCTGTCGCCCATCTTCACCCCCTCGGTCGTGCCAAAGCCGATCGTCGGGACGTCACCTTTCGTGGGGATGATCGCGCGATCGCTGTAGCCTTCAGTCTGCATACGCGCCACAAACGCCGCTGCCGACATGGTCAGCAGCGTCACGGCGACGCGCGCCTTGAACTGAGTCGACACGGGCGGGGTCACAGGTAATCCCCTCGAATCGCGCGCATCTGGGCATCGTGCTGCTCTTGCTGGCGACGGTCTTCGCGGCGCTTGAAATAGAGGTTCACGATGAAGCCGACGATACCGAGGATGATACCTACAGCGACGCCGGCCTCGCTCGTTGTAAGCCACCCGATGAAGCTCGTTCCTGCGCCGACGTACGTGGCCTTGGATGCCACGGAGGCGACGACGGCATCAGCAGTGTGTTCGTGGATGTCGTTCATGGTGTACGGCAGGTAGTTATTTGATGCGGCAGTAGAGGTACGGCACGGTGAACACACCCGTGCAGGCGCCCGCGCCGTACCCGATTTTCAGGTTGGCGCGAATGCGTGTGGCACCCACCGGGATGACAAACCCGGGGGCGTGGAACACGAGCTCGTTCGGGCTGAACTCGCCTTGTGGGTCAGACGCGCTTTCCGCCATGCACGTCGATTCGTACAAAGGGGTGCTGCCGTTGAGTGCCTCGATCTGCAGCTTGGCGTACGAGAAATTCGACGAGACGTTCGTCGCCTTGATGGCCATGCGTGCGTAGTCGATGTAGTCGACGCCCGGCGTGAGAGCGGCGCCCGACGCCATGTTTACGAACTGCGCAGACGCGTTCAGGATGGCGAGGTCGTCGGCGCCGTCCGTCTTGGTGCCGCTGAACGTCAGCGTGCATGCTGTGCCGCCAGGATCGCTGGCGTCGGCGACGTTGGTGGCCATCGTCACGAGTGCAGCCGACGTGCCGGAGCGGACGTACTGGATCTGCCACGAGTCCGGTGCCACACCTGCGGCGGGGGCGGTGACCGTGCCCGCCGAGCCCGAGAGCAGAGGGTTCAGCATCAGTTGTTTGGACTGTGCGTACGTCTGCCGGCAGTCCACGTTCGACGCAGGAGGTACGAACGGGTTCGAGAAGTTTTCGCGGGCGAAGTCTTTGGCGAACTGGCGTCCGATCCGCACGCCGCCCTTTGCCCCGATGTGCACGCCCGCCGATGCTTGGTCGTACAGCATGCCGGACAGGGCCGACCCGACTGAGCTGGTGCGGTCGATGAGCGCACGGTGAGCGTCCGACGCGACGGCCAGATTGTCTCGTACCAGATCCGCGATGTACTGTCGGATCAGCACGATGTTTTGGCGAACAGTGGTCGTGCTGAAAGCGCCGTACCGCGGAGTCGTGTACACGATGCGGAGGGCGGCACCGATCGCTCGGCACTTCATCGCGTACTCACGCAAAGCGATGCCGAAGGCGACGCAGTTGTCGGTGTCGAGCAAGTTGTTCTGCCCCGGCATCAACAGCACTTCGTTCGGGCGGTATGCGGCGACAGACGAATCAAAGCGCGCCAGAATCTGCTGCATGGTTTCGCCAGGGACTGCCGACACGGCCACCACGTCGTACGGCCAGCCGATTTCGGCCAAGCAGTGCACCCAGTAGCCGCGCGACGACAGCAGGCGGTAGGCACCCGCTGACACGACGTCGCCGTTCTTGCTCTGGGAGTCGCCGTCCACCACCAGGGTCCGGCGGGCGAATGGTGCGCCGCTCACCAGCAGCGCGCTTGATCCTGCTCGTTGCAGCTGCCCCGTCGCGCCGACGTAAACGAGCTGCTGAATGGCGGAGTTCGTCGGCGCCCCGTATGTCGCCGAGCCGGCGGTAACCAGGGCCGAGGCCGGGGAGGTGTCGAGGTCGTACGACACGCCGGCTTGTAGCCACAAGCCCGCGTACGTGCGACTCGTGGTCATCGTGATCACTGGCATCGTCTGCTCCTTAGTAGCCGCCGTACGCTACGACGCGCGTTTTGTGGCGCAGTCGGCGGTCTTCGATCTTGGAATCCTCGCAGTACTGCAAGAAGGATAGCTCGAACTCGCGCGCCTTCGTCTTGTCGAAAGCCTCGGAGTCCTGTTTGCCGTAGGCCCGCGACTTGACCCAGCGTAGAAGGTGCTGGTGGTGCTGCACGTCGACCTCGAGCTGTTCGTTTTTCGTCGCGTTGTTGACCGGCTGCAGCGGCAGGCGGAACACAGTGGTCTCGATGACGACGTCTTCAGAGGGCAGGGGCCAGACGCGGACTTTGGTGCGCTCCAGCCCGATGACGACCGCGCCCACCGGGCCGCTGCGCCCATCGAAGCGCATGCCCTGGGTCGCGGTGTCTTCGATGTTGACGAGATCGACCGGGCGTCCGTTGTCCCGACGGAAAGCGGTGCGCCATTTCAGAATGAGGGGACTGGTGGTGTACCAGTCCTGGCCTGCGATGACCTCGATGTTGACGATGCTGGCCGTCGAGGCGTCAGCGATCCCGTCCGTTTTTCGGCAGAACATCATCTGCGCGTCGTCGATGTACGACAGGATCTCTGCGTCGGACCAAAGGTACGGCGCAGCCAGATCGTTCATCTCCTGGCGGAACAGCTGAAGCAGCTCTTGGCCGGTCATGTCAGTCCTTGGTCTGGTACTCGAGCCACGCAGTGTCGCGCTCTTCAGCGCTGGGCTTCCAGCCGAGGGCGTCGTTCAGGGCCTTGATGCTCGGAGCACCGTTGGCGCCGAAGTCGTCGCGGGAGTTGCGCTCCACCATGACCGCGATGGCAGCCAGCAGCGCGTCCTGGCGTTCGGTCGGGTCAGTCGGTTCGACCGCAGGCTTGTCGTCGGTGCTGTCTTGCAGCTCTTCCTCGGGCACGCACCCCAGGTTGAGCACTTCGGCGTGCATCTCCTTGGGGACAAACGTCGGCACACCCTTCTTGAACTCGATCGAGTGGCCGGTCAGCGACGCGATGGTGCGATCGCGACTCGAGATGAATTTCATGTTCGGCTCCTTAGAAGTCAGGGCCGAAGCCCTGACGTGGGTTGTTCAGATCAAGCGACCTGGACTTCGTTGGTGCGGCCGGTCACGACGTACTGGACGCGGACGGTCACCGTGCCTGCCGTGGCGTTGCCGTTCTGGTTGGCCAGGGTGATGCGGATGTCTTCACCAGAACCGCGGTAGCCGGTGGGCACCAGAGCCGTGCGACCGGCCGTCTTGATGCTGGTGGCGGCCAAGTAGCGGCTGGCCGACGCCGAGTCGCCCACGGCGATGGTCGCGGTACCGGTGTCGTTCGACACGGTCTCGACGGTCACGTCACCGCCGACGACAACAGCGTTGGGCGGCAGACCGATGATGTCGGCCACGGGGGCGGCGACCGAGAACAACTTCTCGACGCCGTCGGTCATGACCATGGTGTCGGTCACGTTGAGGGTGAACTCAGCCGACAGCGCGTACTGCAGGCCTCGGTTCTTCAGGAGCTTGGCCATGACTGGCCTCCTTTCATGAGCTGGTTGTGCTACGGGCCGGCGTCAGCCGGCCCTGGCCCGTTACTGGGCGACGTAGCAGGAGATCACGCCGAAGTCTTCGACGGAACCGGCCTCGTAGATGTTGCCGAACTTGGGCTTCAGGAAGCCCAGGATCTTGCCCACCGAGATGCCTTGTTGGTTCTCGTAGTCGAAACCCTTCTCGACCCACTCGGGGGCGCCGATGTCTGCCATGCCCAGGGCCTGCGCGCCGCAGAACAGGACTTGGCAACCGTCGACGGTACCGCCGGAGCCCCACTTGGAGCCGGAAGCGGCACCGCGGGTGTTGTAGACGTGGCGGAACTCGTGCAGGTAGATGCCGTCGATCTTCACGCTGGAGCCGGTGAACAGGGCGTTGTTCTTGTCGGCCTGCTGCGAGTGACGCAGGTTCAGCATGTAGTCGGGGTCCTGCTTCAGCTTCGCGAACGCCGAGGGGGTCAGGAAGGCGTGGTAGGTTTCCTCGCCGCCGTCTTCCTTGATGCCGCGAACGTAGCGCTCCTTGGCGTAAGCCTTGAGCTGCACGAACATGTTCCACGTCGGGGTGTCGGCGGCGGCCAACGCAGACGTGGCAGCCGAGGCGACCAGCGTCTTGTTGGTGCCGTCCCAGCGCAGGCGGCGGTTGGCGGACGGGGCTGCCACGTCGGCGCCGAACTCGAGGAACGGCAGGTCCGAACCGGTGCGGTTGGTACCGTTGTTCTTCTTGGTGTAGGCCACGCCGGACATGGTCAGGAAGGCCAGCTGGTCGATGCGGTCGGCCAGCCAGTAGGCCAGCACGTCACGGCTGTTGCCGCGGAACTCGACGATCGACTTCTGGTCGGCCATGCGGCCTTCGTGGCGGTTGGCGTGACGCAGCTGGTCGACGCGGATCACCTGATCGAAGGTCTGCATCGCCTCTTCGTTGCCTTCCAGGGTGCGGTCACCGGCCACGCCGTCGCCTTGCAGGTCGGCCAGCAGGGTGATGACTGCGCGAGCGCCCTTCTCGGTCTTCTTCAGCTCGGTGATGTGCTGGATCAGCGAGTTGGGGCCTTTGCCCAGGAAGCGGTTGACGAAGGACATGTTGCGGGCCTGACGCCAGAGGTCCATCGACCAAACGGTCTTCTGTTCACTGGTCAGCAGGCCAAAGTTCGTGAGTGCCATGGGGCTCTCCTTTGACTGTGGGTTGAAGTACTGGCATTTGTCGTGTCTCGCCACGACCAGCGAACTGAGAATGTGTCGTCATCTCGCACGATGGGAGCGAGTGTAATCTACTTTTTACACAAAAGAGAACAGCCCGCGATGCGGGCTGTTCTTGATTGGCAACGGGTCACGCGAAGTACGCGAGCGCGCCGCCTTTCTGTACCCACTTCGTGCCGTCGTACGCGAAGCGCGTGCTGCCCGTGGAGCCCGCAGCGGCCGTGCCGTCATCGGCTTTCTTGAACACCGAGGCCCAGGTCACCGTCACCGCTCCGCCCGCCGGGTGCACGATCGTGACATCCAGCTCGTCGCCTTTGCGCGCCGATGTCGGCGCGTTGATGGTCAGGTTTGCGCTGGGCTGCAGAACAATCTTGCGGCTGGTCAGCATGCTGTGCGTAACGGAGGCAGCTTTGTACACACGGGTGTCACATGTGATGCCCAGGGTGTTCGCTACCGACATGATGGGCAAGTTCATCACGTTCGGCGCAAGCGGCGTGATTACGCCGCTGAAGTCGCTGTCCTTGATGACCAGTCCGTTGACGCGGAGGGGGTTGTTCGACGCCGCGCCGATGCCGTACGACGACGCGCCGCCGCGGATCGTGACGCGTTCCAACGTCATCGTGTTTTGCGTAAGCGCGGTGCGGCCGGGAGTGACGACGGTGGCCCCGCGCAAGCCCACTACCTCGTTGTTGAAGTCCTTGAGGTAGATGGTCGTCTCGCCGAACATCTTGTAGATCCAGTAGTAGCCGTTCAGAGACCCGCCGCCTGACAGCACGTTGTCAAAGATGCCGACGTAGTCACCGGCACGCCAACCGACCGCAGGCGTGCCGATCGGGCATTCATAGGCGCCGAACCCGTCGACGGAATCAGTCGCTGAAACAAAGACGTGCTCTTGCCAGAAGTTGCCGTTGAACCCGAAGTTGATCGCTGCCACGTTGGGCTGCACGCCCTCGAACAAGCAGTCGTGCAGGACCGTGTCGCGTGCGTTGAACGAGATCACATGACCGTTCACCACTGACACGTCCGCGTTGCTGACGAGGTGCCCCGAGATGCGGTTATCGCGGGTTTTGTGCACGGTCGAAGCGTTCGCGATCTGAATCCCGCCGTTTCCGGGCATGTTCTGACAGTTGATTTTCGTCTGCGTGCCCTGGACGTCCTGCAAGGACCCGACGCCGAAGCGTGTGGACGAACCGGTCGTGTCGTTGATGACGAGACTCGCTTCGACGGAGGTGTCCATCGTGCCCACGTTCATCACGCCGAACGCGTTCACTCCGGAGTGGGTCAGCTCGAGGAACAGCTGACAGCCGGTGCCGGTGCCGCCTGTCGGCGAATTGGGGGTGGGCGGAAGAGTGGTGTACTTGCCGCGCGAAATGGGGCGCACCGCCTCGACCTCACCGTTGGGGCCGACTTGCGTGACGCGGAACACAGCGTGTTCTTGCACTGAGCCGCCCGACAACGTCAGGTCGTCGCCGACGGTGTAGCCAGTGCCCGACGACACATGCACCAGCTGGCCGGATGTCCAGGCGGCGAACGCCGTGCTGTCCAGACCCACGTTGTTACGATACGCGATGTCGCTCAGACCGAACGTGTTGGCGGTCGGGATACGGACTTGGTAAAAGCCCGACAGGTTCTGCATGCCGTTGGACGGGATGTTGATGAACGAGACGACTTTGCCCGTGGTCAACCCGTGACCGTTGAGCGTGACGATGGCCTCGCTGGCGAGCGACACGGCCGATGGCGAGCCGATCAATGTGCCCGGGATCGCCGAATACACCCCCGTGCCGTCGGTACCGACATCCAAGTCGGCCTCCACGTGCACGTCGCGCAGATCGGAGATGACGCTGGTGTCAGGGGTAGCGTGGTTCATGAGCGACACGCCGCCGTTGCGCAGCTGGCCTACACGACCCGTGAACGAGATGCGACCGCCGGAGACGCGACCTGTTTTGGTGTACCCCAGTGCAGAGGCGAACGGTTTGGTTGCCGGGACGTACACCTTGCAGCCCGCGCCGCGTGTGCCGAGCGTAGACACACCCACAGCCGAAAAGTTCTTGAGCCCTTGATCGTCGTAATACTCGCTGTTGGTGATCTGATCGTCGCCGAAGGCCAAGCAGTCGTCGCCCGCCTCGATGTACCCGCCGATCACGTGGATGTTTTCGCCGAACAGGATGTGCAGCCCGTCTTGGAACACCCGCGTGGCGCCCAGGACCCGGGGGTTCATGATCGTGATGTTCTTTCCGCCGATGCGCGTGGACCAGTTCTGCGACCACAGCCCTGCGATGAGCGTCACGTCCTTGATGAGCAGGTTCTCGACGTTGAAGTACTCCATCACGGACAGGTAGTCTTTGTTCGCAGCATCAAGCGTGATGTCTTCGAGACCCATGAAGCGCGCCGAACCGTACCAGCTGCCGTTCTTCTTGTTCCATTTGGCGCGGATGACCGACGACAGAGGGCTGGTGAACAGGGCCCCGTTGGTGTAGACGGCGTTGGTCGTCTTGATCAACGTGGTGCCGTTGCCCTTGATGTGGATGAACTCAGGGTGCCACAACCCGCTCACGAGGTACGGGGCCTGCCCGTACAGCTCGACGGTGCGGCGGCGCTTCGAGGCGGCGGCTTCCGCCCCCATGGTATCGAGGAAGTCCTGCAGGATGGCGGTGTCGTCGTTGCCGCTCGGTTTGGGCGCGGCAAATGCCGCGCCCGAGGACACGTCGGGCACCCACCCCGCCCCTTCGTAGTAGACCCACGCCGAGCCGTCGCCCATGCTGATGGTGTCGCCTGTTCGGTAGCCAGGGAGATTGGACGGGGATGAAACGAGGTTCGAGGTGTAGTGCACGGCGGTCTCCGAAAGTTAAGAGGCGTGGGTTCCTTCGACCCCACGTGCGATACGGTCCTTGGTGCGCGACTCAAGCGCCTGCGCGGCCAGCTCGAGGTGGTTGATGGCGCGCTGGTTTTCAGCGCACGGGAACTTGCTGTTGAGCACCTTCATGCGATGCGTCAGCACCGCGATGAGGGCCTCGTTGGTCAGGCCGTTGACGCCGGCCTCTTTGATCGGCCCGAGCTGGAACGACAGGCGGAGAGAGTAACGCCCGGCGTGAACGTCGTACACATGCCCTTCGACGCTGGTACCGTCTGCCATGCCGCTGATGGCGTTCACATAGACGCCGTTGTGGTCAGTGTGGATGCGAGCCATGATCATGCCTCCAGTTCGTCGCCGCGCATGGCAGCCAGGGTCTTTTCGTCGAGCTTCATGAAGTCGTCCTGCGACATCTTGAGCACGTCCTTCGCGCTGATCTGGCCACCGAGCTTGTCGTGGTCTTGGCCGACCTTCGTCGTCGCAGGAGGCTGCCGGCCGGCAACGTCCGCGTTCTTCTTGCGCTGCTCTGCCGCACGCGCTTCTGCCTTGGCCTTGGCCGCGTCCTCAGCACTGACGCGCGGGGTGGCCTCGGCGGCGGTCTCCTGGGCGCGGGTCTTGGGCGGCATGATGAGCTTGATAGCCTTCTGCAGCGCCTGCGAGGGCGTGTAGCCCGTGGTTTGGTAGGCGGCCTTGAGCTCGAGCACTTCAGCGGTCTTGTCCTTGTCGAAGTCCTGGTGCTTGGGGTCCAGCTGCGGGTAGGCCTCTTCCATGCGGTCGACCAGGGTGTCGTAGCGCACGCGCTCGACGGCGCGAGCTTCCGCGGCCTGGATGTTCATGTTGGTGCGCTTGTCGTTGATGTCGCGGTCCATCGTGCGGATCTCGCGCATCAACTTGTTGGCTTTGTCCAGCTCACCGTCTGCCACGGCCTTGTTGTACTCGGTCTCTTTCGCGATCAGCTTGTCCTCGAGCTGAGTGATCTCGTCGTTCGTGGCAGCGACTTGCTGGCCTTGCTGGAACTTCGACAGCTGCTGCTCGAGAGCTTCACGTCGGCCGCGCTCGGCCTCGAGGATCTCTTTGTGGCGGCTGAGCGGGATGCGCGCGTCGGCCTTGGCCTTGTCGTCCTTGTCGGCCTTGCCGTCGCTGCCCTTGTCCGGGTTGTCCGGGTCCACGTCGCTCTCGTCACCGCCACCGCCGTCGCGCAGCGAGGTGTCAGCGGCGCCGATCGTGTCGGCGTCCGGCTTGACGTCGGGCTTGACGTCGGGCTTTTTGACTTCATCGTCCGTGGGCGTCCAGTTGTCGCCGCGGTCGACTGTGCCGCCGCCCGCGCCGCCCTGGTCGGCGTCGCCTGCAGGTTCCATGTAGCGCTTGAACATCCAGTGCAGCTTGATCATGCTGTTTCCTTCGGGTTGGAGGGTTGGGGGTTGGGTTGGTTGGCTTGCTTCACGGCCACGGCCCGCTGAACGGCGGCGTCCTGTTCGCGAAGGCGGGCGTTCTGCTGCGCCTCCATCTGGCGCAGCCCGAACTCGAACTGCATTTTGCGCTCTTCCATGCTCATCTCGTGTTGGAATTTCTTCTCATCGAGTGCGATGTCGGCCTGCACCTTCATCGCCTGGGCCTGGGCGCCGTTGTCCTCTGGCGGCGTAGCCGCTTCCTTCTCAGCCAGCACGCCTTCCTTGCGGGCCTTGGCGTGCTTGAGGCCGGCGTCGGCCTGCTTGCCAGCGGCCTCTGCTTCCGTCTTGGCGACTTCGGCCTGCTGGCCACGCATGGCGAGCGCTCGCTGTGCCTGCGCCTCGGGGCTGTTCGCCGCCGCGTTCATCTTCTTGATGATCTCGCGCTTGCCGATCAGGCGGCTGTTCTCGATCAGCGTTTCGTCCGGGATGGCGACACCCAGTTCCTTCAGAGCGACGGCTTGGTCGAATTGGCTGTCCTCCAGGGTCTCGCGCTGCGGTACGCTGGAAGTGACGGTGTCGTACTCACCGAGCATCAGGTCGTTGACGACAGTACCATCGGGGCTCATGCCGTTGATGGTGAACGTCTCTTCCTCGCCGGTGAGCTTGTCCTTGGTAATGGTCAGGACGCGTTCCTCGGTGTAGAACGTCTGGATCAAGTCCAGGATGTTGCGAGCCAGGATGAAGTCGGAGCGCGTCAAGCTGTCCAGAGGCTTGACGAAGTTCGTGCTGCCGGCCTGACGCTTGGCCTGGATCGCCTTGGCGGCGACGTCGGCGCGGTCTTGGCCCTGCATGCTGTCCGAGACGCCAGAGATCCCCTTGAGGTGTTCCTCGGCCTTGTAGCTGATCCGGTCCAGACCCTGCGGCACCTGATTGGGCTGAATCTTGACCAAGTCTTTGTCCGGGTCGCCATTGACCTCGACCACGAGGCCGGTCTCGGCACCGCGCTGCTCCAGCTCTTCGGCGCTCATGTTCACCAGGGCGCCGGCCTTGGCCTTCCAGCCGCTGTTGGCCGTGGTGTTGACCACGTGCAGCTCCTGGCTCGAGACCTTGTTGAGCAGCTCCTGCGGCCCGATGAGGTTCTCCACGAGGCCGATCGTGGTGCCGTGACGGAAGAACGGAAAGAAGGGCACGACCGTGAAGTGCTTGTACGGGCTCCAGTCGTCGTGCAGCACCACGTTGTCGGCGATCACGACCCACTTGATGCGGTGGACCATCTTCGGGACGACCTTGAAGCCGAACTTTTCCACGAACCACGCGATGCGGTTGCGGTCGAAGTCGGCCGGGATGGCGCGCATGTCGCCCGTGGTTGGGTCAACGAAGTGCTTCTGCTTATCCAGCGTGCGGTACTGACGTTCGATCAAGCGGATGTTGCGCATCACGCTGGACTCATCGTACGTGCCGTTGTACATCGGGTTGAAGCGGTCACCGAAGCGATCGCGCGTGGACTGGATGCTGTCGTAGCCGTACGGGAAGAAACTCTGCTCGCGGTTGCGCAGAAGATCGGCATCTTCCTTGTTGTACAGCACCGCGATGTCGTCAGCGGTCACCCACTTGGTCGTGAAGACCTCGTTCCACGTGTCCGGGTCGTACTGCTCGCCGTCCGGGTCCACGATGACGTTCTTGGGGTTCAGGTTCTCGATGACGACCTCGCCCTGCAGGCTGTCGTTGAACCCGATGCGGACGTCGAGGAACCCGCGGGACGTGATGATCCCGTCGGCGAACATGTCCGAGCGCTTCCAGTCCAGCTGGTTGTTGTCGCTGATCTGTTTGAAGACCTTCGTCAGCACGTCGGCCGTCTCGGCGGGCGACCCTGAGCGCGGGCGGAACGCGATCTCGTTGCGGTTGTAGATCTGCTCGCCCATGACGTTGGCCATGGTCGAGATGATCTTGTTGATCGTCAGTGCCGGGCGGCGCTGCAGGCGCAACTTGGTCTTGTCGGCCTTGTCCCACTGGTCGCCGCGAAAGAACGCCTCGCACTTGTCCGCCTTCTCGACGAACTGCGCGTGCCCGTTGTCACGGGCCCAGGCGTAGCGGTACCAGATTTTTGTGCACAGGGCGGCGTCGATCGGCATAGGCGACTCACTTCAAGAATTTGAGCTTGTAGAACGACTTGTCGATCACCGACAAGATTTCGTCGATCAGGTTGGCCAACTCCGTGCTGCCGTCTGCACACTCGGTGCGGTGCGCCTTGATCCACTGGTGCAGATCCGGCAGCCAATCCACCGGCTCCCCGGTGGGCACAGGCACGTTGGGGAAGCTCTTGAACGGCCCCTCCACGCCCATGCGGCACTCGGCGAACGTATCTGCAGCCTCGACGATGGCGTCATAGAACTCGTTCAGCGCCATGTGCGCGGAGTACGAGCGGGTCGTGAAGTGGGCAAAGTGGGCGGCGGTGCGCGCTGCGAAGCAGCGGGCGATCAGTTCGGCGCATTTATCGGCCATGCGGTTCTCCTGTGCGCATCAAGCTGCCATGTGCGACGCTGCTGCGCCACCGACCTTGAGTTTGTCCTTCCATGACGGAATCCTCTGAGCACGCGGTTTGAGAGGTGCAGCCCGCCCGATGGCAAGCTGCGTCATCCAGGCCAGTGAGTCAACGCAGTCGTCGTGCACGCCGGCCGGGAAGCGCAGCATTTCCTGCCGCACGACGTCGTACCAGTCACCCGAGTCGTTGAAACTGACCATGCCCTGTTGCATTCGGCCTTGAAGTGGGCGGGCACGCGCCATTTTGTCGGTGATCGGCTTCAGCACTTCGATGGACGGGTAGAGCTGCCGCTCTTTCATGCGCTTTTTCAGCAGCGCTTCGATCGCTCGATAGATCTGCCCGTCCTCAAAGCCCAGAATCAGACTCGGACTATACCAGCGTACGACAAGATTCAGGATGCTCTCCACGATGAAGAACGCGTCCCCGCTTTTGAAGCGCAAGACCTCAGCGATGTGCAGCATGTCGTTCGTGTCCTGCAGCCCGACGCTGCCGACCGTGTAGTCGTTCTGCTTTTTCTCGCTGATGGCGAAGTCGAACGCGATGTAGACGTTGGCGTCCTTGACCCTTGGCGGCTGGGCGCGGCGGAACTGCTCGCGGGTGAAATACGCCCCATCGTCAGGGACCGGGTTCTGCTGATACAGGGCTGCCCACCAGCGCCCGCCGTTGTTCTGGGCCTTGATCCGCAACAGCTTGGCCACGTCGTAGCGTGCCGGGTGCAGCGCGTCGCCCGCGTTGCGGAGCCAGCGCAGATTGGTCGGGTCGGTCCCGCTCAGCATCGCCCGCGCGGCGGCTTCCCGGGCTTCTTCCGGGAACGCCATGACTTTGGCGCTGACCATGGCCTTGCGGAGCACGTCTTGCGCCATCTTGCCGGTGTCGATGCGGACGATCTCGTCCGTGGCCGTGTCCAGCCACTCGTCCTGCTCGGCCAGGGCGGGGTACTTGACCACCTCGAACTGGTCGATGTGGTCCTCGTCGCCGCCCAGCTTCATCATGTTCTGCAGGCGGCCCGCCAAGTCGTCGTCGTGCCACCACGTCTGGATCACCAGCACGCCGCCACCGGGGGCCAAGCGGCTGTAGGCGGTGGACAGGTACCACTCCCAGGTCTTTTCGCGGCCGTCGGCGCTGTCCGCCTCTTCCGCGTTCTTCACGGGGTCGTCGATCACGAGGACGTGAGCGCCCTTACCCGTGATCGGGCCGCCGATACCAGCTGCCACGTAGCCGCCGCGGTGGTTGTGTACGCCCCACTCTTCGGTCGAGCTGTTGTTGGGGTCCAGGCGGGTGTCCGTGAACACGCTCTGGTAGGCGGGGTCGTCGATCAGCTGCTTGACCTTGCGGCTGAAACCCATCGCGAGGCTCAAGTTGTACGAGCAGGCGATGAACTCGTGGTCCGGGTAGCGCCCCAGGTGCCACGCAGGGAAGTTCTTGGACGCGATCTCGCTCTTGCCGTGCCGGGGCGGCATGAGCAGCATGAGTCGGGGCGATTTGCCCTCCGCCACGGCCTCACTGAAGCGCTCCAGCCGGCGGCAGATGTCATCGTGGACCCACCCTGCGAGGTACTTCGGGTTCATCCGCTGGATGAACGGCATGAGACGGCGCCGCGACAGCACGCGCGACGCCAGTTCGCGTTGTACGGCCGCAGCTGCGGGGGTGCTTGCAGCCGGAATTGGCAAAGTCCCGGTGGGCTGAGGCGAAGGCGTGAGCGCTGCGAGTTTCGAGGTACTCGCTAGGGTGGGCTTTTTCGCGCTCTTGCCAGTGGACGCTGAACCACGCACGGGCGCCTTTTGGCCACTCGCGGATGGTTTTGAGCTCGTCGAGGCGCGTGTTGAGGCCGCAGTGGTCTTTGTCTTGGACGAGCCACGCTGCGAAGCTGCGGTAGCGGTAGCCTTCTTCGTCGTAGAACTCGGCTTGCGGGTCGAAATCTTGGTCATTCAGGTTCTCCGTCGCCATCTTCTTGCTCCATCAAGGCCGCTTCGGCCTCAAGTACCTGCTGACCTGTCTCTGCGATGACCTTGAACAGCTCTGCGTCGCTCATGCGGTCCAGGCGGTCCAGCATCACTTTGCCGTTGATCGTGATGTCGAGCTTCTTCTGCACCGGCTCGTAGTAGCCGCACATTTTTCCGATCTCGCGCCAGCCTGACACCATCGTTCCGGGCTCCGCCATGAGCTTGGCCAGTTCGATGGACTCCAAAAGGCCGTCCATCACGCGCTTGCGGGTCATTTGGCTGGCCTCTTCGTAGAGGCGCTTCTCGTCCTCGTACATGCGCAGCACGTTGGGCATCCGCACGAGGCGATACGCGTATGCGCCCCCATCGTTGTAGCCCGCCTTGGCCGATGCACTGAGGATCGACTCGCCCTGCGCCCAGAACTTGACGAACGCGCGCTGCATGTCGGTGAGCGGTTTGTCCGGGCTGATCAGCTCGGCGTTCTTCGCGCTGGACGTGTTGATGCCTCGCCGCGCTTGCGCTGCGTGCTTAGCGCGGCCTTCTGGCGTCGCGTCGGCCCCGCGCTTTTTGGATGTAGCCATGGTGTGCATCAAAGTTGGACGTACGGAAATTTTATAGAAAAAAATTGAAAGTGGTTTGTACGGAAGGGCCGGGTGGGTCGGTTTTTCGTGTGTAGGTCGCCGCGTGAGTCTCTTATCCCCCTGTCCTCAAAGACCGTCCCGGGTTCGGATTCGGATTCGAGGACTGGGATAAGGAGTCTCTTCTACCCACCGCTGTGCGAAGTTCGCGTTCCGCGCCCTTCGCTCCCTCACGCGTGGTGTCTTCATCCACTACCTCACGAGTTCATCATGCCTACCATCACCAAAGCTCAGCTCCAGAACGAAGTCGAAGCGCTGCGTCACAACTGCGACGCGCTTGAATCGAAGATCGCCTCGCTCAACACCCTGCTGGACGCAGCTACTGCGAAGCAGCGTGAGTACGAAGCGGCGCTCAGTCAGGCCAACGCCGACGCGCTGCGCGTCCGCGTGCTGGAAGCCCAGCTGGCCAAGGCCGTCGAGCAGCGCAACGCGCAGCTGGATGCGAAGCACGACGCGCTGAACGCCCTGGCCGATGCGCGCATTGCACGCGTCATGCCGCGCCAGCTGCCTTTCCCTCGCCCGGTCTTCGAGTTCGACCCCAATGTGCCCGGCGACTTCCAGCGCGCCAAGGCTTTGGCCATTGCCAACAACGGCGCGATCGTTCGCGCGCAAGGGCGCTGAGATGCACACCGCGTACATCGAGCTGACTCCTGAGCAGCTCTTCATCCTGTTCGGCGTTTTGGCGTGACGCCGATGCGAGGACTACGTCCTCGCTCCAACACGCTTTGTGTTCTTTCCTTCATCAACTTGTTTCACTGGAGATCATCATGACCGCACGTACCACCAAGACCGCCGCTTCCACCAAGCCCACCGCCGAGCAAATCGCTCAGGCCAAGAAGGACGTCGCTGCTCAGCGCAAGCTGCGCGGCGCTGAAGCCGACCTGAAGGCCCAGGCTGATGCCATCCTGTCTGCTGAAGACAGCACGGCTGAGCATGCCGCTGATCACGCTTCGATGTTCAGCAACCTGAACTTCGACTTCCGCTCGTTCTGTGAGTCGCTGGGCGTCGCCATCCCTTCCAAGCGCCGCATCCTCGTGGCCACTGTCGCCTCGATCATCGTCGGCGGCTGCATCGGCTACTTCGGTGGCCAGCTGCTCGGCATGCTGGTCGCTGGTGCCCTCGTGCTCACGGGCTCTGCCTTCTTGAGCATGCTGGTCTACATCCTGGGTTTGTGCCTCCTTGCGTACGCCGCGTTCGTCGCTGGTCGCAAGGTTGCGCAGTACATCCTGACCAGCAACGTCGACTCCGACCTCTCGGCTGTGCGCAACACGCTCGGCTCGGCCAAGGATCGCGTGTTCGGCTGGTTCAAGTCTGAGCCCAAGGCTGTTGCCGCTCCTGCCGCAGCTGCCGCAGCTGCGTGAGGTAGCGCCATGCTCGAGATGTCACTCATCGTCGGGCTTGGCTTGCTCGTCTCGCTCGCCAAGCTTCCGTGGTCCTGGCGAATGCGCATACTCAGTTCACCGTTCTTGGTGGACTGCATCGTGTTCGCCGTCCTCTGCCTTTTGCATTGGGGGACTTTTTCTGGCGTGATGGTGGCAACGGGCGGTGCACTGATGTGCTCGCTCGTGTTGTCCACCGCTCGCACGCTCATCGGCTACAAGGAAAAGGGCAAGTACGTGCCCGGCTTTTACAACCTGCAAGAGAAAGGTCTCATCGCATGACCCTCAAGATCACTTCCATCAACGTCATGGTCAACGCTGCATGTGAAGTGATCAACACCGTCGTCGAGTCGCACAACACACTCGACGAGGCGTTCGATCACTCTCAGACCATGCCGGGCTTCCGCAGCCAAAGCAAGATCGAGGTTCGCAACGGCGACATGGTCTACACCATCGACCTGTTCAACGGTGAATACCGTCCGGAGTAGCACATGGATCACGATCTCGTTCTCTGGTACTTGCGAGCACTTGATGTGCTGGCCAAGTCTCAACTTCACGGCGTGTGGGCACGTGCAGTTCAGCGTGAGTTGACTCTCACAAACGTGCGCATCATCGAGTACGTCGAGCCCATCCATCACAACCCACATTCACCTGAGGAGGTGGAATGGAAAAGATTGACCGAAAGCTTGCGCTTGCGCTCATCGAAGCTGAACTGACAGCTTTGCTTCTCATGATCCCCATGTACAAACGCATGGGCGCCCAATCCGCAGCGCGGCAATGCGCGTGTCGCATCGCTGTGCTGCATTCGTGCATCCACCCCAAATGATCCAACTCACCATCACAACCAAGTGGCGTGTCTATCGCTGGCACTGCACTTTCGCCGATGCTGCCTACGCTGTGGGCGGCATCGTTTGCATGGCTGCAACCGGAGTCATCCTGGCATGGCGCGGGTAGTAGCTCGCTCACTCGGTCTTGATCACGACCCTCGTGAGCTGTCGTGGGATGCGTCCGAGGCACTGCGCTACTTCGTAGAGCAGTACTCCGACGACTCGATGCTCTGTCGTGACCCTTTTGACATCCTCGCTGAACTCGAGGAAGAACTTGGAGAACCCCTATGTAGAAATTAAACATCACACGGTGACAACGCTCCGAAAGCTCAAGCGCGTCATCGATCGTACTCACGAGCAACGGTTTCAACTTGGCGTTCAAACGTGGCGTGCCTAACCGTGCGCGCAACACGTGCCACACATTCTGCGTACGGGGCGCCGGCTGAGTCCTTAGAGCGAAAGCTCACCAGCCATCATTCAACTCAACTCAACCTGAAAGTACATCATGCACATCAACGTCACCTCCACCATCCTGTCTCTGCCTGTCATGCCCCGTAAGGGCTTGCTCAAGACGCTCATCGGTTCGCTGAACAGCTCCATCATCAGCTACACGCGCGGTCACATCCGTCAATCGCGCTACGAGAACATCTCGAACCAGGCGGAAGCACCGACCATCGACGCCTTCAACGAAGCGATGGCCGACATCCACGAAGAAAGCGCCGATCGCAAGGCCCTGGAAGACATGGGGCTGAACACGGCGATGCCCAACATCGAGATCGCTCGCAAGCTGGACGTTGTCCGGCTGTGGGCAATCGGTGAACTGGCAGCATTGGCCAATCACCCCAGTGACGTCGCTCTCACTGTGCGTGACACCATCACCTTCCAGATCAAGTCCTCCCCGGACATCAACGAGCCTGCACTGAAGGCTCTCGCTCTCGCCTTGAACCAAGACTTCGAAGTGCTCAAAGCTGCCAAGCTCAAGCTCATCGAAGACGAACGCGACGAGCTCATCAAGATGGCAGGTCAAATCATCGACACCGTCCATTCGCTCAACTCGTTCGACGAAGAGGAAGTCGACGCAGCAGAAGCCGACGACGCTGTCTCGGCACTGCCTCGTCACATCCAGTACAAGCTGGGTGCGTCTGTGCTCCGCGGCCTCAAGAAGGGTGGCGACAAAGCGCTCGCATCGCTGCTGCGCTACAACCGTCTGGAATCCGCAGGCGACATCGCTCTCATCAAGGGTGCGCACAACGAGCTGGCCCTGGCGATGAAGACGTTCGCTGAAGAGCACGTCGAAGAGCTGACGGCCTACCAAGAGCGTGGCGGCCAGCTGGCTGAAATCAGCTTGATGATCTGACGATCAACGGGTAAGGTGAGAGCTTCGGCTCTCACCTTTTTTATGCCACGTAAGGAGTGACGGACATGCGCTTCATCCACCTCATCTTGAGCAAGATCAGATCATGGCTCTCACCTCAACCTCACCCACACGCTGCGCTCATCAACACGCCCGAATGCGACGCCGCAGAGACCCTCACGCGCATCGACAGACTGCATCATTTTTAAGCAGCTGGCGCGCCTTCCAATCTTCCTTCCAATCCTGCGATCTTGTTCATCTATATAGAAAGGCTCTTGTCCTTAGTATGTAGTCTTCCATTGTAGTTTTTTTCAAGATTGGAATGGAAGTTTGGAAGGATGTAGATATAGCTGAAGAAAAAGGCGATTTGAGACCTTCCAATTTTCCAATCTGAAGGCTGAAGATTGGAAGAAACGGACCGATGTACGAAATGTTACAAACAGCACTGCCCTCTGACGGGCTTCCTTCCAATCCTTGCGGGCAGGGATTGGAAGGGAAAAAGCCATACACTGGCCCTCTCCATCCACCGTTACCTCTACCCTGACACATCATGCAGCTTGTCATGTTGGAAGCTTCTGTGCCGTTGACGAAGCGCTTCGAAAAGAAGTCCGATGGCACCATCACCAAGACGTCCTATCCCCACGTGTACGACGTCTCGTCCCACCACATCGACGTTCGCAACCTCCAGGACTTCGAACGTGCCCTCATCAAACACGCGGCTCTCGGTCATTGCCTCGTCAAGGGCAACATCTCCCGGCAACTCGTGAAGGAGTCTCGTGCAGGGACCACCAACACGAACGACTCGACCGAGTGGGTCGTGTTCGACCTCGACGGACTGCCTGACTCCGAGACAGTGGATTCGTTCCTTGCGCTCATCGGACTCAAGGACGTGTCCTACATCGTGCAGTACAGCGCGTCGCATTTGGTCACGGACAAGAAGCTCCGTGCCCACGTCTTCATGATGCTCGACAAGGCGTACCCTGCACCTCTGCTCAAGCAGTGGCTGGTCGGCATCAACCACGACACGCCCATGCTCAGTCAGTCGATGGCCTTGACCAAGACAGGCAACGCCTTGCTCTGGCCTCTGGACATCAGCGCATGCCAGAACGACAAGCTGATCTACATCGCTCCGCCGACACTCAAGGGCATCAAAGACCCGCACGGCAAGCAACGCATCACGCTCGTCAAGCGCAAAAAGGACAAGCTGTCGATCGCAGACACGATCCCTTCTACCGCTAAGAACCGTGAGCGCACCAGCAAGCGCATCGACGAACTCCGCGAGAAGGACGGCTTGCCCAAGCGCAAGACGACGTACAAGATGCACGGCGCGATGGAGGTGCTCGTCAAACCCGACGTGTGCACGATCACCGAGATGAAGCAAGAGCGCGGCTTTGTCTACTTCAACCTCAACGGCGGGGACAGCTGGGCGTACTACCACCCAGAAGACAACCCCGACTACATCTTCAACTTCAAGGGCGAGCCGGTCTACTTGACCAAAGAGCTGCTGCCGGAGTACTGGCAGCAGATCACCGGAACAGCAGCACGCGTTTCCTCGTCGGGCCTGATCTACTTGGCCTTCCTGGACCGCAAGACCAGCACGTACTACCGCGGTACGTACGACGCCACGCTCGATGAACTCGATCTCAATCCCGCGAAGAACGAGACTCAAGTCCGTCACTTCGCCAAACAGCATGGCGTCCCGCTGGGCGACTACATCCCTGAGTGGGATCTGGTCTTCGACCCGCATGACAACGTCCGCGTTGACTTGACGACACGCGTGGCCAATCTGTTTCAGCTGACCACGTTCATGAAGGCCAGCACGAAGAAGGTCACAACGATCCCGAAGAACTGCCACAAGGTCATCTGGCACGCGCTCGGCGAGGACCAGGAGATTTACGAGCACTTCATCAACTGGCTCGCGTTCATCGTGCAGTTCCGCGATCGCACCAAGACGGCCTGGGTGCTGCATGGCACGCAGGGCACAGGCAAGGGCGTGATGATGAACAAGATCATCCGCCCTCTGCTTGGCGATAAGCAGACAGCTACGCGCCGCATGGAAGAGTTCGAAGAGCGCTACAACCACTTCATGAAGCAATGCTTCGTGGTGTTCGTGGACGAGGTCGAAACAGGTGCGCTCAAGAACGAGTCCGGCGTCATTGCCAAGTTCAAGAACTTCATCACCGAGCCCATGGTGCCCATCCGCGAAATGCACGCACAGGCCAAGGAGTTCCCGAACTACACCAACTGGATCTTGGCGTCGAACAAGTCCGCTGTGGTGCGCATCGACCCCGAAGACCGCCGCTTCAACGTGGGCAAGTACCAGCCTGTACCGCTCAAGCAGGTCATGACCATGGCCGAAGTCGACCAGATCGACAGCGAGCTGCAGTCGATGTACGACTACCTGCTGCACTACCCGTGCAATACGCAAGCAGCATCCACGGTGTTGGACACCGAGGATCGCCAGAACATGATCTCGCTGTCCGTCACCAGCTTCGACACCGTCGGCGCCGCGCTGGAGGCCGGCGACTTCGAGTTCTTCATCGACCAGCTGCCCACCACAGAGACGTACATGGGCAATGCCGCGGAGATCAACCGCGTTGAGGACTACAAGGCTGTCCTGAAAGGGATCTATGAACGCACCGACACCAAAAGCGGCGAGTGCAACATCAGCCGCGAAGAGCTCCGCACGGTCTTCGAGTACACCGTGGGCAACATCCCGAACTCGCCCAACAAGTTCACCACGATGCTCAAACACCACCGCATCCACGTCACAAAAGTGTGGATTGCGCCGAAGACTGTGAACGGCATCAAGATCATGTGGAAGGACACAAAGAAGTGGGCGACCCATCAATCAGCGCTGTACCCAAAGCCGACGTCGAAGCCGGCGCTCAAGAAGGTGAAATAAAGCGCGCCCCTACAGTCGAGATCGGAGGCCTCACGATCAAGATCGTGAGGCTTTGGTATCCACAGGTTCGGTCCCGTATGCGATTTCGCATACGCCGCTCGTGAACTTGAATCTGGTAGGTGGTCTCGCATCGCCTATTACGAACGTGGTCGGGGGTGGACTCAATTTCCGTCTAAGGCAAAGCTCACCGGCCATAGAAAGCTCCGCGTGGCCTTGGTAGCGTGGAAGCTCAAACCATGAAGTACTCAATCGTCCGCACACCCCGCGGCACCGGGACTTACGACATGAGAGCCGAGCTGTTTGTACAGGTCGGAGATGTGACGCACAGCCCCATATGGCGGAGGTGGGGAGGAGAGTGGCGGTATCTCATGAAGTACGGGGGATATGGCGAAGCGCGCACGCTCAAAGAAGCGATCGTGCGCTGGAGGATTATGAGATGAACTGGCTATGTGAACGTCGCCCTATCCACGTTACGCGCAGCTCACTCGCCGCCTCTCCATCACTCCGAGCTACAGCTGTCCTGAACATCGACAACGGGATGTACTTT